>LNFM01013408.1_pt1 | contig 15344 bp, 14 predicted proteins | sample 596031 | NCBI WGS metagenome assembly LNFM01 (sample SAMN04254537, study PRJNA301005) | activated carbon metagenome | isolation source: dual media filters at the Ann Arbor, Michigan drinking water treatment plant | place: USA: Ann Arbor | reverse complement strand
TAGTGGCCGGAGATGAAGTCGACCGTGCCCTGGACCAGGCTCTGCTCGCGCAGCTGGGGCGTCAGGTTGACATGCTCCCACTTGGTGATGCCGTTCTTCTTGGCGAAAGCCGGGAACAGGCGAAAGCTGGCGTCGAACACCGGGGCGCCCAACTTCTTGCCCTCGAGGTCCTTCGGCGTCTTGATTCCGCTCTTCTTCAGCGCATAGACGCCAAACGGCGCGAAATCGTAGACCATGAACACGCAGAGCACTTCCTTGCCCGGGTTCTTGGCGTTGTATTCGATGGTCGAATTCACATCGGCGAAGCCGATCTGGTAGGCACCGGTGGCCACGCGCTGCACCGCGCCGGCCGAGCCCTGGCCGGGGTCCATCGTGACGTCGAGGCCCTCGGCCTTGTAGTAGCCCTTCTCCAGCGCCACCAGGAACGGCGAGGTCGGGCCCTGAAACACCCAGTCCAGAGTGAATTTGATGGCGGTCTGGGCATTGGCGGGCAGGCTGCCCAGGGTGAGCGCTACGGCCGCTGCACCGCCCAGCATCTTGGCGAATTTCTTCATGTTCTTGATCCCCCGTGAGTTCCCCGTCGGCGACTCTTAGGCGGACAATTCACGCCCGCCAAGGGGATATCAGGCAGATTCTATGCCAGCCTGCTGCGTCGCCACCAGCCGGGCGAACGCGCCGCCCTGGGCGAGCAGCACCTGATAGGGGCCCTGCTCGACGACCCGACCGTGCTCGAACACGACGACCTGGTCGGCATCGCGGATGGTCGACAGGCGATGGGCGATCACGAAGGTCGTACGGCCCTGCATCAGGATCTTCAGCGCCTTCTGGATTCGCGCCTCGGTGACCGAGTCGAGGGCGCTGGTCGCCTCGTCCAGGATCAGGATCGGCGGATTCTTGAGCAATGCGCGGGCAATCGCGAGCCGCTGGCGTTCGCCACCCGAGAGCGTGGTGCCGCGCTCGCCGACCAGCGTTTCATAGCCCTGCGGCTGGCGCATGATGAAGTCATGCGCCTCGGCGAGCCTGGCAGCCTCCTCCAGCTCGGCCTGCGTGGCGTCGGGCTTGCCGATGCGCAGATTGTCGGCGATCGAGCGGTAGAACATGGTGCTGTCCTGGAACACCACGCCGATGTTCCGGCGCAGCGATTCCAGCTTGATGTCGCGATGGTCGACGCCGTCGATGCGGATCACGCCCGACTGGGCGTCCCACATGCGGTGCAGCAGCGACAGCGCGGTGCTCTTGCCGGCGCCGGTGGGACCGACGAAGGCCACCGTCGATCCGGTCGGCACCTTCAGCGAGAAATGGACCAGCGCCGGCCGCTTGCCGTCGTAGGAGAAGTTGATGTCGTCGAACTCGACATCGCCCCGGGCGCGGCCGATGTCGATGCCGTTCGGCTTGTCCGGCACGCTCGACTGCGAATCCAGCACGCGGAAGAAATCGCCCAGCGACGGCATCTGGAAGAAGATGCGGCTGACGAAGCCCGAGGCCTGGTCCATGCGGCCGATCAGCATGGTGGCGAAGCCCATGAAGCTCACGATCTCGCCGACCGTCGCCTCGCCACGCGTATAGAGCCAGGTGCCCAGTACGAAGATCGCGATCACGGTGACCGTCGAGGCGGCGCGCGTCATCACCGACAGGAGCGCCCACCAGTTCAGCACCGGGAACTGCGCCTGCAGCGTCTGGCCGATGATGCGGTGCATCTCGCTGGTCTCGGCGCCCAGCCGCACGAAGCTCTGGATGAGGCTGATGTTGCCCAGCGCGTCGCCCGCCCGGCCCGCAAGCTCGCTGTGAAGATCCTCTACCTTGTGCTGCAACCGGTCGGTCTTGCTGACCACCCAGACGTTGGTGATGGCGAAGAACAGGATCAGGACGAGCAGCAGGAGGCCCAGCCGCCAGTTCATGAACATGCTGAGCGGCAGCATGATGAACAATGCCACCAGAGTCGCCAGGTTCTCGCGGAAGAAGGACAGCCAGATGCCGAACAGGTTGTCGACGCCGGTCAGCATGATCTTGATCAGCCGACCGGAATGCTGGGTGTTGTGAAACGAGAACGGCAGCATCAGCAGATGCTGGAAATAGGTCGCCATCGCGCCCAGACGGCGGCGATGGGCCATGCGGTCGGCCTGCAGCGAGACCACCATGTTGGCGGCGATACCGCCTAGCCCGACCAGGGCCCACAGACCGAGGATCTCGCGCGCGTCCTGCCACAGGACATCGACGGGCTTGTCGCGGGCGGTGGACAGCAGGTCGATGACCTTGCCGAACAGCACCGGCTCGTAGAATTGCAGGGCGGCCACCACGACGTTGGCGATGGCCAGCGTGATCGCCAGGCGCTTCTCGGCCCGGAGCAGGCCGATGACGCGGCCATAGACGCGGAAGAATTCCATCTGATTCGTCCGCGTCCGTTGCTGTCAGGCTTTCGGGTCGAGGAAGCGCTCGACGGTGCGAACGAAGAAGCTCACGCCGAACGGGATGGCCATGTCGTTGAAGTCGTAGCGCGAGTTGTGCAGGCTGACCGTACCGGGACCTCCGCCATTGCCCAGCCACACCATGGCGCCGGGCACCTTCTCCAGCATGTAGGAGAAGTCCTCGGCGCCCATGCTCGGCCGCGTATTGTCCTGGACCGCATGGTCGCCGCAGACCCCGGCGGCCACGTCGGCGGCAAAGCGGGCCTGCTCGACGTCGTTCACGGTCGGCGGATAGCCCGGCTTGTGCTCGACCTCGATCGTGACGCCGTGCATCCGGGCGGCGCCCTCGCAGATCTCGTCGATGCGCCGCTTCACCAGCTCGCGGTTCGCAGGCGTCGTCGTGCGCGTCGTACCACCGATATGCGCGTCGCCGGGAATGACGTTGTAGGCAGAGCCTGCATGGAAGAAGCCGACGGTCACGACGCCCGAATCGATCGGGTCGATGTTGCGCGAGACGATGGTCTGGAGCGCCATCACGATATTCGCGCCGACGACCATGGGATCGAGCGTGGAATGCGGATGGGCGGCATGACCGCCCTTGCCGGTGATGCGGATGTCCCAGCGGTCGGCAGCGGCCAGCAGCGGCCCGCCCTTGGTGACGATGTGGCCGACCGGGACGCCGGGCTTGTTGTGGATCGCGAACACCGCGTCGCAGGGGAACTTCTCGAACAGCCCGTCCTCGATCATCACCTTGGCGCCGCCGCCGCCCTCTTCGGCCGGCTGGAAGATGAAGTGGACGGCCCCTTCGAAGTTCCGCGTCTCGCTGAGCACCTTCGCGGCACCCAGCAGCATGGCGGTGTGACCGTCATGGCCGCAGGCATGCATGCGGCCGGGACTGGTCGACCGGTGCGCGAAATCGTTGGCTTCGTCCATCGGCAGGCAGTCCATGTCGGCGCGCAGCCCGATCGACTTCAGCGAGTTGCCCTTGCGCAGAGTCCCGACCAGGCCGGTCTTGCCCAGGCCTCGCGTCACCTCCAGCCCCCATTCCTGCAGCTTGGCCGCCACCACGTCGGACGTGCGGTTCTCCTCGAAGGCGAGTTCGGGATGGGCATGGATGTCGCGGCGGATGGCCGAGATCTCGCCCTGGATTTCGAGTGAACGCGGCAGAACAGGCATCGGGTACTCCGGTTGGAACCTGAGTCATCTTAGCCCAAAGTGCCGGACATGTTGTCCCTTAACGAAATCGAGGCTGCAGCGGCCCTCGTGCATGCCGCGATGCCGCCGACGGCGCAATATGCGTGGCCCCTGCTTTCGCGGCGCACAGGATGCGAAACCTGGGTCAAGCACGAGAACCATACCCCGACCGGCGCCTTCAAGGTGCGCGGCGGGCTGGTCTACATGGACCGCCTGAAGCGCAGATTGCCCCACACTGGCGGCGTCGTCAGTGCCACCCGCGGCAATCACGGCCAGAGCATTGCGCTGGCGGCGGCCCGCAACGGCATCGCCGCAACCATCGTCGTGCCCCACGGCAATTCGGTGGAAAAGAACGCCGCCATGCGCGCCTTCGGGGCAGAACTGGTCGAGGCCGGGAGCGATTTCGACGCCGCCAGGGAGGCGGCGATGACGCTCGCCGGCGAGCGCGGCCTTGCCATGGTGCCGTCGTTCCATCGCGACCTGGTGGCGGGCGTCGCCTCCTACGCGCTCGAACTGTTCCGCGCAGCGCCGCCGCTCGACACGGTCTATGTGCCGATCGGGCTGGGCTCCGGCATCTGCGGCACGATCGCGGTGCGCGACGCGCTCGGATTGAAGACGAAGGTGGTCGGAGTCGTCTCGACTGAGGCGCCGGCCTATGCGCTGTCGTTCGCGGCCGGCAGGGTTGTGGCGACCAACAGCGCCGACACGATGGCCGACGGCATGGCCGTGCGCGGCCCCGACGCGGAGGCGCTCGACGTTATTCTGAAGGGCGCGGACCGGATCGTGCAGGTGAGCGACGCCGAGATCGGCGCGGCGGTGCGGGCCTACTACGAAGACACCCACCAGCTCACGGAAGGCGCCGGCGCCGCCGCTCTGGCGGCGCTCCTGCAGGAGCGCGAGCGGGTCGCGGGCCAACGGGTCGGACTGATCCTGAGCGGCGGCAACATCGATCGGCCGGTCTACCTGCGCACGCTCGCCGGCGGTTGAGGCGCCCAGACGAGGTCGCTCTTCACCGCCTGCATGATGAAGGAGGAGCGCGTGCCGCGGACACCGGGCATGCGCAGCAGCGCCTTCATGGCGAACTCGCTGAAGCTCGCGAGATCCGGCGCCAGGATATGGAGCAGGAAATCCATGTCGCCGGTCACGGCATAGCAGGCCACCACCTCGGGGCGCGCGCGGATCGCCGCTTCGAAGGCCTCGACGGTCTTCTCGGAATGATCGTCGAGCGTCACCTGCACCATGGCCTGAAGGGCGAGCCCCACGGCCGGCGGTGAGACCAGAGCGGCATAGCGCTCGATCACCCCCTCTTCCTCCAGCCGCTTGACGCGCCGCTGGCAGGGCGTCGGCGACAGGCCCACCCGCCCGGCGAGATCGACCATCGGCAGCCGACCTTCGGCCTGCAGGGTAGCGACGATACGTCTGTCGATGTCATCCAGCTCGATCATGGGGACAATCCCTCAAATATTCGCCTCTTTTAGATGATATCTCTGAAATCGTTCATCCCGAAGGCCCACTTCGCCGGGATTCACCAGCCTGCCAGCCCCATATTCGCCCCATGAGCATTGCACCCCTCGAGAACCTGCGCGGCGACTATGCCGGCATGGCGCCAGACTGGACCGTGCCGCAGCATCCCGACCTGCATTCCGATGAAGACCAGGTCGTGTGGCGGCTGCTGGTGCAGCGCCAACGGGCCCTTGCGGAGCGATATGCCTGTGCGGAGTTCCTGGAGGGGCTTGAGGCGATCGGGCTGGGCGACACCATTCCCGACTTTGCGGAGGTCAATGCACGGCTTCAGCCGCTCGCCGGCTGGCGCATCGTCGGCGTGCCCGGGCTGATTCCCGACGCCGCCTTCTACGACCATCTCGCCCATCGCCGCTTTCCGGTGACGGTCTGGATCCGCAAGCGCGAGGAGATCGACTATCTGGTCGAGCCAGACCTGTTCCACGACTTCTTCGGCCATGTGCCGCTGCTGACCAATCCCGTGTTCGCGGATTACATGCAGGAGTACGGCCGTCGCGGGGTGGAGGCCGGTCCCAACGTCCATCTGCTGGCGCGCCTCTACTGGTTCACCGTCGAGTTCGGCCTGATCCGCACGAAGCAGGGACTTAAGGCCTATGGGGCCGGCATTCTATCTTCGGCCGCCGAGGTCAGGCACGCGATCGAAGGCAGCGACGTCGAGCGGCTGCCGTTCGACGCGACGGTGGCGATGAACCGGCCCTACGAGATCGACCGACTGCAGAGCACCTATTTCGTGCTCGACGATTTCAGCCAGCTCATGGACCGGCCGAAGCATTGAAACTCGCCATGAAAACCCGTCGTCTCGACCGAAGCGCCGAAGGCGCGTAGCGGAGAGACCTTCCCTCTACGAATAGCCGGCTTTTGGTTGAGGGAAGGTCTCTCCGCTACGCCTCGCTGCGCGAGGCTTCGGTCGAGACGACGTGATTCTTTAACTCAGTACGACCAGCCCATCCACCGCGACGACGCCCTCGCCTTCACGCTTCACCAGCAGCGGGTTGATCTCGGCCTCTGCCACGTCGGCGAACTGCCTGTGCGCCAGTGCGGAGAACGCGGCGATCGTCTTTGCCAGCGCGGCGACATCGCCCTTCGGCAGGTTGCGATAGCCGCGGATGGTCGCCAGCCCCTTCACCTCGGCGATCATCTGCAGCGCTTCGCTCTCATCGACAGGTGCGAGGCGTGTCGAGGCGTCCTTGTAGATCTCGGCCAGTACGCCGCCGAGGCCGACGGTAATGGTCGGACCCACCAGGGGATCGCGACGGTAGCCCAGGATCACTTCGACGAGCCCGCGCTCCATCTTCTGCACGAGGAAGCCCTGCAACCGCGCCCTCGGCGCATGGGCCTTTACCCGCTTCTCGATCTCGCGCGCGGCGACGGCGGCGGTCTGACCATCGGGAATGCCGAGCGCCACGCCGCCCGCTTCGGTCTTGTGAGGGATATCCGCCGACAGAATCTTCAGCACGACAGGCGAGCCGACCGCGCCGACGGCAGCGGCGACGCGCCGGACATCCGGGACCGCCACAGACTTGGCCATCGGCACGCCGAGCGCGGCGAAGAAGTCCGCGGCGCGGCGCTCGTCGAAGCCCGATGCACGACCTGCCTCCAGCGCCGCGATCGCGTCGATGGCCGGTTCGGCCAGGCGCGGCACGGGTTGCGGCGGCGTCCGCAGTAGACAGAGCGCCATCGCCTCGGCGCAGGATTCGGGATGGCGGACGGCCGGCACGCCTGCCGCCGTCAGCAGCGCCAGCGACGTCTCGGCCGACGGCGTCAGCGCCACGGCGAAGGGTTTCGCCGACCCCGCGAAGCGCAGCAGCGGCTTGACGGCGAGCTCGGGATTGAACTGCGCCGAGGAGCCGACCACGAAGATCACCGCATCGTTGCCGTCGTCGGCCAGCAGGCGCTCGATCGTGCCGGCCACGATCTCGGGCTTGGCGCCCGCCAGGGTCAGATCGATCAGCCGGCCGTCGCCCGCCGTAATGCCGAACGGCTTCAGCCATTCCACGAGATTGTTGGGCGGTCCGACGATGTCGAGACCGGCCACCGCCATGCTGTCGACCACCATGGCCGCGCCGCCGCCCGTCGTGGTCGCCACGGCGACACGACGGCCGCCGCGCCTCGACTTCGCGTGGCCGGCCAGCAGCGACGGCACGTCGATCAGCGATTCGAACATCGAGACTCGCACGATGCCGTGACGGCGGCAGAAGGCATCGAACGTCGCATCCGAACCGGCAATGGCGCCGGTGTGGGACTTCGCGAGTTCCTGACCGATGTCGGAGCGGCCGAGCTTATAGGCGATCACCGGCTTGCCGGCCTCATGTGCGCGACGCGCCGCGCGCGCCAGTCGCTCGCCATCGCGCAAGGTCTCCATGAACAGCAGGATGGCCTTTGTCTTGGGATCGTCGACCAGCAGGTCCGCGATCTCGCCGACCGCGAGGTCGACCTCGTTGCCGACGGAGATCAACCGCGAGAAGCCGATGCCGCGCGCGTCGGCCCGCGACAGCAATGCGCCGATCAAGCTGCCGCTCTGGCTCACGACGGCCCAGGCGCCGCTGCGCAACTTGTCCACGGCAAAGGCGGCATTGGCCGTCAGCGCCATGGCGGGATCGGTGCTCACCGTGCCGATGCTGTTGGGACCGACGAGACGGATGCCGGTCTCGCGCACGACGCTCGACAGCTCGTCCTGCAGCGAGGCGCCGGCCGCACCTGCATCGGCGAAGCCACCGGCCAGGATCGACGCCACCTTGACGCCGCGCCGGCCGCAATCGCCGAGCGCGCGCACCGCGGCCGCGCCGTTCAGGAGGATGTAGGCGTGATCGATCTCGCCCGTGATCGCGTCGAGATCCTTGTAGGCCGCCTCACCCAATATTTCGCTGCGCGACGGATTGACCGGCAGGATCTCGCCGCTGAACCCATGCTTGCGCAGGAAACGCTGCGGCCGCGATGTCGTTTTGGTGACATCCGAAGAGGCACCGATCAGCGCGATACGCCGCGGCTCGAAAAGGGCGGAGAACAGGACCTTGGGATCGCTCATGGCCCGAGTATACTCCGCGCATGCTCAACCGCCGCTCCTTCGTCGCCGCGACGCTCGCCGTCGCCGCGACGCTCGCCGTCGCCGCGCCCCCCGCCGCCGCCGCCCAGACGTCGGGTCAGGCCGCGCCGTGGCCCAGCAAGCCCATCAAGCTGGTCGTGCCCTATGCGCCAGGCGGCACCACCGACGTCGTGGCGCGCATGGTGGCCGAGTATCTCGGCCAGAAGCTCGGTCAGAACATCATCGTCGACAACAAACCCGGCAAGGGAGCCATGGTCGGCACCGCGATCGTCGCCAAGGCAGCCCCCGACGGCTACACGCTGCTGATGTCGGTGATCTCCGGCCTGTCGATCTCGCCCACGCTCTATGGCGGCGGCGACTTCGATCCGATGGGAGACTTCATCCATGTCTCCATCGCCTCGACCAATCCCAGCGTCCTGGTCGCCAATCCCAACTTCCAGGCCAAGACCTTCAAGGAGTTGATCGACTACGCCAAGGCCGATCCCGGCAAGGTCTCCTACGCGACCTCGGCCGCGCCGCACATCAAGGCCGGCAAGGTGAATGCGCTGGCGGTGAGCGGCGAGACGCGCAGCCCCGCCTTCCCGGAGGTGCCGACCATGAAGGAACTGGGCTATCCCGACCTGATCTCCTATTCCTGGTTCGGCATCTCGGTGCCGGCAAAGACGCCGCAGCCGATCGTCGACCGCCTCGCGACCGAGATGCAGGCCGTGTTGAAGGAGCCCGCCGTCATCAAGCGCTGGGAGGAGATCGGCGCCGCAGGCAGCACGATGACGCCCGCCGAGGTGACGCGCTTCATCCAGGGCGAGATCGACAAGTGGACGCCGGTCGTGAAAGCTTCAGGCGCCAAGCCGGGATAATAGAACGAAGGAGGAGATGACATGACCATCCGCCGCGTGACCTCGCCCGACGTCGCCGAACCGCCTCCCGAGCGCTGGTCGAACTGCCTCGTGGTCGATGGCGTCGCCTATGTTTCCGGCATGACCGCGCGGGGCGGCGATCCCGAGGCGCTGGGCAAGATGGACGAGTACGCCCAGGCCAAGGTGATCTTCGGCAAGATCAAGTCGCTGGTCGAGGCCGCCGGCGGCGCCATGTCCGACGTGGTGAAGATCACGGTCTTCCTCACCCGGATTGCCAACAACACCAAGGTCTGGGAAGCCCGCCGCGAATTCTTCACCGGCGATTTCCCGGCCTCGACCCTCGTCGAAGTCAGCGCTCTCGCCGCGCCGGAGATCCTCGTCGAGATCGAGGCCATCGCCTACATCGGCAAGGGCAGGCGTTAAGCCAGCTCGATATCGTAGCGAATGAAGCCGCGGTTCACGGCCATCTTGTCGTAGAGGAGTCGCGCCGTCGTGTTGTCGGCCTGCGTCTGCCAGTAGAGGCGCGGGCAGCCTTGCGCCTTGGCCCAGTCGGCGACGGCCTGGATGAGCGCACGCGCCACGCCCTTGCCACGCACGTCGGCCGCCGTGAACAGATCCTGCAGATAGCAGACATCGTCGGACGACGTGTTGGCGTGGATCAGGAAGTGCGTGATGCCGACCAGTCGCCCGTCGAGGCGGGCGCCCCGCGCGTGCATGCGCGTGTCTTTCGCGAACTCGTTCCAGGCGCGGTCGTACATCGCCTGCGGCAGCGTGCGCTTGTAAAAATCCATGTAGCCGCGGAACAACACTTCCCATTGCGCACGGTCGGACGGTTCGAGCTTGCCGATGGTGAGCATCAGGCGTGGCTGAACATCGTCTTGCCGGGCACCGGCATGGTCGCCTTGAGGATGGTGCCGGCCTCGACCTTCTCGCTGCGGCGCGACACCACGACATAGAGATCGTGGCCGGAGAAGGCGACGTTCGTGCAGTAGATGTCGTCACCGCAATCGACATGGTGCGTCGGCCGGCCGAGCGCATCGAAGCGCCAGGCCGTGGTGCTGGGATGGGCAATCACCAGCCCGCCCTCCTCGTCCAGCGCCATGCCGTCGGGACCGGCATGGCCGCCGCTCATCTGGATGAACAGCCCGACCTTGCTCGCCGTCCCGTCGCCCATCAGCGGCAGGCGCCATACCGCATTGCCGCGCGTAACGCCGACATAGAGCACGGTCTCGGCCTTGTTCATCACCAGCCCGTTGGGGCTGGGCACGGTGTCCACCAGCATCGTGAGCCGGCCCGCCGTGTCGTAGCGATAGACGCCGGTCTGGCCCTGGTCGGTGAAATAGAGATCGCCGTTGGCGGCAAAGAACAGGTCGTTGACGCCCTTGAAGCTCTCCGAGCCGCGCGTCTCGAGCAGCGGCGTCACCTTGCCGGTGTCGGGATCGAGCAGGACGATGCCGCGCTTGTAGTCGGTGATGAAGATGCGGCCGTCCTTGTGGATCTTGAGCCCGTTCGGCCAGCCGTCATATTCGGCCACCAGGGTCCATTCGCCCGCCGGGCTGATGCGGAAGACACGGCCGAACGGAATGTCGGTGACGTAGAGATTGCCGGCGCGGTCGAAGCTCGGCCCCTCGAGGAAGGAATCGAGCAACTGCCCCACCGCATTGGCATCGCCCCACGATGTGCGCGAGGGCTTGCGGAACCGGGCCGGCAACCGTGTGAACTCGGTCGCGGGAACGGGCTTGGTCATTCCGTACATGATGTCTCTCTCCCGGAGGCATTGTCTTGTTGCTCTCCCCCTCCCTGCCCTCCCCGTCTGACGGGGGAGGTGGCCGAAGGCCGGAGGGGGAAAGCCGCAGACGAGGTCTAAGCCGCTTTCACTTCACGTTCGGCCTTCAGCGCCCGCACGGTCTGACGCAGCGCGTGGACCGTCTTCTCGATCTCGGCGCCGCCATGCATGGCCGAGACGAAGCCGCCGGGCGAGCCCATGACGTCGACGCCGTGGGTCATCAGGCCCATGCGGATCTTGCCGGTGAGCGGACCCGCGCCGCGCGCGCCCTTGAGCTTCTCGATCGGCACCTTCAGAGGATCGAAGGTCGCGGGATCGATCGGATCGCCGTAGGGATTGGGATAGATCAGGAAGGTCGAGCTCTGGCCGTAGATGCCCCACGGCACGCCTTCCTGCACCAGCACCTCGGTCATCGCCGCGCGCAGCTCGGCCGCCGTCCTATTGGCCTTCTCGGCGAGGTCCTCGTCACGCACCAGCGACAGGGCGGTGACGGCCGCGGCGGCGGAAAGCGGGTTGGCGTTGAAGGTGCCGGGATGGAGAATGCGCTCGATCTTGCGGGCCGCGGTCGCGACGTGATCGATGCGATCCATGATCTCGCGTTTGCCCGAGACCGCGCCGCCCGGCAGGCCGCCGGCCACGATCTTGGCCTGGATGCAGAGGTCGGGTGTGATTCCGAACGCCTTCTGCGCGCCGCCCGAGGACCAGCGATAGCCGGTGATGACCTCGTCCATCAGCATGACGACGCCCTTCTTCGCCGTGGCATCGCGCACCGCCTGGATGAAGCCCGGCGGCAGCGGCACCTGGCCCCACGACGCACCCGACGGCTCGAACATGACGGCGGCGATATCGTCACGCTCCTCGATCACCTTCACGACCGCGGCGACGTCGTTGCTCGGCATGACGATCGAGAGCGAACTCACCTCCTGCGGCACGCCGGGAGTCGTGCCGCCGTCATACGTCGCGCCCGCACCGGCCGTCACATGGTCGTGCCAGCCGTGGAAGTGGCCGAGGAAGCGGAGAATCTTGTCCTTGCCCGTGTGGGCGCGCGCGAGGCGGATCGCCATGTGGGAGGCCTCGGTGCCCGACGCGGTGAAGCGCACGCGCTCGGCGCAGGGCGTCAGCTCGCAGACCAGCTCGGCCCAGCGCACTTCCAGCTCGTGGCTGGAGCCGTAATGCGTGCCGAGTTCGATCTGGCGCTTCACGGCCTCGACGACGGCGGGATGCGAATGGCCGAGCAGCATGGCGCCGTGGCCGCCGAAATAGTCGACATACTCGTTGCCGTCGACGTCCCACTTGCGCGGGCCCGCGGCGCGCGAGACGTGGATCGAATACGGGTCGAGGTAGCGTGCATCATGGGTGATGCCGCTCGGCAGCACCTTGTGGGCGCGCTCGAACAGCGCCGCCGACTTGCCGGTCTTCGCCTTATAGTCGGCGACCACGGCCGAGTTCGTCTGCGATGAATCTTTCTCTTGCACGGTCATACTTCCCCTCAACCCAGCTAATGGCAGAGCATCGCTTGTCTCGCTTGTTTCGCCAAGGGGCTCGCGTCACAGTCCGCCGTCTCAAGGTGGAGGAACGCCGTGAACGCCAAGCCCCGTGGCCGTCAATTCTTCAACAATCCCGGCCCGACCAACATTCCAGACCGGATCCTTCGCGCGATGGATCGGCCCGTAATCGATTTCATGTCTGAGGAGTTCATCGCGATCCATCACGCCTGCCACAACGGCGTGAAGCGGGTGCTCAAGACCGACCAGAACCTGTTCATGTATTCCTCGACCGGCCACGGCGCCTGGGAAGCCGCGCTGGCCAACCTGTTCTCGCCCGGAGAAACCGTGCTGATGGTCGAGACCGGCTACTTCTCCGAGAGCTGGACCGAGATGGCGCACCATCTCGAGATCAAGGTCGAGACGATCCCGGCCGACCAGCGCCAGGGCGCCGATATTTCGCGGATCGCCGAGCGTCTCGCCGCAGACAAGGATCACACGATCAAGGCGGTCCTGACCGTCCACAACGAGACCGCGACCGGCATGGTCCTGCCGCTGGCCGAGGTGCGGCGTGCCATCGACGAGGCGAAGCATCCCGCGCTGCTGCTCAGCGACACGATCTCGTCGCTTGCCAGCATGGAATACAAGATGGACGCCTGGGGCATCGACCTCACGGTCGGCGGCAGCCAGAAGGGGCTGATGCTGCCCACCGGCATGTCGATGACCGGCGTCAGCAACAAGGCGCTGGAAGTGTCGCGCAAGTCGAAGACGCCGCGCCACTACTGGAGCTGGGAGATGATGACCGGCCGCGCGCCGCAGAAATTCGTCGGCACCGCGCCCGTGCACATGTTCTTCGGCCTGCAGGAATCGCTGAAGATGCTGGAGGAGGAAGGCCTGGATGCGGTGTTCGCGCGCCATGCCCGGCTGGCGGAGGCGACGCGCGCCGCGGTGCGCGTGTGGGGTTCCGACGGCAAGGGACCGCAGCTCTTCTGCCAGAACGAGGAGCGTCTCTCGAACTCGGTGACCGCGGTCGCGATGCCCGAGGGCGTCAGCTCCGATCCGCTGCGCAAGGCCGCCATCGATCGCTTCAACCTGTCGCTGGGCGGCGGGCTGGGCAAGATGATGGGCAAGATGTTCCGCATCGGCCACATGGGCGACCTCAACGAGCCGATGCTGCTGGGCTGCCTCGCCACGACCGAACTCGCGATGAAGGCCTCGGGCGTGCCGTTCGTCTCCGGCGGCGTCGAAGCGGCGATCGAATCGCTGTCGGGCTAGATCCCTCGCAAAGGCTCGGGATGACGGCCGCGGGCCGTCAGAACGCCGGCGTCTTGCCGGCGAGCGCTGCGGCGAACGCTTCCGGCTTCAGGGCCGAAAGCGGCGTGCGACCGGTCACGGCAACGTCGAGCTTGACGCCGACGACAGCTACGAATTTCAGCGTGTCGGGGTTGAAGGCGTAGAGCTGGCCCACCGTCAGGTTGAACCACCAGGCGTGCAGGGTCAGCGTGCCGGCCTTCACCCGCTCCGCGATCCAGCGATAGCCCATCAGATTGTTGACGCTATTCACGACGGCGGCCTGTTCGACGGCGCGCGTGACCTCGTCGCGCGGCCGGCCCTTGAGTTCCTCGACGACGAGGTCGCGCGTATCCTGCGCAATGCTGGTCCAGGTCGAGAGGTAATCGTAGTGCGCATAAGCGCCCCGGCTGCCGTCGACCAGCGCGCCGATGCCACCGCACAGCGCGTGACCCAGAACGACGATGTGCTCGACGCCGAGGCCGCGAACGGCGAACTCGATGGCGGCCGAGGTGCCGTGATGGCGCTCGTCGGGAGGGATCTGGGCCGGCGGCACCATCGCCGCCACGTTGCGCACGGTGAAGATGTCGCCCGGCTTTGTCTGGGTGAGGATCCCCGGATCGACCCGCGCATCGGAACAGCCGATGATCAGGATCTTGGGCGACTGGCCTTCCGTCGCCAGCTTCTCGAACAGGTCGAGATGCTCCTGATAGTAGTCAACCCGGAAATCCGCGAAGCCCTTGAGAAGCCGTTCGAATGCCATGCCCTGCCTATGCCCGTTTGCGGCCCAAGGCGACATAGACGATGATGTCGCGGCGCACAAATCAGCACACTGGATGACATGACCGAAGAACTGCTTTTCGAGAAGCGTGGCGAGATCGGCTGGGTGACCTTCAACCGACCCAAGGCGCGTAATGCCCTGACTTTCGCAATGTACGAAGGTCTGGCCGAGATCTGCGCCCGTGTCGGCAAGACCGGTGAAGTCCGTGTCCTGGTAGTCACCGGCGGTGGCGACAAGGCCTTTGCGGCCGGCACCGACATCGCCCAGTTCCAGAGCTTCGAGAACGGCGAGGACGGGATCGCCTACGAGCAGAAGATGGATCGCATCCTGGGTGAGATCGAGCGCTGCAGCGTGCCGACCATCGCCGCCATCAACGGCTTCTGCACCGGCGGCGGCGCGGCGATCGCGGCGGTCTGCGACCTCAGGATCGGGTCGGCCAGCGCCCAGTTCGGCTTCCCGATCGCGCGCACCCTCGGCAACTGCCTGTCGATGGCCAACTATGCCCGGCTGGCGGCCCTGATCGGCCCCCAGAGGGTCAAGGAGATGGTGCTGCTCGCCAGGCTGATGGACGCGCCGGCAGCGCTGGCCTGCGGGCTGATCAGCGAGCTGCTGCCCGACCAGGCGGCCCTGCTCGCCCGCGCCGGGGAACTGGCGAAAACCGTTGCCGGCCACGCCCCCCTCACGATGCAGGTCACCAAGGAGGCGCTGCGGCGCCTGCAGGCGCGACTGGGCGACGAGAACATCGACGATCTCGTCAGACTGGCTTACGGTAGCGCCGACTTCCGCGAGGGCATGGCGGCCTTCCTGGGGAAGCGGGCACCCAAATGGTCAGGCGCCTGAGAGTGGAATGTTACGGAGGACGTAGATGAAGCGGATTGCCATACTCTCTTTGGTTCTTGGAATGGGCGCTGCCGTCGCCGCCTGCCAGAACCCGCAGCAGGTGATCGCGAACAAGGAAGACATGATGGTGGCGGCGGGCTTCA
>LNFM01016908.1_pt1 | contig 15345 bp, 16 predicted proteins | sample 596031 | NCBI WGS metagenome assembly LNFM01 (sample SAMN04254537, study PRJNA301005) | activated carbon metagenome | isolation source: dual media filters at the Ann Arbor, Michigan drinking water treatment plant | place: USA: Ann Arbor | reverse complement strand
TTCATACACATCAAGGAATTTGTCATGCGAACCAATATCGTCATTGACGACAAGCTCATGGCCGATGTCATGGCCAGCGGTGACTTCAAAACCAAGCGCGAAGCAGTTGAAGAGGGCTTGCGCATGCTCAAGCGGCGCAAGGCGTATGCGGCCATTCGCGCTGCCCGAGGCACCTTGTTCTGGGACGACTCGGACGAAGCCTGGGCCAAACACAGGGCAGAGCTTGCCGAGCAGGCCACGGTCAACCCGGCAGCCCCCACCTTGCAAGAGCCAGAGGCCCCCTACAACGCCAAGCCAGGTGAACAGCCATGACCCTGGTGGACTCCAGTGTCTGGATCGACTACTTCCGAGGCGACAAAAACGGCCAGACCGAATACCTCGATCTGCTGCTGGAACGGTCAGAAGAAGAATTGGGCGTGGCCGACCTCGTGGTGTTTGAAGTGCTGCGTGGCTTCACCAATGCCCGGGCACAGCGGGAGGCGCAAGCCTTGCTGCTCAGTACAACGGTGGTTGAAATCGGTGGGTTGGACAACGCCTTGAGCGCGGCCAGCGTGTATCGCCGCCTGCGCGCCCAAGGCCGCACCGTGCGCAGCCCCATCGACGTGCTGCTCGCCAGCTACTGCATGACGCATGGCCACGTGCTGCTGCACCGCGACGCCGATTTTGAATCGCTCAAGGTCTTGGGAGGACTGGACACATGGCCGCATTGAGCCCCTGGCAAGCCCACTTCGTGCAACTGGCCCGCTACAACGTGTGGGCCACGGAACGTTTGATCGCGGCCATTGAACCGGTCAACGAGTTCGACTACCGGCGCGACCTGCGCCTGTTCTTCAAGAGCATCCACGGCACGCTCAACCACCTGCTCGTGGGCGAGCACATGCTGTGGCAGCGGCGCTTTGCGCGCGGCGAGAGCCCCAAGCTGGAGCTGGACATGGAAGTCGAGCCCGAGCGCGACCGCCTGGGCCAGGCACTCAAGGGCGGAGCCAAGGTGTGGGAGCCCTTGATCACCAGTTGGCCCGCCGAGCGTTTCGACGGAAAGCTGGCCTACACCAACATGCGCGGCCAGGCCATGAGCCTGCCATTCGCTGCCACGCTGGCCCATGTGTTCAACCACGGAACGCACCACCGCGGCCAGATCAGCGCGGCGCTCACCCAGCTCGGCCAACCCGCACCCGAGCTGGACCTGGTGTTTTTCCTGCAGCAGACCACCTGACGACAACAACCACAACAAACCAGACAAACCCATGAGCGCCACCATCTACGACAACCCCGACCACGAACTGCTGCGCGACCAGGTGGCGCGTTTTCTGGAGCGCGAAGTGGAGCCGTTTGCCGCAGCCTGGGAAGAAACCGGCATGGTGCCGCGCGATGTGTTGCGCCGCATGGGTCAGGCCGGTTTGCTGGGCATCGCTTTTGAGGAAGCCTACGGTGGCGCCGACGCCGATGCCATGACCAACCTGGTGTTCGCGGAGGCCTTGTCGCAAAGCACCTTCGCCGGTTTCATCATCACCGTGCTGGTGCACACCGACATGGCCGGCCCGCACCTGCACCACGCCGGCACGCCGGCGCAAAAAGCGAAGTACCTGCCCAAGGTGACGGCGGGTGAGCTGATCACCGCGGTGGGCATCAGCGAACCCGGCGCCGGCTCTGACGTGGCCGGCATGCGCACCACCGCCCGCCGAGATGGCGACGAGTGGGTCATCAACGGCACGAAGATGTTCATCACCAACGGCGTGCACGGCGACCTGTACTTCGTGGCGGCCAAGACCGGCACCGCGCGGCACGACATGTCGATGTTCATCGTCGAGAAAGGCACGCCCGGTTTCACCGTGGGCCGCGCGCTCAAGAAGACCGGCTGGCTCTCCAGCGACACGGCCGAACTCGTGTTCGACAACGTGCGCATCCCGGCCGGCAACCTGCTGGGCGAGGAGGGCAAGGGCTTTTATTCGGTGATGAAAAACTTCCAGACCGAGCGCATTGCCCTGGGCGCCATGGCCATCGGCCACTGCACGCAGGCGCTCAAGATCACGCTGGACCACGTGCGCCAGCGCCAGGCCTTCGGCGCCACGCTGTGGGACCAGCAGACCATCCGCCAGCGCCTCTCGATGCTCGACGCCAAGGTGCGCGCGGCGCGCCAGTTCATGTACCACTGCGCGTGGAGCGTGACCCAGGGCCACGACATCGTTCAAGAGGTGTCCATGCTCAAGGCGCTGAGTGGCGAGCTGGTCAACGAGGTGGTGCAGACCTGCCAGCAGTTCCATGGCGGCATGGGCTTCATCCGCGAGACGGCGATCGAACGACTGTGGCGCGACGCGCGTGTGCTCGCCATCGGCGGCGGTGCCACCGAGGTGATGCTCGAAGAAGTGGCGAAGAGGTATTGACGATGAACGATGTGCTCGACGTTACCCGCCCCGGCGCCCATGTGGCGCATGTGTGGCTCAACCGCCCCGATGTGCGCAACGCGTTCAACGACGACGTGATCGCCGCGCTGACCACCACTTTTGAGGCGCTGTCAAAAGACGACGACCTGCGTGTGGTCGTGCTCGGCGCGCACGGCAAGGCCTTCTGCCGGCTACAGCTGGGACGAGAACCGCGCCGACGCGCAGAAGCTCGCCGACATGCTGTGGACGCTGGACCAGTGCCCGGTGCCGGTGGTGGGCCGCGTACAGGGCGACTGTTATGCCGGTGGCATGGGGCTGGCCGCCATTTGCGACGTGTTGGTGGCGGTGGAGGGCGCAACCTTCTGCCTGTCCGAAGCACGGCTGGGCTTGCTGCCGGCCACCATCAGCCCCTATGTGGCGCGGGCCCTGGGCGTGCAGGCTTCCAGGCGCTACATGGTCACGGCCGAGCGGTTCAGCGCGGTGCGCGCGCACGCCCTGGGCATGGTGCACGAACTCGCCACACCCGAGACGCTGGACGCCAAGGTCGACGAGATCGTGACCACGTTGGTGGCCAACGGCCCGAAGGCCTCGCGCGAATGCAAACGCCTGGTGCGCGATGTGGGCGGCGCGCCCATCACCGCCGAACTGCGCAGCGAGACCGCGCGCCGTATCGCCGACGTGCGCGCCAGCGACGAAGGCCGCGAAGGGCTTGCGTCGTTTCTCAACAAGCGGCCACCTGGCTGGTTGCCACAGAGCTGATCGCTCATGACGGACGCCCTCGCATCCCTGGGAACCCCTGAGCTGCTGGCCTTGGCCGGTGCGCTCGGCTGGGCCAGCGGCTTCCGTCTTTACGCGGTGGTGTTTCTGGTGGGCGCGGCCGGCGCTCTGGGCTGGATGGAGCTGCCCGCTGGCCTGCAAGTGCTGCAGCACCCGGCGCTGCTGAGCGCCAGCGGCTTCATGCTGTTCATCGAGTTCTTCGCCGACAAGATCCCGGTGGTCGATTCGCTGTGGGACATGGTCAACAGCGTGGTGCGCATTCCAGCCGGCGCCGCGCTGGCGGCCGGCGTGTTCGGCGCCGACAGCGGAGCCATGGCCATGGCTGCTGCGCTGTTGGGCGGCTCGCTCGCGGCCACCAGCCAAGCGGCCAAGACCACCACCCGCGCGGCCATCAACGCATCGCCCGAACCCTTCTCCAACATCGCCATGAGCCTGGTCGAAGACGGCCTGGTGGTGGGCGCCGTGTGGCTGGCCACGAACCACCCTGTCGCCTTCGGTGTGCTCCTGCTCATCACCGTGGTGCTGATGTGGATCGTCACCTGGATGCTTTTCCAATTCCTGCGTGCGGTGTTTCGCCGTGCGCGCTCATTCTTCACCGCCACCGCCTAGGAAGTCTCATGTTCAAGAAGATCCTCATCGCCAACCGAGGCGAGATCGCCTGCCGTGTGGCCGCCACCGCGCGCCGCCTGGGCGTGCGCACCGTGGCCGTGTATTCCGACGCCGACGCCAGCGCCAAACACGTGGCGGCTTGCGACGAGGCGGTGCACATCGGCGGCAGCGCACCCAAAGACAGCTACCTGCAGTGGGAGCGCATCATCGAAGCCGCCAAAGCCACCGGTGGAGAACGATGCGTTTGCCAACGCCTGCGCCAACGCCGGCATCGCCTTCATCGGCCCGCCCGCGTCCGCCATCCTGGCCATGGGCCTGAAGGCCGAATCAAAACAACTCATGGAAAAAGCCGGCGTGCCGCTGGTGCCCGGTTACCACGAGGCTGACCAGGACCCCGCCCTGTTGCAGAGCGAGGCTGATCGTATCGGTTACCCGGTGCTGATCAAGGCCAGCGCCGGTGGCGGTGGCAAGGGCATGCGCGCGGTGGACAAGGCCGCAGACTTCGCGGCCGCGCTGGCGAGTTGCCAGCGCGAGGCGCGCAACAGCTTTGGCAGCGACGCGGTGCTGATCGAGAAATACGTGCAGCGCCCGCGCCACATCGAGATCCAGGTGTTCGGCGACACACACGGCAATTGCGTGTACCTGTTCGAGCGCGATTGCTCGGTGCAGCGCCGCCACCAGAAGGTGCTGGAAGAAGCGCCCGCGCCGGGCATGACGCCCGAGCTGCGAGCGCAGATGGGCGCGGCGGCGGTGGCGGCGGCCAAGGCGGTGAACTACGTGGGTGCGGGCACGGTGGAGTTCATCGTTGAACAACTGGATGCGGGTGACACCGCCGGGCCGCCCCAAGGTGGCACAGCCCCCTCGGGGGGCAGCGCACCACGCGCAGCGGGAAGCGTGGGGGCGTTCAACTTCTTTTTCATGGAGATGAACACGCGGCTGCAGGTGGAGCATCCCGTCACCGAAGCCATCACCGGGCTGGACCTGGTGGAGTGGCAGTTGCGCGTGGCCAGCGGTGAGCCGCTGCCGCTGAAGCAGGACGAGTTGCGCATCCACGGCCACGCGATCGAGGCGCGCATCTGCGCTGAAACACCGGACAACAACTTCCTGCCCGCCACCGGCACGTTGGCGGTTTATCGAAAGCCCGCGTGCACGGCGTTCGAGCGCGGCGTGGTTCGCGTGGACGACGGTGTGCGCGAGGGCGACACCATCAGCCCGTTCTACGACTCCATGGTCGCCAAGCTCATCGTGCATGGCGCCACGCGCGAAGAGGCGCTGGCGCGCCTGGACGCAGCCTTGGCCGAGACGCGCATCGTCGGCCTGTCCACCAACGTGGAGTTCCTGCGCCACGTCGTCAACAGCCCGTCGTTTGCGCAGGCGAATCTGGACACCGCATTGATCCCGCGCGAGGCGACGGTGCTGTTCCACCAGGACAAGGTGGGCCTGGCGCTCGCGGTGGCCTCGGCCGTGGCGCAAACGCTGGTGGCCGAGCGCGTGCAGGAGTCCACAGACCCCTTCTCCCGCCGCGACGGCTGGCGGCCGCACGGCCTCACCGTGCGCTGCTTCGACTTTGAATACCTCGGCGAGCCGCTGCTCGCCCACCTCACCTACCTGCACGACGGCGCCTTGCAACTGGCGTTCGGCGACGTCAGCGGCGTGCTGCAATTCGACATCTTGCCCACCGACGGCGGTGCCCGCATGGACCTGCGGTTCCAGGGCCAGCGGCAGACCGTGCAGACCTGGCAGCAGGGCGAGATCGTGCACATCTTCTGCGCACTGGGTGCCACGCAGATCACCGAGATCGACGCGCTGGCCCACGCCGGCGTGGCCGCGGCCGACGGCGGGCGGCTGACCGCGCCCATGCCGGGCAAGGTGCTCTCGTTCGCGGTGAAGGCGGGCGACGTGATCCAGAAGGGCCAGGCCCTGGCCGTGATGGAAGCCATGAAGATGGAGCACACCATCGCCGCGCCGGCCGACGGCACCGTGGCCGAACTGCTGTACGCACCGGGTGACCAGGTGAACGAAGGTGCCGAGCTGCTCAAGATCACCACCGCGTGACGAAGTGTTGGGAGTGACAGCGCGCGCAGGCCGCTTCTTTTAAGCTCGGTGCATGAACATCACCATCTGCGTTGCCCAAACCAAAGCCGCCCCCTGGGAAGAGGGCTTTCGCGCCCTGCTGCCCGACGCTCACGTGAGCACCTGGAAACCCGGCGACCCGCAGGCCGATTACGCCATCGTGTGGTCGCCGCCGCAGGCATTTCTGGACGAACAAGCCGGCCTCAAGGCCATGTTCAACATCGGCGCCGGGGTGGACGCGATCATGAAACTGCGCCTGCCGCCGCAGACCCAGGTGGTGCGGCTGGACGACGCCGGCATGTCGGTGCAGATGGCCGAGTACGTGTGCCATGCCGTGATCCGCCACTTTCGCGAGTTCGACGGTTACGAGGCCGACATCGCCGCGGGCCAGTGGTCGTACCGCAAACCCCGCAGCCGCGCCGACTGGCCCGTGGGCGTGATGGGCCTGGGCGTGCTGGGTGAGCGTGTGGCAAAGGCCCTGAGCGTGTTCGAATTTCCGGTGCACGGCTGGAGCCGCACCCCCAAGGCGGTGGAAGGCGTGGTGTGCCACACGGGCCCCGACCGTTTCGACACCTTTCTGGCGTCGTGCCGCGTGCTGGTCAACCTGCTGCCGCTCACGCCCGACACGCAGGACATCCTCAACCGCAAAACGCTCTCCCGCCTGCAACCCGGTGGCTATGTGATCAACGTCGCGCGCGGCGCGCACCTGGTCGACGACGACCTGATTGCGCTGCTGGACAGCGGGCATCTGAGTGGCGCCACGCTCGACGTGTTCCGTACCGAACCCCTGCCCGCCGACCACGCCTTCTGGCACCACCCCAAAGTCACCGTGACCCCGCACACCTCGGCCCGCACCCTGCGCGACGAAAGCATCGCGCAGATCGCCGGCAAGATCGTGGCCTTGTCGCGCGGCGAGCCGATCGCGGGCGTGGTGCATCGGGACCGCGGTTACTGAAAAGAAAGTCCTCATGAACATTCCTTCCCGCGTCCGCCTCATCGACGTCGGCCCGCGCGACGGCCTGCAGAACGAAAAGCAGCCGGTGCCTGCGGCCACCAAGATCGAGGCCTGCAGGCCGCTGGCCTGAAAGAGATCGAGGTCACGAGTTACGTGAGCCCCAAGTGGGTGCCGCAGATGGCGGACAACCACGAGGTCATGGCAGGCCTGTCGCGCCAGAGCGGCGTGCGCTACTCCGTGCTCACACCCAACCTCAAGGGTTTTGAAGCAGCGTTGCAGGACAAGCCCGGCGAGATGGTGGTGTTCGGTGCGGCCAGCGAGGCCTTCAGCCAGAAGAACATCAACTGCAGCATCGCCGAGAGCATCGAGCGGTTCGCACCGGTGGTGGAAGCGGCCCGAGCAGCTGGCATTGCCGTGCGCGGCGCCATGAGCTGCACCGTGGGCTGCCCGTACGAAGGTGACATTGCGCCCGAGCGGGTGGCGTACCTCGCCGGGCTCATGAAGGGCATTGGCGTGCAGCGCGTGGACGTGGCCGACACCATCGGCGTGGGCACACCGCGCAAGGTGCAGGCCGCCATCGAAGCTGCGCTGCAGCACTATGGCATCGACGCCGTGTCGGGCCACTTCCACGACACCTATGGCCAGGCCTTGTCCAACACACTCGCCGCGCTGGAGCTGGGCGTCTGGAACTTCCAGTCGTCCGTGTCCGGTCTGGGCGGCTGTCCGTACGCCAAGGGCGCCACCGGCAACGTGGCCACCGAAGACGTGGTCTACCTGCTGCACGGCATGGGGATAGCGACCGGCATCGACCTGGATGCGCTGGTGGACGCCGGCGCGTACATCAGCGAACAACTCGGCCGACCGAGCGGCTCGCGCGTGGCGCGTGCCTTGTTGGCCAAACGGGCAGGCTGAAGGGCGAACGAATATGGAGTTGCAAGTCTGGCTGGCGTATTTCCTGGCCTCGTGGGCCATTGCCCTGTCGCCGGGTTCGGGCGCGGTGTTGTCGATGACGCACGGCCTGGCCTACGGCGTGCAGAAGACCAGCGCCACCATCGCGGGCCTGCAGCTGGGCCTGGCGGTGATCCTGCTGGTGGCGGGGGTGGGCGTGGGCGCGCTGCTGCTGGCGTCGGCCACCGCCTTCACCGTGGTGAAGTTCGCCGGCGCGGCCTACCTCATCTGGCTGGGCTGGAAACAGTGGCGTTCACCGGTGAATGCTCAAACGGCAGGCACCGAAGCCTTGCCGGCGCAACAGGGTGTGCCGCCCGTGCGCGACCGCTTCGTCATGGGCTTTTTCACCAACGTGACCAACCCCAAGGGCATTGTCTTCATGGTGGCGGTGCTGCCGCAGTTCATCGATCCGCAGCGCCCCCTGTGGTTGCAGTTGCTGGTGTTGCTGGTGACCACCATCGCGGTCGATCTGGTGGTCATGCACGGCTACGCGTTTCTGGCCTCGCGGGCGCAGCGCTGGCTGGCCACCGCGCGGGCGCGGCGCGCGCAGAACCGCGTGTTCGGTGGCGTGCTCATGGCCATGGGCGCAAGCTTGTTGCTGGTGAAGCGAGCGGCGTGACAGGGTCAGTCGCCGCGCCGGGCACACGGGTGGCGCAGAGTCGATACGATCAAAACCCATGAGCGAGATCTCTCCCACCACCTCCGCCGCCGTTCAACGCGTGACCGATCACCTGCGGTCGCTTAACCACCCGCACCCGCCGCGCATGCTGGAAGACGCCGCCCGCACCGCGCAGCAGGCCGCCGACGCGCTGGGTGTGGCGCTGGGCCAGATTGCCAAGAGCATTGTGTTCCGGCGCAAGAGCGACGAAGTGGCGGTGCTGGTCGTCACCTCGGGTGATCTGCGGGTGGACGAGAAGAAGGTGCAGGCCATCGTCTGCGCTGAAGGCGGCAAGCTCGGTCGGGCCGATGCCGAATTCGTCAAGAGCACCACGGGGTTTTCCATCGGCGGCGTGTCGCCGCTGGCGCACGCCACACCGGTGGTCACGCTGATCGATGCGCAGCTGTTCCGCTTTGACACCGTGTGGGCAGCCGCCGGCCATCCGCATGCTGTGTTCCCCCTCACGCCCCAGCAACTCCAGACCCTGACCGGTGCACCTGTGCACGACGTCACCGTGGTCTGAACGCCTTCCTCAACATGTCCCTGCCCATCCGTCCTCCCGTCACACTCAAAGCCGCCCGTGCCAAAGCGGGCGCTGTGCCTGGTGTGCCTTCGCCCTGCATCTCGGTCTGCGAGATGGACGAAGCCACCCACTCGTGCAAGGGATGCTTTCGCACGCTGGCCGAAATCTCCCAATGGAGCCGCATGGCCGATGCCGAGAAGATCGCGGTGTGGCAATTGATCGAAGCGCGGCAAGCGAACCTGGCCACCGACCTGTGACCCCTTCATCCGTTCGGGCAGAGCCCGTCGAAGCCCTCACCCGCATCTGCCCATGACCACCAACGACCTGCGCGAGATCAGCTTCCACTACGACCCGATCTCGCCCTACGCGCATCTGGCTTTCGAGCGCCTGCCCGAAGCGCTCATGGGCCACAGCGTGGCGGTGCGCTACAAGCCGGTGCTGTTTGCCGCCCTGCTCAAGGCCCATGGCCAGCTCGGCCCGGCCGAGATCCCGGCCAAGCGGGACTGGACCTACCGCCAGGTGAGCTGGCTGGCCCATCGGCAGGGTGTTCGGCTGGAGATGCCGGCGGCGCACCCTTTCAATCCGCTGGCGCTGCTGCGCCTGGGCCTGGCCTGTGCCACCGATGACGCGCCGGGCGACACCAACCGCTTTGTGACCGAACAGCTGTTCCACCACGTGTGGCACGGCGGGCAGGACGCCACCGATCCGGCGCGCCTGGCCGGGCTGCAAACCCGCCTGCAAGACCACATGGCCCAGCGCGGCAAGCCCTGGAGCCCACCCGACGGCGAGGTGGTGAAGCAGCGCCTGCGCGCCAACAGCGACGAGGCGCTCGCTCTGGGCCTGTTCGGCGTGCCGGCCATGGTGGTGGACGGGCGCGTCTTCTGGGGGCTGGACGCGTTGCCCATGCTGCGCGACTACCTGGATGGTGATGCGTGGTTCGACACCCAGTGGGAAGCCACGGCGAACCGGCCCCAAGGCGTGCGCCGCCCTCAGTCCTGAAAGGCCTCGCGCACAGTGCACACCTGCCCGGTGTTTGCGGCCTCGTAGCCCTGCAACGCGGCCACGCGCGAGCGGAACGCCGGTGAACGCAGCACGGTGAGCACCGGGCGCAGCTCCGCTCGGTCCAGGGCGTCGGGCGGCAGGGCGAAGAAGTAGCGCTCTTTCAGCAGCGGAATGAAGTGCAGCCCGAAGCGGTGAGCGGCGGTCTGCACGCCGATGCCCACATCAGCCATGCCGCTGGCCACATAGGCCGCCACACCGGCGTGCGTCAGCTCGGTGTTGTCAAAGCCGGTCACCGCGCGCGCTTCGATGCCGTGGCGCTGCAGCAGCAGTTCGGTCAGCACGCGCGTGCCCGATCCCTCGGGCCGGTTGACGAAGCGCAGGCCGCGCCGGGTGAGGTCGCGCAGGCCTTGGATGCCCTTCGGGTTGCCGGGCGCGCAAAACAGGCCTTGCGTGCGCACCGCCAGGTGCACCAGCAGGTGCTGGTCGCGCTTGAGCCAGTGCACAAAGCGCTGCGCAGCGGCGGCCTCGAACTCGCCCAGCGGCACATGAAAACCTGCAAGCTCGCAGTCGCCTTGCGCGAGCGCGGCCACGGCTTCCAGGCTGTTGCGGTAGCGCAGCTCCACCGGAATCTCGCGCGCGGCCAACTGCTCGCGCAACGCGGCCACGGCAAACCCGTGGCTGGCGTGCAGGCGCGGCACCGCGCGCTGGCGCCGCTGCACGCGCCCGAGTTCACCTTCGAGTTCCGAGGCCAGCGATTCGAGCAGCGGCTGCAAGCGCGCGCCGATGCGCGCGTCGGCCCAGATGAGTTTTTCGCCCAGCTCGGTCAGCGCCGAGCCGCGTCCCCGCCCACGCACCAGCAACGGCTGGCCAAACAGCGCTTCAGCCTGCTGCAGCAGACCCCAGGCGTGGCGGTACGAGAGGCCCATTTCGCGGCCCGCCTGCGAGATGCTGCCCGAGGCCTGCACCGCCGCCAGCAGTTGCAGCAAGGTGTTGGCGTCCAGCGCGGGGCCGTCGTCCTGGCTGAGGTGCCATCGGGGTTGCAGGGTGATGCGCAGCATGGCGGAAGGGCCGGGTTTATGCAATGAAGAACATATTAAAACCCGGTGGCGGTGCTAGTCTGCGGCGATGAACATCGTGATTCCCATCCGCCCCTTGGAGACCGTGCGCCGCAGCCCGCCGCGCCACACCCCGAAAGGCCGCCAGACCTCGCCCCAGGCACGTGAGCGCGTGGCGGATTTGTGCGCCGGCCTGGCACCGCGCCCCGACCTGCTGATCGAGCACCTGCACCGCCTGCAGGACAGCGAAGGCGCCTTGCGCCGCGGCCACCTGGCGGCGTTGGCCGAACACCTGAAGCTCAGCCAGGTCGAGGTGTTCGAGGTCGCGAGCTTCTACCACCACTTCGAGATCGTGGACGACGACGCGGCTGTGCCCACCACCGTGGTGCGCGTGTGCGACAGCCTCTCGTGTTCCATGGCCGGCAGCCAACAGTTGATGAGCGATCTGCAAACCGCGCTGGCCAACGACGCATCGGTGCGTGTGCAGCCCGCTCCCTGCATCGGCCAGTGCCACCGCGCGCCGGCCGCTTGTGTCGGGCAGCGCCAGTTGCCGCACGCCACGGTCAATGCGGTGCAGGCCTTGCTGGCCAGCGGCGACACCGGTCCACGTGCGCTGCCGGTGCCCGAGGCGTCGGAACTCAAGCAACTGCAACGGCTGCTCTCGGGTGAACTGAGCTTTGATGCGGTACTCGCCGAACTCAAGTCATCCAACCTGCGCGGCCTGGGCGGCGCGGGCTTTCCGGCCTGGCGCAAGTGGGAAACGGTGCGCGCGCAACCAGCGCCCCGCCACATGGTGGTGAACATCGACGAAGGCGAGGTCGGCACCTTCAAGGACGGGCATGTGCTCACCAGTGCGCAAGCCGGCGCACCGCAGGTGCTGGAAGGCCTGTTGATCGCCGCGCAGGTGGTCGGCATTGATCACGTGTGGCTGTACCTGCGCGACGAATACCACGACGCGCGCGTGCTGCTGCAGCGCGAGCTCGACACGCTGCAGATGCGTCTGCAGGCGCTGTCTGGGCAGTACCCGGGCTACACGCCGCCCGTCATCGAACTGCGGCGCGGTGCCGGCGCCTACATCTGCGGCGAAGAGTCGGCACTTATTGAATCGGTGGAAGGCAAGCGCGGTCTGCCGCGTCTGAAGCCTCCTATCGTCGCGCTGCACGGTGTGTTCGGCCGGCCCACGCTGGCGCACAACCCCGAGACGCTGTGGTGGTTGCCCGAGATCCTGGCGCACGGCGGCGCGTGGCTGACCACACACGGGCGCGCCGGGCGCAACGGCCTGCGGCGCTTTTCGGTGTCGGGCCGGGTGAAGCAACCCGGCGTGTATCTTGCGCCCGCCGGCATCACGCTGCGCGAGCTCATCGATGAACACGCCGGTGGCATGGCCGAGGGACACACGTTGTATGCGTACCTCCCCGGCGGTGCTTCGGGCGGCATTCTGCCCGCCGCGCTGGCCGACGTGCCGCTGGACTTCGACACACTCGCCGACCACGGTGCCTTCATCGGCTCCATGGCGGTGGTGGTGATGGGCCAGCACGACAAGGCGCGCGACGCCGCGCTGAACCTCATGCGCTTCTTCGACCACGAATCGTGTGGCCAGTGCACTCCGTGCCGCGCCGGCACCACCAAGGCGGTGGAGCTCATCCAGGCGCCGGTGTGGGACGCAGCCTTGCTGGCCGAGCTGTCGCAGGTGATGCGCGACGCCAGCATCTGCGGCCTGGGCCAGGCAGCACCCAACCCGGTGGACAGCGTGCTGCGGTTCTTTCCTCACGAGGTGGGCGCATGAAGACCCACGATTTGCCCGACCACGCCGCCCCGATCGCGTTCACGCTCAACGGCCGCGCGGTGGAAGCCGCGACGGGCGAGACCTTGCTCAAAGCGGCACAGCGCGCTAGTATCGATGTGCCGCACCTGTGCCACAAGGACGGCCTGCGCAGCCCCGGCAACTGCCGCGCCTGCGTGGTGGAGATCGAAGGTGAACGTGTGCTCGCGCCGTCGTGCTGCCGTTCTCCCACGCCGGGCATGGTGGTCACCACCGACAGCCCGCGCGCGGCCGCGGCGCAGAAGACGGTGCTGGAGCTGCTGCTGTCGGACGCGCCGGACACCGCCGCGCTCAAACACGACAGCGAGCTGGTGCATTGGGCGCAAGTGGCTGGCGCCAGGGCAGGGCGATTCCCCGCCCGTGCCGCCGCCACGCAAGACCTGAGTCACCCCGCCATGGCCGTCAACCTCGACGCCTGCATCCAGTGCACGCGATGCATCCGCGCCTGCCGCGAGACGCAGGGCAACGACGTGCTGGGCCTCGCGTTTCGGGGCGGCCATGCGCAGATCGTGTTCGACCAGAACGACCCCATGGGTGCCAGCACCTGCGTGGCTTGCGGCGAATGTGTGCAGGCCTGCCCCACAGGGGCGATAGCGCCGGCCAACGGTGCGTACGCCCATGTGTCGGACAAGCAGGTGGACTCTGTCTGCCCGTTCTGCGGCGTGGGCTGCCAGCTCACCTACCACGTGAGCGACGAGAAGATCGAACACGTCGAAGGCATTGCCGGTCCGGCCAACGAAGGCCGCCTGTGCGTCAAGGGCCGTTTCGGTTTCGACTACGCACACAGCCCCGAGCGGCTCACGCGCCCGCTGATCCGCCGCGCCGATGCGCCGAAAGATCCGCTGTCGGTGATGCGCCGCAACTGGCGCGAACTGTTCCGTGAAGCGAGCTGGGACGAAGCGCTGGACGTGGCTGCGCACGGCTTCAAGCGCGCCATGGCCAGCACCTCCGCGCGTGGCCGACAGGGCCCGGTGGCCGGTTTCGGTTCGGCCAAGGGCACGAACGAAGAGGCTTACCTGTTCCAGAAGCTGATCCGCACCGCGTTCGACACGCACAACGTGGACCACTGCACGCGCCTGTGCCACGCCTCCAGCGTGGCTGCGCTCATGGAAGGCCTGGGCTCGGCCGTGGTCACCAATCCGCTGCGCGATGTGGAGCACGCCGACGTCGTGCTGCTGATCGGCGCCAACCCGGCGCAAAACCACCCGGTGGGCGCGACCTGGATCAAGAACGCGGTGAAGAAAGGCATGAAGCTGGTGCTGGCCGATCCGCGCCGCACCGAGCTGGCGCGTCACAGCTGGAAACACCTGGGCTTCCAGCCAGGCACCGACGTGGCCCTGCTCAACGCGCTGCTGCACACCATCGTGTTCGAGGGCCTCACCGACCCGGCCTACATCGAAGCCCACACACTGGATTTCGCCCAGCTCAAGGCCCACCTGGTGGACTTCTCCCCTGAAGCCATGTCCCCGGTCTGCGGTATTGACGCGGCCACGTTGCGTGAGGTGGCGCGCGCGTACGCCACCGCGAAGAACGCCATGATCCTTTGGGGCATGGGCATCAGCCAGCACACGCACGGCACCGACAATGCGCGCTGCCTGATCGCGCTCTCGCTCATCACCGGGCAGATCGGCCGCCCCGGCACCGGCCTGCATCCGTTGCGCGGGCAGAACAACGTGCAGGGCGCGAGCGACGCGGGGCTGATCCCCATGGTGCTGCCCGACTACCAGAAGGTGAGCGATGCGCACGCCCGCGAGAAGGCCGAGCACTTGTGGCACCTGCCGCCCGGCACGTTGCGCAGCGAGACGGGCCTGACCGTGGTGGAAATCATCGACGCTGCGCACCGCCGCGAGATCCGCGCCATGCTGATCCAGGGCGAGAACCCGGCCATGAGCGACCCGGACGCCACCCACGCGCGCGAAGCGCTGGCCGGGCTGGATCACCTGGTGGTGCAGGACATCTTTCTGACCGAAACCGCGAGCCTGGCCGACGTGGTGCTGCCCGCCACCGCCTGGCCCGAAAAAACCGGCAGCGTGACCAACACCGACCGTTGCGTGCAGCTCGGCCGCAAGGCCGTGCGCGCACCGGGCGAGGCCAGGGCCGATGCGTGGATCACCGAGCATCTGGCGCGGCGCCTGGGTCTGGACTGGACGTATGGCGTGGCTGCCGATGGCACCGCCACCGAAGACGCACACGGTGGCATCGGCGCGGTGTTTGAAGAGATGCGCGCCATGATGCCCAGCATCGCTGGCCTCTCGTGGGCACGCCTGCAGCGCGAAGGCGCGGTGACCTACCCGGTGAGCAGCGAGAGCGACCCCGGTCACCCGGTGGTGTTCACCGACGGATTCCCCACCGCCAGCGGACGCGCCACCCTGGTGGGTGCGAACGTCACGCCCCCGGCCGAGGTGCCCGACGCCACCTTCCCCATGGTGCTCATCACCGGGCGCCAGTTGGAGCACTGGCACACCGGCAGCATGACGCGGCGCAGCGGCGTGCTCGATGCGATTGAGCCCGGCCCGGTGGTGAGCCTGCACACCACCACCGC
>LNFM01008584.1_pt1 | contig 15345 bp, 8 predicted proteins | sample 596031 | NCBI WGS metagenome assembly LNFM01 (sample SAMN04254537, study PRJNA301005) | activated carbon metagenome | isolation source: dual media filters at the Ann Arbor, Michigan drinking water treatment plant | place: USA: Ann Arbor | reverse complement strand
CAATCGCCCACGTGAAAGCGCTGCTCGCTTCGCCCGACGAAAAGCCCGAGCCGCCGGACAATCCGATGTCCGCCGACCGGATTCGCTGGGAACACATCCAACGTGTGTATGAGCTCTGCGGTCACAACGTTAGCGAGACAGCGCGCCGCCTCAACATGCACCGGCGCACACTCCAGCGCATCTTGGCCAAGCGCACGCCGCGCTAAGGCGGACACATTTGACGGCGCGTCGTGGTGAGCTATCTCCTCCGGGGCGAATTGCGTCACCGGGGATCAATGGCTTCCAGCTCTGACACATCGGTTCCACACGCCTTTCTTCAAGGCGGCGGCGCCATGAAGGCGCTTATCCGCGCGCACGATTGGAACAAAACCGTGCTCGGCCCGATCGAGGCCTGGCCCCAGACGCTGACGACGCTTGCCGGCCTGATGCTGTCGTCAAACCAGCCGATGTTCATCATCTGGGGCGACGAACGCGTCTGGTTGCACAACGACGCGATGATCCCCGTTTTGGGAACCAAGCATCCCCGAGCGCTTGGCCAGCACGCTCTAGATGTCGTCTGGGCTGAGGCGCGCGAAGCGCTCGCGCCGCTCTTCACCGAGGTGTTCCAGGGCGCATCCGTCCAGATGGACGACATTGGGCTGGCACTGGACCGAAACGGCAAATTTGAAGAAGCCCATTTCGCTTTTTCCTACACGCCTATCCGTGATGAGCGTGGTGCGGTCGTTGGTCTCTTCGGCGCATGCATTGAAACCACTGAGCGGGTGAAAGCAGAGCAACGAGCGAAGGACGAAGGTCAGCGCTTCCAACAGCTCTTTGATCAGGCGCCGACATTCATGGCGGTGCTGCGCGGCCCGCAACACCGCATCGAGTATGCAAACCCGGGGTACCACACCCTCGTTGGCCACCGGGAAGTGGTAGGCCGCCCCGTCGCCGAAGCGCTGCCGGACGCCGCTGCGCAAGGCTACATCGAACTCTTGGACAACGTGTACCGCACCGGCGAGGTCTATAATGGCCGTGGCCTCAAATACGCGATGCAACGGACACCGGGCGCGCCATTCGATGATCGTTATGTCGACTTCGTCTACCAGCCGACCCGAAACGCCCAGGGCGAGATCGACGGCATTTTCGTCGCCGGCGTCGACGTTACCGGCCGGGAATTCGCGGCGCTTCGCGATAAAGCGCTGGCCGAACTCGCCGATTGCATACGAGATATCGAAGATGCCGACGAACTCGCTTACGCCGCTGCGGAAGTTCTAGGACGCGCGCTTCGCGTAAGCCGCGCAGGCTACGGCACAATTGATCCGATCGCCGAGACCATTCACATCACGCGCGACTGGAACATGCCGGGCGTACAAAGCCTCGCCGGCGTGCTGAATTTTCGCGACTATGGTAGCTACATCGAAAACCTAAAGCGCGGCGAGACCGTCGTCGTCGCGGACGCCTACAAAGATCCTCGAACCGCCGATGGCGCCGATGCCTTGAAAGCGATCAGCGCGCAAGGCTTCGTCAACATGCCCGTGACCGAACAGGGCGGGATGGTCGCACTGCTCTATCTGAACCACGCCGATGCGCGCCATTGGTCCGCGGAAGATCTCACCTTCATCCGCGATGTCGCCGAGCGCATTCGCACCGCCGTCGAACGCCGCCGCGCTGAGGCTGAACTGCGCGAACGCGAACGCCGCTATCGCGCTTTGTTCGACGCCATTGACGAGGGATTTTGCATCATCGAGTTCATCGATGGCCCTCACGGCCCGCTCAGCGACTATATCCATTTGGAAGCTAATCCCGCGACCTCCATCAATGCCGGCACACCCGACGTGGTTGGCAAAACCGCCCGCGAGTTGCTCGGCGACGAGGCGGACGAGCTGGTCAATCTCTACGCTGGCGTCCTCCAAACAGGAGAACCCATACGGATCGAACGAGAGCTGGAAACAACAGGCCGCTGGTTGGAACTCGCCGCCTTCAGAATCGAACCCGTAGACCGCGCGCAAGTCGCGGTCCTGTTTCGAGACCTGACTGCGCGAAGGCTCGCTGAAAGCGCCTTGCGCGAGAGCGAAGAGCGCTTTCGCACACTCGCCCGCGCCATGCCCAACCAAGCCTGGACAGCGAACCCCAACGGCTTACTCGATTGGTTTAACGAAGGCGTCTACGATTATAGCGGCCAAGCGCCCGGCTCGCTTGATGGCGTCGAATGGGCCACCATCGTTCACCCCGAGGATATTCCCCACGCGCAGGCGCGCTGGCTTGGCGCGCTCCAGTCCGGCGAAGCGTACGAAACGCAATTTCGTCTTCGGCGCGGCGACGGCGCCTACCGATGGCACCTCTCACGCGCAGCACCGATCAAGGACGAGCGCGGCGCGATCGTCAAATGGATCGGCACCAACACCGACATACACGATCAGAAGGAAGCCTCAGCGATCCTCGAACAAGCTGTCGAAGAACGCACGCGTGAACTGCTGCACGCCCAAGAAGCGCTACGGCAATCGCAGAAGATGGAAGCGGTGGGCCAACTCACCGGCGGCCTGGCGCACGACTTCAACAATCTGCTCGCGGGCATTTCGGGAAGCCTGGAGCTCCTCGCCAAGCGCCTGGCCGAAGGCCGCACACAAGGCTTGGAGCGCTATCTCTCGGGCGCACAAGAATCCACGCGCCGCGCCGCAGCGCTCACGCAGCGCCTGCTCGCTTTCTCGCGCCGACAGACGCTCGATCCTCGCGCGATTGACGTAAACAAGCTTATCGTCGGCATGGAAGAGCTGATCCGCCGCTCTGTTGGCCCCGACATCGCCGTGGAAGTCGTGCAAGCTGGTGGGCTTTGGGCGACTAAGATCGACGCGCCGCAACTCGAAAACGCGCTGCTCAATCTCTGCATCAACGGCCGTGACGCTATGGCGCCTAACGGCGGGCGACTCACGATTGAAACCGCCAACAAATGGCTCGATGAACGAGCCGCGCGCGATCGCGATTTGCCGCCCGGGCAATATGTTGCACTTTGCGTTACCGACACTGGCGTTGGTATGACGCAAGAAACCATCAGCCGCGCCTTCGATCCGTTCTTCACCACAAAGCCGCTCGGCCAAGGCACGGGTCTTGGCCTGTCGATGGTGTACGGCTTCGTGCGCCAATCCGGCGGCCAAATCCGCATTTATTCCGAAGTCGGCCAAGGCACTACCGTGTGCCTATATCTGCCACGTCACTTTGGTGAAGCTGAGAAGGTCGAAGATGGTGCGGTGCATGCCGCGATCGAACACGGGCAAGGCGAAGTCGTGCTCGTTGTCGACGATGAAACGGTGCTGCGCATGCTCATGTTGGATGTGCTGCAAGAGAGCGGCTATCGCGCGCTTGAGGCGCCGGACGGACCGAATGCGCTGAAGATTTTGGAGTCCGGTGCGCGCATCGATCTTTTGATCACTGACGTCGGCCTGCCCGGCGGCCTGAACGGCCGCCAAATCGCCGACGCCGCGCGACGGACGCACCCAAGTCTCAAGGTGCTCTTTATCACTGGCTACGCCGAGAACGCTGTAATCGGCAACGGCCACCTCGACCCCGGCATGCAAGTGATGACCAAGCCCTTCGAAATCGCCGCCTTCAGCCAGAAGGTGCGCGATATGATCGACGCGAAATAGCAAAACGGCCCCGCGCATCTTTCGATACGCGGAGCCGTCCTTAGTCCTGCTCGGACGCGATGATCCAATCGAGGATCTTTTCCGAGAAGCCGTCGACACGGCGCCAATCGCCAATGCCGACGCCGTTTTGGTACGACGCGACATTGACCATGTAGCCCACGCCCTTCGGCGCATCGACACGGTCGTGGCTTTGTTCGTCGGTAAAGACGATCAAGCGCACGCCCTTCTGGTCGACCTCACGGATCGCCTTACCGAGTTCGGTGCCACCGTGCGGCTGCGAGGTCACGATCGCATCGCGCAGCGCAAAGCCGCGGCGCGCCGGGACTTTCTTCACAGCGTTGGAGAACGTGAACACCTCGACGTCATCGCCGATCTCCCGCGCCAGCACGGCAAGACCACACGCAGCATCGAGACGCCGCATTGCTGAACGCGCCGAGAGCGGCCCGTCCATCGAGCCCGAGACGTCGACCAGGAGCCGCGTCTTGCCCGTGAGCTTGGCGTGGCCCTCGATCGAACGGAACATGGCGTGTTCGAGTTCGGGTTCGAGGTCCGGCGCGTGCTGCGCAGCCGCGATGAAGCGGTACGGCAACACACGGTCGGTACGCATCGCATCGAGCGCCTTGCCGATCGTCTTCTTCGGCACGCCGGCCAGTTGCATGCCGCGCAGGTTACGCAGCAAGGCCAGTGCGCCAAGCTTGTTCTCGGCAATCAAGCGCTCGAACGTCTCGCGCTTATCGGCCCCGCCCGAGAGCGAGACTTCCCACGTGTCGGGCGCGGCCAGCTTACCTTCCGCCAGCTGCTTCCAGACTTTGGCTTGCGCCTCGTCCTTCGGTTTGGCGTGCGTAATGAACAAGACGTCGCGCAGACGCACAGCGCCGTCGCGATCGTACTTTGCCAGCTGGTAGGCATCGAACTTCGCGAACGCCCGCGCCAGACCTTTCTTGGCTTGCGCCGACAGAGCACGCGCTTTGCGTTGCTTCATCGGGCCAAGCACGTCGGACCAGTAGATGGCGAGGAATTCGGTCAGTTCGTCCGGACGTTGGATGACGCGTTCGAGCGTGTCGGCCACGAGCGCCTTATGGCCCTCGTGACGCGCCATCTCGCGCACGATCAAAAGCGGCGCGTGGCGCAGCTTCATCTTCTCGCGCGCGTCGATCGCGATCGCGGCAACCAATTCGGCTTTCACCTTCGGCACAAGTTGCCCGATGCGTTCGCCGATGGCGACGCCGCTTTCATAGAACTGGTCTTCCCAGAGCATGCAATTCATCACCGCCCGGCGCAGTTCCTGCTCCGGCGCAAAGGCGCGCCCCTTGGCGCCCTCGTGCGTGCGCACGCTCTTGGCCTTGTTAATCGTCGCCATCTCACATCACCTACACTTCCTACTCCATCATCGTTTCAAAACGTCAGCCCGGGGAACATACGGGACCGTTCGTGCTCTATCCAACTGAGCTACAGGTCCACAGTGTTGGACCTGGCGGGACTCGAACCCGCGACCACGCGATTAAGAGTCGAAGTAACGGACTCCCTTCACCACCGGCTGACACGATCTGACGCTCACCGCGCCAAATTTCGTCAATCCAAGCGTCAACCGGGGAACACTTCAACTTCCGCGATCTCGACCCTTTGGGTCGAGCTTCACCTCAAGAAGTAGCGGACGTCTTCACCACCGATTGACTTGGCCACGCGGCGCGACGCGCCGCGAAGATTTTGGGTTTTGGCGGGGAAAAAGCGAACTCGAGGTCCCTTGCGGGCCAACTGAGCTACGGGTTGCCCCGGCGCGACTCGAACGCGCGACCTCCGCATCAAGGATGCGGCGCTCTTACCGATGCACTCGTATTCTTCACCACCGCCAAACTGAAAGCCGATCCGGGGAACGGGCGAAATCTGAGACGCTGCCTTGCGGCAGCACGTGCTCTACCAGGCTGAGCTACAGGCCCCCAAGTGTTGGACCTGGCGGGATTCGAACCCGCGACACCGTCGTCCTAAGCGAAGTAACAGATCTCTTCACCACCGTATCGGCAGCTGTTTTGTCGGGGAAAATTCGAGAACGGTTTTGCCAAACCGCAATCAACGCAGAACCCAAACGCGAACGCCTGTGCTCGAACCCGCGACACGACGGCCCTCGTGAGGCCGCCTCCACGGTACGTGACTGAAGCCGGCGGGATTCGAACCCGCTTTATCCAGAACGAAGTACCCGTACTCTTCACCACCGACAAACTGGCGCCCAAGCGAAATCGCTCAGGCAAAACTCTCCTTTCGCCTTCCGGCGTTTCCTCATGACGAAGACTTCGGAGAGGCTGGAAACAAAAACCCCTCCGGAGCGTCAGGCTCGGGAGGGGTTCGAAACTCGAACACTTCGAAACAGGACTAACCTATTTCGCCTCCACGATTGTGCGCGCGTGCGTCCACGCCATGAGCAAATAGCTCAATGACGGTGCACGTTGGCTGCGAATTCAATCTCTCGCGCTTCATCGTTCTCAACTCTGCCCGCACGCGACAATCACGTGCGAAGGGCCGCGTATATGATGCGACGATGCGCACCGGTCAATGGAAAAACGCGTGGTTGCGCGCTTTTTAGAAAGCAGCGTTTACGCCGCCACGCGCACATGCCGGCGCGAAAGCGCGCGCACATCGTTGACGCCAGCAAGCGCGAGCGTGCGTTCGAACTCTTCGCCAAGCAAAGTCAGCGCGCGATCGACGCCTGCTTCGCCGCCTGCGGCGAGTCCAAACAGATATGGCCGCCCGATCGAACACGCCGTCGCACCGAGCGCGACAGCTTTCACAATATCGCTGCCGCGCCGGACGCCGCCGTCGCAGATCACGTCAGGCCCATCTCCCAACGCGTCGCGCACGGCCGCCACCTGATCAATCGGCGCCGGCGCCCCATCGAGTTGCCGGCCGCCATGATTGGATATCATCACGCCGGTCGCGCCGCTCGCGATGGAGCGTTTCGCATCCTCCGGCGTCATCACACCCTTAATTGCCAATGGCCCGCCCCATTCGCGCGCCAGCCATTCGACATCTTTCCACGTCAGCGAGCGATCGAACTGCCCGCCAATATAGTCGAACAGGCTCATCGGCCCTTCGGCCAACGCATCGACCTTATGGCTCACATTCGCAAAATCGAACTTCGCGCCGGTCAGAGCCGGCAGCGACCAGCCCGGATGCATTGCAAAGCCAAGCATCGATTTCAGCGTCAGCTTTGGCGGGATCGACAAGCCGTTGACGCGATCGCGCTCACGATTGCCGGCGACCGGCGTATCGACCGTCAGCGCCAATCCATGAAAGCCCGCCGCCTTGCAGCGCTGCACGAACTCTGCCGTCAGCCCGCGATCCTTGAAAATGTAAACCTGAAACACCTTCGGGCCGCCGAACGCTTGCGCGAGATCTTCCAGCGTCGTCGTCCCCAGCGTCGAGAGCGAATAGAGCAGGCCATGCTTCGCCGCCGCGCGCGCGACAGCAAGCTCAGCTTGCCCGTGAAACATCCGCGTCAGCCCGGTCGGCGCGAGCATCAACGGCCGCGCGACACGTTGGCCAAACACCGTGGCAGCCGTCTCGATGCGCGACACATCCGTCAGCACATCCGGCACGATCTCATAGCGTGCAAACGCGCTCGAATTGCGCGCAAGCGTCCACTCATCATCTGCGCCGCCATCAATGTAATCAAAGATCGCTGGCGGCAGGCGCCGCTTCGCCAGCTTGCGCAGGTCAGCAATATTGTTGGCGCGATCGAGCGAGCTCACACACCACCCCCGCGCCGCGCCATCCAGGCTTCTTGCTCACGCCTCTCGGCCATCAGCGCCTTCAGCAGACCAAGTCTCATATCCGCCGCCTGCCCGCGTCCAATGCGGCGCAATTGTTGGTACTGCCAATAAAGCGCGCCGAACCCGTTCAGCGCCCGCATCGTTTTCGAAGAGGAACGCGGGCTGAAGAATCCCGGCCCCAAGCGCAGCCGTTCTTCGTAACGATCCAGCGACGCCGCACCTTCAAGCAAACGCTGCGGCGCATCCGGATCGACCACCATCGGACGGCCGATGCCAATCAGCGCAACACCATCGCGCTCAATCGCCTCATTCATCGCCGCCGCTGAGCGCATCCCGCCCGTCACCATCAGTGGCGTCTTCACCTGCTTGCGCAGTTCGACGGCAAAATCGAGGAAGTATGCTTCCCGCGCCGCCGTTGAAGGCGGCAGGCCGCTGAGATCGGCCGCTTCCAGCCCTTCCATCTTCATCATGCGCGGCTGCTCGTAATTGCCGCCGGAGACTTCCAGCAGATCGACGCCCTCCGCCTCCAGCCATTGCGCGACCTGCATGCTCTCGCCCGGCGCAAAGCCGCCGCGCTGGAAGTCGGCCGAGTTAAGCTTCACCGCGAGCGTGAAATCGCGCCCCACTGCAGCGCGTGTGGTGCGCACGATCTCCAGTAGCAAACGCGCGCGGTTCTCAAGCGAGCCACCCCACTCATCCTCGCGCTTGTTCGCAAGCGGCGAAAGGAATTGCGAAACAAGATAGCCATGCGCGCCATGAATCTGGACGCCGGTGCAACCGGCCTCGCGGCACACAGCGGCAGCGTCCGCAAACGCCTGGATGATTGCGCGGATCTCCGCGCCTTGGAGCGGCACGGGCACGCCGTACAATTTGCCGGGCAACGCCAACGGGACAGCAGACGGCGCCTTCGGTGTTGGATTGACCAAAGCGGGCGTCTGCCGCCCTGCATGACTAAGCTGCGCCCAGAATCCGGCGCCGCCACTCCGCGCCGCCTGCGCCAAGCGCCGCAACGCTGCCTTCGCCGCATCATCCTGCACGCCCGCGATGATCACATTGCCCGGCCGCTCCAGATGATGTGCATCAACGGGCACGTTGCCGCTAATGAGCAACCCCGCGCCGCCACGTCCCCACGCTTCATAGAGCCGCACAAGATCATCCGATGGCCGCCCCTGAGGGTCTGACATGCCTTCCGTCATCGCCGCCTTCGCCAGACGGTTCGGCAACGTCTCGCTAGGCAACTGAAGCGGCGCGGCGAATGCGGGAGTGGTCATGGTGGAGGTCTCGATTTGTTGGCGCTCAGAGCTTTGACAGACCAAAGGCGCGAGCGCCACTCTGCCGAAACGCATCCAACCGCGCGACCCACCGCATCCCACGGACAGGAGGGACCCATGCGCACCATTCTCATCGCCGCCGCCGTCTTCGCCGCCGGGACCACAGCTGCCCACGCGCAGCGCGCCGCCGATCCGCTCGACGCCAGAATCGAAACCGCTGACGTCGACGCCTTCTTTCGCATCTACGACGCCGCAGGCGGCCGCCCCGACGCAGCAGCGCTTCAGCCCTATATCGACAACGGCAGCGCTGGCGTGCGCGGCTTCATCCCGAACCGCATCGTCTCAGCGGAACGTTTAGCCGCGCGGATCGCGCAACGTCCGCAAATCTACAGCGACGCCCGCGCCTGCGCGCAGAACCTCGGCGACGTGCGCGCCCGCGTCCGCGCCGCGTTCCTAGCGCTCGAAGCGCTCTATCCCGAAGCGACCTATCCGCAGACTTACATCCTGATCGGCGCAGATACTTCCGGCGGAACGGCCAACACAGATGCCTTGATGATCGGTCTCGAAGTCATGTGCCGCGCCGGCTCGCCCGATCCTGCGCAACTCGACATCCGCCTCACCCACATCATCGCGCACGAAATGGTGCATTCGCTGCAGAGCGGCTTCGCGGGCGAGACGGTGCTCTCTCAATCGCTCAACGAGGGTGCGGCCGAGTTCATCGCCGAACTGATGACAGGGCGCATCTCAAACAACCATCTCATCGACTGGACCGCCGGACGCGAAGCCGAGATCGAACAACGCTTCGCCGCCAATATGGATAGCCGCGATCTTTCGCAATGGCTCTATAATGGCGTCGGCACGCGCGAAGCGCCCGGCGATCTCGGCTATTGGGTCGGCTATCGCATCGTGCGCGCCTACTACGAGCGCGCACCCGACAAGCGCCAAGCTATCCGCGACATCCTGCAAGGCACGGACGCCCGCGCCTTCCTCGCGGCAAGCGGCTGGCGCCCGGGCGATTAATAGATCAAATACTTTGCCCGCTCCGCCGCCCACGCCTGCTCATCCGGCAGCGTGAGCGCGTCGAGATCGCGGGGGCCAGTGTTCGGATCGTCCACCCATTCGCGCAGCAGCGGCGAGCCGTTGATGACGTCGATCGGCAATTTGCCGAACGCGTACTCGTACGGAAAATCACGCCACAGATCGTAGTTCGGATAGAGGCGACGAATGGCCTTGAAGCCAAGCGCCTGCACGCGCCACGGCTTGAAGGCCGTGTGATCATAGTGCGTCGGATCTTCGACGTGGATCTGCACGCCGCTGCAGAGCTTTTTCACGTGCTTATGGAACGTCGGCTCGAAATAGCATTCGCGCAGCTTGCAGCCATCAAGCCAATGCGGCGCAAGCGCCTGCATCTCGGCGATCACATCGCGCCCATTGATATCCGGCGCACCGAACAATTCCAACGGCCGCGTCGTGCCGCGCCCTTCGCTCAAGGTTGCACCCTCAAGCATCACCGTGCCCGCATAAGCGCGCGCCATCCAAAGGTTCGGCGCATTCGGCGATGGGTTCACCCAGGTGCGCTCGCCAATCGGCCAGCCATAGCCTGGCGCTTCGTCGGGCTTGTAACCTCCCATCTCAATCACGCGATACGGCACGTTGAGTTTGAAGTGGTCGATGAACCAGTGACCGAGTTCGCCAAGCGTCAAACCATGTCGCATCGGCATCGGCCCCGCGCCGACAAAACTCTCCCAGCCAGCACGCAGCGTCAGCCCTTCAATCGGGCGTCCTGCAGGATTGGGGCGATCGAGCACCCAGACTTCCTTGCCGTGCTCGTGCGCCGCTTCGAGCATGTAGAGCAGCGTCGTGATGAAGGTGTAGATGCGGCAGCCGAGATCCTGCAGATCGATCAGCACCACATCGAACGTCGACAGCATCTGCCCCGTCGGCCGCCGCACTTCGCCATAGAGCGAGAACACCGGCACGCCGTGCAGCGGATCGGTGTAGTCCTCGCTCTCGACCATATTGTCCTGCTTCTCGCCGCGCATACCGTGCTGCGGGCCGAACACAGCGGTGATGCGAATGTCCTCGCACGCCATCAGCGCATCGAACGAGTGCGTGAGATCGCGCGTCACCGAAGCCGGATGCGCCACCAGCGCCACGCGCTTGCCCTTCAGCGGCGCGCGCAAGCTCGCGTCTTCAAGCAGCCGCTCAATGCCGTACTTCATGCAAGCTCCAAACTGAAAGCATCCGCGTGGTGGAAATCCGGCTTGCCGCGCGCGTGCGCCAGCGCCCAGTAGGACTTCGTCCCGTCCATCTCTTCAATCACCGCCGACAAGCCGACGCGCCAAACGCCATCCGCGCCCGGCGCGACGGCCGTGTTCAGCTCAAACCAATCGTCGCCGACATTCGTTTCGAGAAAAAGCGGTGCGACTTCATAATTGCGCATGCCGCTTCGGTAGCCATCGAACGCGTACGCCGCCCAGCGCGTCGACGGCGCGAAATTGAACTCGCAATAGGGATCACCCGGGCCGCGCACGAACGCCTCGAAGCAGGTCTCTTTCCAAAGCTCGTCGGCGCGCTCGAACTCCGCCGGCGCCGGCACCAGCAGATCGCTCATCCGCCCGGTCGCACGATAGCTCAGCCGCAGCACGCCATCCTCGCGCACGACCTCCACCGCAATCGCGCTCACGGCGTTGGCGGGCGTATCCGGGTGCGGGTGAAGAGAGACGAGCATGCGAGTCTTCTTAGACCCGATCTCCTTTAACGGCGCGTAGCTTTGTAAGCGCCTCGGCTTGACCGCCACGCCGCACGCCCGTACCCACGCACCCATGTCGCGCTTTAACCCCCTCGCCAGCTATTACCGCCCGCTGATTTAGCGGGCCCGCGACAGCACGCCCGCCGTTCAGGCCGGGATGTGCGCTCGACAAACACACACTCCCGGCCCCAAAAGCCCCGCCAGGAGTTTCCTCGTGACCACCGAAGCCAACGTCCAATCCGCCTTCCTCCGCGACGCCGTCGCGCGCGGGCAGTTTCACCAGTGCACCGATCTCGAAGGCTTAGACAAAGCCGCGGGGCGCGGCGTCACCGGCTATATCGGCTTCGACATGACTGCGCCGTCGCTCCATGTCGGCAACCTCACCCAGATCATGTACCTGCGCCGTCTCCAGCAGGCTGGCGGCAAGCCGATCGTATTGCTCGGCGGCGGCACGACGCGCGTCGGCGATCCCTCCGGCAAGGACGAAATGCGCCAGATGCTCTCCGAAGAGCAGATCGTCAAAAACACCAACTCGATCCGCAACACGTTCGATAAGTTTCTGACCTTCGGCAGCGGCAAGAGCGACGCCATCCTGGTCGACAATTCAGAGTGGCTGATGCCGCTCAACTATCTCGATTTCCTGCGCACGGTCGGTCGCCACATGAGCGTCAACCGCATGCTCTCGATGGACTCGGTCAAGCTCCGCTTAGAGCGCGAGCAGCCCATGAGCTTCATCGAGTTCAACTACATGATCCTGCAAGCCTACGACTTCGTCGAACTGAAGAAGCGCTACAATTGTGAGCTTCAGATGGGCGGCTCCGATCAATGGGGCAACATCATCAACGGCGTCGAATTGGGCCGCCGTATGGAGAGCTTCGAACTCTTCGGCCTGACCCAGCCGCTGATCACGACGTCGAGCGGCGCCAAGATGGGCAAGACCGCTGACGGCGCCGTCTGGCTCAACGCCGACATGAAGAGCCCCTACGAATACTGGCAATACTGGCGCAACACCGAAGACGCCGATGTCGGCCGCTTCCTCAAAATCTTCACCGATCTCTCGCTTGAAGAGATCGCGCGTCTAGAGGCGCTGCAAGGCGCTGAGATCAACCACGCGAAGAAAGTGCTCGCCACCGAAGCCACCGCTCTGCTCCACGGCCGCGAAGAAGCGTTGAAAGCCGAGAACGCCGCACGCGCGACGTTCGAACAGGGCGCGCGCAGCGATGACCTGCCGACCTTCACAGTGAGTACGGCAGAATTTGCGCAAGGTCTTCGCGTAGCAAACGCTTTGACGGTCGCAAAGCTAGTGGCGTCCAACGGCGAAGGGAAACGAGCGATCGCCAACAGCGCAGTCAGTGTCAACAACGCCATAGTGCAGAGTGAAACGGCTATTCTGACCGACGCTGACATCGTCAACGGCGCGATCAAACTTTCATTCGGCAAGAAGAAGCACGCACTGTTGAAGGTGGAGTGATGCACCAAAGGAGCGCGAGTCTTCCGACCCGCATGGCCTCGCGCTACCCGCTTCCCCCGGATCGAGTCCAGGGTCACGCTGAGGCAGGTGTGTGATGCAAAACATGCGGGTCGGAAGACCCGCGCTCCTTTAGGGCGTAGCCGCCACAACCGTATCGGCGACAGGCTCACCACCCGCCGCATTATCGTTCGCGGCGTCCTCAACCGTCGGCACAAGCTCGGTCGCATTCGCCGCCGCTTCGCGCGCGTCTTCGACGGCGCGAGACTCGTCATCCGGCTGCCACGAGTGGGCGCCGCCTTCAGGCGCGCGCACGGGTTCGAAGATGCGCCGCAGAATGCCTGGCGTTAGCGCCGAGACGGGGTTCACACCGACGCGCGGCTGTTCGGCGCGGCCATTGATCGAATAGGTCATGCCAAACACGCCCTCGCCGCGGCGCGAGACGATGAGATTGCCGATCACCGGAATCTCGCCCAACATCGACAAGTTCAACACCGGCGACGGCGCAACAACGCCATCGATATCGAGATTGTCGGCGCGCAAATCGTACGAGCCCGTACCGGTCAGCCCCATAGCCGGCCCAGCCATGCGGCCTTCGGTGAACGACACGCGATCGTTGGCATAGACCATGTCGGCTTCCAACGCGTTGAAGCCGATGCCTTCGCCGTTCAGCGTATCGACCAACCCCGTCAGCGATCCGGCGGACGACAAGAGCTGCGCCATCGCCGGCAAACGCTGAACGTTGAAATCGCGCATCCGCACGGTGAACCGCGCTTGCGCGGGCAAGCCGCCACGCCAATCCCCGTCAGCTGACGCCGTGCCGCCAACGACATTTTCCATTCCCGTCAGCGCGCGCACGGCAAAGCCCGCATCGTCAGAACGGAAACGCAGGCGCTGATTCAACGAAAGCGAGAGCGCGCCGCTATTTGGCGTGCGGCCTTCCACCGTCAGCGTCGAGAGTCCGCCGCGCAACATCGTCAGCTCAACACGCGCGTTGGCCAAAGTCGCGCCGCCACGCATCTTTAGACGATCAACGATAACGCTCGCGCGCAACGGTGGCGACGCCTGCGCCGCAGTACGCGCGGCGGCGATCGCTTGCGGCGTCTGCGATGGCGGCGAGTCCGACCCCATGAACGGCGCCGCATCAAAGAGAGCGCCACGCACCGCGACATCCATGCCGCCATCGGCGGCGCGCGTCGCCGTCAAGCGCGCATCCGAGCGCCCTTCGACGGCCAATCGGGTGAGATCGACGCTCATGAGCCGGTTATCGCGCGTGATCTGCATGCGCCCTTGCGCGGTCAAACCGCCGCCACGCGCATCGATGTTGGTGAAGGCCAAGCTGCCATCGCTTTGGCGATGCACGTCGAAACGTGCGGACGCGGTGACGCCGGCGCGTTTGGTCCAGAACGAGTTCATTGCGTCGACAGCGGCATTCGTGAGATCGAGTTCGATGCGCGCGTTGTCGACGTCAAACCCGCGCCCTTGGCCGCTGACGGTCACGCCGATACGGCCTTGTGCATAGTCCGCCACCGGATAGCCGAGGCGCTCCAGATCGTCCGCGTCAAAGATTCCGGAGATCTGATATTCAGAGCGCCCCTCTTGTCCGTCACGGCCCAGCACTTCGACCCAGCGCACATTGTCAATCGCCGACGCGCCAGCGCGCACTGGCCCCGCGACAGTGATCGAGCGCTGATCACCGCGGACGGTGAGTTGGCCCTGGCTCAGCGCCATGCGCCGCGTCGTCATGTTGCCTGCGAAATCGCGGATCGTGCCATCGACATTGAAGCGCCACGTCTCGAACGGCGCCTCGCGCACCATCGGCCGCTGCAGGCGAATGTTCACACTGCCACGACCAGCAACGCTCGCCGCATCGACCGGCAGACGATCACCCAGCGAAATCGGCTCTTGCGTCAGCAATTCGAACAGATTGCGCGCACTGCCATCGAGGCGAGCGCTGATTGTCAGCATGTCGCCACTCGGCTTGAAGCGCGGCACATTAACACTGGCGCCGCTAATCGCGACCCCGTTCAACGTAGCCTCCGGCACGGTCAACTCAAAGCTGTTGCCACGCAAAATGCCGGAGCCGCGCGCATTCATTACCGGCGACATCGTCGATACGAACTGCATCTGCGCGCCGCTTACGTTGAAGCGCACATCCACCGCTTCGTTGCGATAGACGCCCGCAGCGCGATCCAATGGTCGTATATCGAGCCGCGCCACGACATCGGTCACGCGCCCCGCCTGAATTGAACGGCCCAAAAACTCGCGTGCGCTTTCGCCGACGCCCATCGGCCAAACCGCAGGCACAACACGCGCATCGATCGCGCCGTCGACGCGTCCATCGAGTTCGATGCCAGTATAGGTGCGCCGCCGTTCGCCTTGGCCGGCCTCGGCCCAATAGACGCGGCCGGTGGCGTGGATCGTCCCCTCGCCATTCTGCGCAGTGATCTGGGTGAATCGGATACTG
>LNFM01008583.1_pt1 | contig 15345 bp, 13 predicted proteins | sample 596031 | NCBI WGS metagenome assembly LNFM01 (sample SAMN04254537, study PRJNA301005) | activated carbon metagenome | isolation source: dual media filters at the Ann Arbor, Michigan drinking water treatment plant | place: USA: Ann Arbor | reverse complement strand
CCCGCCGATCTGCTCCCCGGGGTTGGGGTCGAAGAATTTTTCCTCGATCTCCCACCGGGCACCCTGGGTGTTGAAGATGGCGAGGTAGCCGTGCGCGTAGTAGGTCGGCTTCGTCCATCCGACCTGGCCCGTGCCCCCATGCGAGGCTGGATCGCCCAGAAGCACTTTCATGCCCTGCTCCTTCGTGGCGGCGTAGAAGTGACCTTTGCCCCTGATGATCGCGATCTTGTCCGCCGTCAGGGTGACGGGCGGGAGTTCTTTCGGATGGGTCATGGGTGACTTTCCTTTCAGGTCGGCGTGGAGGGAGCGGTCGGGGGGCGCAGAACGGGTGCGCCAGCACCGAACGACGTCAGGATGACGCTGTCGCCATTCGGGTCATTGCTGGCGCGGATTGTGAATTTCATCAGGTAATCGGCAGGTGCGCCGCCGGGCCAGAGGAAGCGGGCCGGCATCGTCGCATTCCGGATGGTCGTCAGGGCGAAGATCTCGTCGGTGTATTTGCAGGGTGCGGGCATCGCCCTCTGCGCGTCGGTGAGCGGCACCTCGGCGTCGAGCCGGCGGCATTCATCATCGGTTTCGAGCGTGGCGGGGATGGTGACGCAGGTCATGCTCTCCCATGTGCCGTTGCTCCGATGGCGGCGGGCGCCTTCGATCATCACATCCTCCGCCCGATCGATCCCGCGGTTGCGGATCATCAGCAGGACGAAGCCGTGCCAGGTGCGCCACTCTCCGTCCGGGAAGAGAACTGGCTCGCGCGACGTGCTGAATTCCGTGTCCTTGGACTGCCAATCATACCGGTGGGTGGCGGGATCATGCGTCAGGTGGCGCGCCGGCCGGCAGTTCCAATCCGCAACGGCAAGGATGGCCGCATCCGCGGCCTTGGCCAGGCGCAGGCGAAAATTGCCCGCCTTCACGCGGCTGGCGACGACGACCAGCACTTCGCTGACCTGACGGCAGGCGAAGGTCCGGTCCATCGCACGGTTCAGTTGGCCGTCATGCCGGTAGAGATCGAGCAATTCGCCAGCCTGGTCGAGCAGGACCACCTGGACCATACCGTCCTCGAGCTCCTGCTCCGGATCCCACCGCACGCGCAGCAGCTTGGTCTCGCTCGATGCATCGAACCTGACCTTGAAGGTCATCATGCTGAAGGGGTCCAGCATGCGGGCGCGAATCAGGCCTTGCGCCCCGTCCTCCGGCGGCAATGGCCGGGTGAGATTCAGGGCATGGCCGAACGCGTATTGCAGATCCGTGACGCGTTCCTCGATGCGCTGCCCAAGCAACATGGCCGGGCCAAATTCGCCAGAGTGGGAACGGCTGTGTCGGGGCCGCTCCCCCATCTCTTCCCGCGGGCCCAGGCGCTCCGAGGGCAGGTCTTCGTAATGCGGCTGCTGGTCGGCAGGGACGGCCTGGCGACCCGCGGTGATGCCGCGCCACCGGGCCGCGTCCTCGAAGCGAAAGCGGCTATCCGCCCCCGCCGTGCCATTCAGCAGCAGCGCCAGTTGGAAATTGCCCCAGGTGGTTTCCGAGCAGGCCGGCAGATCCCGCTCGCCATTGACATAGAGGAAGCGGTCGAAATCCCCGAGCCCGACCATCCGGCGCCGCGCCTCCCGCAGCCCCTCGATGGTGATCTGCTTCGGCATCTCCTCCGCTTCCGTACGGCTGGTCGCTTCCAGCAGCAGCTTCTGCGTGCTCAGCTCCCGCGCCCATCGCAGGTCAGCGCCGCGGGGCAGCGGCGGCGCATGCTGTTCGGCCACGTATTTCCAGAACACCCCCGCCCCGTAGGAGGTGCCGATAAAGCGGCGGCGGCGGCCGGCGCGAAAGCGGGCCAGGCTTGCTCCGCCGGGCAGGAACCAGTCCTGCGCGTCATTCTCGTACCGGCCCGCATTGTGATTGACCACCATCTCGGCGACGCGGGCGCCGCCTTCGCGCAGCATGGGCGTGAACACGGGCGCCTCGTCCACCAGTTGGCCATCGGCTGATGTGCTCGTCCGGTTGTAGGCGTACTGAACCAGGTGGAAGATCTCATGCGCCACGGTTTCCCGCAGGGCGTCGCCGCGCAAGGCGCGGTCCAGGACCACATGCCCGAAGCCGTCCCGGTCAATAGACGCCCAGCCCCTGACGAGGACGAGCGATCGAAGCTCGATCGTCACCAGCCCCGAGGGCCCCCGGACCGGCCTGCGCAGGCCGGCCCTGGAAAATCGCTCCATCGCGACGAGAGCGGCCTCGGCCGTCTCCCGCACCACGGCGGGCGGGGAGAGTTCCAGCGCACGGCGCGCGGCGGCGGTGGTTGGTCCGGCGGCGCCCACGCCGTGCATCGGCGCGTCGGGCAGGAAGATGACCTCCACCTGCGGGTTGCCGCCCGGAGCCCTGTACCGCAGCGGGCCCGCATAACCCGGCAGCGCCGGACCGGGACTGGGGGCAGGGCATCCCATTTCGCAGGCGTTCACGGCAGGCAGGGGATTGCCCGCCGCCACGTTTCGTATGGCGGCGAGGCGCGCGGACTGCGCCTCCTCGTCACAGGCCCAGAGGCCCTCCGCCCGCATGCCCCGCTCGGCCGCGGCGGGCCGTGCGCCGGCACTGGGGCGAGGGGGGGGCGACGGTGGCGCCACGGGCGCGCAGGCCGCACACCAGCCCAGGCCGAGGCCGCCGGCCAGGAAACGCCGGCGCCCTGCCCCGCCCGGCCTCATGCGGTCGGGTCGGCGAGCGGGCGTTTCAATGCATCGTGTCGCGGCATGGCGTCCTATCCATCCTCAAGCAAAACCTGCGCTGGCCATGGGCCCGGGTACAATTGAATTTTCCGACATCCTGGACCAACCCACCCGCAGCAAGGCCACCGCGTGAGCGCGACGAACCCCTCCACGGCTCGCTGGAACAGTGCGGGCGAGGCAAGGCTGGCATGGGCCGCACGTGAGCCGATGTGATCTGCTTCACACCGCTCGAAGTCCCTGGCTGCACCTATTCGCACGCCGCCGACAGCGCGGCGGCATCGCGGATGATCACCTGGCCGCGATCCATCGCCAGTACGCCGGCCTGGCGCCATTCGGCGAGTTGCTTGTTCACCGCCTCCCGCGTGCCGGCGACCATCGCCGCGATCTCGCCCTGCGAAAGGCGCATCGGCACCAGCAGACCATCCGGCCGTGCGCGCCCATAATCCCCCGCCAGCTTCAGGAAGAGATGCGCCATGCGCGACGCCAGGCGCTGCGTCGCCACGCGCTCCAGCCCCAGGCTGGTGTCGCGCAGCCGCTCGCACAGCACCCGGATGAGCGCGAGGCCCAGGCTCGCATGCCGGGTCATCATCTCCTGGCAATGCTCGCGCGGCAGCATCAGCAGGCGGCAGGTGGAAACGGCCAGCACATCCGCGGTGCGTGGGCCGCCATCCAGCATGGCCACCTCACCCACCGGCTGCACCGGCCCCAGCATCCGGAAGGTCAATTCGCGCCCGGCGAGCGACATGACGGAAACCCGCAGCCGCCCCTCCAGCAGGACGAGCAGCGCGCCGGCGGGCTCGCCCTGGCGCATGATCTGGGTGCCGGCCAGCACCTCGATCAACCGCCCGCCGGCCAGGAATGCGGCACGCGGCCCTTCGGGGACAGCACGCAGGAAAGGGATGTCAGGCAGCGGCTGGGCCAAGGAAACCGACATGCCGCGCGCGCTACCTTTCCGGGATGGTTGCAGGAGGGCTGCCCGCAGTGAAACGTTCCCGTGGCGTAGTCTTCACCAAAATCCATTGCCTTGTGAAGTGGTTCACAGCGTGCGCCCGAAAGCCCCGGCATTCCGGACCGCAGGGGTATCAACCAGGGGGTTTGGATGGACTGCGCCCAGGCGAAGCTTGTGGATCGTGCGGAGGAGGCAGCGTTCGAGGTCATCCCGGAGCAGGCGTTGAGCGGAATCGCGAGCGACATCCTCATCCAGGGCGGGCAGGACATGCTGGCCCGCTGGGACGCGCACCAGGCGTGGTGGGATGCCCGGCGGCGGCACGGCATGGCGCCAAGCGAGCCGGGCCACGGGGCGAAGATCGCCCATCAGCTTGACCTCACCTTGCGCGATCACCTGAACCTTGCCACCCACCCGACCGTCCGGGAGGCCGCGCGGCTCGCGGTCGAGCGCCATGGCCTGCGCGGGCAGGATCCAGGGCTGCTGGAGCAGCTGGAACAGCGTATCGCCCGCTTCCTGGGCTATGCCGATTGCACCCTGTTCCCGACCGGATGGGCGGCCCGCCACGCCCTCGTCACGGCGCTGGCGCGCCCGGGCGACCACATCGTGATGGATGAAGAGGTCAATGAAGGGCTGCGCGCCGGCGCCCTGCAAAGCGGCGCGCAACGCCACGTCTTCAGGCATCTCTGCGACGAAGCGGCCCTGCGCCGCCTCGCCGCGCTGCGCGCCACGGACCCGGGGGCGGGCATCCTGCTGATGACCGAGAGCCGCTTCCCGCTGGACAGCGAAGCGCCCGACCTGCCGGGGCTGCAGGCGCTGTGCCGGCAATATGGCGCGACGCTGCTGGTGGATGTCTCGCAGGATCTCGGCATTCTGGGCGCGGATGGGCGCGGAGGCCTGGGTGCGCAGGGCATGCTGGGCCTGGCCGATGTCGTGATCGGTGGGTTCAGCCGCAGCTTCGCCAGCCAGGGGGGCTTCGTCGCCACCCATGCCCGCAGCCTGCGCGTCGGGCTCCGCCAGGGGGGCAGCCCCCAGGCCGCCAGCCCGCCTCTTGCTGCGGTCCAGCTGGCGACGGTGCTCGCCGCCTTCGACGTGATGGCCTCCTTCGAGGGCACGGCGCGGCGCCAGCGGCTGATGCGCAACGCCAGCCTGCTGCGCGAGGGGCTGACCGCCGCCGGCTTCACGGTGCTGGGCGAGCCGAGTGCCACCGTGCCCGTGCTGCTCGGCCCCCCTGCCCTCGCCCGCCTCATGACGCGCCATGCGCAGGAGGCCGGCGCCCTGGTGCATCTGGCGGAGCCGCCCGCGGTCTCGCGGCAGGCCTGCCGCTGGACCTTGCAGGTGACGGCGGACCACACGCCGGCGGAGATGCGCCGCATGGTCGGGATCGCCAGCCAGGCGCGGGAGCGGGCGCTGGCCCATGCCCGCGCCATGGGGGTGCGGCCGGAGCCCCCGCCTCAACCCGCCAGCGAGTAGTCCTTGAACTGGCGCTTCAGCTCCGCCTTCCAGAGCTTGCCCGTGGCCGTCATGGGCAGGCTTTCGACGAATTCCACGCGGTCCGGCATCCACCATTTCGCCACCTTGCCTTCGAGCACCGCGAGGATGCTCTCGGGGGTGGGGTCTGTGCCGGGCTTCTTCACCACCAGCAGCAGCGGACGCTCATCCCATTTGGCGTGATGCACGCCGATGGCGGCGGCCAGCGCCACATCGGGGTGCGCGAGCGCCAGGTTTTCCAGCGTGATGGAACTGATCCATTCCCCGCCGGACTTGATGACATCCTTGGCGCGATCCACGATCTCGATGGCGCCCAGCGAGTCCATGGTGACCACATCGCCGGTCGCGAACCAGCCATCGGCGCTGAAGGCAAGGTCGCCCGGATGGTTGAAATAGGCGCCGGCCACCCAGGGGCCGCGCACCTCCAATTCGCCGAAGGCCACCTCGTCCCGCGCGATGGGCTGGCCAGAACCGTCCAGCACGCGGAAATCCACGCCGAAGGGTGGGCGGCCCTGCTTGCGGCTATAGTCGAGCCAGCGCTCCTCATCCCAATCCGCATGCTCCGCCTTGCGCGAATTGAGGCTGCCGAGCGGGCTGATCTCCGTCATGCCCCAGGCATGCAGGATGGGGATGCCGTATTCGCGCAGGAAGCCCGCCGTGATGGCCACTGGCAGCGCCGTGCCGCCCACCACCAGCCGCGGCGGGATGGTGAACCTGCGCGCGGCATCGGCCCGCAGCCAGGCCAGCAGCATGGTCCAGATGGTCGGCACCCCGGCCGAGAAGGTGACGCCCTCCTCCTGGAACAGCTTGAACAGGCTGGCGGGGTCGAGCTTCGGCCCCGGCAGCACCAGCGCCGAGCCCGCCATGGCCGAGGCATAGGGCAGCGACCAGGCATTCACATGGAACATCGGCACCACCGGCATCACCACATCGCGCGCCGAAAGGGCGAAGACATCGGCCTGGATGGCGGACATGGCATGCAGCACGGTGGAGCGGTGCGAATAGAGCACGCCCTTGGGCATGCCCGTGGTGCCGGAGGTGTAGCAGAGCGAGGAGGCCGCGCGCTCATCCAGCAAGGGCCAGTCATAGGCGCCATCCTCGGCGGCGATCAGCGTGGCCTGGTCCAGCACCGGCACGGGCAGGTCGGGCTTCGTTGCAGGGCCCATCAGGACCACGGCGCGCAACGAGGCCGGCAGACGGTCCGCCACCGCCAGCAGCGCGGCCAGCACGGAGGGGTCCACGAAGAGGACGACATCCGCCGCGTCTTCGAGGATATAGGCGATCTGGTCGGCAAAGAGGCGCGGGTTCACCGTGTGCAGCACCGCCCCCATGCCGGAGACGGCGTAATACACCTCCAGATGCGCGCGCGAATTCCAGCTCATGGTGGCGACGCGGTCGCCCTGTTGCACGCCCAGCCGGGCCAGCGCCTGGGCCAGCCGTTTCGCGCCCTGCTCCACCTCCGGCCAGGTGCCGCGTGTGACGGCGCCCTCGGGGTCCACCGAGACGATCTTGGCGCCGCGATGATGCTGGGCCGCATGGCGCAGCACCGAGGAAACGAGCAGCGGGTGCTCCTGCATCAGGCCGAGCATGGCGTTCTCCCTTGGATTTTATCCGTCCATCCTGGCGCAAAGCCGGGGGTGGCGTCCATGGCGCTGCGTCAATCCGAAGTGGCGCCCGAAAGCCGCGCCACCCTGGCCCATTGCGCTACCTCGCCACGCAGATCGGTGACGGATTCTGCGCGCGTCAGCCGGCCGGGCGCCATCAGAGCGAACCAGGTCAGGGCCTCGAAGCGGCGGCGAAAGCCGGAGCAGCCAGCGCCAGGCCGAGGCGCAGGAAGTGCCGCCGGCGCTCCTACCAACCCAGCCGGCGGGGATCGCCCGGCGGGGGCGCGCTGAAGGCACGCGGATTGTTGCTGGGCGGCAGGTCGAAGCGGCGCGGGTCATTCGGCGTCAACTCGCGGTCCAGCACGATGGTGCCGCCCGTGGTCTGGTAGCCGCGCTGGAAGGTGGCCGGGCCGAAGGGCATGTCCGGCACGCCCGAGGAACCTGGCGAGGTGTCCACCGAGCCGCAGGCGCCCAGCAGGAGCAGCAGGCCGAGCGGAAATACACGCATCATCATCACTCCGGTCGAATCTGGGCGCTGCGGATCAGGTCACCCCACATGGTGGTCTCGCGCGCCAGGAGATCCCGCACGGCAGCGGCATCGCCGGTGACGATGTCCACCCCCTGCTCAGCCATCCGTGAGCGCAGGGTCGCATCTTCCGTGGCGACGCGCAAAGCCGTCCCCAGACGGGCCAGCACGGGCGCGGGCGTGCCGGCCGGGGCGAAGAGTGCCTGCCAGAACACCGCCTCGAAGCCCGGCACGGCATCGGCCACGGGCGGCAGGTCCGGGACCAGGGCATTGCGTTCACGCGAGGAGATGGCAAGGCCGCGCGTGCTGCCCTCACGCATGGTGGGCAGGGCTTCGAGCAGGGCCTGGAACATCGCCTGGATGCGGCCGGCGCGCAGCTCCAGCAGCGCGGGCGCGCCACCGCGGAAGGGCACATGGACCACGTCAATGCCGGTACGCGCAACCAGCAGCGCCTGCGCCAGGTGGTTGACCGCACCCGTGCCGCTGGAGCCGAAATTCACGCGGCCCGGGTTGGCGCGGCAATAGGCGATGAATTCCTCTGTCGTCCGGGCTGGTACGGAAGGGTGCACATGCAGCGCGAAGGCGGTGCGGAACACCATGCCGACGGGCACCAGCTCGCGCATCGGCTCGCGCGGGGTGAGGTTGGGCTGCAAGGCCGGGTTGATGGCGAGCGTGGAGGTGCCCATGAGCAGCGTGTAGCCATCGGGCCGCGCCTGCGCGACGTGGGTATTGGCCACTGCGGTCGCCGCTCCCACACGATTCTCGATGACCACGGGGACGCCCAGCTCGCGCGCCATGCGCTCGGCGACGGCGCGGCTGGTCACATCCGTCACGCCGCCCGGCGCATAGCCGGAAGCGACGGCGAGGGCGCGGCTCGGGAAGGCCTCCTGCGCGGCGGCCGGCAGGCTGAGCAAGGCGGGTGTCGTGAGCAAGCTGCGGCGTGATGGCATGGGATTCCTCCGTTTTCTTCTGATTCAGTCAGGCGTCATATTTGCTTTGCGCAGGTGTCATCTCAATGCAACAGAGAGCGCCTAAGCCCCGCCCCAGCAGACGGGGTTTGGTGATGCTTGAGATCGAAGGTCTGACACGGCGCTTTGGCCCTGTGAAGGCGGTGGATGGCGTCAGCCTCTCCATCCCGGCCGGGCAGATGGTGGGCGTGATCGGCCGCTCCGGCGCCGGCAAGTCCACCCTGCTGCGCCTGATCAACCGACTGACCGAACCGAGCGACGGACGCATCCGCTTCGAGGGGCGCGACGTGACCGCCCTCCAGGGCCGCGCCCTGCGGGACTGGCGGACCGGTTGCGCCATGATCTTCCAGCAGTTCAACCTGGTGCAGCGCCTGGATGTGCTGACCAACGTGCTGATCGGCCGCCTCAACCACCGCCACGGCGTCATGGCGCGGCTCGGCTCGCTCTTCTGCCAGTTCTCCCCTGAGGAACGCGCCATGGCGCTGGCCGCTCTCGAACGCTTCGACCTGCTGAGCACGGCGTTGCAACGCGCCGACACGCTCTCGGGCGGGCAGCAGCAGCGCGTCGCCATCTGCCGCGCGCTGATGCAGCAGCCGCGCATGATCCTGGCCGATGAGCCGATCGCGAGCCTCGACCCCCGCAACGCCCGGACCGTGATGGACGCGCTGGCCGAGGTGAACCGGCGCGATGGCCTGACCGTGATGGTGAACCTGCATCACCTGGACACCGCGCGCGAATACTGCACCCGCGTCATCGCCATGCAGCAGGGCCGCGTCGTCTTCGACGGCGCTCCGTCCGAGCTCGATGCCGCGCGCATCACCCAGATCTACGGCATCACCGAGGCGGAGTTCCAGGCGGAAGCCGCCGCCGCGGTGAATGCCAACCCCGCTTTCGCCGGGGCGCCGCAAGCGGCGCTGGCCTGAACCATCCAAGGAGAATCCGCATGATCAACCGCCGCTATCTCGGCACGCTGGCGCTGGGCGCCAGCGCCGTTCCGGGCCTTGCCGCCGCCCAGCGCGCCGCCGCCCCCGCCACCATGGCGCCCGAAGCGGCCGCCGGCGCCCGCATGCGCCGCACGCTCGATGCCGATGTGACCTTCCCCGAGGCAGGCCGCCGCCCCTGGGCCGCGCAAGTGCCGCAGATCCGCATCGGCCTGCTGGGCGGCGAGAACGAGGCCGACCGCATGGGCCGCTTCGGCGCCTATCAGAACCTGCTGCAGGAGACCTTCCAGCTCCCCGTCCGCCTCTTCGCGGCCAGCGACTATGCCGGCGTCCTCCAGGCCTTCTCGGCCGGGCAGATCGAGTTCGCGGCCATGGGCCCCTCCGTCTATGCCGGCACCTGGATCGACACCAATGGCGGCGTGGAGCCGGTGCTGGTGGCCGAGGAGCGGGACGGCTCCATCAGCTACATCGCCGTCATGGTGACGCGCGCCGATAGCGGCATTACGAATATCGAGCAGATGCGCGGCCGCAGCCTGGCCTGGTCGGATGCCAATTCCACCTCGGGCTACCTGGTGCCGCGCTTCGCGCTGCGCCGGCAGGGCATCGGCGTGGAGAGCGGGCAGTACTTCTCGCGCACCGGGTTCGGCGGCGGACATGAGCAGGCGGTGGTGGCCGTCCTGCAGCGGCAATTCGACGCCTCCGTCACCTGGGCCTCGGGTCAGGGCGACGTGAATGAGGGCTTCAGCCGCGGCAATCTGCGCGCGATGGTGGACAAGGGCATGCTGAACATGCGTGACCTGCGCATCATCTGGCAGAGCGAGCCCATCATCAACGGCCCGATCACCATGCGCACCAGCCTGCCGCGCGCCTTCCGCGACGACATCGTGAATTTCCACCTGGCGCTGCCCAAGACGCACCCCACGATCTACCAGCAGATCGAGCGCGGCGGCGGCACGGGCTATCGCGAAGTGACGCATGCGCAGTTCCAGTTCCTGGTGGATATGCGCCGCGAGGAAGCCGCCGAGCGTCGGCGCAGGAGCTAGTCTCGCCCTCAAACGCCGGGCCAGATTTTTTCCGCCCTCAGACGCCGGGCGGCGGCTCCGCCGCCCTGGCTCCGCGCCGCGGGGCGGAGCACCGGCGGTGAGGTCAGTCCGGGCGCGCTGGCCACGGTGCAGCCGGATTCTCCGAAGGAGAGCATGATGATAACCTCTGGTCTGGCCCGTCGCACCCTGCTGGGCGGCGCGGCCCTCCTCCCCTTTGCCGCGCAGGCCCAGCCGGCGCCCGAATGGCGCCCGCGCCGCACGGCCGATGGCACCCACGCCATGCCCGAACCCGGCCGCCGCGCCTGGGCCGAGCAGGTGCCCATCATTCGTGTGGGCCTGATGGGTGGCGAGAACGAGGCGGACCGCCTGGGCCGTTTCGACGGGCTGCGCCGCCTGCTCGAGGAGACGTTTCGCGTGCCGGTGCGCCTGATGCCAGCCAGCGACTACGCGGGCGTGATGCAGGCGCTCTCCGCGCGGCAGATCGAATTCGCCGGCCTCGGCCCCTCCATCTACGCCGCCGCCTGGATTGATACGAATGGCGGCATCGAACCCATCCTCACCAGCGAGCAGGTGGATGGTTCCACCAGCTATGTCGCCGTGATGATGGTCCGCAACGATAGCGGCATCACCAGCCTGGAGCAGATGCGTGGCCGCAGCCTGGCCTGGGCAGACCCGAACTCCGCCTCGGGCTACCTGATCCCGCGCTTCGAGCTGCGCCGCGCCGGCATCGGCGTGGAACCTGGGCAATTCTTCGGCCGCACCGGCTTCGGCGGGGGGCATGAGCAGGCGGTCATCGCCATGCTGCAACGCCAGTATGACGCGGCCGTGACCTGGGCCTCCGGCATTGGCGAGGTGAGCGAGGGCTTCACCCGCGGCAATGTGCGGGCGATGGTCGACAAGGGCATGCTGCGCATGTCCGATGTGCGGATCATCTGGCAGTCGCGCCCCATCCAGAACGGGCCGCTCGCCATGCGGACCGACCTGCCGGCCGAATTCCGCGAGGACATCATCCGCTTCTACCTCGCCCTGCCCCAGGCCAATCCGACTGTCTTCGAGCAGATCGCGCGCGGCACAGGGGCCGGCTTCCGCGAGGTGCGCCACAGCGACTACGAGGTCTTCGTCGAGATGCGCCGCGAGGAAGCGGCAGCACGGCGGCGCCGCTCCTGATGGCGCTGACCTTCAGCCCCGGCGTCTCCATCCAGGAGGCCGCCTTCCGCGAATTGCGCCGCCAGCGCCGCGTGACGACGCTGATCGGCGTCGCCATCCTCGCCGCCTGCCTGCTGCTCGCCGCCTGGACGAGCGAGTTCTACCCCAGCTCGCTCGCCGCCGGCGTGCCGCGCATCGGCGAGTATTTCTCCCGCATCGCACCCTCGCTCGAGTGGTCGAAGCTCTTCGCCGGCGTGGATGAGGAGGGCAGCCTTGCCTTCTGGTTCTACCGCCTCGACGCCTGGGCCATCCTGCTGTTTGAGACGGCGCAAATGGCGGCCCTCGCCACGCTGGCTGGGGCCGTTGTGGCGCTGCTTCTGGCCTTCCCGGCCGCGAAGAACACCGGCGCGCCGGCCTGGGCCTACCAGCTCTCCCGCCGTTTCCTGGAAGCCACGCGCACCGTGCCCGAGATCGTCTTCGCGCTGATCTTCGTCTGGGCCTTCGGCGTGGGCGCGCTGGCCGGCATCCTGGCCATCGCGCTGCACACGGCGGGCGCGCTCGGCAAGCTCTTCGCGGACGCGATGGAGAATGTGGAGATGCGCCCCTGGGATGGCGTGCGCGCATCGGGCGGCACCTGGTCCGAGGCCTGCCGCTTCGCCGTGCTGCCGGCCGCGCTGCCGGACCTGCTGAGCTACGCCATGCTGCGCTTCGAAATCAACCTGCGCTCGGCCAGCGTCATCGGCTTCGTCGGCGCGGGCGGCATCGGCGAGGAGCTCTACAAGGTGATTTCCTTCAACTACTACGAGGAGATCAGCGCCATCCTGCTGCTCATCATCCTCTCCGTCATGGTGATCGACATGGTCTCCGAGAAGCTGCGCCGCCGCGTGATCGAGGCGGTGGCATGACCCCCGATGGTCGGAGCGGCGAAAGCCGCGCAGAGCTGAATCGGTGGTCGCGAGCATGACCCCCATCGAAGTCGCTTCCTGGCAGGCGCGCATGCCGCGCGCCTTCGGCCCCACGCCACGCGGCCGCGCGCTGCGCCTCCTGGGCGGGCTGGCCTTCCTCACCTGGCTGGTGGGCACGCTCTGGTGGTTCGACATTTCGCCCCAGCGGATGTGGAACGGGCTGGAAGGGCTGCTCGTCATCACCCGCCTGATGATCCCGCCCTCGCCCGGCGAGCAATGGGTGGAGATTTTGCAGGGCCTGGCGGAGAGCCTGGCCATGGCCTTCCTGGGCACCTTCATCGCGGCGCTGATCGCCGTGCCGCTTGGCTTCATGGGCGCCAACAACGTGGTCACCAACACGCTGTTCCGCTTCTCCCTGCGCCGGGTTTTTGACGGGTTTCGCGGCGTGGATCAGCTGATCTGGGCGCTGGCCTATGTGCGCGCCGTGGGCCTGGGCCCGCTGGCCGGCGTGCTGGCGATCGCGACCGCCGACATCGCCGTGCTGGCCAAGCTCTATGCCGAGGCGATCGAGAATGCCGAGAAGAAGCAGGCCGAGGGAATCGCCGCCGCCGGCGGCTCGCCCACGCTGATCATGCGCTTCGGCCTCCTGCCGCAGGTGGCCCCCATCATGCTGGGCCATGCGCTGTATTTCTTCGAGAGCAACACGCGTTCGGCCACCATCCTGGGCGTGGTGGGCGCGGGCGGGATCGGGCTTCAGATCGCCGAGCGCATCCGTGTGCGCCATTGGGACGAGGTGGCCTTCATCATCATCCTGATGGTGCTGATGGTGGCGGCGATCGACTGGCTCTCGGCCAAGCTGCGGCGCCGGCTGATCGGCGCGCGCTGAGGGGGAACTGGGGGCCGCCGCGCGCAAGCAGGCCGCCCAGGATATGAAGGTGCAGGAAACTCAAGTTTCCTGCCGGGGAGTGTGAGGGGCAGCGCCCCTCACCCCTGCCTCAGACGCGCAGCGTGCCCGCCATCGCCGCGCCATAGCGCGCCGCGATCTTGTCCCAGTTCAGGATGTTCCACCAGTTCGAGACATACTCGTTCCGGCGATTCTGGTAGCGCAGGTAATAGGCGTGCTCCCACACGTCATTCCCCATCAGCACGCGCTGGCCATCCATCAGCGGGTTGTCCTGGTTTGGCCGCGTCGCGATGGCGAGCGCGCCCGAGGGCGTCACCGTCACGAAGGCCCAGCCCGAGCCGAAGACTCCCATGCTGGCGGCGTTGAAGCGATTGCGGAACTCCGTCATCCCGCCCAAGTCGCGGTTGATGGCGGCCAGCAGGTCGCCGGTCGGCTCGCCGCCCTGCCCGCCCATGATCTCCCAGAACATGGTGTGGTTGGCATGGCCGCCGCCATTGTTGCGGATGGCACCGCGCACCGCCTCGGGCACGCGGGAGAGGTTCATCAGCAGCTCATCCAGCGGCATGGCGGCGAAGGCATCGTGACCGACCAGGGCGCGGTTCAGATTGGCCACCTGCGCGCCGTGGTGGAAGCGCCAATGCAGTTCCATGGTGCGGGCATCGATCGAGGCCTCATTGGCGTCAAAGCCATAGGGCAGCGGGGCAAGGGTAAAGGGGCCGGTTGGCGCCGGCGCCGGGGCGGCAGCGGGCGCCTGGGCGGAAGCGCGCTGCGTGAACGCGCCCAGGCCGAGGGCCGCAGCGCCCAGCAACAGGCCGCGACGATGAATGAACGCCATGGGGTTCCTCCTTGGGGATCTTGGTAACTCCAAGCTGATGCCTGGGGGCGCGTTTCGCAAGGCTTCTGGACACCCGGCCCCCCTCGCGCTACCGCCGAAGCACGACCAACGAGGAAGCACCATGAGCGAAGCAAGCCTGATCCTGAACCGCGAGGGCCATGCGGGCACCATCCTGATGAACCGCCCCAAGGCGCTGAATGCGCTGGACATCGGGATGATCCGGGATTTCGCCGCGGCCATCGCGCAATGGAAGGACGACGCAGCGGTGAAGCTCGTGCTGCTGGAAGGTGCCGGCGGCCGCGCCTTCTGCGCCGGCGGCGATGTCCGCGCCGTGCGCGCCGCCGCCGTGGCGGGGGACCGCGCTCCGGTCGAGGCCTTCTTCACCGAGGAATATGCGGTGAATGAGGGCATTGCCCTGTTTCCCAAGCCCTGGGTCTCGCTGATTCACGGCGTCTGCATGGGTGGCGGCATTGGCCTGGCCATCCACAACGGCCCGCGGGTGGTGAGCGAGCACGCGCTGCTCGCCATGCCCGAGACCGCCATCGCCCTTTTCCCCGATGTCGGCACCAGCTACATCCTGCCGCGCCTGCCGGGGAAGCTCGGCACTTGGCTGGCGCTCACCGGGGCGCGGCTCTCCGGCGCCGATTGCGTGCATGCCGGCCTCGCCACCCACCTGGTCCCGCGCGAGCACTTCGCGGCCCTGCGCGCGGCGTTGGTCGAGAGCGGCGATGCCGGCGTGATCGAACGCTTCGCCGCGCCCCTGCCCGAGGCGAGCTTCGCGCCGCACCGCGCGCTGATTGATCACGCCTTCGCGGCCGACAGCGTGCTCGGCATCATCGCGGCGCTGGAGGCGGATGGCGGGGAATGGGCGCTCTCCCAGGTGAAGATCCTGCGGCGCATGTCGCCCACCAGCCTCAGCGTCTCGCTGGAATTGCTGAAGCGCGGTGCGGGGATGAACCTCCGCCAATGCCTGGATGAGGAGCTGAAGCTGACCCGCACCGTCGTGCATGACCACCCTGATTTCCGCGAGGGCGTGCGCAGCGTGCTGGTGGACAAGGACGGCACGCCGAGCTGGACGCCGGCCTCGCTGGAGCAGGTGGACCGCGCGGCGGTGCTCGCCCTCTTCAACTAAGGCGGGGTCAACCAAGGCGGGGTCAACTGAAGCGGGCGCTGCCCGCCAGCACCAGCACCACACCGGCGACGACCATCAGCGCGCCGGTCACATCCTTGGCCTTCAGCTTCTCGCCCAGGAAGAAGCGGCTGAAGAGCAGGGTGAAGAGGATTTCGACCTGGCCCACGGCGCGCACCAGCGCGACCGGGGCCAGGGC
>LNFM01010391.1_pt1 | contig 15346 bp, 12 predicted proteins | sample 596031 | NCBI WGS metagenome assembly LNFM01 (sample SAMN04254537, study PRJNA301005) | activated carbon metagenome | isolation source: dual media filters at the Ann Arbor, Michigan drinking water treatment plant | place: USA: Ann Arbor | reverse complement strand
CGCCATCAACCTTGACGGTCTGCCCGGCGTACTTGCCGAACAGCACCTTGTCGCCAACCTTGACGTCGACGGCGATCAGCTTGCCGTTGTCGTCCCGCTTGCCGGGACCGACTGCCACGACTTCGCCCTGGTCGGGTTTCTCGGCGGCGTTGTCGGGGATGACGATGCCGGAGGCGGTCTTGCGCTCGTTGTCCAGGCGCTTGACGATCACCCGATCGTGCAACGGACGAATTTTCATACGGTCTCCTTCGATGACTGGGATGTGTCTCGGGTTACGAGACAGGACAAATGGGGTGGGGAGCGATCCCCCGCAACATGCCGCGACAAAGACGCCAAGACCCGAGAACCTCCGCCGTAGACGTCGACCCTCGGTGTTAGCACTCATCGCGAGCGAGTGCTAATTGTATGGGCGTTACGGGCTGGTTTCAAGTCGGCGGCCTTCGCCGATTCCTTCTGGCTTGCCTGAGCCATCGCAAACCATGCCAACACGGCCTAGGGAGGACGGGGTTCGACGCATGAGCAAGGACTAACCTCGCAGCGGGATTTGCGGACTACCGTCGGCGGGCTATTCATACAGGCCTGCTGACGGCCGATCTTCGAAGTGGTTCTTACCGATCAGACAGGATCCGTCGCGTGATCGCAGCCGCTTTTCCTTTGCCGGGACCTTACGTGTCAAATCGCAGCACCGCTGACACCAGCCGCAGCCCGAGCGGCTTTATGCACTCCGTGCTGAGCTTCACGCGGCTGGACATTCCGCAACTCGAACTGTTCGAGGCGGCGGTCACGTTTCCGCCTGAGACCGACCCAGTGACCGCACATGCACGCCTTGCGGACACATTCGGCAGCAAGGCCGGCGAAGGCCAGTTCCTGTTTCGGCTGGACAGCGCCGTGCCCGGGCGCTTCTGGGTTCGCTCGCTCGAACCGTGGCAGAAGTGGCCCGAGGGCGCTACGAGCGCGCTGGAGCCCAAGCGAGAAGTGGTGCAATTGGCCGAAGGGCTTATGTACCGCTTTACCCTGCCGGTGTGCGCCGGCCAGGAATACGTCGAAAGCGGAGAAAAGCGGGTGGTGGCCTTCGAGTCGGCTTCGCTCGTTCATGCATGGTTCTCTGGGAATGCCGATGCCTTCGGGTTCAAGCCGCTGATGGCCGATATCGCCCTCGCCACCATGCGCTTCACCCACCGCAACGCCAATTACAAGCTGGTGCACGCGGTGATCGAAGGCGCACTAGAAGTCACCAATGCCAATGCGCTGCGTCGAAGGCTCGTCAAGGGCTTCGGGTCACATCGCAAGGCCGGCCTGGGCATGCTGCAGTTGACACACTGACGTTCACAGCCGAAACGATCATCACGCGCCCAAGGGCATCCTTGCAGTCGGTCCCGCTGGCCCCATGTACGCGGCTGGAGGAACTTTCACGATGCTCGACGCAACCGACGCCACGTTCCAGATCGACGTGATCGACGCCTCGCACCAGCAGCCGGTGCTGGTCGACTTCTGGGCGCCCTGGTGCGGTCCCTGCCGCGCCCTGGGGCCGCTGCTTGAGAACCTCGAGGCGTCCTATGCCGGCAGGTTCCGATTGGTCAAGGTCAACTCGGACAAGCATTCAGAACTGGCGGCACAGTTCAACGTGCGCAGCATTCCTTACGTCGTCGCGTTCGTCGACGGCCAGCCCGTAAACGCCTTCGTCGGTGCCCTGCCTGAGTCCCAGCTTCGTGCTTTTATCGACGCGTTGCTGCCTAATCCAAGCGAAATTGAACGCCTCAAGGCGTTGGAAATGCTCGCCCACGGGCAAACGCATGCCGCCATTGTCGCCTTGCGGGCTGCGCTGGCGCTCAATCCCGCCAACGACGCCGCGCGCTGGGACCTCGCCGGCGCGCTGCTCGACCAGTGTTCCAGCGGACCTGCGGACGCGGCAGCAGCGAATCTCGCCGAAGCACGAGCCACGCTCGATGCGGTGAGTCGGGTCGCCCAGAGCGAAGACCGGCATCGCGCGCTGCGCACTCGCTGCGACAGCCTTGCGCGCGCGGCCGATCTGCCGCAGCGGGAAACGCTGCAAGCCCGCGTCGCAGCCAATGCGACCGACCTGCAAGCGCGGCTGGACTTGGCCGATCTGCTGATCGCCCGCGCCGACTACGAACCCGCACTGGAGCAACTACTGGAAATCGCCGCTCGCGACCGCAGCTTCGGCGACGACATTGGCCGCAAGTCGGTCCTGGCAGTGTTCGACCTGATGGGCGGCCAATCTGCGACGGTAGCCAGTTATCGCCGCCGCTTGGCCAGCGTTCTGAACCGCTGACCTTCGGCCGCTTCCTCAAAAGCAAAACGGCGCACTCTGCGTGCGCCGTTTTGCGTGATGCGGACCTCTCGCCCGGTTAAGCAGGGTTCATGAAGCCCAAGTCCATGGTGCTCCAGTTGGCCGCCCGCGGCACAACGTCGGCCATGTTCGTTTCCGGCACGCCGAACCACTTGGCCAGCGTCCCGGCATATTGTTCGACCGAGGTGGTCGGCAACAGGCTGCCGCGGCCCACGTCGTTCGGTCCGCGCAGCACGGTCTCCGGCCAGACGCCATAAGTCTCGCCACCGCGCACCGCACCGCCCATGATCAGGTGGTGCGCACCCCAGGAATGGTCGGAGCCTTGGCCGTTGGAGTCGAGAGTGCGTCCAAAGTCGGACGCCGTGAACGCGGTCACGTTGTTGGCCAAGTTCAGCGACGGGTCGGACATCGCCGCATAGAACGCCGACATCGCATTGGAAATCTGCGCCCAGAGGTTGCCATGGCCGGCCACGAGCCCGCTGTGCTGGTCGAAGCCGCCAATACTGGCGAAAAACACCTGCCGGCGAGCCCCGAGCGGGCCACGCGCCGCAATGATCCGCGCGACGTTGCGCAACTGGTTGCCAAGCCCGGTGTTCGGGAACGCATTGAACGGCGCCGCCGTCGCAGGGAAGTTGGTCAGCGCGCTATTCAATGCAGCGGCCGCATCCGCAGCACGCCTGTTGATGACGTTGTAGTCCTTCTCCAGCGTGTTGCCGCGGTCACCGGTCATCAGCGTACGCAGCGTATTGCCAACATTCTGTCCGCCGAACAGCGTCTGATTGGTCAGAGCGTTGATCTGCACGCCGCCGTTGTTGCCGATCTGCATCTGCGCCGTGCTGCGCCCGGACAGGAACACCGACGTTCCGCTGGCCGACATGCAGGTGAAGTTCTGGAACTGGTTGCTGCTGCCGAACATGTCGCCCAGCAGACCGCCGTAGCCGATGCGCGCACCTTCACGGGCACCCGCCATCCAGGTCGACTGCTGGTCGTTGTGGGAGAACAGGCCCATCGGCAGCGGCACCTGGCGCCCGCGATATTGCGCCATAGTGGTCGGCACCACGAGCGGACCAACGTTGGCGAGCACGGCTGCGCGACCCTGGTCATAGAGGGCCTTCAAGCCCGTCATCTCAGCCCGCATCGCGATCGAACGGCCCGACATGGACGGATTGGCTGACGGCGTCGTCGCATTCAGTTGCAGCAGCGAGGCCTGCGGCACCGCCAGGCTGGTGCCGGCAACGCCCGCCTGCCGGCGGCCCATCTCGTAGCCCGCGTAGCTGGCGGCATCGAACGGAACGATCGTATTGGAGTGATCGTTGCCGCCGAACAGGAAGATGCACACCAGCGCCTTGTAATCGGACGGCGCAGATTGCGCCGCCGCGGCACCAATGCCGGCGAGATTCAACGCCCAAGGCGTGGCTGAGCCGGCGACCGCGCCGACGGTGGAGGCGATCCGCAGGAATTCGCGGCGGGAAGCGTTTTGCGTCATGTGATTGCTCCTGAAGTCCGCGTCTGCTACTTCTGCACCAGGAACTCGGGCGACATCATCGTCATGAAGACGCCGAGATTGACCCGGTTTGCCGCTGCGTTGGTCCCTGTGGCCGATACCGACGCGATCGCGTCGCGCACCGCGTTGCGGGTGGCCGGCTGCATCGAATTGGCCGTCAGCATCAGATTGATGTGATCGGCGAGTTGGTCCGGATTGGTGGCAAGTGCGCGGGCGGCGGTGTACTGCGCCCGAACGTCGTTGCCGGTGAGACCGCTACCGCTGGGCACCGAGCCCAGGCCGTTGGGCACCCAGTTTTGCATCGTGTTGGCATAGGTGGCGACCGACACCTCATGCGCGATCTGGAACTCCGGCGCCACCAGCCCCGGCGTCGCCGCGATCGTGGTGTTCGGCGGTACGTAACCGGGCCGGAAGAAGTTGAACACCGTCGGTGCCTTCATCGGGGTCTGGAACAGCGACGTATCCGTGTCGCCGATCCGCCAGTTACCCGTCTGCGAGGTCGCCTCGAACGCGCGCAACATCGTCGCCAGACGCAGGATCGGCTCACGCAGTTTGCCTGAGTCGACCGCCGTGCCAGCCGCACGCGCTTCAGGATGCAAGAGGGTGGCCGCAACCACCGCGCGCAGATCGCCCCGCTGACCGCCGCCGAAGCTGCGGTTGGTGCCAGGCGAGGTGAAGCTGCCACTGGCAAACGCCTGGGACACGGTCTGAACGTATGCCGGCGACGGATTGCTCGTCACCATGCGCTGGATGAATTGCTTGCCGATGAACGGCGCCACGTTCGGATGGGCGAACAGCGTGTCGAGCGAGGTGCGCATCGCCTGCGCGCCGTTGGTGCCGGCAGGAATCGTGACCGACAGGAAGGTCTTCGCGTCAGGCGAGTGGTACTGCGGATAGAACTGCATCGGGATCACGCGCCGCATCGGATCGCGCGCGGCGGCGTTGCCGAAGAAGCGGTTGTTGCTGGGGTCGGCCGTGCCCTGGTTACCCCAACTCCAGCCGGTGAACACCTTGGCCAGGTTGCGGATGTCTTCCATGTCGTAGGTCTCGACCGGCTGGCCGTTGACCGTCTTCTGGGTGCCATCCATGTTCAGCTCGAACAGGCCGATGGTGAACAGCTGCATCACCTCACGCGCATAGTTCTCGTCCGGCGTGCGGCCGTTGTCGCCGCGGTTGCCGAGCGACGTCAGGTAGGTCCCCATGGTCGGATGGGTCGAGACCGACTGCAGGATGTCGCGGTAGTTGCCGAAGGCATGCTCGCCCAGGATGTCCAGATACGCGGCCAGACCATGCGCATCGTCAGCGTCGTTCGACAGTTGCGCCTCGGCGGCTGACGTGACAATGATCTGCGACAGCGAGAACGTAGTGCGCTGGCGCAGCTGATCCGGCGCGGAGATCGCCTGCCGCCAGAACGAGTAGTACAGCGGAGCACTCGACACCGTTGTATTGGCCGGAATCGGCAACGGCACCTGCCGCGTCAGGAACTCGAGGTGGCTGTTGCGCGGCAGGGCGAACTGTTCGTTGATCCAGTTCTCATAGCCGACTTCCTTGACGCGGGCGATGTCCGCCGGCGTCGCCCCGAAAGTGGCCTGCTGCAGGAAGCGCACTGCCTCCGCATCAGTTGCGGGTCGGGTCGACTGCCCGGTAGCCGGTGCCGGATCCGATGACTTGTCACCGCCACCGCAAGCGGCCAAAGCGGCAATCGCAGCGCCTGCCAGTAAGCTTCGCATCGTGCTTTCCCCTCTCATCTTGTTCCTCGCTACGCTGCCGCAGCAGCTCTTGACACGCTCGTTGCGCCGACCGAGCGCATCACGTGCGACCGACCACCCGGTTGCCCGCTCGATGCGCATTCCGTATCGCTCGGTTCGGCAGAGACTAGGGGCTTCCCGTCAGGCCCACTATCGGACTAACGACCTACCCCCGGCGCCGGCGCTGATCGTCCGAAGGGATGGCCGGGATTACCTGGGGCCAGAACTTCGACGGGCGCCCCCCTCTTGGCTGCAGCGCGGTGCGCTCTTTGCGGTCCTATCAAGCGGCTGGTTGTGTTTCGCCCAGGCACAGGAGCCGCTGAACTCGGCACCACGGGTTCTGCCTGAGCCTTTCGTCGCGGCGTTGCGCGCTTCCAACGTTCCTCTGTCGGCCGTCGGCATGGTGATCCAGCCGCTCGGACCCGGCGCAGGCCAGGCCGGTCCGCCGTCAATGAGTCTGAACGAAGCGATGCCGATGAACCCGGCATCGACGATGAAGCTCGTCACGACCTATGCGGCGTTGAGCCTGCTTGGCCCGGCCTACACCTGGAAGACCGAGGCTTTCGCTGCCGGCGCCTTGCGCCGCGACGTGCTCGACGGCGACCTCGCGCTGCGCGGCAGCGGCGACCCCAAGCTCGTCATCGAGCACTTGTGGCTGCTGACCCAGCGCATCCGCAGCTACGGCATCCGCGAGATCCGCGGCGACATCCTGCTCGACAAGGCGGCCTTCGTGGTCGCGCCCACCGATCCAGCCGCCTTCGATGGCGAGGGCCTGCGCCCGTACAACGCCGGGCCCGACGCGCTGCTGCTCAACTACAAGTCGGTGACCTTCGGCTTCGTGCCGGACCCGGAGACCAGGTCAGCGCGCGTCATCGTCACGCCCGCCTTGGCTGGGTTGCAGGTACCGGCGCTGGTGAAAGGCGTGGAGGGACCGTGCGGCGACTGGCGCGCGCGGTTGCAGGGCGATTTTGCCGACCCCATGGCGCCGCAGTTCCGCGGCGGCTTCCCTCTCGCGTGCGGCGAACGGGTCTGGCATGTGAGCGTTCTGGACCACACCCAGTACTTCGCTGCGGTGTTCCGCGCGCTCTGGGAGGGCGCCGGCGGCGTGTGGTCTGGCAAGGTGCGCGAAGCGCCTGTGCCGCTGGAGGCGCGCCGCATCGCGCTGCACGAGTCCGAGCCGCTTGCCCTGCTGATCCGCGACATCAACAAGTTCAGCAACAACGTGATGACGCGCCAGCTGTTCCTCACGCTTGGCGGCGAGACGGCGCGGGCGCCAGGCACCACCGAGAACGCCAACCGTGCAATTCGCAACTGGCTCGCCAACCGTGGCCTGGAGATCCCGGAACTGGTGCTTGAGAACGGCGCTGGCCTGTCGCGGGTGGAGCGCATCTCGCCCGCCAGCCTGACGCGCCTGCTGGCGCATGCCTTCGCCAGCCCGCTGATGCCGGAGTTCATGAGTTCTCTTCCGCTGGTGGGCGTCGATGGCACGATGAAGCGCCGCAACGGCGCCGCCGGCAATGCCCACATCAAGTCCGGCCTGCTGGCCGACGTGCGCGCCATTGCGGGCTACGTCCACGCGCTGAGCGGGCGCCGCTACGTCGTGGTTTGCATCATCAATCATCCCAGCGCGGGCGCCGGGCAGCCGGCGATCGATGCGCTGCTCGAATGGGTGTTCCGGCATGGCTGAGATCGACCCCTGCGCCGCACCGGCAACCTGGACCGGCGTGTTTCGGGTGGCCGCCCGCGCGCCGGGGTTCACAATCACCTCATGACACCGATCAGTCTGTTCGTCATCACGGTGGGCATCTGGGGCACCACCTGGATCGCCATCACGTTCCAGTTGCACGCCACCACGCCGGAGGTCGGCGTCGCGCTTCGCTTTTCGATCGCCGCCGCGGTCGTGCTCGGCTGGTGCCTGGCGCGCAGCATTCCGTTACGGCAGTCGCTGCGCACACACGCGCTGCTGGCGGTGGTCGGCGTGCTCGGCTTCTGTGTCAGCTATCTGTTCGTCTATCACGCCGAGCGCTTCATCGTCTCCGGCCTGGTGGCAGTCGGCTATGCCGCGGCGCCACTGGTCAACATGCTGCTGGCGCGCACGCTGCTCGGCACGCCGATGTCGCGCCGCGTGGCGGCGGGCGGCGCACTGGGTCTGATGGGCATCGCGCTGATTTTCTGGCCGGAGTTCGCGCGCCTGCAAACCGACGGGCCGCTCGTCATCGGTGCCGCCCTGACGGCGGGCGCGGTGCTGGCAAGTTGCTTGTCCAACATCGGCATGGCGCGCGCGCAAGGGGCGGGCGTCAAGGGCTGGGCGCCGCTCGGATTGGGCATGACGTGGGGCGCGCTGGCCGCCTGGACCGCGGTGCTGATTGCCGGCCAGCCACTCGCCATCGAGTGGTCGCTACCGTTTGCGCTATCGCTTGCCTATCTGGCGCTGGCCGGATCGGCGCTGGCGTTCGGCGCCTACTACAGCCTGCTCGGCAAGGTGGGGCCGGCGCGTGCCGCCTATGTGGGCGTGATGTCGACCATCGTCGCCCTGCTTGTGTCGGCGCTATTCGAGGGCTACCACTGGCGCCTCGCGACCTTTGTCGGCATTGCACTCGCCGTCGGCGGCAACGTGCTCGCGCTGCACTCGTCGCGCACCGCGGCGCGGCCGGTCGCTGCCACCCTCGGCGGCACCGGCCCCGCATCGCGTGGCGCCTGATCCGAAGGCGGCACCATGAAGATCGACGGCATCCCGACCCGATCGCTGTGGGAAGTGCGCGATGAGCCGACCGCACCAGTGGTCGGCATCATCGACCAGACCTGCCTGCCCTATGACGTCGTGCATCGCCGAGTGCGGTCGGCGGCACAGATGGTCGAGGCGATCGTCTCGATGCAGGTGCGCGGCGCGCCGCTGATCGGCGTGGCCGGCGCCTACGGCCTGGCACTGGCACTGCGCGAGGACGCCTCGGATGCCGCGTTGACGGCGGCACATCGCATCCTCAACGGGGCGCGTCCCACCGCCGTCAACCTGCGCTGGGCGCTGGACCGCGTGCACACGGCGGTGGCGCCGTTGCCAGGCGCGGTACGCGCGGCAGCCGCGTGGGCGGAGGCTGGCCGCATCGCCGAGGAAGACGTGGCACTCAACCGCGCGCTCGGCGTCCACGGGGCGGCGCTGATCGCCGACGCGCATCGCCGCCTTGGGCGACCGGTCAACGTGCTGACCCACTGCAATGCGGGCTGGATCGCCACCGTCGACTACGGCACCGCGCTGAGTGCGATCTACCAGGCGCACGATGCCGGCGTGCCGCTGCATGTGTGGGTCGACGAGACCCGCCCGCGCAACCAGGGCCTGCTCACCGCGTGGGAACTGGCCGCTCACGGTGTGCCGCACACCTTGATCGTCGACAACGCCGGCGGTCACCTGATGCAGCATGGCCAGGTGGATCTGGCGATCGTCGGTGCCGACCGCGTCACTGCGCAGGGCGACGTCTGCAACAAGATCGGCACCTACCTGAAGGCACTGGCGGCCCATGACAATGGCGTGCCGTTTTATGCGGCGGTGCCGTCGCCGACGATCGACTGGACCATCGACGACGGCGCCGCGATCCCGATCGAGGATCGCGCTGGTGACGAGGTGCGCAGCATCGCGGGTCGAGACCCCAACGGCATGCCGACGCGGGTCAGCATCGCCGGCGACAAGACGCCCGTCGCCAACCCAGCATTCGACGTCACGCCCGCACGCCTCGTCACCGGCATCATCACCGAGCACGGTGTCGTGGCGCCGGCGCAGTTGCGCACCCTGCTCGGCCAGCGCGAGGCGGCATGACACTCGAGACGCCGGAAGACAGCACCGCGCTGCGCCAGCAGGTGATCGCCACCGCGGCGGAAATGAATGCCTCGGGCATCAACGCCAATCAGGCTGGCAACGTCTCGGTGCGCTGTCGACGAGGCACCCACGACGGCTTCCTCATCACACCTACCGGCGTGCCCTACGACGTGCTGACAGTCGACTCACTGGTCTTCATGCGCCTGTCAGATGCCAAGGTGGTCGGCCGCATGGCGCCATCTTCGGAGTGGCGCTTCCACCGCGACATCCTGCACACGCGCCCCGAGTTCGCAGCGATCGTCCATACGCACTCGCCGGCAGCCACCGCGCTGGCGTGCCACGGGGTTGGTCTGCCGCCGTTCCACTACATGGTCGCAGCGGCCGGCGGCAGCGACATTCGCTGTGCGCCGTACGCCACCTTCGGCACCCAGGCCCTGTCAGACCATGCGCTGGCGGCGCTCGCCGACCGGCGCGCCTGCCTGCTCGCACACCACGGCGTCGTTGCCTGTGGGACATCACTGGCGACGGCGCTGACGCTTGCCACGGAGGTGGAACACTTGGCGCGGATCTACCTGCACGCACGCACCCTCGGCGAGCCACCGCGCTTGCCGGACGACGAGATGCAGCGGGTGCTCGACAAATTCCGTCATTACGGCCAGCCCCGCCCGGCCGACTGACGATGCTCACCGGTGTTGCGCGCGCCGCGACGGGCGCGAATCGGTGCTTGTCGGCCGCGCGCTGACCGTTGCACCATCCGGATCGGCGGCGACCATGAGACGCACGACGCACCGCGCCACCGACACCATGCCGTCCAAGCAGCCTCCGTCCAATTCCACCTCGCCGACCGCCGCCTCCGTGGAAACCCGGGTGCGCGCGATCGTCTGGCCGACGCGCGACCTGGCCACGCGCGAACGCTGGTTCGACGAGCTGTACGTGTGGACCGAAGGCATGCAGCCCGGGACGATGCAGCGGGCGCGCATCCAGCTCGGCGCGCTGAGCAAGGGCTTCGCGATGCTGGAGGAAGAGCTGGCAGACCATGTCGCCGTCACGTTGTCGTTCGGCACCATCGAGCGCTGCCTCGATCTCGTGACCGAGACGATCGACGCCCACCAACTGCTGTGCCACCGGATGTCGATCCTGGTGCGCGGGCAGGTCGAGCGCATCCGCTCGCCTTACCGCGTGCAGAGCCTGCTCGATTGGCTGCGTACGCAGCAGATCCCGGTGGGTTACCGCCTCACCGCATCGCGCATCGGCATGGAGATGAAGGCGATCGACTTCGTGCGCCCGGATTTCGCCAAGGTGCTGGCGCCGCAGTCGCAGCGCCTCGAGTTCTGGCAGGACTCGCTGCTGGAGGCGCGCGCGGCCGGCCTTAACGTCGACTGGCTGATCGTGGCGGGCATCGAAAGCGAGCGGCAGAAGCAGCTGGCCACCCTGGCCGGTTATCGCTTCGCGCAGGGCTCCGCGGTGCGGCCGTGCCACGCTCCGCCGCCAACGCGCCAATCGACCCTGCCTTGGCCCGGCGCGCGCGACGCGCTCGCCGTGGGTCTGTCGCAGACCTGACGCCGCGCCTGCCGGTCAGGCGAACTTGGCGAGCGCCCGCGCAATGCGCTGGACGCGCACATCGTTGCCCTCACTCGCCGCGGCACCTCGGCCCGCCTTGCGGCCGACCGAGAATTGCGGGTGCTCGATGGCACAGGCCAGCAGCTCGAAGAACGCCTTGTCGAGCGCCTTGCGCGCAGCCGAGAGCTGCTGCGCCACGGCTTCGCAGTCGTCGCCGGTCTCGATCATCGACTGCACGCCACGCAACTGTCCTTCGACGCGCTTCAGGCGCACGACGAGCGCGCGTCGGGCAGCGACCGCCTCGGCAGCGTCCGGATCAACAGCACACGCGGTTTTGGCCATGCCGGTTCACGCGACACGCGCTTCGGGCACGCCCAGCTTCTTCAGGATCCAGCCGAGCGGGCAGACGTTGGTGAAACCGAACTGCAGCAAATTGGCGCCGACAAACGCGGTGAACGCCAGCCACCAGGGCGACACGAACAGCGGGCTGGCCTCCACGCCCAGCGCAAGCGACAGCAGGATGAAGGTGCCGGCAAAGATGCGGATCAGTCGATCGACGGTCATGCGATTTCTCCTCTCGGGAAAGTGAAGATCAGGCAGGCAGCGCGTCCGCGCCGGCTGCAGGTTGCGCAACAGTTCGCGCGATGCGCCGGTAGTTGGCGGCGTAGTACAGGACTGGAATCACCACCAGCGTCAGCACGGTGGAGACGAAGATGCCGAACAGCAGGCTGATCGCCAGGCCGTTGAAGATCGGGTCATCGAGGATGAAGACGGCGCCCAGCATGGCGGCGACCGCCGTCAGCACGATCGGCTTGGCGCGGGTGGCAGCAGCGTCGATCGTCGCCTGCTCGAAGGTGGCACCTTCGCGCAGCCGCTGGTGCATGAAGTCGACCAGCAGGATCGAGTTGCGCACGATGATGCCGGCGAGCGCGATCATCCCGATCATCGAGGTCGCGGTGAACTGCGCGCCGAACAGCGCATGGCCCGGCAGCACGCCGATGATGGTGAGCGGGATCGGCGCCATGATGATCAGTGGTGTCAAATACGAGCGGAACTGCGCGACCACCAGCAGGTAGATGAGGATCAGGCCGACGCCATAGGCGATGCCCATGTCACGGAATGTCTCGTAGGTGATCTGCCATTCGCCGTCCCATTTGAGGCCGAACGATGTGAAGCGGTCCTGCGGCTGCGAGATCCAGTACTCCGCCAGCGGCAGGCCGCTGGGCGTGGCGATCTTGGCGATGCCCTCGCGCAGCGCGAACATGCCGTACAGCGGTGAGTCGGTCTTGCCCGGACCGCCGGCGACATCGCCCATCACGTAGACGACCGGCTGCAGGTCCTTGCGATAAATCACTGGCTCGGCCGGCAGTGTGGCCGCCGTGACCAGATCCGATAGCGCGACCTCGTAGGTCTGGCCGCCCAGGTCCTGGCCGCGCAGGCGCAGCTTGAGCACGGCGTCGAGCCGACCTTGCTGCGACGGCGCCAGCCCCATCCGCACCGGCACTGCGTACTTGCTGTGGCCATCATGCAGCGGCGTGATGTCCTCGCCCGCGAGCGCCAGGCGCGCAGCGCGCGCCACCTCGGCCACGGGGATGCCGTACAGCGCCGCCTTCGCAGCATCCACCCGCAGCACGATGCGCTTGGCGGCATCGAGCGTGGTGTCATCGATGGCAACGATGTCCTCGGTCTGTTCGAACACCTGACGCACCTGACGCGCGAGCTTGATCGTCGACGCGTAGTCCGGGCCGTAGACCTCGGCCACCAGCGGCGACAGCACCGGCGGTCCCGGCGGTACTTCCACCACCTTGAGGTCGGCACCGTGTTTGCGGGCAACCGCCTGCAGCGCCGGCAGCGCCGCCTGGGCGATCTCGTGGCTCTTGCGGTCGCGATGCGCCTTGTCGACCAGGTTGACCTGCAGGTCACCCACCTCGCCGCCGCTGCGCAGGTAGTACTGCCGCACCAGGCCGTTGAAGTTGATCGGCGCCGCCAACCCGGCGTAGGCCTGCACGGTGGCCACCTCGGGCAGCTTGGCAACCTCGGCGGCGAGGTCGCGCAGCACCGCGGCGGTCTTCACCACCACCTGGAACTCGCTCTTGTTGTCGAACGGCAGCATCTTCATCACCACCGCCTGCAGCGGCACCAGCGCCACCGACAGCGCGATCGCCACCGCGATGCCCAGCCACAGCAGCGCGCGCCGGCCGCGGCCAGCGCGACCGCGCAGCATCGGCGTCATCACCCAGGTGAAGCGCGCATGCAGCCACTGCGTGACCTTGTCGACGCTGGCTGGCGCGTGGGCGCCATGCTGGCGCGCCACCAGTCGCAACGCCAGCCACGGCGTGACGACGAAGGCGATCGCCAGCGACAGCAGCATGCCCATCGACGAGTTGATCGGGATCGGCGCCATGTACGGCCCCATCAGCCCGGAGACGAAGGCCATCGGCAGCAGCGCGGCGATCACGGTGAAGGTGGCGAGGATGGTCGGACCGCCGACCTCGTCGACCGCACGCGGGATCATCTCTTCCGCCGGCGCGTGGTCGAACTGCGCGCGACGATGGATGTTCTCCACCACGACGATCGCGTCATCCACCAGGATGCCGATCGAGAAGATCAGCGCGAACAGCGACACGCGGTTCAGCGTGAAGCCCCAGGCCCAGGACGCGAACAGCGTGACGGCCAGCGTCATCACCACCGCGAGCCCCACGACCACCGCCTCGCGCCGGCCCAGCGCCGCCCACACCAGCGCCACCACCGACAGCGTGGCAAAGATGAGTTTCTTGATCAGCGAGTTGGCCTTGTCGCGCGCGGTATCGCCGTAGTTGCGCGTGACCTCGACCGCGATGTCATCGGGCACCAGGGTGCCGCGCAATTGCTGCGCGCGAGCCACCACCCCATCGGCCACGGTGGAGGCGTTCTCGCCGGCCTTCTTGGAGATCGCCATCGTCACCGCCGGCGTCTCGTCGTAGCGGCGTTCGCCGTTGGCCTCGCTCACTCGCCCGTGCCACACGTAGGTCGTGGGCAGGTCGGCGCCGGCCACAACGGTGGCGACGTCCGCCAGGAACACCGGGCGCCGGTCATGCCCGGCACTACCGGCAGCGCGCACCGCGACCACCAGGCGGGCCACGTCATCGGCAGAGTGGAAGAACTCGCCAGCGCGCACGTCGACCGTGCGGTTGCCGCCGGTCAGGTGCCCGGCGATCGCCGATGCATTGGTCGCCGTCAGTGCGCGTTCAATGTCGGTCACCGTGATCCGCTGCGCCGCCATCTTTTCTGGGTCGAGCGTCACGCGCACCACCTGGTCGGGACCGCCGAGCGTCGTGACTTCGCGCGTCCCTGGCACCCGCTTGAGCTCGATCTCCAGCGCATGGGCGATCTTCTGCAGATCGGCGGCCGAGGACTGGTCGCGCCGGTCGTGCAGCGTCAGTGAGACGATCGGCACGTCATCGATGCCGCGCGGCTTGACCAGCGGCGGCTGCACGCCCAGATGCGCCGGCAACCAGTCGCTGTTGGCCTGCAGCGTGTCATGCAGGCGCACCAGGGCGGCAATGCGGTCCTCGCCGACCTTGAACTGCACCGTCAAAACCGACAGGCCAGGGCGCGACACCGAGTACACGTGCTCGATACCGGTGATCTGCGACAGCACCTGCTCGGCCGGCACGCTCACCAGGTTGTGCACGTCGACACTCGACGCCCCCGGGAACGCGATCATCACGTTCGCCATGGTGACGTTGATCTGCGGCTCCTCTTCCTTGGGCGTGACCAGCACTGCGAACAGCCCGAGCAGCAGGCCGACGAGGGCCAGCAGCGGCGTGATCTGCGAGGTGAGGAACGCGCGCGCGATGCGGCCCGACACGCCGAGCGCGGCAGCGCTGTCAGTGGTCGTGGTCATCGCCGTGCTCCGCTGGCGGCGAGCGGGTCGAGTGCAACGCGCTCGCCGTCGGCCACGCCTGCCAGCACCTCGACTAGCCCATCCGCCACCGGCTCGCCCACGCGGATCTGGCGCAGCTGCGGCCGGCCATCGGCACCGATGACATAGGCGCCGACCAGCTCGCCTCGGCGCAGCACCGCGGCGGCCGGCATCACGAGCTTGTTCGCCTGGCCCACCGGCAGCAGGATCTTGGCGGCGGTGCCGGGCACCAGGCCGATGGTGGCTGCGTCGCCCAGATCAGCGCGCACGACGGTCGACAACAAGCGCGCATCGGACGTCGGCAAGACGGTCAGGCGACTGGCGGTCAGGTGGCGTCCAAGCGAGGGCAGCTCGACCTGGGCCGTCATCGCAGGTGCGGCTGCGCGGGCAGCAGCAAGCTTCGGCAGTACGAACTGAGGCACCGCGCCGACCGCGCGCAGCTGCGACGGGTCGTGCAGCATCAGCACCGGCTTGCCCGGCGCCGCCAGCTCGCCCAGTTCCATCAAGCGCT
>LNFM01008582.1_pt1 | contig 15349 bp, 11 predicted proteins | sample 596031 | NCBI WGS metagenome assembly LNFM01 (sample SAMN04254537, study PRJNA301005) | activated carbon metagenome | isolation source: dual media filters at the Ann Arbor, Michigan drinking water treatment plant | place: USA: Ann Arbor | reverse complement strand
GCACCACGCGGCGCCGACCGTGACGACGACCCACTTGTCCTTGTAGGCCTTCAGCTTGAAGGCCTTGCCCTTCGCGTCCACGGCGACATCGAGCTCGGCGTACTTCTCGCCGACCTTCAGCACGTCCGCGGAGGCGGGAGTCCCAACCGTTGCGATGACCGCCAGGACCAGGAGGACGAGCAACGCGCGCATGGGAGTGAGACGGCGCGCCCCCCTCACCGATTCACCGCGAGCTCTTCCTCGATCCACATGCTCATGTACTTCGCGTACAGCGGGCCGGTGTACTTGCGATCATTGACGAAGATGGCGGGCGTGGAGCTGACCCCGGCGGCCTTGCCGTCGTTGCGATCGCTCTCGACCTTGGTGGCGAAGCTCCGGGCATCCGCCTCGAACTTGGCCACGTCCAGCCCGAGCTGGGTGGCATAGAACTTCACGTTCTCGAGGCTGTGGCGCGGGGCGTTGGCGAAGAGCAGCGTGTGCATCTCCTTGAACTTGCCCTGTGCGTTCGCGGCATACGCCGCCGCGGCGGCGATGGGCGAGTCCGGCCAGTTCCCGAGGGGGAACATCTTGAAGTACTCGACGACCGTCGAGCCGTGCTTCTCGACGACCTCGTCGAACATCTGCTTCGCGTCCGCGCAGTGCGGGCACGCGTAGTCGAAGAACTCGACGATCCGGATCGGCGCGTCGGAGGGACCGACCTGCGGGGCGCCTGTCACGTCGACCTTCACGGTCGCCTGGTTCGCCTGGTCCTGGTACTTGCTCGTGTACTCCTTGCGGACGATCGTCTCCGACGCTTCGTCGTCGAGGAGAGCGATGATGAAGCGCACCGCGAACGGCGCACGCTTGCACGTCTGATCCTGCGTGACCGACACGCGGAGCGCGTGGCCCTTGCCACACGGCGAGGTGAGGGAGCCGATCAGCTTGTAGAAGAGGTCCTGCTGCTCGGTCGTGAGCTTGCTGACGTCGACGTTCGGCAGCGGCGTCTTGTCCACTGGCCCGGCCTCTTGGGTCGCGCGATCAGCGGCCTCGACGGCACCGTTGTCGGTCGCGTTCTGGCTCTTCTTCTCGCACGCCCCGCCCATCAGGAACGGCAGCGTGGCTGCGAGAAGTAAGCTCCGTGATTTCCGCGTAATGGACACGACCGGGTTGTAGTGCACCGCGGGGCCAGTTTCAACGCGTGCGGTTCTTGACGCAGCCCGTCACGGAGGGTATCCCGTTGCTGAATGACGATTCATTCAGCGGACGAGCGAGGCCGGACGGGCGCGCGAAGCCGTGCCGAAGGGGACGGTGGTGGGATCGATCGGGGCGACAAGCGCGACCGCATCCTGTCGGCGGCTGAGCGCGTCTTTGCCAAGCGGGGTTTCTTCGCCGCCCGGGTCAGCGAGATCGCGAAGGATGCCGGCGTTGCCGACGGCACGATCTACCTCTACTTCAAGAACAAGGATGACCTGCTCATCTCCTTGTTCGAGACCCGCATGCAACAGGTGAACGATGCCCTGCGCGCCGCGATCGGGGCCGAGCCGGGGCCTGTCGAGCAGCTCCGCGCGTTCATCCGGACCTATCTGAAGCTCGTCCACGACGAGCCCGCCGCCGCCGAGGTCCTCACGATCGAGCTCCGTCAGTCGAGCAAGTTCATGAAGGAGTACGAGAACCCCGCCTTCGTGGAGTTCTTGCGCATGCTCGGCGGCATCGTCACCGCAGGCCAGGACCAGGGCTTGATCGGAGACGACGTGCCGGCGCATGTCGCGGCCCGTATGATCTTCGGGATGCTCGACGAGCTCGCCCTCGCATGGGTGCTCGCGCGGCAGCCGGCGGTTCCGTCGGCAACACCTGGTGTCCGTCCGAAGAAGTTCGATATCGTGCGCGCCGCCGACTGGGTGGTTGCGCTGGTTACTCAAGGCCTGACGAAGGAGCTGTCACGATGAAGATCCTGGTGCCCGTGAAGCGGGTCCCCGACCCGACGCAGAAGACGAAGATCAAGGACAACCACATCGACCTCACCGGTGCGTCCTGGATCGTCAACACATTCGACGAATACGCCGTCGAGACCGCCCTCCGCCTCATCGAGAATGGCGCGGACGGTTCGAAGCATGGCGAGATCGTCGTGGTGTCGATCGGACCTGACGATGCCGCAAAGGAGATCCGCACCACGCTCGCGATGGGCGCGGACCGTGCGATTCACGTCGTCGCGAACGACAGCGAGATCGACTCGCTGACGGTCGTGAAGATCCTGAAGGCGATCGTCGAGTCCGAGAAGCCGGACCTCGTGATCATGGGCAAGCAGGCCGTCGACGGCGATGCGAACCAGGTCGGGCAAATGCTCGCCGGCAAGCTCGGTTGGCCGCAGGCGACGTTTGCCGCGACCATCGAGCTCGACAGCGCCAACAAGAAGCTCACCGTCGGTCGCGAGGTCGATGGCGGCGTCGAGTACAAGCAGGTGCCGCTGAACAGCGTCATCACCGTCGACCTCCGGATCGTCGCGCCGAAGAGCGTGAAGAACGGTGTCACGCCGGACTCGCACAACTACTCCGGCGAGGGCGCTCGCCTCCCGTCGCTGAAGGGCATCATGGCGGCGAAGAAGAAGCCGCTCGAGCAGAAGAAGCTGGCGGACTTTGGCGCCGAGCCGAAGCCGGCCATCGAAGAGAAGTCGGTCGCCCTGCCCCCGCCGCGCGCGGCCGGTCAGTTCGTGTCCGATGTCCCCACCCTCGTGAAGAAGCTCGCCGACGAGGCGAAGGCGCTCTAAGGAGATTCCAATGGGCAACGTCCTCGCATTCTGTGAATACGCCGATGGGCAGCTCCGCACGAGCGCCCTCGCGAACCTGACCGCCTCGCGCGAGATCGCGAAGCACCACGGCGGGGAGGTCGTGATCCTCCTCGTCGGCAAGGGCGCGCAGGCCGCATCCGCGCACGCCGCGAAGTTCGCCCCCAAGGTGGTGGTCGTCGAGAGCGACGCGCTGGAGCACTACCTCGCCGAGACCTACGCGCCCGTCGTGGCTGCGCAGGTGAAGGCCACCGGCGCGACGGTCGTCACCGCCACCGCGACGTCGGTCGGTAAGGACCTCATCCCGCGCGCCGCCGCGTTGCTCGATGCCGGCCAGGCATCGGACATCTCGAAGGTCGAGTCCGCGACCACGTTCGCGCGCCCGATCCTCGCTGGCAACGCCTATTCGACGGTCGCGATCAACACGCCCGTGATCGCCGTGACGGTTCGCCAGTCGGAGTTCGAAGCCGCGGGCGAGTCCGGTATGGGCTCCGTCTCCACGGCCGATGCCGGCAGCGTGAACGCCCTCGGCGCCACGTTCGTGAAGCTCGACGCCCAGAAGTCCGACCGTCCCGATCTTGGCGACGCGAAGGTCGTCGTCGCGGGCGGCCGCGGCATGAAGAACGGCGAGAACTTCAAGGTCCTCGAGGAGCTCGCGGATCTCCTCGGCGCGGCGATGGGTGCGTCCCGCGCCGCGACCGACGCCGGGATGGTCCCCGCCGACTGGCAGGTCGGTCAGACCGGCAAGATCGTCGCCCCGAACCTGTACTTCGCCGTCGCGATCTCCGGTGCCATCCAGCACCTCGCCGGCATGAAGGGCAGCAAGACGATCGTCGCGATCAACAAGAACAAGGACGAGCCGATCTTCCAGGTGGCGGACTACGGTCTCGTCGCTGACTGGGAGAAGTCCGTGCCCGAGCTGATCGCCGAGATCAAGAAGCTCAAGGCGAGCCGCTAACCATCTCACCCCCGCGCAGCAGGGCCTACATCGCGGCGCGTCGTCGTCGGCGATACGATGCGGGTCATGCGTGCGGGGTCGGGGCTTCTCTGCATTGCGCTCGTCGCGAGCGCGTGCGGACGCTTGGGCTTCGATGAGCTCGCGACCGACGACGGCCTGAATCCCGATGCGATGGGATCGGATGCGCCGTTGCCTGCCGGGCGCTGGGCGCAGGTCTCGATCTCGGGCGCCTCGGGCTGCGGCGTGACCACAAATGGCGAGCTGTGGTGCTGGGGCGCGAACTGGAGCAACCATCTCGGTGTTGGGCCAGAGTCGAGCTCGACCGTGCCGCCGTTGCGCGTCGACACACGCACCGACTGGGCGGAGGTTGCGGTCGGCCGCGAGCACCAGTGCGCCCTCGACCGCGAGGGCCTCGTCTGGTGCTGGGGGCTGAACCGGCTCGGAGCCGTCGGCACGGGGCCGCTGGATCTCGTCGCGCCCTCGCCGCAGCACATCGATATCGGCCCGGCGAAGACGATCGCCACCCGCGACTTCACGACCTGCGCGATCACGGTCACCGGCGAGCTGTGGTGCTGGGGGGGGAACACCGAGAATCAAGTCGCGCCGGGTACGCCGACGGCCTCCGAGCCGCCGACCCGCCGGGATGCCGCGACGAACTGGACCGCGATCGGGATCGGGCTCTATCACGTGTGCGGCCTGCAGGGCGACGCACTCATGTGCTGGGGGGACCACGACTCCGGGCAGCTCGGGCTCGGACCAACGAGCTCGCGCGACACGCCCACTTCCGTGCCGCTCGCTCTCGGATGGACCCAGATCGCCGTCGGGGCGAAGCACACGTGCGCTCTCGCCGCGAATGGCGAGTCCTGGTGCTGGGGCGTGAACTGGGAGCGCCGCCTCGGGACGGCCGATTGGGACAACCGGGATACCCCGACGCGCACGCTCGCGCCCGCGCTCGCGTCGATCTACGCGGGCAACGACCACACCTGCGGCCTGACCCTCCAGAACGACCTGGTGTGCTGGGGCCACGCGGGTCGGGGGCGCATCCCTGGCCACGAGCAGCGCGAGCTCGATCCGACGATCGTGCCGACGAGCATGGCTCCCGCTGCGCTCGTGCTCGGTGCCTTCGCCACGTGCCTGTTCGATGACGAAGCCCGCCTGTGGTGCAGCGGCGGAAACTCGGCCGGTCAGCTCGGGACGCCGGCGGGGGAAGTGGCGGTCATGCGCCAGGCCGATGCGCGCACCGACTGGACCGATCTCGACGGCTCGACCAATCACATGTGCGGACGCACGACGGGCGGGACCACCCACTGCTGGGGCACGGGCGCCAGCGGGCAGCTCGGCGACGGTGCGGCGGTCGATCGGCAATCGCCCGTCAGTGTTGGGACCTTCGACTCGGTGCACGCCGGCTCGTGGGCGACGCTCGCCCTCCGGGGCAACGAGATGTGGCTCTGGGGCTACGACATCCACGACGACACGAATCGCCTCGTGCCAGCGCTGCGGAACAGCAACACCCTCGCCGTCACCCAGGGCGGTGATCATGGCTGCTGGATCGTGACGGGCAACGAGCTGCACTGCACCGGCCTGAACGAGCACGGTCAACTCGGTGACGGGACGACGACCGAGGCGACCGACGTGACCATCCCTGGTGTCTGGCGCAACGTCTGGGCGGGCCCGAGCGCGACGTGCGGGACCCGGGACGACGGCAGCACGAACCCGCGCCTCTATTGCTGGGGCCAGGCGTACGCCGCTGGCGTCGGCGCCCAGGACCAGCTCGTGCCGGCGCTCTCGAATCTCCCCGACCTCCCGGTCCGGGAGGTGACGTTCGGCGACGAGTTCGGGTGCGCGATCATCGGCGCAGGCGAGCTGTGGTGCTGGGGCCGTGGCGAATGGGGACGGCTCGGGATCGGGACGGAGGATGATCAGGCCATCCCCGTGCGCGTGGGCACGCGTGACGACTGGAAGACGATCGATGCCGGCGACTGGCACGTGTGCGCGGTCGCCACTGACAAGACGCTCTGGTGCTGGGGACATGGGGATCAGGGCCAGGCGGGCCCGAAGGACGTCGGGTTCTCGCTCCTACCGATCCAGATCGGTGGCGCGGAGTGGGCTGACGTCGGCCTCAGCTATCACAACACCTGCGCGGTGAAGCTCGACGGAACGCGCTGGTGCGGCGGCGCGAACGACGCCGGCGAGCTCGGAACGGGTACGGCGTGGACCCCTGACCTGGTGGTGGTGCCATGAGAGCAATTGCACTCGTGATCCTCCTTGCCGGCTGCGGCCGGTTTGGTTTCGACTCCTCGGACGAAACCGATGACATCCCATCGGATGACGACATCGCGGACGCGCCCAGCGACACCACCGATGGCGTCGAGCCCGACGCTTCACTGCCGGACGGTCGCTGGCGGGCAGTGAGCACGAGTGCGATCTCGGCGTGCGGCATCACGCTCACGGGCGAGCTGTGGTGCTGGGGCGCGAATGACGATGGCCGCCTGATCGGTTCGGGCGACGGCATCGCCCCGCCTACGCGCATCGGCAGCGACTCGGACTGGACGGCCGTCGCGACCGGGGGCGACTACACCTGCGGTCTGCGCGGCGCGGGCGACCTCTACTGCTGGGGCTTCAACTATTACGGCGCGGTCGGGACGGGCGCGCTCGACGAGCTGTTTCTCGCGCCGACGCGGATCACGGCGGCGCAGTACGCGTCCCTTGCGACGGCGAACTACTCCACGTGCGCGGTGCAGAGCGACCGCAAGCTCATGTGCTGGGGTCGCAACCAGGCCGGCCAGCTCGGACTCGGCAGCCTCACGCTCGCCGAACCGCCGCAGGCCGTCGGCGCCAACGTGCGCACCGTTGCCATCGGGGCCAATCACATCTGCACCACCAACGCCAGCGGCGAGCTGTACTGCGCGGGTGCGAACTGGCTCGGGCAGCTCGGCACGGGCGACGGCATGGATCACCCGACGTTTGCCCTCGTCGGTAACGGCTACGCGCAGGTGATCGCCGGCGACGAGCACACCTGCGCGCTCCGCGCGGATGGCGCCTCGGAGTGCTGGGGCGTCGGCGAACGCGGCCGGCTCGGTACGGGGACCGGCGACTGGTCGGCGACGCCACGCGCGACCGCGGCCCCGCCTCTCACATCGCTCGCCGCGGGCTTGGGTCACACGTGCGGCGCGACGAGCACGGGCGAGCTGTGGTGCTGGGGCCAGGCCGTGCGCGGCGCGATTCCGGGCCAGTCCGCGGAGACCCTCGCGCCCACGCGCATCACCGCGCCGCCCACGACCGCCGTCGCGGCCGCCGGCTTCTCGACGTGCATCGTGGATGACGACGCGCACATCCTCTGCAGCGGCAACAACGCGTACGGCCAGGCCGGCCAGCTCCCCGAGCCAGGCACACTCTTCACGCAGGCGGACACGCGCACCGACTGGGCGAGCATCTCGGCCCAGTCCGACCACGGCTGCGCCACGACGACCTCCAACCAGACCTTCTGCTGGGGCTCGAATGCCGATGGTCAGCTCGGCGACGGCTCGTACCTCGATCGCCAGGATCCCGTTCCCGTTCAGGCGGGCACGAGCAAGCTCTCTGGCCTCGAGCTCGGGTCGTGGTCCAGCTATGGCGTCGACGGGACGACCATGTTCGGGTGGGGGTGGACGCCGCTGTTCGACATGACACTCACCTCACCGGTCATCGTGTCGAACACCGCGGTCTCCGTCGCGTCGGGCTTCGAGCATGCGTGCTGGGTCGAGGCCGGCGGCGAGCTGCACTGCATGGGCGACAACAAGCACCAGGAGCTCGGGCGCGACGACATCGGCTTCTCGACGGACGAGGTCATCCCCGGCACCTGGATCGATGCGTACGCAGGTCGGTACGTCTCGTGCGGCACGCGAACGGATGGCAGCGTGAACCCGCGCCTCTACTGCTGGGGCATCACGGGTCTGCTTGGCACACTCACCACGAGCGACCAGTTCACGCCCGTCCGCGCGGAGCTGCCGGACCTGCCCATCAACACCGTCGCGTTCGGTGTGCAGTTCGGCTGCGCGATCATCAACGGCGGCGAGCTGTGGTGCTGGGGCGCGGGCTGGGATGGCCGGCTCGGCCAGGGCACGTTCGACGACAGCGACGTCCCGGTCCGGGTCGGGGTGCGCAGCGACTGGGTCGACGTCGATCTGGGCGACGACCACGCATGCGCGATCGCGGCCGACCGCACGCTCTGGTGCTGGGGCAAGGTCCTCGACGGTGAGGGCGGCGCCATGACCGTCGCGCTCCAGCCGCAAGCGGTGGGCGGCACCAACTGGGCCGACGTGGCCTGTGGTGACAGCGCGACGTGCGCGCTCAAGACCGATGGCACGCGCTGGTGTGGCGGAGCGAACGAGGACGGCGAGCTGGGCAATGGTGAGGCCTGGCTCGGAAGCCTCTCCGCGGTGCCGTAGCATCGCTGTAACGTGTCGCGCTGATACGATACGCGCGTGTACGAGCTGTTCGTCGCCGTGTTCGCGATGGCGGTGGCGCTCGGCGTCTCGCTGGCCTGGCGCAATCACTGGGCTCCCGCCGTGGGGGCGATCGGCGGTCTGGCCATCGCGCTGCTAGGAGGCGTGGCGACGCCGCATGACGTCGAGGATGCCCTCGGCGACCTGTGGCGCCCCCTCATCGCGATCGTCGGCATCATGCTCACGACGGCGTGCGCCGCCGAGCTCGGCATCTTCACGCGCATCGCGGCGCTGATCGAGCCGACGACGCGTGGCCCGGTCAAGCGGGCCTTCCGCGTGGTGTTCGTGACCTCCGCGCTGACCGCCGCCCTGCTCTCGAACGACGCGGCGATCCTCCTCCTCACCCCGGTCGTGCTGGAGCTCCTGCGCACCGTCTACCCGCGGCGCAACCCGAAGTTCCTCCTGCCGTTCGCCTTCGCGGTGTTCGTCGCCGCCGGGGTGGCGCCGCTCCCGACGGGGAATCCGATGAACCTGGTCGTGTCGTATCGCGCCGGTATCGACTTCAACACCTACGCCATCCACATGATCCCCGTCGCGATCGCGGGCTGGTTCGTCGCGTACAAGGTGCTGGGGTGGTGCTACCGCGAGGTGCTCGCCGATACCGGGCCCGCCCTCGGTCCTGCGCTGCCGAGCCGGCCGCTCGACATCCACGCGAAGCTCGTCCTCGTCGCGACCGGGGCGAGCATCGTCTCGTATCCGATCCTCGCCGCCGTCGGACAGCCGATCTGGCCGGTGGCCGCGACGGCCGCGCTCGCGTGCGTGGCCATCGCCCTGCACCGCGGCGTCGCCGTGCGGGGCCTCGCCTCGGGGGTGAGCTGGGAGCTCGTTCCCTTCCTGTTCGGCGTCCTCGTGCTGGCCACCGCCCTCGCGCGCGCCGGCGTGACGGCGACGCTCGGTCAGCTCTACACGGCCAGCCCGTTCCCGCTCGCGACGATCGGAGCCGTCGCCGCCGCCGGCTCCGCCCTCATCGACAACCACCCGATGGCCCTCCTGCACTCGCTGACTCTCGAGGGCGCGCCCGACGCGCATGTCTTCGCGGCGCTCGTCGGTGGGGACCTCGGGCCGCGCCTCCTGCCCATCGGCTCCCTGGCCGGTCTCCTCTGGACGCACCAGCTCCGCCGGGGAGGGGTGGCGGTACCGCTCGGCACGTTCGTCCGAGTCGGATTCATCGTCACCCTACCGTCGCTGGTGGTCTCGCTCGCCGTGCTGCGCCTGGTGGTTTGAGGTGCTACACAGCCTTCAAGGAGAAGGCCCATGGGATTCGCTGCCACTGCTCGCGAACGTTTCATTCCCGGCGCCGTCGCCACGCTTGGCGTCAGCGACCGCGTCGCATTCCTGCGCAAGACGTACGGGGTCCTCGGGATCGCGCTCGTCGCCTTTGCCGCGCTGACCGGCGGCATCCTGATGTACGCGCCCGAGTTCTCAATGGGCTTTACCCGGTGGGCCTTCGGCGGCCAGCTCAACTGGCTGCTCGTCCTCGGCCTGTTCATGGTCTCCGGCGTGATCGCGCAGAAGCTCGCGCTGTCGGACCGTTCGCGCGGGCTGCAGTACCTCGGCCTCGGGATCGCGGTGACGGCCCAGTCCATCCTGCTCCAGCCGTTGCTCGTGTACGCGATGCTCCGGTTCGGCAGCTCCGACGCCCTGTCCATCGTGGGTCAGGCCACGGTCATCACGCTCGGCATCTTCGTCGGGCTCACGCTGACCGTGTTCGTGACCAAGAAGGACTTCAACTTCATGCGGGGCGTCCTCTCGATGCTCACGTGGGGAGCCCTCGCCGTCATCGTCGCCTCGATGCTGTTCGGGTTCTCGCTCGGCGCCATCTTCATGGGCTTCATGATCATGCTGATGGGCGGCTACATCCTCTATCAGACGAGCCTGGTCATGCGGGACTTCCCCCCGCAGGCCCACGTGGCGGCCGCGCTGATGCTGTTCTCGACGATCGCGACGCTCTTCTGGTACGTGCTGCAGCTCCTGATGAGCCGCCGCGACTGATCATCGCTATACTCGGGGCGCATGGTAGCGCCCGCGCCGGTGAGCTCGACTGACATCGGTGCCGTACGCAAGCTCGAGGACGCGATCGCGACGGTTGTCCGCGGCAAGCCGGAGGCCATCCGCGCCGCGGTCGTGACGCTGCTCGCCCGGGGCCACCTCCTCCTGGAGGACATCCCCGGCGTCGGCAAGACGACGCTGGCCCGCGCCCTCGCGGCCGCGCTCGGCGGGACGTTCCGGCGCATCCAGTTCACGAGCGACCTCCTGCCGTCCGACATCGTCGGCGTGTCGATCTACGACCAGCACGGCAAGATGTTCGAGCTGAAGAAGGGGCCGATCTTCGCGAACATCGTCCTCGCCGACGAGATCAACCGCACCACGCCCCGCACGCAGTCCGCGTTGCTCGAGGCGATGTCGGAGAACCAGGTCTCGATCGACGACGCGACCCACCAGCTCGACACGCCGTTCATGGTGCTCGCCACCCAGAACCCGGCCGAGCACTACGGCACGTATCCCCTGCCCGAGTCACAGATGGACCGGTTCCTGATGCGCATCTCGCTCGGCTATCCGGGCAAGGCCATCGAGCGCGAGCTGCTGAAGGAGCGTGCTGGCGGTGACCCCGTCGCGAAGCTCTCTCCCGTCGTCGACCTCGCGGCCGTGCGCAGCCTCCAGGATGGCGTCGAGAGCATCCGCTTCGACGACGCCCTCGTCGACTACGCGATGACGATCGTCGAGGAGACGCGCGGGCACACGAGCATCGCCGTCGGGGTCTCCACGCGCGGCGCCCTCGCCTGGTACCGCGCCGCGCAGGCCTCCGCGCTCGCCGCCGGTCGCGACTTCGTGGTGCCGGACGACGTGAAGGGCCTCGCCGTGCCCTGCCTCTCGCACCGCCTCGCCCTCGCGCAGACCTATGACTCGCTCTCCCGCGCACGCATCGACGCGGAGCGGCTGATCGCCGACATCGTCGCGCGCGTCGCGGTTCCGACTTGATGAGGGTGGGATCGACCCTCTGGCAGCGGCTGCGCAAGCGCCTGCGTCCGCCGCGGCGGCTCACGTTCACGCGCGAGGGCAAGCTCGTGACCGTGCTCGCCATCGGCATCGGCTTCGCGGCGGTGAACACGGGCAACAACCTGCTCTACCTGCTCCTCGGCTGGCTGCTGTCGTTCATCATCGCGTCCGGCATCCTCTCGGAGCAGACGCTGCGCGGTCTGAGGGTGTCGCGCCGGCCTCCGCCCCGGGTACACGCCGGCACGCCCTTCCTGATGGAGCTGGTGATCGAGAACACCAAGGCCACGCGCGCCAGCTACTCGATCGAGGTCGAGGACCTCGTCGATCCCACCGCATCGCCGTTCGGCGACGCAGCCTCGAAGCGTTCGCTCCTCGGGGCGGTCACGCCGCTCGACAAGCGCTGCTACTTCCTGAAGGTGCCGCCGGCGAAGACGCAGCGCACCAACTACCGCCACACGTTCTCGCGCCGCGGCATGCACGTGCTCACCGGCTACCGGCTCGCGACGAAGTTCCCGTTCTCGCTGTTTCGCAAGTCACGCGACGTCGACGCCCCCCTCGAGGTGCTCGTCTATCCGACGCGCGTGACCGTGGCCCGGCCCACCCCGAAGACGATGAATCGCGGCGAGACCTCGTCGGCCCGCATCGGCCGTCGCGGCGAGTTCCATGGCCTCCGCGAGCGCCGCACCGGCGACGACCGGCGCGACATCCACTGGCGCTCGAGCGCGCGCACGGGCCGGTTGCTGGTCCGCGAGTACGAGGACGAGCTCGCCCAGCGCGTCATCATCGGTGTCGACAACGCGTTGCCCGAGGCCGTACGGCACGCCGTGGCCGATGGGGCGCTGACGCCGCCCGTCGAGGCGCAGGTGGCAGCGGTGGAGCGGGCGATCAGCGTCGCGTCGTCGCTGGCCGCGAGCTATCTCGAGAGCGGCTGGACCGTCGAGCTCGTCGCGCGCGGGGCGCATGTACCCGCCGGCGCGGGCCGCATGCACGAGGCGGTGATCGCGAAGGCCCTCGCTCTCCTGCCGTACGCCGGCGATGACGTCGCGTTCCCCGTCATCCCGCCCCGCGTCGAGAGCGTGCTCGTGACGGCGCGCGGCGTGGCCGCTGGCAACCGCCCCATGGCGTCCACCGTGATGGACGTATGAGATGAGGTTCGCCGTCGCTCACAAGGTGACGACGTACATGCTCGTCGTCTTCGCGTTCCTCGCGATGACGGGCGGCGGGGCCGTCGCCGCCCCCCTCACCCTCGGGGGCCTCGCCGCGATCGCCGTGTCGTGGTGGTGGGAGCCACCACTCGTGAAGATCGAGAAGTGGACGTGGCTGTGGACGGTCCTCTCCGTCTTCGCGCTCGCCTACAGCGTGCTCATGGCGATCGCGAGCGGCGACTTCCTCTCGGTCGGCGGCCAGTTCCTGATCTGGCTCGCGATCGTGAAGCTGTTCAATCGGCGCGCGGCGAAGGACTGGCAGCAGATCTACCTCCTCTCGTTCCTGATGCTCGTCGCGGGCTCGGTGTTGAACGCCGAGCTGACGTACGGCATCTGCTTCCTCGGCTTCGTGATCACGGCGACCTGGGCGCTCACGCTGTTTCACCTGCGCCGCGAGATCGAGGAGAACCTGCTCGTCAAGCACGCCGCGGATCGCCGCAGCGAGCGCGTGGAGGTGCGCCGCATCCTCGACTCGCGCCGCATCATCGGCGGGCGCTTCCTCGCCGGCACCGCGATCCTCTCGCTCGGCGTGTTCCTGCTGTCGGCGGTGATCTTCCTCTCGCTCCCGCGCGTGGGCTTCGGCTTCTTTCTGAAGCAGCGCGGCGGGCTCACCCTGTCGGGGTTCACCGATGGCGTGAAGCTCGGCGGCCACGGCGTGATCAAGAACGATCCGACGGTCGTGATGCGCGTGGAGATGGATGGCGTCTGGGGCAGTCGCTCGGCGCCGGCGCTCCACTGGCGCGGCGTGGCCTTCGACAAGTATGCCGACGGGCGCTGGCTGCGCGGCGGGCGCGCCCCCCGGACGTTACAGACGCTCGAGACGGGTCCCGTGAAGGACCGCCGGGTCCTCTTGTGGACGGGCAAGGCGATCCCGGTGACCGCGATCGACGAGCTCGCCGAGCGCACCGTGAAGCAGGAGATCTGGCTCGATCCCCTCGACTCGGACGTCCTGTTCGGCGCCAGCAATCCGCGCATCGTCGAGTACGCGCACGTCGTGCGGCGCCGCAATCCGCCCGAGCGCAACGACGAGATCCGCCTCGAGCACGGCAACACGCTGCACTACACGGTGTGGTCCGAGCTGACGCCACCGCCGGTCGACGAGCTGCGCGCCGCCACGGGCCCGTTGCCAAACGGCTTCGAGGTCTACACGCAGCTGCCGCCCCAGATCACGCAGCGCACGCGCGACCTCGCGCAGCGCATCACCGCGGGCAAGACGAACCAGTACGACCGCGCGGTTGCCATCATGGACTGGCTCCAGAGCAACCTGACGTACACGCTCGAGCTGCGCGACCCGGGCGAGCAGGAGCCCGTCGACTACTTCCTGTTCGACCGCAAGCAGGGCCACTGCGAGTACTTCGCGTCGGCGTTCGCGATCCTCGCCCGCGCGGCCACGCCGCCCATCCCCGTTCGCAACGTGAACGGATTTCTGGGAGGCGAGTGGAACGAGTACCAGGGCTACGTGGCGGTCCGCGCCGGCGACGCGCACTCGTGGGACGAGGTCTTCTTCCCCGGCGTGAACGGGACCGGCGCGTGGGTCACGTTCGATCCCACGCCCCCGGCCGACGAGCTCGGTCGCGGTGGTACCGGCTGGCGCGCCCGCCTCGGCCGCTGGCTCGATACCCTGAAGTTTCAGTGGAGCAAGTGGGTCATCGAGTACGACCTCGTCTCGCAGCTCTCGCTGTTCAAGTCGATCGGCGCCGCGTTGAAAGACGCCGCGAACTGGATCAAGGCCCGCATCAAGTGGCTCGCCCCGCTCGTCGGTGGGATCGTGCTCCTCGTGCTGGGCGTGACGCTGTGGCGGCGGCGGCGCCTGCGCGCCCGGGATCCCGATGCAGCACCACGCCGGGCGCCCCGGCGGCGCACACCGATCGCCGAGCTGTATCTGACAGTCCGCAAGAAGCTCGGGGTGGTCGCCCCCGGCGAGACCCCGCGCGAGCTCGCCGCGCGCCTGCGTGCGACCGATCACGTGGCGGCTACCGAGGTCAGCGAGCTGACGGAGCTCTATTACGCGTCCGAGTGGGGCCGGCGCGCCACGGCGGCGTCCGAAGCGCGGGCGGCCGAGCTCGTCGCTGCCATCCGTGCCCGTATGGCGTCGTAGGGAGTGCCAATGTGGCGCGCGGCCGGGAGGTTGCTGCGCCGATCCTCGCGTGATATCAGGCGTTATTGTTGGCCACCCGCTCGCCCAACCCTTGCAACGAGCCGCGCCGATGCGTCTGGGTCTAGCCTTCCTGATCCTCGTCGCGCTCGGCTCGACGGCTCACGCGCAGCTGAGCACTGGCGCCACGATTTCCTTCGACGAGTTCCGGGTCGAGGTCGATGGCAACTTCGTCATCCCCACCACCGAGGAAGCCCAGCGCTTCTTCCTGAACACCGCGACCTGTGAGTGCTCGCAGGCGGACGCCGAGGAGACGACGATCGCCTACAACATGGGCGTCGAGGGCACGGGCCCGGTTACGCCCGCCGAGATCTGGGTCGGCACGGGCTGCGATCAGGAAGCAACCCGCATGATGACGTGCCGCAAGCTCGACACGGTCGTCGACAATATCTACGACTTCGACATATCCCAGAACGACATCAGGGTCAGCGTGTTCGACCTCGTCAACAGCCGCCCCGGCGACGAGAGCATGAACTGCAAGCCGATCGTGGCCGCCACCCTGTGGGTGCTCGTCGACGAGGGCACGAACGGCAGCTACGAGCTCATCGAGAGCATCGGCGTCGGCACCACCGATACCTCGATGCCCATCAACGGCGGCGTCGACACGACCCCCCCCGCCCTCCCCGAGAACATCGTCGCCAACGCGAGCGAAGAAGCCGTTCGCATCACCTGGGATGTGGCCCTGACGGATCAAGGCATCTTCGGCTATCAGGCCTTCTGCGCGCAGAACGGCGCCGCCGTGTTCGATGCGGGCGAGCGCGTGTCACCGAAGTACCGCACGGCCGGCCT
>LNFM01008581.1_pt1 | contig 15350 bp, 15 predicted proteins | sample 596031 | NCBI WGS metagenome assembly LNFM01 (sample SAMN04254537, study PRJNA301005) | activated carbon metagenome | isolation source: dual media filters at the Ann Arbor, Michigan drinking water treatment plant | place: USA: Ann Arbor | reverse complement strand
AATACGGGCGCTGATGGATGATTTGAACCAATAACAAAAGAATACAGAGGATAATCTTGGCCGGTGGACTTCAGGGATTCATCGACAAAAACGGAGACTAATTCAGATCTAAGTTTTGAACTTTCGATCTGAACTTTAATTTTTTCTAGGCTATCTATCATGCCTCGCTATTATCGATTTATTTGCAGTTTTGTCGCAAGCGAATTCGCAAGTTTATTTTTTTCCAGTACCGTCAATAAATCAATACAATCAAAATCGACATCAAACGCAGGTAAAGCGGCGACCTTGGCTCCGAGCTTCAAATACGAATTCAGCAGTGAAGGTATCAACGTTTTCGCTTCCTCTCGCTGATAATCTTTAAGGCCAATAGAAAAATAATTTAGCCATGCATCCAGACCTTGCATTTCAAACTTTCGAGTTGGCACACAATCTAGGTTTGCTTCCACCAATGATTCTTCCGACAGATACGAATAAACTAAGGCCGCTTCGCGGGGATTATTAATTTTCAAACTTGAACACCCATAAAGAACCTCTGCCTTTGAAAGATTCATGTATTCTGCAATGCCTCTCCATAAGAGCGAAATGACAGAACCCTTTCGATATTCCTTTTGAATGCAGGCGCGACCAAGTTCCAAGTACGGTCCTTGAAATCGTTCCAACGAACTCAAATCAAATTCTAAGCCAGTGTAAGAATTAGTTTTCCAATCATTCATCGCCGCAGTTGCGTTCATGCGGTACGTGCCAATCACCTGATTCAGTTGTGTATGGTAAATAATAAGGTGATCAAAGTCTTTGTCAAAACGGTCAAAATCTAAACCCGGCCGGTCGTTGCCTTTAAATTCATTGTTGAAAACTTCGTGTCTTAGTCTAAAACTTTCCATTAACTCAAATTCAGTTTCAGCCGTTTTCACGACGTAGGAGCCGGCTTCAAACTGCATTGGAATTTTGACCTTAAACTTCCGAACGCCATTCAAACGCATTTGAGTTGAAGTTCTGATTTGATCGATGAGTCCAATCATGCTGCCTCCGCATTGAATTTGTTGTTTTTGACATAAAATCGTTAGTTTGTTCATCCGCACGAATTAAATTGGACTGGTGCCCCAAGGATGAAAAAAGAATTTGCGCAGCGGATTCAAAAGTTCTTTGGACGTCCTGCAGACTACCAAGGGCTGGATTCATTTCCACGAGGTCTAAAGATTTCAAATTATGTCGATGCGCCCAGCTCGCTAAAACACAAACATCTTCAATTGAAAGACCATCTGGGATTTGTAGCCCGGTGCTTGGTGCAAACTGCGGATCCAACCCGTCTACATCAAGGCTGATATGGAGCGGACGACCCTTTACGTGGGCTTGAATGCTTTCGACGATAGACTCAATCCCAAGCTGTTTTACATTTTGGGCTGAAAAATACTTTATATTTAATTTTTCAAGCAAATGAATTTCAAAAGGATCGATATCACGTAAGCCGACAAAAATTAGATTTTCCGGTGCGAGTGAATGCTTTAACCAAGGACAAAAATTCTTCGCGATATTTCCGACATTCAATAAGATCGAAAGCGGCATCCCATGAAAATTTCCGGTCGTTGAGGATTCTGGAACATTCATATCCGCATGGGCGTCAATCCAAATCACAACGCCATCTGGATAGCTATTTGTAAATCCAGCGATAGAACTAACTGCAACGCTATGATCACCACCCACGTGAACAACGAACTTTCCAGTCTGATAGGCCTGCTTCGAACGTTCGAAAGCTTCCGCGTAGGGCTTCAAAAAATTTTCAGTGAGATCTTCACGTGTCAGGATTCGACGGTTTTGCTTGGGAATTAAGTTTTGATTTTCAGAAGAACAACCATTGAAGAACGAGACGTTCTTATCTTGCCACTGGAAAAAATGATCCGTCAGAAACGTCTGAAAATGTAGTGGCGCAACATCAGGGCCCTGAAGTGGCTGTCCGGAGCTAATATTCATTCCGACATACGCGACATCATTTATCATTACATCTAGCATGGATTGCCAATGGTACAAAAGTCGCGTTAGGATTTGGTTAAGCGATAAAACTGACACTATCTTAACAATGTAAATTAAACTGTAAAATGGGCTGTGAAATCAATTTTTAAAAAAGGTCATGACGTGAAGACGAATCCAAAAAGTCCCAATATATTTAAAATTATTTCTAAAGTTATTTCGGTCTTCCTCATCACGTTGTCCTATATGAAAAAAGCCAAGCGTCAGCCGGAACGCCTTGAACGGCTCAAGCGCAACTGGGCCCGCCATCACTTGCGAAACTTAGGAGTCAAAATAGAATGCTCAGGGGCGATCAGCGCGAGTGAGCCTCAGCTCTTGCTGGGTAATCACATTAGTTACATCGATATCTTGGTGTTAATGGCCGTCGCGCCGAAAATTTCTTTCGTTGCTAAGGCCGAGATCGAAAGTTGGCCGGTCGTCGGCGCTGCGTGCCGGTTGGTGGGAATTATTTTCGTCAAGCGTGAGCATAAGTCATCCAGAAGCCAAACACGCCAAGCAATTGAAAATGAATTGACCCGTGGTCGACGTATCGTGATTTTTCCGTCTGGAACAACGTCGATGATTGAAACAAAGAGTTGGCGCAATGGCCCGTTTGAAATTGCGAAAAACACAAATACCCCAGTTTTACCATTTCGTATTAGCTATTCCCCTTTGCGAACGGCCGCCTATATTAACAATGACTTTTTACCAACCCACCTTTTTAAAATTTTCAAAAATCCAGGAATTCAAGCCCGAATCGAATTTCATGCTGAAGTAAAAATTGAAGCGATTGAAACGGATCGAGATCGTTTGCAATCATGGGCTCAGGGACTCGTCCAACAGGAAGTGGCTCGAAACCCACAGGCGAACTAACGTGATTCCAATCAGGCCAGTTCGAATTGAATCGACCGACTGCTACCCATTACGTTCAAAAGTTTTGCGTAATGGGAAATCTTTTGAGTTTTGCACGTTTCCGGAGGACGAACATCCGAGCACATTGCATGTTGGAGCCTTTCTTGATGACCGACTTATTTCAGTCGCAAGCTTTCTTCAAGTCTCGATTCCATTTGGGAACGACTCCGGCTTATCTTTTCAACTGCGCGGTATGGCCACAGATCCTGAATTTCAGGGCCGCGGTGCTGGTCGAAGCGTCATCATCTTTGCAGAAATTGAACTTAAAAAACACTGTGCCGAATTAATCTGGTTTAATGCTCGCGAGTCCGCATTCAAGTTTTACGAAACCTTAGGATACAAAGAAGTCGATGGCCGAATCACAGTGAATGAATACGGCCCGCACAAAATCATGTGGAAAAAATTAATCTAGTCGTTCTAACCGTGCTGATCGAGCTGAATGAGTTCATTCAATTTTTTGGCAATAGAACTAGACCACGGAACAGCTTTAAAAGAATGATCTTTGATTTCGGTTACAGGCAAAACATCCAATGTCGTTCCTGCCATCATGACTTCTTTTTGACTGACAAGTTCTTCTATTGTGATGGATCGCTTTCGAGATGTGATATTTAGCTTTTCAGAAGCTAATTGAATGGCTCGCGCCATCACGGTGCCCGTTAAAATCGTGGAGTTGGGTGGATATTCGATCACTCCGTCTTGCGCCAACCAAAAAAGATTTTCGGTTGCACTTTCCGTGATGATTCCGTTGTGATGAGCAATCGCAAAATCCCAACCTTGATCTAAAGCTTCACCTTTCAAAAAGACATTCTGAATGTAGTTGCACGTTTTATACGGCGCCATCCACGGATCCTTAGCTGGTGTCTTGGCAAAACCAATCTTAAAGCCTTGAACTCGTTTTTCTTCGGAAATAGAGCCCGCATCTGTAAAAACCATATAGAGCTGTGAACCGACAGTGGACTTTGGACTGACTGAAAAATCTCCGGGCCCCCTCGAGACGAAAATTCGAAGCATCGCTAACGCCGGCAAATTTAATTGTTCGATACAACTTGGAATCGCTTTCAACATCCATTCCAGTGGGAACGGCAATGGCAATTTCAAAAACTGCGCGGAAATAAGCAGTCGATCTAAATGTGGCCTCAGCAAATACGGCTTTTGATTGACGATTTTTATGGCTTCAAACACTCCGTCGCCACGGTGGACAAGATGATCATCTATTGGGATCATCATAAAGTCTTTATCCGTGATCAATCCCCCGTGCCACGATGAGTAAATTCCATAATAAATCGACTTAATTTTTTCTGATTGCCGCTTCAAATTATTTTGGATTTCGCTTTGAGATAAAATCTTAATCATCATATAAGTTTAGGATGCCTTCGCTAAACTTTTCAAGTCTAATTCTATTGGCCCTTAAGGATCTCGCTCGTCCCAAAGTCATCTTAGCCATTATCTTACCTTTTCTTTTTTCGATTGTTGCCTGGATTGGAATTAGTTTTCTTTTTTGGGATAACGTATCTGGGTTTGTTTCTAGCCTGATGGCGATTGAATGGGTTCAACAATTGATCTCTCAATTTCCAAGCCTGCAGTCGTTTGCAGAAGGCCTGCTTTCTTTTACGATTAAATTCATTTTTGTATTTCTGTTTGTACTTCCTTTGATGGCCATTACGGCCACCATCTTGGTTTCTATTTTCCTGGTTCCAGTGCTGGTGACTGAAATCCGAAAAACTGATTTCCCAAAGCTCGTCAAAAAATCAAGCTCGATATTTACCGGTACCGCAACCACCATGAGCTATTCCATTAAATATTTCTTGTCGTGGCTTGGATCGCTGCCTCTTTGGTTTGTCCCCCTCGCGGCGTTTGTCATCCCTTATCTGCTTTTGAGTTGGTTTAATTCCCGGGTTTTTACTTACGAAGTCTTAACCGAAGTTGCAGATGTTTCAGAAATTAAATTATTTGTTGAAAATAATGGGCGACAGTTGTTTTTCATCGGTTGCTTAACAAGCGCTTTCTATTGGATCCCGTTTGTGAACTTGCTGGCCCCACTTTTGACTGCAGCCATTTTTTCTCGATATTGCATCACCAAATTTTCAACCGAAAGGCCAACCATATGAGTTCAAACGATTCTGGATCGAATGAAATTAATCGACGAGACTTTTTAGGATTTCTCGGCTCTTCAGCTGCCATATCAACCGGTCTTGGTGGCGCGTTGACACTTTTATCAAGTTGCCGAACCGGTCCTACAAATCCATCGCCTGGATCTCCTGCTCGACCACCGAGGGAATACAAAAAACTCACCTGGGCCCCGATGAGCCCAAGTGCGGAAGATCAATTATTACTCGCGAGTGGATTGACTTACAGCATGATTGCTAAATTCCGCGATCCCATCGGGCAAAATTTGGAATTTGGATCTCATTCTGATTTTACGTCGTTTTTGCCTCTGGATGGAAAACAAGATGAAGGCCTGCTTTGGGTGAATCATGAATATTTGAATCCACTTTTTAGTAGCGGACTACAGTGGCGAAAACCCGGAGCTATCAGAACAAAAACCCAAGTCGACACCGAGATGAAAGATGTCGGCGGCTCTATCATCCATATTAAAAAAGTAAATCAAAAATGGGAGCTCGTAAAAGATTCAAAACACAATGCCAGATTCGATGCGAATACCGAATTTGATCTGATTTCTGAATCTCCGATTGCAAATTCTAAAAAAGCCTACGGTACCGTTGCCAACTGTGCCGGTGGACTGACTCCGTGGAATCATTTTCTTACCTGCGAAGAAAATTTTGATATGTTTTTTTCTGACTTAGAATGGAAAGACGGAAAATACCAGCAGACGTTTCCAAATCGCGATTACATGTGGCACAAGTATTATCCGCGATCACCATTTCATTACGGATGGGTTGTGGAAATCAATCCAAAAACTAAAAAAGGTAAAAAGCTCACCGCCCTGGGACGGTTTGCACACGAAGGGGCAACCTGCGTCTTAGCGAAAGACGGACGAACCGTTGTTTACATGGGAGATGATTCACAAGATGAATGCATCTATAAGTTTATTGCCGACAAACCTGGAACGCTCGAAACCGGAACACTTTACGTGGCAGACACTAAAAATGGTAAATGGCTATCACTGACCATGCAGTCCCGTCCAGAGTTTAAAAAATTCTTTAAGGATCAAACTGAATTACTGATCAACACTCGCGTTGCAGCCCATATGGTCGGCGGAACAAAACACGATCGGCCTGAGGATGTTGAAATCAATCCGATTAACAATGATGTGATCGTGGCTTTGACCAACAATAAAAAAGCTGGGCGTCCGCACGGATCCCTTTTAAAAATCGTCGAAAAAAATGGAGATTTCTTATCCACCGAATTTGCAGCATCGACTTGGATTTCAGGTGGCGAAGATTCAGTTCTTTCGTGTCCAGATAATATGGTCTTCGATAAGAATGGAAATTTATGGGTCACGACAGACCGATCCGACAGCGAAATGAACGAAGGCATCTACAAGAATCATAAAAACAACGGACTTTATTTTATTCCTGCTAAGGGCGAATACGCTGGTCACATTTTCCAGGTGGCCTCGGCGCCGACAGATGCAGAGCTGACTGGTCCGTCATTTTCACCAGATGGGAAAACTTTGTTTTTGTGCGTTCAGCATCCTGGCGATCAAAGTAAATCCATGGACGAATTGACATCCACATGGCCGGACGGAATTAAGAATGGAAAACCTCAAATGCCACGCTCCGCAGTCGTGGCGATTCAAGGCCCCCTGTTGGAACAATTAGTTAATAGCTAGCCCGATGTATTTTATTTAATTGAAGATACTTTTTTGCTAATGCTCTGAACTTGGCAATCTTTTCGATTCTGGCGCAGTCAACGAACTTGACTGCTTTTGAATCACATCGAATGGATTATCGGCTACAGATTCTGTGCGAACATCTTGGACTTTCATAAGAATGAAGAGAATCACAAAAAACGAAAAGGCAATAATGTAAGGGCGTTTATCGTTGGATTTTTTTGAGGCCATCCTACTATTGTACGGAGGTAGTGCCCGCAAATTCAAGTTAGACTTTGGGCTAGAGTTCTTTTGATTCGCTTATTGTTTCAAACTGTTCAAAAGATTTTCAACTTTTTTCGAGTGTGCACAATCGAGATGGAGTCCTAGATGATCTGGGTGATTTGCAAGGGCTGAGCTGGCAAGCGAAGACGAACTAAAAGACAACTCCCGATTAGCACTCCGACGCTTCTTTGATGCGGCTATCAACGGAGCTAATTCTTCGGTCCAAGAATTCAATTTTGAAACGATGGCGTTAATTCCTTCAATGGTTTCTGGACGTACTCGCGAATGATCCCGATAAAGTCGAAGATATTTTTGGGACGTAGCCAGTGATTTCTGCAAATCATTGATCCACTCTTGTGCTTTAACCGCGTTGGATTCAATATACCGGGCACCATTAACGGCCTGATTTTTTGGAGTGGCTTGCATCGCTCCTTGAACAAAGTACTTATGTAGCTCAGATTCTATCGCGACTTCTTCAAGTGGATAACGGCGAATTAATTCAGAAAAATAGCGGCCAAGATCATGCGCGGCATCCACCATGTCCGTAATTTGATCTGCCTTTTCGTCGGCAACCACGGACTTCTTGGCGATTTCAAACCTTTTTAAAGCCTCCACGACTTTTAACTTTAATACGTCGTCGGCGACCTCATGCTGCACTTCTTTGGCAAACAGATGATGAACGTATTCATGAAGCATCACCCATTTGTTGGTATCACGCCGAACAAGAATCAGAGCCCGATCATTCGTCTTTCGAAGTTCGCTTGCTCTCGGAGAAAAGTAGACACCCAAAATACTGCTGCTCAGGCGATTGAAATAGTCTTGTTGCTCGGATTCAGCAGAAGGTAAAAACTGAGCCATTTCACACGAATTTGTCTTAAAACGCTGCACGGTTTTGAAATCAACTCCTGACATACTCGCGAATCTGACTAATTCTATTGCGCTCGCTGACAGTACTGGCTGGAGAAGCTTTCGATCTAATTTCTTTCCGAAGTGAGTCGTCATGAGTTCTGGATCCTCAAGTCGAATTGGTGCTGGTTCGCCTTCGTCTGCATTGTATTCGCACGATGCCTTCGCGTAGGATTCATTACCCGTTAAATCTTCTAACGATTTTTCTTCGCCCTTTTGACATCCAAAGGCTCCGAAAACGACAAGAAAAACTCCTGACCAGACGCGCAGGTCGCTTTTGATATTTGAAATAACGAATATAAATTTGTGCTTCAAATATCCCCCTTGTTTTCTAGATCTGTTTTACCAACGGAACGCTCGACTCACATTGGAAATGATTCAACTTGAAAAAGATCGCTGATCACGTCGTTTTTTGTCGTGTAGCTGCGTGTCTCAGAGTGAAACGCGTGGCTTCCCTTAAACGGCTCTGTCTAAACTATTGACGGTCAACAGCGTAATAATTGCAGGCTCCGAACTCGCCACAATAATTAATTTGGCAAGCACATTGAAATAGAACTTGTAGCAGCACCATCGCAAGGGAGAAGTGTATGAACAAAGCCATCAGTTTTTTTGGGATCGTTGGAGTCTTAGCGATTTCGCAATTCATCATTAGTTGCGGTCCTAAAAACGACAACAATTCAAATAACACCGTTCAAGCCTGCGCGACCGGATACTACTTCTACAATAATACCTGCCAACCCATCGGCGGTGGCGGTGGCTCACAGCAGCCTGGTTTTCTCTACACGAATGGTTTTTATGCGGATAACCACTCCGGGACTGCGGCGTTAAGAATGACGAATGCGGCCTTAATGCAAGAATTCTTTCAACAAGGTATGGGCGTTTGTAATCGTGCGGGCGTGAACATTGGAAATGCGCGATGCGATGCTTATTCAAGTGGTTACCTTGATGTGATCATTCAATTCCCAAGTGTCCAAACAAATACATTGCTCGCGACTTTCATTGCCTACCCGAGACAATCGAGCAACTGGTTTAACTATGGCGGACAGCTGCCTTCAGGCCGAGGACTCCTAGGGCTTGCGCTAGGTTGGGCGACAGGAATTTATCTTCCAGATCCAAAAGCTTACTACGGCGCTGTAAAGAACCCACTTCAATTAGAAATGCAAGTTTCAGCAATCAACAACAGCACGGGCTTTGAAGCGCGGGGTTATGGTGACGCCTGGACTGGATATAACCGAACTTTGATTGCGATCCAAATTCCAACAGGAAAAGTCAGTGATCCAGGATTCAACTTTAAGCTTAATATTCAAAACAAAACGGCTGCCGAAGGAACAATGAATCGATGTCGCTACCAAAACTGTAACCTTTATTAGTAAATCAGAATCTGGTTTCGGCTGCTAACCAAGGTGCTGAACTATCGAAGTCTGACAATAACTTATTCAGGCATGGTTCGGCTCAAACGTTGTGGATTCAATATAATCGCGCCACAGACGTTGCATATCAGACAAAGAAACTAACCTCAGGAGAATTCTATGAAAGCAATTTTTTTACTCAAGGCGCTTTTTTTTATTGTTTCTTTATCAGCTCTACAAGCATCGGCATTTTCGTGGGAATGTTACTATACACATGATAAAAGCGAGAGCCGAGTTCAAATTATCGAAACGACTCTGGAACAACGGCGCGCAAGCACTGAATATGTTCGCGGTGGCGATAACTCTCCAAAATTTGACAACTGGATATCTGCAAGTCACGTGAACCGCGACAAAACATCGAAAAAATTGAAAGGTTTTTACAACTTCAATCTTGCGTCCAAAATACCAGATCTTTTGCGAGAAAAAAATCCCCAAATTAAAGTGGTCCCTGGCTATCATGCCGTAAAATCTGCAACTAAAATTGTCCTTCGTACTGACGCAAATTCCGATGGTACAGCTAGACAAGTCACAGTGAACTTAAGATCGAACGGAACATCTTCCGTGGACCTGCATGACGTCGCAAATTCAGGTCCATCAGAAATCGCAAAAGTTGTCGCAACCGGCATTCCAGCAACATGTCGCCGATAAGACGTGAGGTAATGATTGCATTTGAAACTGGAAGTCGATAACTTGAATCTATTATTCAAGCTATAAAAAAGCGGTACCCCATGTCGTCTAATGATTCATCTGCAGATGAGCCAATAAAAATCAAATGCCCGCGCTGTAAAGATGAAACGATTTACAGCACCACCAATAAATTTCGACCTTTTTGCTCGGAACGTTGCAAACTGATTGATCTTGGTGCCTGGGCCACTGGTAAATATGCAATTCCCATTTCGTCAACTCTTGATTCAGGCGCGCAAGTGGATGTCGATTCTGAATCGGAAGATGGAAATCCTTCTTCCGACGACACTTCAGACGATGATTTTGGCCCAAATCATTTGCAGTGAGGCTTTGATCCCTAATTTCATTTGTTTTTAATTCCAATTTCGGGAATTCTAATCACTTCCAGACCTGCCCTAATTTCCGCGAGGTTGATTTATCATGTTCTCAAAGGTTCGTCGGCTCCTGATTGGTGACCCTCTTAATAGCTCACTCCATCATCAAGAATTAATTCCAAAATGGAAAGCTTTACCAGTACTGGCTTCCGATGCACTTTCGTCGGTTGCTTATGCGACAGAAGAAATTGTCATTCCGCTAGCGGCTGCTGCCGTCATGATCCCCTTTGCAAGTCACTGGCTACTTCCGATTGCAGTGGCCATAGTTGCATTGATGTTTATCGTGGCGACGTCGTATCGACAGACCATTCATGCCTATCCGCAAGGGGGCGGGGCCTACATCGTCGTGAAAGAAAATCTCGGGCAAGGTGCAGGCCTAGTTGCTGGGGCCGCATTATTGATCGACTACACCTTGACGGTCGCAGTGTCCGTGTCTGCTGGAGTCGAAAATTTAATCTCTGCATTTCCCTCTTTGGCTAGCGTGCAAATCTTTACATGCATTTGGTTTATCCTGGTCATCATGACCCTCTCACTTCGAGGTATGGGCGAATCCTCGACTATTTTTGCATGGCCAACTTATTTTTTTATTTTTTCAATCTTGGCTTTGATCATCAATGGTCTGATCAATAATCCACATGGCGACGTGAATCCGATCCAAGACGTCTTAGAGGCAAACTTTCCGGAGCTTGGAATCATCCTGATTCTGAAAGCCTTTTCTTCTGGCTGCGCCGCCTTGACTGGGATCGAAGCTGTTTCAGATGGCGTGCCCTTACTTCGCCACCCCCAGGCTAAAAATGCAAAAACTGTTTTGATGATGATGGTGGGAATTTTAGCCGTGCTCTTTTTCGGCGTTTCCTATTTAGTTTTTGCTTTCGAATTGACGCACAAGCCAGGTGTTACACTTATTTCTCAACTCAATACTTTAGTTTTTGGAAATGGCGTCATGTTTTATGTGATTCAGTTCTTTGTCGTGGCCATTCTATTTCTTGCTGCATCGACCGCCTATGCGGATTTCCCTCGCGTGGCATCGCTTCTTGCTAAAGATCGATTTGCACCCAGACAATTTTCTAGCATCGGCGATCGTTTGGTTTTTTCGAATGGGATTATCGGTTTATCCTTTATTGCGATTCTGTTGGTTATATTCTTTAAAGGGAAAACACATTATTTGATTCCCTTGTATTCCGTCGGCGTTTTCCTTTCATTTACGCTATCTCAGGCCGGTATGGTCGTACGGACTTTTAGACTTCGTGAAAAAGGTTGGCGACTAAGTCTTGCAATTAGCGCGTTTGGAATGATCTGTACGGCCGTTGTTCTATGCGTTGTAGCGACATTTAAATTTGAACAAGGAGCCTGGGTTGTCGTGATCGTGATCCCTTCACTTGTTTACATGTTCTATCGGATTCACTACCACTACGTTATGTTTGCTCGGGAGCTGACCCAATCATCTTACGATGTGAATATTCAAACAAAGGTCACGGATCACGTTGTGATCATACCAATTTCGGGTCTTCACCGTGGAGTGATGAATGCCATTCGTTACGGACAAAGCATGAGTCAAGACTTACGCGTGTGCTTTGTAAAAACTGATGACGCGTCTGCAGCAAGACTGATCGAAACTTGGAATGAAAAGTTCCCAACGATGAAATTGCACACGCTTGAATCACCTTACCGTTCCATTTCGGGCCCAATTTTAGAATTTATCGATCAGGTTTCTAAGGAGCATCCGACGGAATTTATCACGGTGATCTTTCCAGAATTTTTAACAGCAAAGTGGTATCACCAACTGTTACACAACCAAACGGCATGGCTGATCAAGCTTTCGCTGATGTACAAAAAAAATGTTATTGTCACCAGCGTCAAGTACCATTTGACAACAACGTAATTTTGAATTTTGATAGGCCATAGATTTTTTTAAACAAGAGTGAACTTATTGTAAGAGGTCATTCTTTATTATCTCACGAAGGAGAAAAAATGAATAAAGCGCAAATGATCGAGAAGATCGCAGCTGAAACAAATATGCCAAAAGCTCAGTGTGAAGCGGTTATGGATTGCTTCATCACAAACATCAAAAAGACCGTAAAAAAAGGTGATGATGTTAAATTGGTTGGTTTCGGAACTTTCACAAAAGCAAAGCGTAAAGCTCGCATGGGACGCAATCCACAAACTGGAAAAGCGATCAAAATCCCAGCTTCTTGGGCTCCGAAATTCCGCGCTGGCGCTGAATTCAAACACTTGCTTAAGTAATTGATTCGCGAATCAACTTAAACAATCGTTTAATCTAAAAAACCCCGCCCTCAAAGCGGGGTTTTTTTATTGCTTGAAGTCATCGCTTAGGATCGTCTGTTTCTATTCGTCCGTTTTTTGTGTTCAAATATGGGTATGAAAAAAATCGGAGTCTATACAAGCGGCGGCGATGCCCCAGGAATGAATGCAGCAATTCGGGCTGTCGTTCGAGCAGCTCAATCTAAAAATATCGAAGTCATCGGCGTCCTTCAGGGATACGTCGGCATGATTGAAAATAAATTCACCAAATTAACTGCCAGGGACATGGCCAACATCATCCAACGCGGCGGCACCATCTTAAAAACTGGACGCTCGCAGGAATTTCTGAGGCCGGAATTTCGGGCCAAAGCCGTCGCCAATTTGAAATTAAATGAAATTGATGGCCTGGTCTGTATCGGTGGGGATGGTTCGTTTCGCGGCGCTCAAGCCTTGTGGGAAGAGCATCAAGTTCCAATCGTCGGCATTTCCGGAACCATCGACAACGATGTGTACGGCACTGATGATACGATCGGCTTTGACACTGCGGTGAACACGTCTCTTGCGGCAATTGATAAAATTCGTGACACGGCCGATTCACATGACCGAATTTTTATTGTGGAAGTCATGGGCCGAGATTCTGGCTACATCGCCTGCCAAGTTGGTGTTGCTGGCGGCGCCGAAGAAATTCTGACGCCTGATAATTTAATTCCAATCGATAAAATAGTGGAGAAATTAAAGGAATCCCGCGCCAAAGGAAAAACAAGCAGTATTATCATCACAGCAGAAGGCCAAAAACCAGGACGCGCGTATGATCTTGCCGAAGCTATTCGTAAACGCTCTGGATTAGATGCAAAAGTCAGTATCTTGGGACACATGCAACGGGGTGGAACGCCATCGGCGCATGATCGGATTCTAGCATCAAGATTGGGTGCGCATGCAACGCTAGCGCTGATCGAAGGAAAAAAGAATATCATGATCGGAACGCAAGGCCAGAGCCTGATTGAAGTCAGTCTTGATCTTGTCACCAAAAACAAAAAACCCGGTGATACAAGCCTAATTCAGCTTGCCAGACTTCTTTCTGTTTAGTTCAATACACCTGAGTCACAATTAATTACTTTTGTCTGTCATGGCGAATTCCATGACGATGATTATTATAAAACGGAGAATTTATGAAAAAGTATTTCGCGATCACGTTGGGTTTGTTGGCGACCATCGCCTTATCGAGCTGTACAAAAAAAGAAACAAACGAAATTTTACTAGGTTCTTACAGCTCAAACACGGGTGCGACAGCCGCATTTGGAGTTTTCCAAAAGCGTGGAATCGATATGGCGATTGAAGAGATCAACGCTAAAGGTGGAATCAACGGAAAAAAAATCAAGCATATCAATTACGACAACAAGTCTGAGGCCGATGAAACGTTAGCTGTTGTGAATCGCTTGATCAGCCAAGACAACGTGCTCGCAATCATTGGTGAAGCCACTTCAGGACGATCAAAAATTGGTGCTCAAGTTGCTCAGCAAAATAAAGTGGTGATGTTGACTTCATCTGCGACGAATCCAGATGTGACCAAAGTTGGAAATTATATTTTCCGTGCTTGCTTCATTGATCCTTTCCAAGGTCTTGTGATGGCGAAGTTTGCTAATGAAACATTGAAAGCAAAAAAAGCTGCGGTCATGCGTGACGTGAAGAACGATTACAGCGTTGGTCTATCCGACGTTTTTATCGAAGAATTCAAAAAACTAGGCGGAGAAATCGTTTCTGACATTTCGTACCAAGAAGGCGATGTTGATTTTAAATCTCAGCTAACTTCCATCAAGGCAAAATCTCCGGACGTGATTTTCATTCCTGGCTACTACAACGAAGTAGCTTTGGTTGCTAAACAGCACAAAGACTTAGGAATGACTCAGCCACTGTTAGGCGGCGATGGTTGGTCGTCTCCGGATTTGTTCAAGATCGCGAAAGAATCGATCAACGGACATTACTTTTCGAATCACTACACCACAGAATCTAAAGATCCTAAGACTGTTGAATTCGTGACAAATTTCCGTAAGAAGTTTAACGAAGACGCAGATGTGATGGCAGCCTTGGCTTACGATGCAACGTATATGATGGCTGAAGCCATGACGAAGGCGAATCCATTAAACCGTGAAAATATCCGCGCTGAATTAGCTGCGATTAAAGATTTCCATGGTGCAACTGGAAAAATGTCGATGAATGAAAATCGCGATGCAGTTAAAAGTGCTGTTGTCGTTCAAGTTCAGGGACCTGAATACAAATTCGTAACGCAAGTTAACCCATAGGAACATGCAAGAATTTCTACAACACACATTAAATGGGCTCAGCGTCGGATCTGTGTACGCACTGATCGCGCTGGGTTACACAATGGTGTACGGAATTCTTTCCATGATCAACTTTGCACATTCTGAAATTTACATGATGGGCGCTTTCGGCGCCTACTATGTGGCTCACTTCCTGGGATTAGAAAATCCATCATTCGTTAATTTTAGCATTGCCACCATGGCAGCACTTCTCATGAGTGGCACCATTGGTTACTTGGTTGAAAAGTTTGCCTACAAGCCGCTTCGTAAATCTGACAAATTGAATGTCCTGATTACCGCGATTGGCGTCAGTATCTTGTTCCAGTTCGGTGGACAAATTATTTTTGGCGCCAATCCAAAGCGATTTCCGACCCTTATCGTGGATAAACCGATCCTGCAGCTTTTTGAGATCCCGATCAATTTG
>LNFM01008580.1_pt1 | contig 15351 bp, 16 predicted proteins | sample 596031 | NCBI WGS metagenome assembly LNFM01 (sample SAMN04254537, study PRJNA301005) | activated carbon metagenome | isolation source: dual media filters at the Ann Arbor, Michigan drinking water treatment plant | place: USA: Ann Arbor | reverse complement strand
AACCGGAAAGTCGATACCGAAACCGGTTTTCGCACACGCAACATCCTCTGCGTGCCGATCCGCAACAAGAAGCAGGTGGTGATCGGCGTCACCCAGGCGCTGAACAAGCGGGAAGGGGGCTTCGACGAGGAAGACCAGCAGTTGCTGGAAGGACTGTCTTCGCAGGCGGCGGCGGCCCTCGAAAATGCGCGCATGTTCGAGCGGGTGGAGCGGGCCCAGCGCGAGGAGGCGCTGCTGCTGGATGTGGTCAGTTCGATCACCTCGGAGATACTGCTTGATCCGCTTCTCGAGAAGATACTGGCTGCGGCGACACAGCTGCTTGGCGCCGACCGCGGCTCGCTGTTTCTCCATGATCCGGTCAGCAACGAGCTGTGGTCGCGTGTGGCCGGCGGCGAGGCTGCACACGAGATACGTTTCCCTGCCAGTGCAGGCATTGCCGGCGAGTGTTTCACCCGGGGTGTACGCATCAACATCGATGATGCCTACAGTGATCCCCGGTTCAATCCGGATGTCGACAAGGGCACCGGCTACCGCACCCGAAACATCCTCTGCATGCCGATCACCACCAAGGGTGGCAACAAGGTCGGCGTGATGGAAATACTCAACAAGAAGCAAGGGCCGTTCACTGCGGCGGATCAGCGCCGGCTGGCGGCGCTGTGCGCCCAGGCCGCGGTGTCGATTGAGAACGCCCAGCTGTTCGAGGATGTCAGCAACTCGCGCAATTACAACGAGAGCATCCTGCGCAGCATGAGCAACGGCGTGCTCACACTGGACGCAGGCAACACCATCAGCAAGGTCAACCAGTCGGCATTGCGCATCCTGCAGCGCGCGGAGCAGGACACCGTCAGCCGCAAGGTGGGCGAAGTGTTCGACGGCCCCAACAGCTGGGTGACCCACAGCCTGGAGAAGGTGCTGCGCACCGGCAGGATCGACAGCACCGTCGATTCGGACCTCGTCCTCGGCAGCAGGCGCGCGGTATCGGTGAACATGACGGCGGTGCCCCTGCAGGACGCGCATGATGATCCGCTCGGCTCGATGTTGATCATGGAGGACATCACCCGCGAGAAGCGGCTGCGCAACACGATGTCGCGCTACATGAGCAAGGCGGTAATGGACGAGCTGCTGGAGGGTGGTGATGCCGTGCTCGGGGGCACCAACCGCGAGGTGAGCGTGCTGTTTTCCGACATCCGCGGCTTCACCACGATGTCGGAGCGGCTGGGGCCGCGCGAGACGGTTGCGATGCTCAACGACTACTTCACAGACATGGTCGACATCGTGTTTGCCCACAACGGCATACTCGACAAGTACATCGGCGACATGATCATGGCCGTCTTCGGTTCGGTGCGCACGTCACTCAACGATGCGGAGAATGCCGTCACCGTCGGCAGCCGGATGATGATGGCACTGCGCGAGCTGAACGGCCGCCGGATCCCGGCGGGACACGAGCCCATTGCCATCGGCATCGGCATCAGCACCGGCAGCGTCGTCGCCGGGAGCATCGGCTCGCCGAAGCGGCTGGAATACACGGTGATCGGCGACCGGGTGAATCTGGCGGAACGGCTGCAGAACGCCAACAAGTATTACGGCACGGATGTGCTGGTCTGCGAAACCACCGTGGCCCGGCTGGGCAAGCCGGTGCGTATGCGCGAACTCGACCTGATCCGGGTGCGCGGGCGGCAGGCGCCGGTATCCATCAGCGAAGTGCTGGAACACCACACGGAGCGGAGTTTTCCGAGGATGGACGAGGTCCGGTTCACTTTTGCCGAGGCCGTCGGCCATTATCGGAACCGCTCCTGGCAGCGGGCCGAAGCCCTGTTCCGGGATGCGCTGGCCGCCTGTCCCGGGGACCGCCCCTCGCAGCTTTATCTCGAGCGTTGCGCGATTTACCGCGACAATCCGCCGCCGGATGACTGGGACGGGGTGTGGACCCTGCAACCGCACTGATGACTTTTGCCGCTGTCATCAACGCGGTGGCGGACCGCAGAAACTGAAATCCACCGCCGGCCGTCGTCCGGACAGCAGGTCGGCGATGGCTGAACCGGCGCCGCAGGCCTGGGTCCAGCCCAGCGTGCCGTGCCCCGTGTTGAGATAGAGGTTGTCATAACGTGTGCCGCCCAGATAGGGCACGTTGGAGGGTGTTGCCGGCCGCAGCCCGGCCCACAGCAGCGGCCGGTCGAAGTCGCCGGCTTCCGGAAACAGTTCGGCAACCCGGCGCAGGATGGCATTGCAGCGCGCATTGTTCAGCGTGAGGTCGTGCCCGATGAATTCCGCGGTGCCGGCGATCCGCAGTCGCTCGCCCAACCGGGAGAACACCAGCTTGTGTTCGTCATCGGTCAGCGACACCGAATAGGCTTTCTGCGGATCACGCACAGGAAGCGTCACCGAATAACCTTTTACCGGGTAAATGCGCAGCCGGATGCCCAGTGGGTGCAGCAGTGCCGAACTGCCCGTGCCCAGGCAGACCACGCAGGCGTCCGCCGGAATTGCCTCATCAACCTCCTGCCCGAAAACGCGGACACCCGTGATGCACCGGTGTTTGCCGGTGACCAGCGACCGTGCAGTCAGTCCGAAGCGGAAGCGAACCCCGCGTGCCGAGCACAATCCTGCGAGTTCGCGGGTAAACCGGTGTGCGTCACCTGATTCGTCGTCAGGGGAATAACTGCCGCCCGCCAGTCGGCCTCGCATCGAGGCCAGTGCGGGCTCGACGTTGATGCATTCTTCGGCGGACCGGCTTTCCAGCCTGCAGCCCGCTTCACGCATCAGCTGCATGGCGCGCTGCGCGCCCGACCATGCAGCCTGGCTGGTATAAAAATGCAGGATGCCGCGTGTCATCTGGTCGTACTGAATTCCGGTTTCGGCCCGCAGCTGTTGCAGAACGTTGCGGCTGTAGTTGCCCAGCGCGACCAGTTGGCGGATGTTGTGGCGCAGTCGCGAAGGCGTGCATTCGCGCAGGAAGAACCAGGCCCAGCGCCACTGGGCCGGATCGGCGCGCAGGCGGAACAGCAATGGCGCATCCTCGCGCCCCAGCCAGCGCAGGATCTGCCAGGGCGCGCGCGGATTGGCCCAGGGTTCAGCATGGGATACCGAAATCTGTCCACCGTTTGCGTAAGATGTTTCGAGGGCGGGCGCCTCGCGCCGCTCGATGACAATGACCTCGTGCCCGGCCCTGCTCAGATGCCAGGCGGTCGCGACACCGGTGACACCGGCACCCAGAACAACCACTTTCATTGCGAGAGTGAGGGAATAATAAAATTATCAATAAAAACAAATACTTATAAATATTTCCGATGATCAGTGTGCACTCACATCCGGGCGGCGCAAGCCATCACGGATCGTTCACCGGATAACCATTAGGGAGCAGCAGCCACATCCGCAAAAGCTGTTTCATGCGCCCGGCTTCGCGTCCGGCTTCGTCACCGTAGCCCCAGAAAAAATCGGCGCGCACCGCGCCGCGGATTGCGGTGCCCGTGTCCTGCGCCAGCATCAACTGCTGAAGCGGTTTTTTACTGAGCGGCCAGGTGGTAGCCAGAAAGACGGGAGCGCCCAGCGGAACAAAACGTGGATCCGCAGCGATCGAGCGGCGCGCCGTCAGCGGTACGCCCTGGGCGCCGAGCGGACCGCCGAGTCCTTCCGGCAGCTCACGGAAAAAGATGTAGCGCGGATTGTGATCCAGCACTTCTCGCAGCTTGTCCGGGTTCAGCCTTGCCCAGGCCTTGATGCCCTGCATCGAGGCCCGTTCTGCCGCCAGCTCGCCGCGGTCGATCAGCAGGCGGCCGATCGAGCGGTAGGGGTGGCCGTTGTGGTCGGCAAAGCCTACGCGCAGCACACCGCCACCTTCGAGCTCGATGCGCCCGGAGCCCTGGATCTGCAGGAAAAACAGTTCCACCGGGTCTTCGACCCAGGCGATTTCGCGGCCCTGCACGGCGGCCAGCCCGGCTTCGATCTGCGCGCGTTCGTAATAAGGCAGGACGCGTTTGCCGTCGAGCCGTCCGCGCAGCCGCGGTTCGCGGGCATCGATGCCGAAGGCCGGCAGGTCCAGGGTGACCAGGTCATCGGGGACGCCATACACCGGATAACGGTGCCTGGCCGTCGGTTTGCGGCTGCCGCGCAGCAGCGGTTCGTAGTACCCCGTGGCAAGGCCTTCCGTGCGGCCGTCAGAATGAAGCAGCTGGTATGGCGTGAAATTCGTTTCGAAGAATCGCCGCGCAGCCTTGCGGTCGGGCCGCGGAGCGGAGAGCGCCTCGGTGCACACAGCGTGCCATGCCGTCTGGGTTTTCAGCGTGCTGCAGCTGATCAGGAATGCCTGCCATGCCGCCGCCGGGTCGTCATCCTGCCAGCCGGGCAATTCCGTCCATTGGCCCCGGCGCAGGTGCTTGCCGTTGAGCGCGGGAGTCTGACGGCTTGCCGGTGTTGCGTCGCTTGCCGGCGGTGTCACCGGCAACGGTGTGGGTGCCGGAGCCGGCGCTGCAGCAGGTTCCGCAGCAGTGGGCTGCACTTTCTCCGGCGTCGTGCGGCAGGCCGTTGCGGTCATGGTCACCGCGAAGGCGGCGACGATGATGCGCAAGGGGAATTTGTTAAAGTCGGGACTATGCATCGGAACCCTGGAAGGCGTGAGTCATGACCGGATTGATGTGGTATTTGATCGAAGCTGCGGTCGCAGTCGCCCTGCTGGGCGGCATCGTCTGGCTGACCTGGCCGCGCCGCGATGATGACGATCCCGACGAATCCGGGAAATCCTGAGCGCCGGTTTTTTCCAGTGTGATCATCCGGAACCATCCTCCGGCCAGTGCGGGCTCGTCGCTGATCATGCGCAACCGTTTTACGCCCGCAAGCGCGTCTTCGAATACCACATCGGTACGGGTGGCGACGCGGCGCGTCAACGGATTGACCAGCCGCCGCAGCCATGCTGTTTCTCCGGGACGAAGGAATTTGTCGAGCACGAACAGCCGGCCTCCGGTCCTGACCACGCGCGCGGCCTCTTCCAGTGCGGCGCGGGTGTCGGGCACGATGGCGAGTATCAGGTGCAGCAGCACGTGGTCGAAAACGCCGTCGGCAAAAGGCAGGCGCTGGCTGTCGCCCTGTACCCAGCGGATGTCGAGATGCCTGCCCCGCGGCAATCCCTTGCGCAACATCGCCCGGGTCAGGTCCAGGGCAGTGTAGCGATGCACGGCCGGCAGCAACGGCAGATCGAGGCCGGTGCCTGCGCCGTCGATCAGGATATGCGCCTGTTCTTTGCGCGGCAGGCGTGCCAGGCTGCGCCTGCGGATCCGGCCCAGTGCCGGACCGACCAGCCAGTCATACAGCGGCGCGATCAGCGTGTAACTGGCGCGTAGGCTCATGCCTGCGGATGCCGGAGGCCCTTAATGCAGCACCCGTGGCACCGACAGCGTGAACTCGGGAATCGCCGCATCAAAACGCGTGCCATCCTCGGCCAGCATCTGGTAGCTGCCGCGCATGGTCCCGACCGGTGTTGCCAGCAGCGAGCCGCTGGAATACTCGAAACTCTCGCCCGGTTTCAGTTTCGGCTGTGCGCCGACCACGCCCTGACCCTTGACTTCCTGCACCAGGTTGTTGGCGTCGGTGATGATCCAGTGCCGGCTGAGCAGTTGTGCGGACACCGCGCCGGTGTTGGTGATGGTGATGGTGTAGGAAAAGGCGTAGCGACCGGCTTCGGCATCCGATTGCTCCGGGATGTGGGTCGCCCGCGGCGCGACGGTGATGTGGTATTTATTTTCGGACATGTGCCTATTCTCGCATCCGCGGCACTGCGGAGGAAGTTCCGCATGTCCGTGGCGGCCGGAACGGGTAAAATCGGCCCGACCCATTTCCGGATCAAGCCATGACTTTCCGCATCGCGCCCAGCATCCTGTCCGCGGATTTTGCCCGCCTCGGCGAGGAGGTGCTGTCGGTGGTTGCTGCCGGCGCCGACCTGATCCATTTCGACGTCATGGACAACCACTATGTGCCCAACCTGACCATCGGGCCGCTGGTCTGCGAAGCGATCAGGCCGCTGGTCAAGGTGCCGATCGACGTGCACCTGATGGTCAAACCGGTGGATCGCATCGTGCCGGATTTTGCCAGGGCCGGCGCCAACATCATTTCCTTCCATCCCGAGGCTTCCGAACACATCGACCGCACCATCGGGCTGATCAAGGAACTCGGCTGCAAGGCGGGGCTGGTGTTCAATCCGGCAACGCCGCTGCATTACCTCGACCACGTTCTCGACAAACTTGACCTGGTGCTGATCATGTCGGTCAATCCCGGTTTTGGCGGGCAGGCTTTTATCCCCTCGGCCCTGCAGAAACTTGCCGCGGTGCGCAAACGCATTGACGACAGCGGCAGCGATATCTGGCTGGAAGTGGATGGCGGGGTCAAGACCGCCAACATCGCGGAAATCGCCAAAGCCGGGGCCGATACCTTTGTTGCCGGTTCGGCGATTTTCGGCCAGAAGGACTACAGGGCCACCATTGCCGAGATGCGCAAGGCGCTTGCCGCAACCTGATTGCCCGGTGCCCCAGCGCCCCCTGTCTTTTTTCTCCAGCGGATCATGAAAAAATCGTTTCCGATCGCAGTTCGTGCCGTGATGATCGATCTTGACGGCACCCTGCTCGACACCATTCCCGATCTTGCAGCGGCGGCCAACCTGATGCTCGACCATTTCGGGCAGGAACCGCTGCCGCTTGAAGTCGTGCGGACCTACGTCGGCAAGGGCATTCCGCGGTTGGTTGAGCGCGCGCTGGCCCGTGACATCGACGGTCGCGCCGATGCGGTGGCCCTGGCTGCGGCGCTGCCGGTGTTCGAGCGTTTCTACACAGAGGTCAATGGCCGGCACACGACGATTTATCCCGGTGTGCGCGAGGGGCTGGAGATGTTCCGCGCCGCCGGGTTTCGGCTGGCTTGCGTGACCAATAAATCAGGTTCCTTCACCGGGCCGCTGCTGGAGCGCATGGGGCTGGCACATTTTTTTGCGCAGACCATTTCCGGAGACACGTTGACACGCAAAAAGCCGGATCCGATGCAGCTGCTGCATGCCTGCGCGCAGTTCGCCGTGCCACCGGACCGGATGCTGATGATCGGCGACTCCGGGAACGACGCGCTGGCGGCGCGCGCGGCGGGCTGCCCGGTGTTCTGCGTGCCCTACGGTTACAACGAAGGGCAGCCTGTGCAGAGCCTCGATGTTGATGCTATAATAGGCTCGCTAGTTGACTGTATCCCATTGATTAGAAAAGATTAATCGTGTCCATCTCCACGAAGTCCGAAACGGCCGCCACGGGCCGGCGCTGGCGTCGCGATTGGCGTTGCTGATCGCGCATTGCCGGGCTGTTGTTTCGTTTCGTACCCGTACCGTTTTTTGTGGAACCAGACATGACTGAATCGGAATTCAATCGACTCGCCGCCGCGGGTTACAACCGCGTGCCGGTGGTGCTCGAAACCTTTGCCGACCTCGACACGCCGCTGTCGATCTACCTCAAGCTTGCCAACCAGCCGTACAGCTATCTGCTGGAGTCGGTGGTCGGTGGCGAGCGTTTCGGGCGTTATTCCTTCATCGGACTGGCGGCTGGCACCCGCATCGAAGTGCGCGATCACAGCTGCACCGAAATTCGCGACGGGCGGGAGACGCTGCGCGAAGAGGCCGACGATCCGCTGGTGTTTGTCGAGCAGTACCTGCGGCGTTTCAAGGTGGCCACCGACCCGCGGCTGCCGCGATTCTGCGGCGGACTGGTGGGTTACTTCGGTTACGACACCGTCCGTTACATCGAAAAACGTCTGTCCCGCAGCGACAAGCGCGACGAGCTGGGCACGCCGGACATACTGCTGCTGGTTTCCGAGGAAATCGCGATTGTCGACAACCTCTCCGGGAAACTCTCGCTGGTCGTCTACGCAGAACCCGGAAAACCCGGGGCCTGGGCGGCCGCGCACACGCGCCTTGCCGAACTGCTGGCGAAGCTGCGGGCACCGGTTTCCCTGCCGGAAAGCGCGCCCGTCCGCTCGGAACCGGCCGTGTCCGGTTTCGGCCAGACGGCGTACCACAAGGCGGTGGAGCGCGCGAAGGAATACATATTCGAGGGCGACATCATGCAGGTGGTGCCTTCGCAGCGGATGAGCAAGCCGTTCCATGCCTCCCCGCTTTCGCTGTACCGCGCCCTGCGGGCGCTGAATCCCTCGCCATACATGTTCTGCTTCAACTTCGGCGATTTCCACGTGGTCGGCGCTTCGCCCGAAATTCTCGCGCGGCTCGAAGGCGACGTGGTCACCGTAAGGCCCATCGCCGGGACACGCCGCCGCGGCGCGACTCCGGAGGAGGATGCGGCACTGGCTGCCGAGCTGCTGGCGGATGCAAAGGAGCGCGCCGAACACATCATGCTGGTCGACCTCGGCCGCAACGACGCCGGGCGGGTCGCGCAGACCGGCAGCGTCAGGGTCACCGAACAGATGGTGATCGAGCGTTATTCACACGTGATGCACATCGTGTCCAGTGTCGAAGCGAAGCTGAAGCCGGGGCTGGGCGCGATTGACGTGTTGCGGGCGACCTTTCCGGCAGGGACCGTGTCCGGCGCGCCGAAGGTTCGTGCCATGGAAATCATCGACGAACTAGAGCCGGTCAAACGCAGCATTTATGCGGGCGCGGTCGGTTACCTCGGCTTCCACGGCAACATGGATGTCGCCATCGCGCTGCGCACTGCGGTGATCAAGGATGGCCGGCTGCATGTGCAGGCTGGTGGCGGCGTGGTTGCGGATTCCGAGCCCGAGGCCGAATGGCAGGAAACGCAGAACAAGGCGCGCGCCCTGCTGCGCGCGGCCGAGATTGCTGAAGCCGGCCTCGACACGCGCCTGGACTGAGGGAATCGCCATGCTGCTGATGATCGACAACTACGACTCCTTCACCTACAACCTGGTGCAGTATTTCGGCGAGCTGGGTGAAGAGGTTGCCGTGCACCGCAACGACGAAATCACGCTCGACGAGATCGCGAAGATGAAGCCCGCGCGCATCGTCGTGTCGCCCGGTCCCTGCACGCCGAACGAGGCCGGCGTGTCCGTGCCGGCGATCAGGGCGTTTGCCGGGAAAATCCCGGTTCTTGGCGTCTGTCTCGGTCACCAGAGCATCGGCCAGGCATTCGGCGGAAAGATTGTCCATGCAAAACAGTTGATGCACGGTAAAACTTCGTTGATCCGCCATGAGGGCGGCGGCGTTTTCCGAGGGCTGCCGCAGCCGTTTTCGGCCACGCGTTATCACTCGCTGGTGATCGAACGCGAAAGTATTCCGGAATGCCTTGAAATCACCGCCTGGACCGATGATGGGGAAATCATGGGTGTGCGCCACAGGACGCTGGCGGTCGAAGGGGTGCAGTTCCATCCGGAGTCGATACTGACCGAACATGGCCACCGGATGCTGAAAAACTTTCTCGAGGAGAAACGGTGATGAAACCGCAGGAAGCGCTCACGCGCATCATCGAGCATCGCGAAATATTCCACGACGAAATGCTCTCGCTGATGCGGCAGATCATGGGTGGCGAAGTATCGCCGGTGCTGATTGCCGCGATCATTGCCGCCTTGCGCGTGAAGAAGGAAACCATCGGCGAAATCGCCGCCGCCGCCACCGTGATGCGCGAGTTTGCCACCACGGTGCCGGTGCCGGATACGCCGGAGCTGATCGACACCTGCGGCACCGGGGGGGATTCCGCGCACACTTTCAATGTTTCCACTGCGGCGATGTTTGTTGCGGCTGCAGCCGGCGCAAAAATCGCCAAACATGGCGGACGTTCGGTGTCCAGCAAGTCGGGCAGTGCCGACGTGCTGGAACTGCTCGGGGTGAACATCAACCTGAAGCCCGATGCGGTGGCGCAGTCGATTGCACAGACCGGCATCGGCTTCATGTTCGCGCCCAACCATCACAGTGCGATGAAACACGCCGCTCCGGTGCGCCGCGAACTCGGCGTGAAAACCATATTCAACATACTCGGGCCGCTGACCAATCCTGCCGGCGCCCGGCAGCAGGTGATGGGTGTGTTCCATCCCGATCTGGTCGGAATCCAGGCGCGGGTGCTGCAACGGCTGGGCAGCCGCCGGGTGATGATCGTGCACGGACTGGAAGGGCTCGACGAACTGTCGATCAGCGGCCCCACGGCGGTTGGTGAACTGCGGGACGGCCAGGTGCGCGAGTACATGGTGGCGCCGGCCGACGTCGGCCTGAAGACCCACAGCAATTCTGCGATCCGTGTGGAGGGGGTAGAACAGTCGCGGGACATGCTGCTCGGCGCGCTGGAGAACAAGCCAGGCGCGGCACGTGACATTGTGGCACTCAACGCGGGCGCGAGCATTTACGTTGCCGGGCTTGCGCCAACCCTGGCCGAGGGCGTCGTGAAAGCCCAGGCGGTGATGGAAGACGGGGCTGCGCGCAGAAAACTTGACCAGTTTGTTGATTTCACGAAAAACCATGTCTGACATCCTGCAGCGCATTCTCGCGGTGAAGGCGCAGGAAGTGGCTGCAGCCCGGGCGCAGTTGCCGCTGGTTGATGTGCAGGCAGTCGCGCGGGCGGCGCCACCTGCACGCGATTTTGCGGCAGCGCTCCGGTCGAGGATTGCCGCAGGCCGGCCTGCCGTGATTGCCGAGGTCAAGAAGGCCAGCCCCAGCAAGGGGGTGCTGCGTGGGCAGTTCGATCCCGCGGCCATTGCCTCGACCTACGAACGCCACGGCGCGGCCTGCCTGTCGGTGCTGACGGACAGGCAGTTTTTCCAGGGCGGGCTGGAGGACCTGAAAGCCGCGCGCGGCGCCTGTCGCCTGCCGGTGCTGCGCAAGGATTTCATGGTGGACCCGTACCAGGTGTACGAGGCGCGCGCCGCCGGCGCAGACTGCATCCTGCTGATTGTCGCCGCACTGGAGTTCTCGCGGATGGCCGAACTCGAGGAGGTGGCGCACCAGCTCGGCATGGCGGTACTGGTTGAAGTGCATGACGGCGCCGAACTCGACGCTGCGCTCAAGCTGCGCACGCCGCTGCTGGGCATCAACAACCGCAACCTGCGCACTTTCGAAACGACGCTGGATACGACACTTGATCTCCTGCGGCGCGTTCCGGCGGGGCGGCTGGTGATCACCGAAAGCGGCATCCTGAAACCGGAAGACGTGCACAGGATGTTGGATCACCAGGTTTACGGATTCCTGGTTGGGGAGGCATTCATGCGCGCGGCTGATCCGGGTGTCGAACTCGAACGCCTTTTTGGAAAGGCAGCCTGATCATGATTGGACTTGACGACCTGATCATCGGTTTCGACAGGGGCTTGCGCACCCTGTTTGCCCCTGCGCGCAGCACGCGCCCGGTTCCCGGAGAAAACCTGCAGGATGCAGAACTGGATGTTGCGCAGCGTTCGCTGGCCGCTGCCCTGATGCGGGTCAACCACACCGGAGAGGTTTGTGCGCAAGCCCTTTACCAGGGGCAGGCACTGACTGCCCGTGATTCGGCGGCGCGAGAGGCGCTAGAGGAGGCCGCAAGGGAGGAGACCGAGCACCTGGCCTGGACCGAGCAACGGATCACTGAACTGGGCGGGCACAAGAGCCTGCTCAATCCACTTTTTTATGCCGGATCCTTTGCAATCGGAGCGGCGGCTGGCGCTCTCGGGGATCGCTGGAACCTCGGATTTCTCGCCGAAACCGAACACCAGGTGGTGAGGCATCTCGAGTCGCATCTGGGGCGACTGCCCGATGATGATCGGAAAAGCCGTGCCATTGTCGAGCAGATGCGCGATGACGAAGCGCGGCATGCAACCACGGCGCTGCGCCATGGCGGGGTCGAACTGCCGGTGCCGGTCAAGGCGGCGATGCAGGTCTCATCGAAGGTGATGACAGGGAGCGCCTTCCTGCTCTGAAACGTTCCTCCGGGTTTCAGGCCCCGTCTTCGCGGATCTCGAAATCGTGGGTGATGGATGCGGTCTTGCCCAGCATGATCGAGGCCGAACAGTATTTTTCCGCCGAAAGATGCACGGCGCGTTCGACCTGCGCCGGCTTCAAGCCCTTGCCGGTGACGATGAAATGGAAATGGATCTTCGTGAACACCTTGGGATCCTCTTCGGCGCGTTCAGCGTCCATTTCCAGCACGCAGTCCGTCACCGGTGCACGTGATTTGCGCAGGATGTGCATCACGTCGTAGGCAGTGCAGCCGCCGGCGCCCATCAGCACCACTTCCATGGGCCGCGGGCCGAGGTCGCGGCCGCCGCCCTCGGGTGCCCCGTCAATGACCAGCGCATGTCCACTGCCCGACTCGGCGACAAAACTGACATTTTCGATCCACTTGATGCGTGCTTTCATGGGTACTCCCTGCGGTCAACCCCGGAAAATGAGGCGCAAACGATACCAGACTGTGCCGATGATTTCGTGGAAGAACAACGAACTCCTCAACAGGGCACCGGCGTCGGGCAGGAAGTCGAGCACGGTCAACCGGCCGCAGGTGGTGTGAGCCGTTGGCGCTGCCACGACTTCGAAGCCGGAGTGCTCGAAAGCCATGCGCGCACGGGGCATATGCCATGCGTGGGTGACCAGGACAATGTGCCGGATGTTTTCCGCGGCCAGGATGTCGCGGCTGTTGCGCGCATTCCCCAGCGTGTTGGCCGACCGGTTTTCGCTCCAGCGCACTGGCACCGCAAATTCGCTCTCCAGCGTCTGCTGCATGGCTTGCGCCTCGCTGGTTGCTCCGCCGTCGGGGTTGCCGCCACTGACGAGTATCGGCAGGCTGCTGCGGCGGTGCAAGGCAGCCGCATAACGCAGTCGTACCAGTCCCATCGTGCCCACGGTGTCGCCCCCGTACTCGGGGGCCTGCCGGTACTGGCCACCCCCCAGGACAACGATCGCGGCTGCCTGGTGCAGTGCGATGGAGCCCGCGGCAGGGGTTTCCCAATATTGCAGCAGCGCGGTACCGGTCAGCGGCATGGAGAGCAGATAAAGGCTGCCGGTACTGGCGATCAGCAACACGCGCGCGGCCCGCGGCCGGCATCGCATGAGTATCAGGCCGGTTGCGAGAAATACCAGCAAAAGGCCCGGCGGAATCAGCAGGGAAGTCAGCGCATTGGTGATCTGCCAGGACAGCATCATCAATAAAGCATTGTATTTAAAAGACTTTTTTACGCCCTCGAGTGTCGGGGCAGTGTTTTTGTTGCGGTACAGCAGTTTGACACATCCGGTTGATTTCCCATAGAATTCGCGGTTTCCCTGAATCATCAGGAACACGCAGGATCAAGCATGAAAACCTATTCCGCAAAACCCGGCGAAGTCAAACGCGACTGGTACGTAGTCGATGCTTCCGGCAAGGTGCTGGGCCGGCTGGCAGCCGAAATCGCGCATCGCCTGCGCGGTAAGCACAAGCCCGAATTTACCCGTCACATCGACACTGGTGATTTCATCGTGGTGGTCAATGTCGACAAGCTGCGTGTCACCGGCAACAAGGCCAAGGACAAGCTTTATAACCGCCACACCGGTTATCCGGGCGGCCTCTACACCACCAGCTTCGAGAAGATGCATGCCAAGTTTCCGGCGCGGGTGCTCGAGAAGGCGGTGAAGGGCATGCTGCCCAAGGGCCCCCTCGGTTACGCTATGCTGAAGAAAATGAAGGCGTACGCGGGTACCGATCATCCGCATACGGCACAACAGCCCAAGTCCCTCGAAATCCAGGATTAATAACCATGGCAGTTCAAAAGAACTACGGTACCGGTCGTCGCAAAAGTGCGGTGGCCCGCGTCTACCTGCAGCCCGGCAAGGGCAGCATCGTCGTCAACGGCAAGCCGGTGGACGAATTTTTCTCGCGTGAAACCGGCCGCATGGTTGTGCGCCAGCCCCTCGCACTGATCGAGAAGCTTGATACCTTCGACATCAGTGTCAACGTGACCGGTGGCGGCGAATCCGGCCAGGCGGGCGCGGTTCGTCATGGCATTACCCGCGCACTGATCGAATATGACGCGGCGCTGAAGCCGGTGCTGCGCAAGGCCGGACTGGTTACCCGCGATGCCCGTGAGGTGGAGCGCAAGAAAGTCGGTTTGCGCAAGGCGCGGCGCCGCAAGCAGTTCTCCAAGCGTTAACGATTGGCAGAACGGAAGTCCGTACAAAGCCGCCCGAGGGCGGCTTTGTCGTCTCTGGCGGGACTGTCGCCTCCGGGCGACGGAGGCAGGTCACGAAGGATGCAAGGGAGGATGATCGAGGCATGACGGCAAAAATCATCAAGGTCGGGATCGTCGGCGGCACCGGATATACCGGCGTCGAGTTGCTGCGGTTGCTGGTGCAACACCCGCATTGCGAACTCGGGGCGATTACCTCGCGCAAGGAAGCCGGCATGCCGGTGGCGGACATGTTTCCCAACCTGCGCCGCAGGGTGAGCCTGTGTTTCAGCGAACCTGCGACTGCCGGGCTGGAGAAATGCGATGTGGTATTTTTTGCGACGCCCAACGGCGTTGCCATGCAGGAGGCGCGTGCGCTGGTTGATGCGGGCGTGAAAGTGATCGACCTTGCTGCTGATTTTCGCATTCGCGACGTTGCCGTTTGGGAACAGTATTACAAGATGAAGCATGCCTGTCCGGAACTGGTGGCTGAGGCGGTGTATGCCTTGCCCGAAATAAACCGTGCGGAGATCAAAAAGGCCCGCGTCATCGCCAATCCGGGTTGTTACCCGACCGCGGTACAGCTTGGATTCATGCCGCTGATCGAAGCCGGCTGCGTGGATGACGGGCATCTGATTGCCGATGCCAAATCCGGCGTGTCGGGTGCCGGGCGCAAGGCCGAGACACATATCCTGCATGCCGAAGCCGCCGACAATTTCAAGGCTTATGGTGTGGGTGGTCACCGCCACCAGCCGGAAATCGCACAGGGTCTTGCGCGGGTTGCCGGACATCCGGTCGGACTTGTTTTTGTGCCGCACCTGACGCCGATGATCCGCGGCATCCATGCCACACTGTATGCCCGGTTGACCAAAGCCGTCGATTTGCAGGCACTGTACGAAAAACGGTATGCCGGGGAGGCATTTGTCGATGTCATGCCTGCGGGCAACCATCCTGATACCCGTTCGGTGCGCGGGGCAAACACCTGCCGCATCGCCGTGCACCAGCCGCAGGGCGGCGATACCGTTGTCGTGCTGTCGGTGATCGACAATCTGGTCAAGGGTGCGGCGGGACAGGCAGTGCAGAACATGAACATCCTGTTCGGTCTGCCGGAGGACACCGGACTGACGCAGGTTGCGTTGTTGCCCTGACCGCATGAAACGTTTTTTCAAGGTTTTCGCACGGCGATTCGGCATTGATGCGCCGAGGCTGGCGGTGCGCCCGCATATGCCTTGGTACTGGCGCTGGTCCGGAATAGTTTCCGGCGGGGTGCTGGTT
>LNFM01008578.1_pt1 | contig 15355 bp, 8 predicted proteins | sample 596031 | NCBI WGS metagenome assembly LNFM01 (sample SAMN04254537, study PRJNA301005) | activated carbon metagenome | isolation source: dual media filters at the Ann Arbor, Michigan drinking water treatment plant | place: USA: Ann Arbor | reverse complement strand
GCGGCGGCACGGTGATGACCTTGGTGTCCTTCATCGGGTTGATGCCGCCGCTGGCCAGCCAGTAATACAGCCACATCGCGTGCGTGCCGGTGGGGAAGGTCTGCGCGAAGGTGTAGTCGCGCTTGTCGGCGGCCATCACCTTGGCCAGGCTGGCCACGTCCACCGCACCCTTGTCGGCCAGCTTCTTCGACAGCGTCAGTGCCTGGCCGTTGTTGTTCAGCGTCATCAGCACGGCCATGTCTTTCTTCGGCCCGCCGATGCCCAGGTGCACGCCGTAAATCAGTCCGTAAAGGACATGTGCCATGTCGAGCTCGCCGTTGACCAGCTTGTCGCGCACGCCGGCCCAGCTGGCTTCTTTCGTCGGGATGATCTTGATGCCGTACTTCTCGTCGAACTTCAGCACCGAAGCCATCACGACACTGGCGCAGTCGGTCAGCGGAATGAAGCCGATGCGCACTTCCTTCTTCTCCGGCGCGTCACTGCCCGCGGCCCAGGCGCCACCGGGCAAGGCGGCACCGGCGGTGCCCGCCATGAGGGCCGCCGACCCCTTGATGAACTGCCTGCGTTGATCACTCATCAGACCCTCGTGCTTGGACATGAACCACCCCCGACAAGACAAACAAGACCGCCATGAAAAAAGGCGTCGCGACTGCAGGACCCCGGGCTGTGCCTGGTGTCTGCGAGTCGGACGCCTTTGCCCGAAACCTGGGGCCCGCATCACGCCGTTGTGCGGCGGGCCCTGCGTGGTGCTAAGCACGCAGCGTGCCAGCGGCGCTGACCGTGCGCGGCCGGCGCGGGCGCCGGACGGCCGCACCAGCGCAGCCCGAAATGCGCCTGCGATTGGTGCGATGCAGCACCAGCCTGTGCAGGTTCAGCCTGCCGGGGGGTTCAGGAGTTCGTGGGCCTGCACCACACGCTCGGCCACCTGGGCCAGGCGCTGGCCGCGGTCCATCGCCAGCTTGCGCAGGTGGGCGTAGGCCTGGGTTTCGCTCAGGCCCACCTCGGCCATCAACAGGCCCTTGGCGCGCTCCACCAGCTTGCGTTCGCTCAGCGCGCTCTGCGCCACTTCCAGCTGGCCACGCAGTTCACGGTCTTGCTCGAAGCGTGCAATCGCCACCTGCAGCACCGGCAGCAGGCGCTGCGGCTGCAGGCCGGCGATCACATAGGCGCTGACGCCGGCCTTCAAGGCCTGCTGCATGGGCGCGGTGCTGGCGTCTTCGCTGAACACCACCACCGGGCGCGGGTTGTGCGCCGACACCGTGGCCAGGTGCTCCAGCGTGTCGCGGGTGGGGCTCTCGCTGTCGACGATGACGACATCGGGCTGCAGGCGCAGCACGCAGTCGTGGATGAGCAGGGCCGAGTCGAGCACGCCCACCACCAGGTGGCCCTGGCGTGCCAGTTCGTCGTGGATCAGGCTGACACGGTGGGCGCCGTCGTCGATGAGCAGCACACGCAGCGGTGTGCCGGGGCCGGGGCCGGGGCCCGTGCCGACCTCGGCCGCGGGGGCAGGGGCCGCAACAGGCGGGGTGGGCGGGGCGGGGCGGCGGGCACTCACGCCCACGCCAGCGCAACTTCCGTGCCGCGGGGCCGTCGGCGCCCCGCTCACTCAGCGGTAGTAGGCCTCGACGGTGCCCTTCAGCTTGATCAGCAGCGGCTGGCCCTTGCGGTCGACGGCCTTGCCCGCCGGCACGCGCACCCAGCCTTCGCTGACGCAGTACTCGGCGACGTCGTTGCGCTCCTTGCCGTTGAAGCGGATGCCGATCTCATGGTCAAAGATGGCGCGCACATGGTGCGGGCTGCGCGGGTCGCTGGACAGGCGGTCGGGCATCTCGGGGCGGGCGGGCGTGTCGGTCATGGCTGGCGGTCGTGGCAGGCGGTCGTGGTCGCAAACGGGGGTCGGGCCGGCCCATTCCGGCCGGGCCCGCATTGTCCGGCATCGCCACAGGCGAAAATCGGGCGGTGAACCTGCCTGCCCCCACCCCGCCCGAGACACCCGAGACACCCGAGACGGCCGAGACGGCCGAGACGCCCGCGCAGAAGCACGGGCCGACGCTGGTGCACACCGCGTTCTACCGCTTCACCCCGCTGCCCGACGCCGCAGCGGCCGCCCAGACGCTGCGTGAACTGGCCGGCGCGCTGTTCGGGGCCATCACCGTGGCGCCCGAGGGCATCAACGGCGCCGTGGCGGGCACGCCGGCCGCCGTGCAGGCCTTCGAGGCCGCCCTGCAAGGCGCCGGCGTGCTGGGCGGCGCCTTTGCCGGCATGCCCTTCAAGCACAGCGCCTGCATCACGCCGCCCTATGCGCGCCTGAAGGTGCTGGTCAAGCCCGAGATCGTGGCGCTGGGCCTGCCCGGCAGCGAAGACCTGCCCTTGCCCGACGCCGGCGACGACAGCCACCTGAGCCCGCAAGCCTGGCGCGCCCTGATGCAGCGCCGCGCCGCTGGCGAGGAGGTGGTGCTGCTGGACAACCGCAACCACTTCGAATACCGACTCGGCCACTTCCAGGGCGCGGCCGACCCCGAGGTGCGCCACTTCCGCGACTTCGTGGCCTATGTCGAGACGCATGCACCGGCCTGGCGCGCCGCCCGGCTCCCGGTGGCGATGTACTGCACCGGCGGCATCCGCTGCGACAAGACCGCGCCCTGGCTGCGCAGCCTGGGCCTGCAGGTGCTGCAGTTGGAAGGCGGCATCCTGAACTACTTCCAGCAGCTGCCTGACGCTGAAAATGAGTGGCAGGGCGAGTGTTTTGTCTTCGACAAGCGCATCGCGCTGAACCCCGCCTTGCAGGAAACGCCGACCACGGCCGAGCAGGTGTTCGACGACACCGACCCCGGCGAAGCCTGGCGCCTGGCGCGCGCCCGGCGGCTGGACGCGTTCTGAACCCGGCCCCACGGCAGCGCCGATGACCCGCCCCGTCGCCCCGTGGGTGCCTGCGGCGCGTGAGGGCGTGAGCGCCAGCCGCGTGGCCGTCAGCGGCGGGCCCTGGGCGCGGCTGTCGGCGTTCCTCGATGCGCGCCTGCCGCCCGGCCGGCCCTGGGCCGAACGCCTGGCGCGCGGTGATGTGCTCGACGCCACCGGCCGCCCCCTGCCCCCCGACGCGCCCTGCCCGCCCGGCAACAGCGTGCTCTGGTACTGGCGATGCCTGCCGCCCGAGCCGCGCGTGCCCTTCGAGATCGAACTGCTGCACCAGGACGAGCAACTGGTGGCCATCGACAAGCCGCACTTCCTGCCCGTCACGCCGGGCGGGCGCTACCTGCAGGAAACCGCGCTGGTGCGGCTGAAGCGCCTGCTCGCCATCGACACCCTGGTGCCCATGCACCGGCTCGACCTCGAAACCGCCGGCGTGCTGCTTTTCATGGTGCAGCCGGCCACGCGCCACGCCTACCAGGCGATGTTCCGCGAACGCCGCGTGCACAAGGTCTATGAAGCGGTGGCGCCGTGGCGCGATGACGTGGCGCTGCCCGTCACCGTCACCAGCCGCCTGCAGGAAAGGCCGGGCGAGGCCTTCATGCAGATGGAGACGGTGGCGGGCGAGCCCAATGCGATCACGCACGTCGAACTGATCACGCGCCTGCCCGGTGCACCGACGCAGGCCGCGCTGGCGCACTACCGCCTGCGCCCGGCCACCGGCGCCAAGCACCAGCTGCGCGCGCACATGAACGCGCTGGGCCTGCCCATCTGTGGCGACCGCATCTACCCGCGGCTGTGGCCCGCCGCGGCCGCAGGCGCCGCGCCTGACCACACGCGGCCGCTGCAGTTGCTGGCGCGTGAACTGCGCTTCACCGACCCCGTCACCGGCGCCGCGCGGTGCTTCACCAGCCGGCGCCGGCTGCAGCAGCTGGACGAGGCTCAACGCCAGGCAAACACCGGCTGATCGAAGTGCGCCACGCGCGTGCTGCGGCCAAGCAGCGCCAGCTCCCGGAACTGGTAGAGGAACACCGCCGTCGGCGCGGCGATCCAGCCCTCGCCCACCGGCATGCGCAGCACCGGGTGCGCCGCGCCGCGCACCTGGTTCAGGATGGGCGCGTCTTCGCGCAGCAGTTCGTCCGTGCCGATGCGGTGCGCCGAGGCCACCTCGGCGGCGTTCAGCGCCAGCGTGCGCGCCGGTCCGGCCCACACCACCACCGGCGTGATGAGGTAGCCCGAGCGGGTGATGTAGTCGTCCAGCCGGCCCAGCACGGCCTGGGGCGGCAGCACCAGGCCCACTTCCTCCTGCAGTTCGCGCAGCGCCGCCTGCTCGGGGGTTTCGCCTTCGTCGATGCGCCCCCCGGGCAGCGCCCACTGGCCGGCGTGCTGGCGCAGCGTGCTGGCGCGGCGGGTCAGCAGCAGCGCCGGCGCATCGCTCCAGGCGCTGTGCTGCGGCAGGCCGGGCAGCTCGGGGCCCCAGCCGGCCTCGGTGACGGCCACGGCCACGGCGGCGCGGCGCTGGCCCTCGGCCGGCAGCGCCCGCACCTCGAAGGCCTGCAGCCGGGCCTGCAGCAAGCTGTGGAAACTCGCACCGCGCATGCTCATGGCCACAGTCTGGCACGGGCATGCGATAACCACGGCCATGCAAACCGCCCCTGACTGGTTTCAGAACATCACCGGCTTTCGCGAAGGCCCCTACGCGCAGACGCGCGCGCAGCTGGCCGTGGAAGGCGATGTCCTGGTCTCACGCGCCAACGGCAGCCGCCACGCCACCGGCAGGCTGGAAGTGGTGACGCTGGCCACGCTGCGCCAGCGTGTGGCGGCAGCCGCGCCGGGCGGCCCGCGCCACCAGGTGCGCTGCGTGGCCGCAGACGCCCGCGCGCTGCACGCCGAGGCGGACAACGCCGGTGCGCTGTTCCAGGTGGCCTCGCAGTTCAACCTGCTGGAGATGGTGGGGCCCCAGGTCACGCCCGAAGACGGCGTCACACGCTACATCCACGACCGCACGCAAGGCCCGGCCTGTGCCATCGCCGCCGGTGCCGGCACGATCTACCGCAACTACTTTGCGCCGGTCGCACCCGACGGCGGTGCCGCGGGCCAGACCGCGCAGCGCCAGATCGACACCCTGGCGCCGCTGGGAGCCGCGCTGGCCGCACGGCTGGGCCGGCCGGTGGGTGCGCTGTGGACGATGAAGAACGGTTATGCGCTGTGCACCGGGCCCGGCCTGGCGGCCATCACCGCGGCGCTGCAAGGCGCGAACGAAGCCGAGCGCGACCGGCTGCGCGGCGAGCTGGCCATCGGCCTGCACCACGACGTGGAGGTGACCGACGTGCCCGGCCCGCAGCGGCCGCGTGTCAGCCAGGCCTACTGCTCGGCACTGCCGGTGGCGTATGGCCAGCTGCCGGTGGCGGCCTGGGAAGCCTTCGCCCGCCTGGTGCTGGAAGCCGCCTACGAAGCCACGCTGCTGGCGGCGATGGAAAACCAGCGCCGCGGTGCGTCGAAGCGGCTGCTGCTGACACGCCTGGGCGGCGGAGCCTTCGGCAACGACGAGGCCTGGATCGACGATGCCATCACGCGGGCGCTGCGCATGCACACGCACAGCGGCCTCGACGTGGTGATGGTGAGCTACGGTTCGGTGCCGGCCCGCGTGCAGGCGCTGGCGCAGCGCTGTGCTTGAGGGCGGGGCTTGTCGGTGGCGTTTTTGGTGGCGCTTGTCGATGGCGCTCGTCGGTGGCGCTTGACGGCGGCGCCCGGTCGCCGCAAAGCCAGGGCCGCACGCAGCCTCAGGCCAGCAGATCGCCCAGCCCGCTGAGCCGCCGCGTCAGCCGCGCGCTGGCCGTCAGCAGCCGCTGCGGCTCGGCCGCCACCAGCGTGAAGGCCTCCTTGGCGCGCGTGATGCCGGTGTAGACGAGCTCGCGCGTCAACACCGGGTTGTCGTCTTCGGGCAGCACCAGCACCACGTGCGCAAATTCCGAACCCTGGCTCTTGTGCACGGTCATCGCAAACGCCGTTTCCACATCGGCCAGGCGGCTGGTGGCCACCGAGCGCAGCGTGCTGCCTTCCATGAACCAGGCGCGCAGCGCGCCGCCGTCGGGGCCGGCCAGCACGAGGCCGATGTCACCGTTGAACACGCCCAGCGCCGGCTCGTTGCGCGTCACCATCACGGGCCGGCCTTCGTACCACTCGCCGCGGCGCTGCAGCAGGCCCTGCTGCACCAGCGCAGCCTCGATGGCGGCGTTCAGGCCGGCCACGCCCCAGGGCCCTTCACGCACGGCGCACAGCACGCGGAAGCGGTCGAAGCGGACCAGCAGCTCACGCACCCAGGGCACAAAAGCCGCCGCGTCGGCGGGGCGCTGCGCCAGACCCGCGAAGCAGGCGGCGTAGGCCAGGTGTGCCGCCGGGGCGCTGCCGGTCTCGGTGCTGGCGGCGCCCTCGGGCCCGCTGACGGCAGTGCTGCCGACGGCGCGGCCGTGCACGGCCAGCCGGGCCACCGCCTGGGCCTCGCGGCTGTGCACCAGGGTCAGCTGGCCGCCGCTGGGCGCGCGCAGCAAGGCCAGGGCCTCGGCACCGTCACCACGGTTCACGGCGGCCGCCAGCTGGCCCACCGGCCCGGCAAAACGCCGGCTCTGCCGCAGCACCACGGTCTGCTGCGCCAGGCCCTGCGCGGCGACGCTGGCGTCGGGCGGCACGTGCTGGCCACTGAGTTCGGCCACCCAGCGCGCGGTCTGCGGCGCGTAGGCGCCGGCACCGGCGCAGAGTTCGCCCATCACCGCACCGGCCTCCACCGAGGCCAGCTGGTCGCGGTCGCCCAGCAGCACCAGCCGTGCGTGCGCGGGCAGGGCCTGCAGCAGCGCCGCCATCATCTCCAGGTGCACCATCGAGGCTTCGTCGACGAAGAGCAGGTCCACCTGCAGCGGGTTGGCCGCGTCATGCACAAAACGCCGCGTGCCGGGGCGGGTGCCCAGCAAGGCATGCAGGGTGCGCGCCGGGCCCAGGCCGTCGGCCCAGGCCTGCAGCTGCAAGGGCAGGTCGCCGGGGCCCGCCGCCGCCGGCTGCTGCAGGCCCTGCAAGGCCGCCACCATGGCCTGGCGCAGGCGCGCGGCGGCCTTGCCCGTGGGCGCGGCCAGCGCCACGCGCAGCGGCGCCGTGCCGCTGTGCAGGGCCTGCTGCAGCACCAGCAGGCGCGCGGCGGTGTAGGTCTTGCCGGTGCCCGGCCCGCCGGTGATCAGGCACAGGCGGCCACGCAAGGCCAGCGCGCAGGCCACCTGCTGCCAGTCGGGCCCGTTGTCGGTGGTGCCGGCAGCGGCACCCGCGAACAGCCGCGCCAGCAGCGCGCGGGCCTGCGCCACATCCACCGCCTGCCGTGCTGGCGCCGCGGGCAAGGCGCGCTGGCGGGCCTGGGCGGCAATCTCGCTTTCGCAGCGCCAGTAGCGGCGCAGGTAGAGCCGGCCCTGGTGCAGCACCAAGGGCGTGGCCCCACCGAGGTCGGGCGGGTCGATCTGCAGCACGCTGGCCCCGGCCCAGGCCGCACGCGCGGCGGCCGCATCGGCCGGCAGGTGCCGGTGCAGCGCGGCGAGGGCCTCGCCGGCCTCGGGCGGCCAGGCCAGCCAGGCCTGGGCGTCTTCGTGCAGCGTGTGCAGCGGCAGGCAGCTGTGGCCGCGGCCTTCCAGCTGGGCCAGGCAGGCGGCGGCCAGCAGCAGGCTGGGCGGGGTGTGGGCGTCCAGGTCGTGCAGGAAGCCGGCCAGCGCCAGGTCCAGCGCGCGCAGCCAGCCGCTGCTGCGCCAGGCCTGCAGGGCCGCCAGCGTCTCGGCGGCGTTCATGCGCCGGGCGCCTCGGTGCTGGCTGCGGGCAGCAGGGCGTCCAGCGCGTCGATCAAGGCCAGCGGCGCCGGCAGGTGGTAGGCACCGGCGCTGGCCGTGCCCACGCCGCGCAGGAAGTGGTAGACCGCGCCATGCAGCTGCTGCGCGGGCCGGTAGGCGGCGCCCAGGCGCGTGCGCAGCAGCCGGTGCAGCGCCAGCAGGTAGAGGGCCGCCTGCACGTCGTAGCGGTGTTCCAGCATCGCGGCTTCCATCGCGGCGGTGGTGTAGTCGGCGTCGCGCGCGCCCAGGGCGTTGGACTTGTAGTCCAGCACGCCGTAGCGCCGGCCGTGTTCGAACACCAGATCGGCAAAGCCCATCAGCAGGCCGCGCAGCTGGCGTTCCACCAGCGCCGGGCGCGCGCGGCCGGGCAGCAGGTGCTGGCGGCACAGGGCGTCCAGCGCGCGCGTGTCCAGGCCGTCGCTGGGCAGCCAGAACTCCATCTCGGGCAACGCACGGTCCAGGCCCGACAAGGCCACCCCCAGCGGCGGCAGCGCCGTGCTGCAGACGCGCTGCAGCCAGGCCAGCACCTCGTCGGCACGGTGGCCCCAGCCCTGGCGTTCGCAGCGGCGCTGCAGGGCCTGCTGCAACGCGGGCTGCTGCGCCAGCGCAAAACCCTCGCCGGCCAGCCATTCGAGCTGGTCGTGCAGAAAGTTGCCGGCCAGCGCGCCGCGCGGAAAACGGTGCCAGGGCTCGTCCCCGGCGCGGCGCGGGCTGCCGGCGGCGCCTTCAGGCAAGGCCGGTTCGTCGTCGCGCAGCGGGCGCAGCAGCAGGTCGGCAGCGGCCGTGGCGTCCGGCGCCGCGGGCGCGGCCGCGGCGTCACGCACCAGCGCCGAGTAGCTGCTCAGCGTCCAGTGGCGGTCGAAGGCGGCGGCATAGGGCAGCGCTGGCTGCAGCGCCGCGGCGCCGCCGCGCGGCAGCAGCCGGGTCGAGGGCAGCGCCGGGGTGGGCACGCCGGCCGGCGCCAGGCTCAGCCGGGCGCCTGGCAACTCGGCGGCCAGCGTCTGCATGTCGGCCAGGGTTTCGTCGGCGGTGCGCGGCGCCGGGCCCGAGACCAGGCTGCCCCAGGCGCTGCGGTGCCAGGTGCAGGCCGCGCTCTGGCCGTGCGTCAGCGGCGCCACGCCCACCCACAGGTGGTGGCGGGCGCGCGTCAGCGCCACGTAGAGCAGGCGGATGTCCTCACGCAGGCGCTCGACATCGGCCACGGCAATGTCTGCGGCGCTCGGCGCCAGGCACAGGCGGCGCCGGCCCTGGTCGTCGGCCAGCAGCACCGGCTCGCCGCGGGCGCCGGTGACGGGCCGGCACCGGGTGGCGAAGGGCAGGAAGACCAGCGGGTACTCCAGGCCCTTGCTCTTGTGCACGGTGACCACCTTCACCAGGTCGGCATCACTTTCCAGGCGCAGCACCTGCTCTTCGCTGGCCTGGCCGCCACGGCCCGCTTCGGCATCGTCGATCTGCTGCGCCAGCCAGCGCAGCAAGGCGCCCTCGCCTTCCAGCGTGGCGCTGGCGGCCTGCAGCAGTTCGGCCAGGTGCAGCACGTTGGTCAGGCGCCTTTCACCGCCGCCCTTCCCGCCGCCCTCCCCCCGGTCAGCGGCCAGCCAGCGCGCGGGCAGGCCGAAGGCATGCAGGGCGCGGCGCAGCATCGGCAGCACGCCCTGGGCCTGCCACACGCGCTGCAGCTCGGCCAGGGTCGCGCAGCGTGCGTCGAAGGCCGCGTCGTCGCTGGCCAGCTGCAGCAGCTCGCGCAGCTCCAGCCCGAGCAGCGCGGTGGCCAGCGCCGCCCGCGCCAGCCGCAGGCTGTGCGGGGCTGCCACGGCCTGCAGCAGGCGCAGCAGGTCGGCGGCTTCGTCGCTGGCGAACACGCTGTCCTTGTCCGACAGGTAGACCGTGGCCACGCCGCGCTGCTGCAGCGCGGCGCGCACGGCGGCCGCTTCCTGGCCGGTGCGCACCAGCACCGCGATGTCGGCCGGGCACAGGCGCTGCAGCGCGGTGCCGGCCCGCGCAAACCCGGCGCCGGCGTCGTTCAAGAGCGTGACGATGCGCTCGGCACACAACGCCGCCAGGTGCGCGCGGCTGTCGCCGCCGCTGCGCAGTTCGGTGTCCATGCACAGCCACATCGCGACCATGGGGTCGGGGCCGGCAGGGCCGCTGCCGACCAACACTTCCTCGCGCCCATGCGCGGCCACCGGCAGGAAAGGCAGTTCGCCGGCATCCCCTGGCGCCGCATCGGCCCGGAACAGGAAGGCACCGGCACCCGGCCGTTCCTCGGCACGCCGGAAGCAGGCATTCACCGCCGCCACCAGCGCCACGCTGGAGCGCCGGTTGGTGCCCAACACATGGTGGCGCCCGGCGGTGGCGCGGCGCGCCTGCAGGTAGCTGTGGATGTCGGCGCCGCGGAAGCCATAGATGGCCTGCTTGGGGTCGCCGATGAGCAGCAGCGCCTGCGCGGAAGGCGTCCGGGCGATGCGGTAGAGGCGGTCGAAGATGCTCAGCTGCACCGGCGAGGTGTCCTGGAACTCGTCCACCAGCGCCACCGGGTGCTGAGTGACGATGCGCTCGCGCAGGCGCCGCGCCCGCTCGCCCAGCCTGGCCTCGTCCAGCGCGTCGTCCAGGCGCTGCAGCATGTCGGCAAAGCCGAAGCGGCCGGCCTGGCGCTTCAACTGCTGCAGGCGCCGCTCGACATGGGCCCGGGCATGCGCGCGCACTGCGGCCGCCACCGACAGCAGCCCGGGCAAGGCCGCCAGCAGGGCTTCGAAGGCCGCGAAGTGCGGCGGCAGCTCGACGCTGGCGCCTTCGTTCAGCGCGTCGTGCAGGCCGGTGGCGCCGAGACGAAAACGGTTCGTCTCGGTCAGGCCGGCGATGGCCACGGCCTCGGGGTCGCCGGCCCAGCGGACGATCGCGTCCAGCCAGCTGTCCAGCTTCGCCGGCTGCAGCTTGCGCTTGTTGAACACGCTCACTTTCGGCGCCAGCTGCGCGTGCAGCCAGGCGCGCATCGCCTCTGCACGCTCGGCCCAGCCGTCCTTGAGCTGTGCCAGGGCCTGCGCACGCGCCGCGCTGGCGGCCGCCATGCACGCCGACAGGGGGGTCGCGGGCATGGCCTCGGCCGCAGGGTGGTTCAGCAGGCGCTTCACGTCGCGCGCCAGGGCGTCGACATCGGGCCAGGTGGCCAGCGCCAGGCTCAGCGCCGCGTCGTCCAGCGCATAGACCTGCTGCCGCCAGTAGTCGCGCGCGGCCTCGTCGCGCAGCGCGCCCTCGTCGGCCTGCAGTTCTTCGTCGAAGAGGCAGCCGCTGTCGAAGGCGTGTTCACGCAGCATGCGCTGGCACCAGGCGTCGATGGTGAAGACGGCCGCGTCGTCCATGGCCTCGGCCGCGGCGGCCAGGCGCCAGGCCGCCTGTTCACGCACCGCGCCGGGCGGGTGGGCTTGCAGCAGCTGGCCGAGAAAACCATCGTCGGCCGGCACCTCGGCGGTGCCGCGGAAACACGCCGCGGCCTGCACCAGGCGCTGGCGGATGCGGTCCGACAGCTCGCGCGTGGCGGCCGTGGTGAAGCTCATCACGAGAATCTCGCCGGGCAAGAGCGCACGCACCGGGCCGGCCGCCGTGCCGCCGTGGCCCAGCACCAGGCGCAGATAGAGCGCGGCGATGGTCCAGGTCTTGCCCGTGCCGGCGCTGGCCTCGATGAGGCGGCTGCCCTGCAGCGGCAGCGCCAGCGGGTCGAGGGCGTGCACGGGCTCAGTCATCGCTGTCGGCCTCGTCATCGGGCGCGGCCTCGCCGGGCAGCGGCTCGTGCTGCACGGCCGCGACCAGCCAGTCGTGCAGCGGCCGGTAGAGCGCGGCCGAGGCTGCCGCAAAGCCGGGCTGCGCGGCCAGGCTGGCAAAGCTGGGGAAGAGACGCGCCAGGCTGGGCTCGGCGACTTCGCCGCGCCTGCCGAAGTCGCTGCCTTCGTAGGCCATCGCGGCCGCCTTGTCGGCGCGCTCCCCGCCTTTGACCAGCGCCAGGCCCGTGTTCACGGCCGTGGGCAGCGGTGCCTCACCGGCCAGGCCGTCGGCGCAGGCCACCATCAAGGCCCGCAACGTGGCCTGTGCGGCCGCGATGGGCAGCGGCGCCAGCTGCAGCACGCGGTCGGCACCGATGACGATGCCGGCCACGGGCTGGCCGCACGCAGCGGCCGCCAGGCAGCGCAGCCAGGCCGCCAGCAGCTTGTCGGCGCGCAGGTGCTGGCCGGTCTTCTTGTCGGCCAGGCGGCTGGCCTGCAGTTCGATGAAACACGGCACCTCGCCTGCGGCGCCGCTGCAGCGCAGGCCCGACAGCACGTCGTCGAACACGAGGCCCGGCCGCTCGGGGTGCAGCAGCCTGAGCGGCAGCGCTTCGTGCCCCTGCGGATGCCGGGCCAGCATGGCCTGCCAGTGGAGCAGCATGGGCTGCAGCGTGGCCTGCAGTTCGGCCTGCACGCGGCGGCCGGGTGCGGCCAGCGGCAGGCGGCCGGCGCGCTGCAGCCGCGCGACCTCGGCCGCCACCAGCGTGGCCATCGCGGAGGGCCTCACGCCGCCGGCCTGGGCCCGGCGGCGTGCAGCACTCAGCACCTCGTCCATCAGCTGCCAGCGGTCCAGCCCGGCGGTGGCGAAGCTTTCGTCGTCGGGCACCGGTATCGGCCGCTCTTCGAAGTTCACCTGCAGGCGATGGCGGAAGTAGGCGCGCACGGGGTTCTTCAGGAAGGCGGCCAGGCTGGCCACGGTGAGCGCTGGCGGGGCCTGCGCTGCGGGCGCGGCAACGCCGGCCATGTTGCTTGCAGCCGGGCCTGCGCCCGGTGTCGCCGCAGCGGCCGTTGCAGAGGTCGTTGCAGCAGCCGTCGCAGGAGCCGTCGCAGGGGCCCCGCCATGGGCCGCACGCCACTCGGCGGCGTAGGTGAAGAGGCCGGGTGCCTCGCCCGGAGCTGGCGCTTCGCCGGGCGCCTCGAAGTAGCGCCGGCTGAAAGGCTGCAGCGGGTGTTCGGTGGTGCGCGCCGCCACTGCCGCCTTGCCCCACACCGCCGCCAGGTGGTCGCGCAGCTGCGCCACCAGCACCGAAGGCGGCTGGTCCTGGTTGTCGCGCACGCTGCGGCCGGCCCAGCTGAGGTAGAGCACGCGCCGCGCCGACAGCAGCGCGTCCAGCATCAGCTGGCGGTCGTCGTCGCGGCGCGAACGGTCGCCGGGGCGGGCCTGGCCGGGCCAGGCCATGAGGTCGAAGTCACTGTGCGTGCTGCGGCGCGGGTAGTCGCCGTCGTTCATGCCCAGCAGGCACACCACCTCGAAGGGAATGGCGCGCAGCGGCAGCAGCGTGCAGAAGGTGACGCCGCCGGCGCGGAAACGCCGGCCCGAGCCCGCTGCCCCGGCGCCCCCCGGCGCCGCGCCGGCTTCGTCCACCGCGCCGAGCCAGGCTTCGCGCACCACGGCCAGGTCCACGGGCTGCTCGAAGGCCGCCGATTCGCAGGCCTGCAGCCACGCGGCCAGGGCGTCGTCCAGGGTCGCGATCAGCGCGCGCTCATCGTCGTGGGTGGCGCTGAACATGTCCTGCAGCAGCTGGCGCAGGCGCTCGCCCCAGGCCGCGGGCGGGCGCGGGCGCTGGCCGTCGGCCCACCAGGCCTGCAAGGCGTGCACACACTCGGCCAGGGCCCCGGCCAGGCCGGCGGACAGGCCCGCCACCTCGGCATGGGGTTCGATGCCGGCATGGCCGCCGGGCGCGCCTTCGTCCTGCGCCTCGCCCGGCGCCAGCTCACCGGTGGCGTAACCCAGCAGCAGGCGCTGCAGGCCGAAATGCCAGGTGTTGGCCGGGCCGCAATCACCCAGGCCCTGGGCCTGGCGCTGGGCCTCGTGCAGGCCCCAGCGCACGCCGGCACCTTCGGCCCAGGCCAGCAGCTGCGGCAGCTCATCGGCCGCGATGCCGAAGCGCCGCGCCAGCGCCGGTACTTCCAGCAGGCCCTGCAGCTCGCTGAAGCTGTGGCGCTGCTGCGGTGCACGCAGCAGCCATTCCAGCGCCACCAGCAGCGGGTGGCGGCCACGTTCGCGCTGGTCGGCCAGGCCCCAGGGAATGTGCCGCGCATGGCCGCGCGGGTGCTGGCCGAACACCGCCGCGATGGCCGGCGCGAAAGTTTCGATGTCGGGCACCATCACCACGATGTCGCGCGGCTGCAGCGGCGGCTGCTGCGGCCCCGGCGCGGGCTGTGCCAGCAGGTGCAGCAGCTGGTCGTGCAGCACCTCCACCTCACGCTGCGCGCTGTGGGCGATGTGGAAGACGATGGAACGGTCGGCGGCGTCGGCGGGCGCCTGCGCCGCGGCTTCCGTGGCCTCGGAAAGCGGCACCAGGTCGCGGATCTGCGCCTGCAGGCGGCGCAGCAGCGTGGCGCCGGCCTCTTCGTCGAAGAGGTCCACCCGCGTCATCGCAAAACGCTGGCGCGCCAGCTGCACGTCGTCATGCACGTCGAGCTGGCGCACGAAGTCGCGGCCCTGGCGGCCCCAGGCCGCCAGCAGCGGGTGGCCGTGGCGGTGCATCTGCGCCAAGGGCACGGTGGCCAGTTCGGTACCGCCGCGCAGCGGATGGCGGCGGCGCGCGGCCTGCAGCAGTTCACGGCCGTCGATGATGTCGGCCCAGTGGTAGCAGCAGGGGTTGGGCACCGCCAGCAGCACCGGCACGTGCTCGGCCAGCGCGGCAATGGCCTCCAGCGTCTGGTGGGGGATGTGCGTGGTGCCGAAGAGCAGCACGCGCTGCGGCAGGCCGGGGCAATGCGTGCCCTGGGCGCGGGCGTCCTGCAGCGCCTGCAGAAAGCGCCGGTGCAGCAGCGGCCGCGTCGCGGCCTGTTCGGCCACGGGCAAGGTGGCCAGCAGCGCGCGCCACAACGCGGGCTGCCAGGCCTGCTCAGGCGGCACGGGCGTGGTGCCCAGGCGGTCATCACCCCCGGCCCAGGCCTGCAGCCAGTCGCTGCGGTAGACCTGGTACTGGTCGAAGAGGTCGGCCAGGCGCTGGGCCAGCTGCAGCCGGCGCGCGGGGTCGGCCGTGTCGCCTTGGGAAGCGCCCAGGAATCCGGCCACGGGCTCGAAGCCGGGCTGCGTGGCCAGCGTCGGCAGCAGGCCCATCAGGCGCCAGGTCAGCGGCAGCTTGTCCAGCGCCGAGACCGCCGGCACCGCGGCGCGGCCCAGCACCGCGCGGTAGGCGCGCCAGATGAAACGCGCCGGCAGTTCCACCCGCGTGGCCGCGCACACGCCCTGCGCGCCGGCCAGCGCCATCTTCAGCCACTCGGCCATGCCGTTGCTCTGCACGAGCACGGTCTCTTCGTCCAGCGCGCCCAGCGGCTGGCGCGCGAGGAAGGCGAAGACAGTGCCCGCCAGCTCTTCCAGGCGGTTGCCGTGCAGCACCAGCAGGCCGCTGCGGGCACGCGCCGGATCTGGGGGCGGGGTCGGGGACGGGGTTGCGGGCGCGGCCATGGTGTGCAGGCCGGACCTTACCCGCTTGTGGGCGCCCAGCCGGCACGGCGCTTCGGCGAGCGGCCGAACCCTCGCCGACGCGGTGCCGGCAAACCCGCTGCGGCGCTTGTGTGTCGGCCTCGGCCGACGACGCC
>LNFM01013005.1_pt1 | contig 15359 bp, 11 predicted proteins | sample 596031 | NCBI WGS metagenome assembly LNFM01 (sample SAMN04254537, study PRJNA301005) | activated carbon metagenome | isolation source: dual media filters at the Ann Arbor, Michigan drinking water treatment plant | place: USA: Ann Arbor | reverse complement strand
AACACGGCGCGCAACACCACCATCGTTCGCGCCAACTACCTGACCCCCGAAGGCGTCGCCTTCTACAAGGAATCGGTCGAGCTCTTCCGCACGCTCTCCAACGACCTCGACATCAACGTCATGTACACCGAGCGCGGCCACTTAACGCTCGCCCACACCGACGCCGCCATGCGCACCGCCCGCTGGCGCGCCGAAGTCAACAAGCACATGGGCGTCAATTCGGAAGTCATCGACGCCGCCGAGGTCAAGCGCATCTGCCCGACGATGAACGTGACGGATGAAGCCCGCTATCCCATCCTCGGCGCGCTCTACCATCCGCCGGGCGCCATCGCCCGCCACGACGCAGTCGCCTGGGGCTACGCCAAAGAAGCAATGAAACGTGGCGTCGAAGTCCACACTCAAACCGAAGTCAAAAAGATCCTCATCGAGAACGGCCGCGCCATCGGCGTCGAGACCAACCGCGGCGTCATCCACGCTGCCAAGGTCATGCAGGCCGTCGCCGGATCGTCGTCGCATGTCGCGCGCATGGCTGGCCTCAAGCTGCCGATCAAGACGATCCCCCTGCAGGCCTGCGTGTCAGAACCCGTCAAGCCGATCCTCGATCAGATCGTCGTCTCCGGCTCTCTCCACGTCTACATTTCGCAGTCGGCACGCGGTGAAATGGTCATGGGCGGCGCCACCGACCCCTACGGTCTCTATTCGTCGCGCTCCACCCTCGACTTCAAGGAAAGCCTGATGGGTCACATGCTGGAACTGTTCCCGTTCATGGGTGAACTCCGGATTCTGCGCCAGTGGGGCGGCATGGCCGACATGACGCCGGACTTCTCACCTGTGATGGGCCTGACACCGATCGAAAACTATTACATCGACGCCGGCTGGGGCACGTGGGGCTTCAAAGCCACGCCCGTCTGCGGCAAGCGCATGGCCGAATGCGTCGCCACCGGCCGTCAGCCCGATCTTCTGAAACCCTTCGCCCTCTCGCGCTTCGACACCTTCGACCTCGTCGGTGAAAAAGGCGCAGCGTCCGTCGGCCACTAGAAAGCGGCAGCCATGAAAATCCTGAACTGCCCACTCAACGGTCCACGCAACATCTCCGAATTCGTCTGGGGCGGCGAGATGAAGGCCATGCCCGATCCGGCCACCGCCACCGATGCCCAATGGACCGCGTATCTCTTCCTCGAAGACAACACCGCCGGCGAAATCACCGAGTGGTGGCTACATGCGCCCACCAACTATTGGTTCATCGCCCGCCGCAACACACTCACCGATGAGATCATCGAAACCATGACGTACGACGCCTACCTCGCCCGTCAAAAGGCCAGCCCAGCAGATAACGCCGAACCCACCGCCAAGCCCGCGACGGGCGGCACGGAAACGGGAGCATCGTCGGTATGAGCACGTCGTCAACCGGCCGCATCGACAAGCCCGGCTTCGGTCTCCTGATCGATCGAACCAAGCCGCTCTCGTTCACCTTCGACGGCCGCCTCTTCAACGGCTACCAGGGCGACACCATCGCCTCCGCGCTCTATGGCGCCGGCCAGGTTCTGCTTTCGCGCTCGTTCAAATATCACCGCCCGCGCGGCGCATTGACGATGAACGGCCTCGACGCGAACACCCTCGTCCAAGTCGCCGACGAACCCAACGTCCGTGCCGACCTTCACCCTGTCTCGCCCGGCCTCGCGGTCAAATCCATCAACCGTCTCGGCTCGCTCGAACGCGACGCCTTTTCGGTCTTGGACTATTTCGGCCGTTTCCTGCCCGTCGGCTTCTATTACAAAACGTTCTTCCGCCCCGCCGGTGCCTGGAAGTATTTCGAACGCCCCATTCGCATTATGGCTGGCCTCGGCACCCTCGATCCGCGCGCCGACCACAAATACTATGACAAAGCCTACCTGTTCACTGACGTGCTCGTCGTCGGTGGCGGACAGGCAGGACTTGAGGCAGCCACCGCCGCAGCCGAAGACGGCGCCGAAACGCTCCTCATCGAAGAGAATTCCGAACTCGGCGGCTCACTCCTCTACGGGCGCGTGGGCGATAGCCGCGACGCAGCCGACACCCTCCGCCGCGACCTCGCCGCCAAAGCGCGCGGCCTGAAAAACCTCACCATCCTCACGAATACCGTCGTCTCCGGTCTCTTCACCGACGGCTGGGCCGCCGCCATCACAGGCAACCGCCTGTTGAAGATCCGCACGCGCCAGACGATCGTCGCCGCCGGCAGCTTCGATCAGCCGATCGTCTTCCGCAACAACGACCGCCCCGGCATTCTTTTTGCCACCGCCGCTCAGCGTTTGATGCGCCTCTACGGCGTTCGCCCCGGCAACCGCGCTGTGATCGCCACCTCCAACGTGTTCGGCTACGAAACCGCCCTCGACCTCCTCGATGCCGGCAGCGAGGTCGCCGCCGTCGTCGATCTCGGCACCACGACCGGACCCGCCGTCGAAGCCGTCCGCGCCCGCGGCGTTCGCATCATCACCAACGCCACCCCCGTCGATGCCAAAGGCTATCTGCGCGTCGAAAGCATCGGCATCGCCTCCATCACCGGACAAGGCAAAACATCCAGCGTCACCGACTGGATCACCTGCGACTGCGTACTGATCTCGGTCGGCTGCTCGCCGGCCCTCAATCTCGCCAGCCATGCCGGCGCGAAAGTCATCTTCGATCCCGCGATCCAGATGCATCGCGCGGTCAACCCACCCGAAGGCGTATCCCTCGCCGGCAGCGCCGCCGGCGTTTGGACACCAAATCTCGTGTCAACCCACGCCAGAGAGACCGGCGCTATGGCCGCCCGCCTCGCCTCCGGCGCCCCTGCCGGCGCGCAACCCGAAACCATCGATCATGGCGCATCGGCCATCACCCACGCCTATCCGATCTTCAAGAGCGGCAAGGGCAAGGAGTTCATCGACTTCGACGAAGACCTGTCGATCAAGGACATCATCAACTCGGTCAAGGACGGCTACGACGACATCCAACTCGTCAAACGCTACTCAACCGCTGGCCTCGGGCCGAGCCAGGGCCGTCACGCGAACCTCAATACCATTCGCGTCGTCAGCGCCGTCACCGGAAAACCGCCGGAAGTCATCGGCACAACCACATTCCGCCCGCCGCTCGTGCCAGAGAAGTTCGCGCACATGGCCGGCCGCGCCTTCGAGCCGACGCGCCTCACATCCATGCACCGCCGCCACGAAGAACTAGGCGCGCAGTTCATGACGGCCGGCCTCTGGATGCGCCCTGCCTACTACGGCGCGAAGAACAATGCCGCCCGCGCCATCGAAGATGAAGTCCGCGCCGTCCGCAACAATGCCGGCCTGATTGACGTCTCCACGCTCGGCGGCCTCGACATCCGCGGACCGGATGCGGCCGCCTTCATCGACCGCATGTACACGTGGGCCTACGAAAAGCAGCCCGTCGGCCGCGCCCGCTACACCCTCATGACCGACATCTCCGGCGTCGTGATCGATGATGGCGTCGCCTGCCGCATGGCACCCAATCACTACTACGTGACGGCGACGACAAGCGGCGTCGATCAGGTCTACCGCGCCATGACCTGGTTCAATGTGCAATGGAAGATGGACGTCGACGTCGCCAACGTCACCGCCGCCTATTCCGCCGTCAACCTCGCCGGCCCCAAAGCGCGCGACATCGTCCAATCGCTCGCCAGCGATATCGACTTCTCGAAAGAGGCCTTCCCCTACATGGGCGTGCGCACGGGAACTCTGGCGGGCATCCCCGTCCGCGTCCTGCGCGTCGGCTTCGTCGGCGAAGCAGGCTATGAGATCCACTGCCCCGCCAGTTACGGCGAAGCGCTCTGGGATATCCTAATGAGCGCCGGCAAAACGCATGGCTTGAAGCCGTTCGGCGTCGAAGCCCAGCGCATTCTGCGTCTGGAAAAGGGCCACATCATTGTCGGCCAGGACACGGACGGCCTCACCAACCCGATCGAAGCCGGAATGGAGTGGGCACTCGCCAAGAAGAAACCGTTCTATGTCGGCAAGCGTTCCATCGACATGCAGGCAGCCAAAGGCATCACCCGCAAGCTCATCGGCTTCGCGATCACCGACAGCGCCGCGCCGACGCCGAAAGACTGCCACCTCATCATCCGCAACGGCGCCATCGTCGGCCGCATCACGTCGGTGGTGAAATCGCCGACACTGGGCAAAGTCGTTGGCCTCGCCTATCTGCCGCTCGACATGACCGAGACTGGGCACCGCTTCGAGATCCGCGTCGACGGCGGCACCATGGTTGCAGCCGAAGTCGTCCCCACGCCCTTTTACGATCCCGACAACGCGCGCCAGGACCTGTAACCCATGACCACGCCCGAACAGCACCTGCGCCGCACCCCGCTCCGCTCCGCCCTCGCCAAGGCCGGCGCCACGTGGACAGCGACGCCCACTGGCGATTCCGCCATCTCCGACGGCCTCGGCACCATTGAAGCCGCGCGCCACCTCGCCATCACCGATCTCTCACCCCTCCCCCGCCTTGGCTTCAAAGGCCGCGAAACAATCCCCGCCATGAAGAAGCGCGGCATCACACTCGAAGCCACGCCCAACCGCGCCTTCCGTCAGCCGGACGGCGGCCTCTGCCTCGTGCTCGCCGCCAGCGAGGTGATTCTCCTCTCTCCCCTCGCCGGCGACGGCGGCAAACTCCAAGAGCTCCACGACAATTGGCGCCTCGACGATGCTGAGCGCACCTACCCGATGCTGCGTCGTGATAGCCAAGCTTGGTTCGTCGTGTCAGGCGCTAAGACACCGGAAATGCTGGCAAAAATATGCGGCATCGATTTCCGCCTGACGAAATTCCCCGACCTGTCGATCGCCCAAACCTCGGTCGCTAAGATCTCCGCCATCGTCACCCGGGCCGACATCGGCAACACCCCCGCGTTCCATATTCTTGCCGATAGCGCTTCGGCCCTGTATTTCTTTGACTGCCTCATTGATGCTGCCCAAGAATTTGGCAGCTCCCTTGCATGCCGGACGGTTTTGAGAAATCTGGAAAGCGGATGAAAAAAATTTCGGAGACGGGTCGTAAAATCAATCGGGACGACGCACATCCCGTACGGTCTCCGAGCAAGGCCTTCTCTCCCCAAGACGTCCCGGGCGACCTCGAAACAATCGAGCCCCTGCAAGACAATGACGACGGAGACGACCTCCCCGCCAGCCTCGATAGCCAAGACCCACACGCGCTTTCGGGAGCTCGCGACAACGTCCTCGAAGTCGCCATCGGCCGCGAAGTCCGCGCCTTCCGCAAAAAGCTCGGCATTACGGTCTCTGATCTCGCCCGCGCGACGGGTCTCTCACTCGGCATGTTGTCGAAGATCGAGAACGGCGTCACCTCCGCCTCACTGACAACGCTCCAGCGCCTCTCGCGGGCTCTTGGTGTCCCCGTCACCGCCCTTTTTCGCCGCTTCGAGGAAAAGCGCGACGCCATCTTCGTGCGCGCCGGCCAGGGCCTTGTGATCGAGCGCCGCGGCACCCGCGCCGGGCATCAATACGAACTGCTGGGCTTTTCCGGCGGCAACGCCTCAGGCCTCGCCGTCGAGCCCTACATGATCACGCTGACGGAAAAGTCCGACGTGTTCCCGCTCTTCCAGCACTCAGGTCTTGAGTTCCTTTACGTCTTGGAAGGCGAAGTCGTCTACCGCCATGCCGACAAGCTCTACGCCATGCTCCCCGGCGACAGCCTCTTCTTCGACGCCGACGCACCCCACGGCCCCGAAGAACTCATCAAACTCCCCATCCGCTTCCTCTCCATCATCTCCTACGCCCGCGAACGCGAGGAGTGAGGCATACTAGATCGGAGGATCGCTTTGTCCGATGAGATGGAAATCATCTTTATTCCCCTCCTCATTGAGGGAACAGATGTTTGGCGACCGGTTCGCGGGCTGAGGGTCGATTCTGGCGTCTACCGTCTGGATTCTAGCCAGACTGTCCCTCAAGACGAACAATGGGCTTTTGCGCCGGGAGCATTGGTTAGATGTGAGCTGCGAGCTATATCTCATTGTGATGCTAGGATGGTGGCAATTGACCTCATTCAATCAGATTCATAACCCACCGATCCAATATCAAACGCTCCGCGCCTTCCGGCTGGCGCGCCGCAGCCCAACACCGGCTTGCCGAGTGTTGGCCTCAACGTGAAGCGCTAAGGCGCCATCAAAAAGAGTATTTCGTATTGCAGAACTCGCAGGTGACGGAGACGCTGCCGTCGGGTTCGCGCAGGCCCTCCAGATCCTCCTCTGAAAACCGCGTCAGAAACATCTGCACCCGCTCGCGCGAGCAGCGGCAGGTGGCATCCAGCGGCTGACCTTTGAACACGCGCACGTCTTCTTCGTTGAACAAACGGAACAGCAGCCGCTCCGCAGACAGCGTCGGATCGATCAACTCGTGATCCTCCACGCTCGCAGCTAAGATTCGCGCCCGCTGCCAGTTCTCCTGCTCCGGCGGCGCGGAGGGACTATCGTTGTCCTCCACTTGCGCCGTGGGATGCTGGATCAAAAGCCCGCCCGCGCGCCAGTGCCAGCCGTCGCCGCCCTGCACGCGATGCCGCGCCACCGCAAGGCGTACGTAACTCGGCAACTGCTCCGACTGCCGGAAGTAGGTGAGCGCCGCCGCCTGAAGGCTCTGCCCGTCGAGCGCGACGATGCCTTGGTAGCGATCATCCTCGCCAACGCGCTCAAGCGTCATCGCCATGTGCCCGCTGCCGATCAGATCGCCCTGCTTCGGCCGCGGGCCCTTCGCCGCGATGGCCTCCGCGTCGAAACTGGCGTATCCGCGCAACCGCCCGGGCGCCTCGTAGTCGGCCAGCAGAAACCGGATCGGCCCATCGGTGCGCGTTTGAAAGCCGAGCCGCCCGCCGGGCTTCAGCGGCTGCCCGAGCATCGCCGTCAACGCCAAAGCCTGACCCAGCCCCTCGCTGACGGCTTCCGGATAGTCATGCCGCGACAGGATCGTATCGACCACGCCGCCCATGCGCACGACGCGCCCGCGAATGCCCGACTTGTCGGTCGAGAACGGCAGCACGAGATCGTCCGCGCCCTGAACCTGAAGTCCGGGGACCTTACCGCTGCGCGTCTCGGGATCAGCCATATCGCTCGAAACTCAATCCACGCCAAAACACCAGGCAAGCACGCCCTTCTGCGCGTGCAGCCGGTTCTCGGCCTCGTCGAAGATCACCGACTGCGGACCTTCCAGAACGCTCTCGCTCACCTCGTGCCCGCGATAGGCCGGCAGGCAGTGCATGAAGATCGCGTCCTTCGAAGCCTTCGCCATCAAAGAATCCGTGACAGCATAAGGCTTCAGGATCTGCTTGCGCCGCGTCGCATCCTTGTCGCCCATCGACACCCACGTGTCGGTGACGACGCAATCCGCCCCCTTCACCGCCTTCACCGGATCGATCCCAACGGAAATCTCCGCCTTCTCTTTCTTTGCCCAATCGAGGTACGTCTTCGACGGCATGAGTTCATCGGGGCAAGCGAGCCGCAGGTTGAACCCGAACCGCGCCGCCGCATGCATCCACGACACCGCCACGTTGTTGCCGTCGCCGACCCACGCCACCGTCCGCCCCTTGATCGGCCCCAGGTGCTCCTCGAACGTCATGATATCGGCCATGATCTGGCAGGGATGCGTACGATCCGTCAGCCCGTTGATCACCGGAATTGTCGCGTGCTCGGCCAGTTCAAGAACGGTGTCATGGCTATTCGCCCGGATCATGATGGCATCGCCGTAGCGCGACAGCACGCGCGCCGTATCTGCGATGCTCTCCCCACGTCCCAGCTGCAGATCGGTATGGTTGAGCGCCAGCGTCGTCCCGCCGAGCTGCCGCATAGCGATATCGAACGACACGCGCGTGCGCGTCGACGGCTTCTCGAAAATGAGGATCAGAACTTTCTCGTCGATCCCCTTCGGCCGCATCTTCGCCGGCACCTTGCGCCCGGCTTTCTTCATGTCGTGCGCGTTGTCGATCATGCGCCGCAGCGTCTTGGAATCGAGCCGGTCAATATCGAGAAAATGTCTAACGGCGTTGGCCTTGGCCATTGTCGAGGGGCCTTATCGGTTGCAAAGGATGTCAGGATTTGGCGGAAAGATGCGCGAACGCGCGGCGCAGACGGGCAAGCCCTTCGGCGATATCGGCATCAGAGACGTTGAGCGGCGGCAGGATGCGCAAGACGTTTTCGCCAGCACCCACAGCCAGCAGCTTTTCGCCGATCACCGCCTTCACGACATCAGCAACAGGCGGCGCGAGCTTCACGCCCGCGAGCAGACCCTTGCCGCGCACGTCGAGAACGATGCCGGGAAACTCGTCCTTCAACTGCGCGAGCCCCTGCGACAGCCGGTTGGCCCGCGCGATCACCGTGTCGAGAAATCCAGGCTCCAGCACGGCGTCGAGCACCGCGGCACCCACCGCCGTCGCCAGCGGATTGCCGCCGAACGTCGATCCGTGCGTGCCGGGCGTCATGCCCTTGGCCGCCTCCGCCGTCGCCAAAAACGCGCCGACCGGAAACCCGCCGCCAATGCCCTTCGCGATCGCCATGATATCCGGCGTGATCCCGGACCACTCGTGCGCGAACAATTTGCCCGTGCGACCGACACCGCTCTGCACTTCATCCATGATGAGGAGCAGCCCATACTCGTCACACATCGCCCGCAACGCCTGCAGGAACCCGTCCGGCGCCGTGCGCACACCGCCCTCGCCCTGCACCGGCTCGACCATGATCGCCGCCGTATCGTCGGAAATCATATCCTGCACGGCATCGAGATCGCCGAACGGCACCTGATCGAACCCGCCTGCCGGCTCGCCGAACCCTTCCAGGTATTTCGGATTGCCACCCGCCGCGATCGTCGCCAACGTCCGCCCGTGGAACGCGCCTTCGAACGTGATGATCCGCCAGCGCTCGGGCTGGCCATTGACGAAGTGATACCGCCGCGCCGTCTTGATCGCGCCTTCGCACGCTTCCGCGCCAGAATTGCAGAAGAACACCTTGTCCGCGAACGTCTCAGCGACGAGGCGCTCCGCCAGCGCCTCCTGCCCCGCGACCCGATACAGGTTCGACGTATGCCAAAGCTTACCCGCCTGTTCCGTCAGCGCCGCCACGAGCTTCGGGTGCGCGTGACCCAGCGCATTGACCGCCACGCCCGAAGCGAAATCGAGATACCCGTCACCGGCTTCGGTATAGAGCCACGACCCTTGTCCGCGCTCAAACACGAGGTTCTGCCGGGCATACGTCCCCATGACGGCTGCGGAGGGGCCCCCTCCGCCCGTTTCCGCCCGGACCGGCATTGGAGCCACGCGCGGCTCGGCCATCGCGGTTCCCCCTACACCCAAAAAATCAAAAAGGCCGCCTGTACCGGCGGCCGAGAGTTAAAATTGGTACGCGGGCGGGCCGCGGCTGTCAACGCGCCACACCCGTGGGTGATTCGACTTTTTCAGATGTGTTTTCCGGGGATGGCAAGCTACAGCACCCCGGAATCAGCCATCTCACGAATCGTTGTGTGGCTGAGACGCCACTTGTCCAAGTCAACGCCCCCCTCACAGCAGGCCTCACCTTGTAGACGGGAATCTACTCGTAGTAGTTTCCTCTTGTCCGGCCACGACATGTCGCGCGTTCTGCGACGTCTTTTGTCAGTTTCGTGCCCGTCACGCGTAAACGAGGCAGAGTTGTAACGCCTCCTTTTTGTTCGCGTCTCTAGTTCAAGCGTCATTCCGTCAAGCGTTCGTTCGCGGTCATCGCCCTCATCTCAGGCGTCCGCCGATGCGCACTCATGTGCGTCCCGGCTGCGGCTCCAGATCAGGCGAGACCCGTCATCGCCGGCGCGCGCCCTCAGGGCCGCGGCGCGGCCAGGGAGTATTATACTATGGAGCTTCAAGTCATGAGCTGGAACGATGATCGCGTCGAACAGCTGAAGAAGCTATGGTCCGAAGGGTTGAGCGCCAGCCAGATCGCCAGCCGTCTTGGCGGTGTCACCCGCAACGCGGTGATCGGCAAAGTTCATCGCCTTGGACTATCGGGCCGCGCAACAACCTCGCGCATGAAATCGCATCGTCCGCGTCCACGCGCCGCGAGCAACCTCCCCGGCAACAAGCGCATGATGCCCAAGGGCAACCGCTTCCCCGCCGCACCCAATTCACCGCTCCAGATGATCTATCAGGCCGAACCCTTCCAGCCCTCGGCCGAAGAACTCGACATCCCAATGGCCGAGCGTAAGACCATCCAGACGCTCCAAGAGTGTCACTGCCGCTGGCCGATCGGGGACCCGCAGATGGCCGACTTCCACTTCTGCGGCAAGCAAAAGGCCGCCGGTCTCCCCTATTGCGAGTTCCACGCCCGCCGCGCCTTCCAGCCGCCGCAGGCCCGCCGCCGCGAACGCGACGTTTCCGAACCGATGATGCCGGCCATCGCCACCATGGCGGCCGCGGGCAAAGAAACCGTCGAAGGCTGATCGCATCACGTTTGAATTGCCGGGGCCCAACGCCGGCAGAGGGGGGAGAAGACCGGACGCGCCGGGGGGCGCGCTCCGGTCTTCTCTTTTTTGTGCCCCATTCACCCGTTTCAATGAATTCGCCAGACGTCTGATGTGCTCATAAAGGTTTGTTAACTATTCGGCGGCTGTAACTATGGGAACAGCGCGGGTTTCCCACCACGCGGATGGGGGCCGACGTGAAATGCGCGCGCCCGGCACAGTGCAGGCGGCGTTTTCTCGAAACGTGAGGTTTGCCATGCCTGCGCATCGTTCCAAGCTCATCCTAACCTCGATCACCGGTCTCGCGCTTCTGTCCGCCAATGCCGCCAACGCGGCTGGCGATCCGAGCGGCGTCTGGATGAACGACACCGGCCGCGGCGCCATCGAAATCAAAAACTGCGGTGGCGCACTCTGCGGCCACGTCGTCTGGGTCAAAGATACCACCGACACCAAGGGCTGCGGCCGCCAGATCATCGGCAACGCCGCCAAGGTCGGCGCCAATGTCTGGGACAACGGCTGGATCTATAACCCCGACAAAAAGAAGAAATACGATGTCGAACTGAAGCCGTTGTCCAACGGCACGCTTCAGGTCACGGGCTATGCCGGCTCCAAGATCTTCTCCAAAACGATGATCTGGAAGCGCGCGCCTGCCAGTCTGGTGCGCTGCGGTTCGGAGCAGACCGTCGCGAAAGCCGACCCGAAGGCAATGGTTGAACCGAAGGCAAAGCCGGAGTCTGTGGCCAAGTCCGAGGCGAAGACGGCTGCCAAGAAGGACGTAGCCACGGCGAAGCCCGAAACAAAGATTGTGCCGCCCGCTCCCAAGCCCGCCGAACGTCCCGCCAAGAAGCCGGCTGACCCGGCGCCCGCTGCACCCATTGAAGTCGCACGCGCCGAACCGGCCCCCGAGTCCGCCGCCAAATCCGATCCGTCATCTGAAACGGCGCCCGCACCCGTGACCGAAGAGGTCCCGCAGGTGCATGCGCTCCCCGGCGTTGAGGATGAGAAAGACGCGCCTGTCGTCGCCGCTGATGACGAAGAGTCAGACGAACCTGGCATTGATATGGGCAAGATCGCCAAGCGCCTCGCCGAACTCGAGCGCGAAACCGGCTACGGCCTGAAGAAGTCCGGAAACGGCAACTGCCGCCTCAACGTCCCCTACGCCACCATCAACTTCCCCTGCCGCGACTGATCGGATTGAAGGCGGTGCCTGGCACCCACCTCGGTGCCAGGCACCGTCTCGGCAAACTCATGGCGTGATCACGCCCGCTTGCCCCAACGCCAGCACGGCAAGAGCAATCGCCGCCACCCAAAGCGCCGCCGTGCGCCAGCGACCGTGATGGCTCTGCTTGGCGGCCAACCTCTCAATCGTCGCATCGTCGAGGCGCACACCGTTTTCGGCCATCGTGCCCAAGGCTCCGAAAGCCCGTTCAGCACTCGCTAGAACCACCGGCAGATCGCTCGCAAGCTTCGCCAGCATCGTCGCGCCATCGCCTGCGTCCCTGAGCCGGCCCATGACGCTCAAATTCTGCTCGATCCACTCCTTCGCGATCGGCTCCGCGGCAACCCACATGTTGAGCGACGGATTGAGTCCCCGCGCCACGCCTTCCACAATAACCATGCTCTTTTGCAGCAGGATCAACTCCGGTCGCGTCTGCATGTCGAACACCTCGGTGTAGGCGAACAGCTGCCCGAGCAAATCCGCCATCGAAATTTCCGACGCCGTCTTACCGTGGATCGGCTCACCGATCGCGCGCAGCGCCTGCGCAAAAACCTCGACCGGATGATGCGGCGGCACATACCCCGCCCAGAAATGGACTTCTGCCGCGCGCCGGTAATCCCGCGTGATCAACCCGTGAAGGATTTCCGCCAAGAATCGCCGCTCGCGCATACCGAGCCGGCCCATAATCCCGAAATCAACCGCAACGACGATCCCCGCCTTGTCGACGAACAGGTTCCCCTGATGCATGTCCGCATGGAAAAACCCATCACGCATCGCATGCGTCAGGAACGAACGGATCACCGTCATCCCCAGCTGATCAACATCGTAGCCCGCCGCCTTCAGCGCCGCCTTGTCACCAATTGGAATGCCATCGATCCACTCGGTCACGAGCACGCGCTTCGACGTCCGCCGCCAGTCGACGCGCGGCACCCAAAAGCCATCGTCGGGCCCGAGGTTCTCTGCCATCTCCGACATGGCGGCGGCTTCGAGACGCAGATCCATTTCGAGCTCAGTCGTGCGCGCGAGATTCTCAACAATCGCCACCGGCCGCAGCCGCCGCGACGGCTCATGCCAGCGCTCCACCAAACGCGCTGCAAAGAAGTAGCTGTCGAGATCACGCTTGAACCGCTTCTCGATGCCCGGCCGCAGAATTTTCACCGCCACCGTCCGGCGCTCGCCGTTGTCGATCACAACGGCCTTGTGCACCTGCGCGATCGAGGCCGCCGCGACCGGCGGCCCGAACTCCACGAAATGATCTTCAAGCTTGCCGCCAAGCGACGCCTCGATGGCCCGCCGCGCTTCGTCCATGCCAAACGGCGGCATCCGGTCCTGCAATTGGGCAAGATCACCCTGCAGCTCCGGCCCGATGATGTCACCGCGCGTCGCCAGGAACTGCCCAAGCTTGATGTACGATGGACCAAGGGCTGCGAGTGCCGCCGATATCCGCTTGTCGCGTGGCTTCCCCCATTGGAACGGCGCCGCGAGTGCCCGAACCGGCAGCGTGGCAATCCGCGCCAGCTTGAAAGGCAACGGCTCCGGCCCATCCTTCGGCGCAAAGCGCACGCTGTGACTGGCCAGCACAACGCCAGCTTTGGCAAGTCGCAGCGTATTGAGAATGGCTCCGGCCATGAGACCTTTGGCACCGCTTGAAAGGGTTTCGCAAACAGGCGCGATGCGCGCCGCGCCCCGCACATTGCCGCGCCGGACCTTAAGGTCAAGCAAAGGCACCTGAACCGGTTAGAAATCTCACGCTAGTTGCAGCTGGCACTGACGGTTAAACCGCCGTCGCCCCCCGGTTGACGACCTTCAGGTCGAACGCGGCCGCCAGCAGCGCCTTGGTGTAGTCCTCCTTCGGCGCGGCAAAGATCTCTTCCGCCGACCCGGTCTCCACCACCTTGCCATTGCGCATCACGATCACCTCGTTGCACAGCGCGCGCACGACCTTCAGGTCGTGGCTGATGAAGAGGTATCCGAGCCCGCGCGTCTTTTGCAATTCGCGCAACAGATCGACGATCTGTGCTTGCACACTCTGATCCAGCGCACTCGTCGGCTCATCGAGCATGATGAACTTCGGCTCCAGAACTGTGGCACGCGCAATAGCAATGCGCTGGCGCTGTCCCCCAGAGAACTCGTGCGGATACCGGTCGAGCGAATCCGGATCAAGCCCCACTTCGACCAGCGACTGCCGCACCCGCTCACGACGCTGCTCATACGTCAGCTCCGGGCTGAGGATCTGGAGCCCCTCCTCGATGATCTGCGACACCGACAATCGCGGCGAAAGCGAACCGTAGGGATCCTGGAAAACGATCTGCATGTCCTTACGCAACGGCCGCATCTCTTTCGAGCCGAGCCCATCAATGCGCTGACCACAATAGACGATTGGTCCCTCCGACGAAATCAACCGCAGGATCGCAAGCCCGAGCGTCGTTTTTCCCGAACCAGATTCGCCCACGACCCCGAGCGTATCGCCCTCGCGCAGCTTCAAAGAAACGCCATCAACTGCCTTGATGTGATCAACGGTCTTCCGCAGCAGCCCCCGCTTGATCGGGAACCAAACCTTGAGATTATCTGTCTCCACCAGCACAGGCGCATCCACCGGCGCCGGCGACGCCCGCCCCTTCGGCTCACTCTCGATCAGGTGCTTGGTGTAAGGGTGCTTCGGCGCGACAAAAACCGCTTCGGTGACGCCCTCTTCCACGATCTCACCATGCCGCATAACGTAAACACGATCCGACATCCGCCGCACGATGCCCAGATCGTGCGTGATGAGCAGCATCGAAAGTCCGAACTCTTTCTTGAGATCAGCCAAAAGCTCCAGGATTTGCGCTTGAATGGTCACGTCGAGCGCTGTTGTCGGTTCGTCCGCGATCAAGAGATCCGGCTCGTTCGCCAGCGCCATGGCGATCATCACGCGCTGCCGCTGTCCACCCGACAACTGATGTGGATAATCGCCCAGCCGCGACTCGGCATCGCGAATACCAACCTTGCTCAACAACTCCACGACCCGCGTCCGCGCCGCGCCCTCTTCCAGCCCGCGATGCACGCGCAAAACTTCGCCCACCTGCTTCTCGATCGTATGCAGCGGATTAAGCGACGTCATCGGCTCCTGAAAGATGATCGAGATGCGATTGCCCCGCACCTTCTGCATCTCCGGCTCTCCAGCCTTGAGGAGGTCCCGGCCCTCGAACAGGATCTCCCCGCCCGGATGCGACGCCGCCGGATACGGCAGAAGCCGCATGATCGACAGCGCCGACACGCTCTTGCCCGAACCGGATTCGCCAACAAGCGCCACCGTCTCGCCCTTGCCAATGTGGAAACTCGCACCCTTCACCGCCAGCGAATCCGTCGCCCCCGACCGGAACGCCACCTTCAGCCCGCGCACGTCGATGAGCGTCTCTCGCGCGCCATTGGGCGTGGCCGTCTTCGAAAGCGTTGTCGTATCCGCTTTGGTCATGAACATACTCCTCAGCGGAACGTTTTCTTCGGGTCGAGGGCGTCGCGCACCGCTTCGCCGATGAAGATCAACAGCGACAGCAGGGTTGCGATCAAGATGAATCCAGACAGACCAAGCCACGGCGCATCGAGATACTTCTTCCCCTGCAACAGCAGCTCGCCCAGCGACGGCGACCCGGGCGGCAATCCGAGCCCAAGGAAGTCGAGCGCCGTCAGCAGCGCGACCGATCCTGATA
>LNFM01009077.1_pt1 | contig 15360 bp, 16 predicted proteins | sample 596031 | NCBI WGS metagenome assembly LNFM01 (sample SAMN04254537, study PRJNA301005) | activated carbon metagenome | isolation source: dual media filters at the Ann Arbor, Michigan drinking water treatment plant | place: USA: Ann Arbor | reverse complement strand
CAGGCCGAGTACGAGCGGCGCGTGAGGGAGGCGGAGGCTGAGGGGATGATCGATGCAGTGGCAGCCATATACACAGACCCGCACCGTGTACGTCGGCAGAGTCGCTTTTACTACTAACAATCGTATATCCGGCAACAGTGTCGGCGTGGTAGAATGAGGTGATTTTTATGCCTGCAATATGCAAAACCTGCTTGCGTGACGACGTTGCCCAGATTAACGCCATGTTGACGAACGGTCGCCCGTCACGGGAAATAATGGATAAATTTGCCGGACTGAGCAATGGCGGACTTCAGCGGCACAAAGAGACTTGTATTCGTGGGCTATTCGCGGAAGTTCGTGACGCTAAGCGACTTGGACTACTCGCGGATATCGACGAGGTGAAGGCTGAGATCCTGGAGGTGAAGCAACAGTTTGCTGACAACGGTCAGGTCCGCGTTCAGTTAATTGCTCGCCGCCTTGATGCAATCGAGAAAGAGGCCAAATTGGTCGGGGCGTATCAGAAGGACGGGCAGAATCAAGGCGACCTCGACCGAGCGGCGAGAGCCTATCAACAATTCCTTGACGATTTTCCGGCAATCTCTGAGGCAGACAAAACGCGATACCTCGACCTATTTGCAAAACAAGCCGGGGTGCTGGGGTCGGCGATCGTGCAGCACTTGGAAGGAGTTCAATGAAACGGCTGAAAAAGAAATTTGTCTTTGACCAGCAATGGATTCGCACTAGCATTTTGAGCCGTCAGTTCAGAGTAGAGGGCAAGTGCGAACTGTGCAGCAAAACGACCGCTGGCCGCGTCTGGTACAACATTACAACCGGAACAATACGTTGCAGGATTTGCTACAAACCGTCCCTTTAGCATGCTCGAGCCATCTCCAAAACTGATCCCGCATTATCTGACCGCTCATGGCGTTACGCCTGTGGTTGATGTCGGGGCGAGAGCGGCCGAGCTGGAAGCCCTGGGCTGGAAGGAATGGCTCACGACCATCTTCCCGTTCGCGTTCCCGTCCGAGTTCTCGTGGTTTCAGGCGAAGTTCTGGGAGAACTGGTGGGAAGTCTGCCAGTCAATCAAGCATAATCGCCCGATACCGCCTAAGAAGCTGAATTTCCTGCTGCTTTGGGGTCGGGCTTTGGCAAAATCGTCGTCCGGTACGCCATCGACGCTGATGAAAGCCGCTTTTGCGGGGCGAACCTACTCGATATACCTTTCCGAGACGATAGATCAATCCTCGTCGCATCTGGCGAATATTCGTAACCTGATAACGCACCCGGACTCGAGACTCGTGGAGTTCTACCCGCATCTCGAACTGACGCCGCTGGTTCCGACCTCGCTCGGGCTGAAGTCGAAGGACACCGAGAACGTCTTTATCACAAAAGGCGGATCGATCTTCAGGGCTTTGGGTATCGAGTCCGCGGCTCGCGGTCTGATCCTCGCAGGGAAGCGGCCTGATGATTTCAATATCGACGACATCGACGACGTTTCTCACGGAATAATGGTCTCGAAGAAGAACCTGAGACGGCTGACCCGCAGCGTCCTGCTGACTCGCGACATCGCCTCTGATCTGGTCGTTACAACAAAGATCCTGCAAAACATCGTCACAGAGACGGGCGTGGTCAATCAGATTCACACGGGTAAGTCAGACGCCTTTGCTGAGCGCACGACGATCGGCGTGGTCAACACGTTCGAGAAACTGGACCTTGAGAACTACATCGACGACAACGGGATGATGCGAAACCGTATCCTGCCGACCTCGATACCGTCCTGGGAGGCTGTTTCAATACCGAAGGCTCAAGCCATCCTTGATCTGATCGGCCTCGATTCCTTCCTCGCGGAATGTCAGAACAAATTCGACCAGTTCCGCGCCGGCCGCGTGATCTCGAACTACGATGAGGATGTCCAACTAATCACATGGTCGGACTTCGAGCGAGTGTTTGGGCATAGGCGTATTCCGGCTCATTGGGGCGTGATGGCGGGGCTTGACGTCGGTTTCACCGAAGGCGAGTATCCGCACTATTCGGCGTGGGATTTTATAGCGACCGCAGCGATGAATTCGCCTTTACCGAACTCACTGTTTCTGTACCGCTCCCGGACGTTCAAAGGCGTGTCGATCGACGATCAGGCAGAAGCTATCAAAGCCGACCTGTACTCGGACGAGATGCAGATGGTAAAACGCTGGCAGATGTCGCACGAGGCGTCCGGCGTGATGATGACGCTCAAACAGAGGCACGATCTACCATTCACCAAATCGAAGCATTACGGAGCCGAGGACGGCGTTGCTCAGTGGCAGCATTTGTCGATGAGCGACACGTCCAAGCCGCATCCGTTCTTTCCTGATGAACTGGATGATGATGGCAAGTATCTGCTCGGGCGACCGACGCTCTTCTACATCGTGGACGACGACCAGAGGGTGACGGCTCGGGATGACAACGGGCTGAAGATCCTACGAGAGCAGGTTTCGACTTGGGAATACGTTCAAGTCAAACTCACAGATTCGGGTCAGACCGTGCAGAAGCCGTCTAAGGTCAACGACGACCATGCAGACGTGATAAAGGGCTTGCTTGGCTATTGGGGAGCAAGAGCGACCGACCTGACCAAGCCGGAGCAGATCGAAGCGGCTCTGCCGGAGCCTCTACGTGAGATCACGCTGGCTCAAATGGACGATCAGCGAGCAAAGGACGCCCTGCTCAGTCGTCGGCGGATCGAGGTCGAGAGGGTGTCGAAGGACATAAACAAGCCGGTAGTTCCGGCGCATAGATTGAGGTTTGGGAGAAGATAAAATATGCCAAGAGTACGCAAAGTGATCGAATCCGAGATTCTGCGAGGCTCAGGAACTGAGAGGGATCCATCTCGCCGTGTCTATCGGCTTCATACCTTAAACGGGAAATTGCTCGCCGAAAAGGATGAGTGGCAGGACACCAAGTTTCTCGATTACATTGAAGATGCTGCTCAATACAGGCACTTTGCATCGCGGACTAAAGCATTGGTCCAAAGTTTAAGCGCCTCAACCGTCGGTGATGATATCTCAATCTCAAATACGATGTGGATACTGATTAAAGCAGGAGCCGAGCAAGTATATGGACGCAAAGACCCGTCAAAAGTTCCAGGCGAATTGCTGGAGAGTGCTGAGAAAGCATCTTAACCAGCTATTCGCGGGCGAACCGGCATTACCGAGCGACGACGAGGCCGCTCTGGTCGAGATATGTCGGCGGGTGGAAATGTTGATCGAAGAGCGTGACGACCTCGACGACGTGTTGACCGAAAAGCAGATGCTTGAGGACATCCGTGACACTGAGGCGGTTTTAGCCCACGACAGGCATTGCCCGCAGGGGGCGGTGGTGACGTGGCATTAAGGAGAAAGGAGGAAACCATGACAGGACAGAACCCAGATTCGATCATCTACGATGGTCTAAAAGCCGCGATCATAGAAGCGTTTTTCAAGCAGCAGCAGCGGTTTGACCAAAACGGGTACGCTTCGTATTACGGCGGAACGGCAGTGCAGTTGGTTGAAAATATACTGCGGGACAAGAAATTTCAGGCCATCCTCGATGAAATCGTTGCGGAATTGCCGTCGCATAAAGAGGCGATCGACGCCTTAATCCGGGAGAGTTTGATCCAGAAGGCTGAAAAGACCATTGAGCAGCAGTTTACGGACGGGCGCGGATCAGGTTATTACTTTTCCGAGGCCATTACCAGCGCTCTGAGAGCGAAGGTCGCCGAGGTCGCAAAAGATGTCGCCGAGACTAACCACGAGCATTTCAGGCAGATCGTATTCAAACAGCTTGGCGAAGGCGCTTGGGACATTAAGGTCAATGTCTCGGTTACTGTGACAGAGAAGAAGGAAAAATGAATATGAGCATACCAGAACCACCAAAAATGACTCGGACGGAAAGAGACTTTGCTCACATGCTCCGAAGAGAATTCCAAAGCCGTTTGGGTAAGTTGATGCCCAATGATCCATTCTGGCTAGAAGATCGCGTCGAATCGTTACGCCAGATCATTGCAGGGCAGACGGTTTATGAGGCTCACAATACGATCACCAAGTATATCGAGATTGTGAAATGTCATTTGACGAAGGACCATTTCAAGGGATGGGAGTCGATTGGATACACGGAACCAGTTATTGCCGAGCCTGTGGCGGGAAGTCGCCCGACTCTCACGCTGCGAAACATTAAAAAGTACGAGGAAGAACTGCCGAAGCGGTGGACGCGGGACGGACGGCGGTATGACGTAATCGCCGCTGAGGAATGTGTCATCACGACCCCGACTAGAGCCGCTACACCCATTACCTTCTACGCATCGCCCTGGGACAAAATCAGTCCCGACCCGTCAACCGGCTCATCCAAGCTAAACGGATCGTCCGACGTATTTACACGGACGAGAGGAGCGATATGAGTAAATTGATTTCAGCAGCATATTTGTTAGGGTTAGGGTTTGAGCGATGCACTGAAAGCCGTGACAACGGCGAACTGCGCGATTGCTTCAGGAAAGAAGTATACGACGCTGAAATGCTTATAAGCCCCATGCCTGACGGGGCTTGCGTGGTAATGGAAAGCGGCGAAGTGGTCGAACTGCCGGTAAACGAGAAATTTGAGTTAGGCCACACTGACGACTGGCAAATTTTCATTAACGGATGGGCCAATCATTTGACGACTCTCAATTATCAGCACGATCTGGACGCCCTACTTAAATTGATCGACCCACAAGACGAGGAATAAAGAAACCCCAAACCACAATTACTTGTTGCATTCCCGCAACCGAATCGTATATCGTGTAACCGTGTCAGGTGCGTACCTGATGCGGTTTTTCTTGTCTTGAGGGATTTTGCGGTTTTCAGAATTTCTCGCCTCACAATTCACGAGCCTATTTACACGATGCTGGTCTTTGCCTTCACCTGCCTTGCCCTGATCCTCTACGGCGGATTGCTGGCCGCATTGTACCTGAAGGCGAAGTCAGAGTTCGATAGTGCTTTGCGGAATATGATGCGACGGCACAGGGCGGAAGTTAAGGCTTTGCGTGAAGGGTGGCGACTGACAGACCAGAAGGTCGAACGCCTCGCTCTCGTTCAGGCCGGTACGCCGAATAAGCCGGGAACATCGGCGGTCAATCCGTTTCAAAAGAACGAAGAATTTCACGCCCAAAAGCTAAAACAGATCGTTGAGGTCAACGGCGAACCGACCAGGATGGCAAGCAGATGATAGAAGAGCGTTTTATTCCACAGCAAGGTTTTCCCGAGGCTCCGGCTCGTGCCGCGACAGCCGCTAAGCCTGCCCGTAAGTCCTCGGACAAGACGCTTGAGCAATTCCTGAAGTCGTGGGCTGAGCATATTCGGCGCGAACAGGAAAAAGTCCACAAGCTCTGCGAGATGAGCGTCACTATCCATCGACGCGATCGCGGGCTGACGCTATCAGACCAAGCCGGAACATTCGGCGTACAGCCAACGACGCAGGGCTATTGGCTCGATTACGACCCGTCAAGCGTCGGAGAGATACACCCTATCAACATCGTCGGTCCGGCGATAAACACCAACCAGAACGCCTGCCTGCAATCCAATTCCGTAACCGAGATACAAGCCGCAAATCAGAGCGCCAAGAGCAAGCAGGCCGCGATGCGATGGAAGAAGGTTTCTGACTACTTCGAGCGGCGATGCTGGAATGAGGCTGAGCGGGCATTTATCTTTGACGCCGTACAGAAAGACGGCACAATTCTGGTCTACTCGTATACAAAGCGGGTCGATGAGATGGAAGCCGCGGCGACCACGGAGCGAAAAGGCTCGGTCGCGATGTTCCAATGCGAATGCGGCGAAAGCGGTATTGTTGAACTACCTGAAAGCCCGACAGAGCAAGTGGGCGAAATACCCTGCCCGAAATGCGGCGGGGCGGCTCCCGCAATGTTTGAGCCGGCCGATGGTTTCGATCTGGAGCAGGCAAATGTTCCGGTATTTGAGATCTGTGATGAATTGATACCGTTCTACAACTTTACGATCGACACCTACGGAGCAAAGGTCGGCGGTATACAAGCCGCAAAATGGCTTCAGGTACAAAGGCTGGTCGATCAGGTCGATCTGGAGATGCGTTACCCCGGACGCGAGTTTGGGTCGGCGCTGAATTGGTGCTATCCGCTGAGATGCGACTACGCTCTCGCAAACGGAGCTTGGGAATATCTCAATTCGGCCGCATACCGCGCACAGAACCTCGAATTCGAGAAGTACGAAGAGCGAACGATCTACCTTCACAAATCAGCCTACGAAACTTGGATATCGCCCGAAGATTACGAGTTTGTCAGCCGGAAAGGTGAGCAGACGTTCCGCATCAAGGAAGGTCAGACCATCAGCGAAGCGTACCAGGAGATGTACGGCGAAGATCCTGAAGGCTTAAAGTTCGTCTGGATCGATGAGCAGCTTGTTGACATCGCGTCACCCGACGAATGCCCTGTTAATTTCCGCAAGTGCTTCTCAGACATTCACTGGCGGCGCGTCTCGGGTTCGTACCTTTCAAGCCCGAACTATTCGCTCGTGACCATTCAGGATGACATCACGCTCCTGAATACGATGAATCACCAGATCATTGCCCGAAATGCGGTCAATCCGGTCTGGTACGACTCGACTATCTTTGAGAAAGACGACCTTTCGCAAGAATTCGTACCCTCTAAGAACGCGGCCCTGCTTGACGATATAGACATTCGCAAGCACGTCACTCAGTTGCCGGTTCCGACTCCCTCACCTCATCTTGGAAACCATTTGCAGTTCCTTTGGTCGATAAAAGACGATGTTTCAAACGTCACTCCGGCACTTCGCGGCGATTCGCAAAGCGGCGAAACCCTCGGAGCGGTTCGCCAGCAGCTTGAGCAGTCGTATGGCTCACTGACGTCGGTTTTGAAGTCGTTTGCACTGTGCAAGAACAACGTTTTCAAGCAGAAGGCTGAAATGTGCAAGAAGGTCTGGACGGTAGAGCAGTTCCAGGCGGTCGGGTCGATGTTCGGAGAGCCGTGGTCAGAGGAAGATGTTGCCGAAATGATCGACATTGACCTCGATACCGACCTGATAATCAGCTACAAGATGGGTTCGGAGATGCCAGCGTCGAATCTCGACCGCGAACTCAGATTCCAGCAGGGCTTGACGGCTCTAACCAACTTTATTTCGGCCGCACAGATACCGCTTCCGCCGGATCGCTTCCAGAAGATCCTTGAGAAGATCGACGAACAGGCAGGTTTCGACTTCGACCTGAGCGGGCTTGAGGTAAATGACCTAGTGGCACAGAAGCGGTTCCTTGAGCTTGCAACGATCTGTGCCGAGTATGCAGATACCTCGTTTGAAGAGGCTGAGGCCACGAAACAGGAAGCCGTTGGCATTCACCCGCAATCGGGAATGCCGATAACGCGGATGGATCTCATCAAGGAGGAGATATTCGCTCAGGCAACTTCGCTGACCTTCAGCCAGTACGAGGACTTAGATACGCAGCGAGTGTTCTTTATCGAGCAGTTGCGGCTTGAGTTCGGCAAGACAAAGCCGAATTGGGTTCTGCTTGAAATGCTGAATCAGGTCGTTTCGATGATCGAGATGGCTCAGCAGGGTCTCGCGATGGAACAGATGATGGCTGACCCGCAAATGCAGTTACAGCTCGCCCAGGGCGAAGCGGAAGATGCAAAAGCGGCTGAAAATCAGGAACGCGAGGATGCCGATAAGCAAGCTGAACGTGAGTTAAGAGAAAAAGAGTCCGCTCAGTCGAATGAGCAAGCCGGTATGCAGCAGGCGGTCGGGATCGCTCAGCAGATGGCGGCTCAGGAGCATGAGGCGAAGATGATGGCGGCAAAGTCAGAATAAAGATCAATCTATGTATGCGTGTTGCAATAACGGCACAAATTAAAAATGGGTGGCTGTACGAGGCGGTAAAAATACTAGGCAGTCAAGCAGCTTTGGCGAAATTCTTAGGGGTTTGGCCGAATACAATTGGCGAATGGTTGCACTTTCGCCGCGTACCGGCCTATTTGGGCAATGAGACTGCCTCAGAGAGCGTTAAGAGGCAATATGAGGAATGGGATAAGAAATTTGTTGAACTTATTGGCGTCGGGTTAGATGACGTATTTCCTGAAGAGGTGCGGAGGAATGCAACCGCCTTACGGCATATGGCTAAACTCGAGGCCATTAAAGAAATGCCGGTCGAGAAATTGATCGAATGTGGAGCCGTGCCAAGCAGATTATTGCAATCGCCAGAGCAGGCAGTGGCCCAAAATGAATTCAAGGATCAAATACAAAAAGCCTTAAACCTATTAACGCCCCGAGAAGAAAAGGTAATCAAGATGCGGTTCGGCCTCGGAGAATCAGGACGAGAACACGCACTTCATGAAGTTGGGAAAGTGTTGAGGGTAACCAGTACCCGCGTTCGGCAAATAGAATGCAAGGCTCTTGGCAAGCTCCGGCATCCTAAGCGATCGCGTGTTTTGAGGGAGTTTCTCAACGATTGAAAGTTTCGCAGGCCGGACAGTAAGCCGGATGCTTGCCTTGTACCAATAAACCAGCCGGACAGGTGTACGAAAGTTTGTACCCGTACTTTCGAGCCAATTCGTTACTCCGAGGCGAGCGGTCTTTTTGAATTCTTGCTGGTTGATAGATGCCGAGAGGTCCGCGTTTCGGCCTGCGATCTGATCTAAAAATGAGCGAAAGTCGCGACAACGATGAATTATCACCCGAAGCCGAGCGTCTGATCGAACTCGTCGAGGGCAATCTGCACTTTATCGCCCGAATGGATATGACGCTCAAGCAAGCCGTGGCGATCAAAAGCCGTCTTGCGACCCCGATAGGGGCATTGACCGCCAGATACGGCGTTTCAAAGACGCAAACGATAAAAAAGGCGGGTCGCAAGGTCTTGTATGGAAAATCTGATTGACAACCATAGAGTGCGTAAACTAACATTTTGTTGAATTCGGGATTTTCTCGATACTTTTTGAAAAACTAGAAAGATCCGAAAGGGCAGGCTACGGTCTGATACTCACGAATACGTTCGTGATGCAATCAGCAGTAGCCTGCCCTTTTTTCGTTTTTCAACCGCCGTCTCTTTGGGAAAACGGACAGCCACCTGATCCACACGTCGCTTGTCCTCGCGTTCCAAAGACACCGCAAAAGCCCCTTGTTATGAACGATACACTCGCCAGCGCGCCAGCCCTCGCGGAGACAACCGGTTCCTCAGACCCGATGGCGGAATTGACCGCATTTTTCGAGTCGGAGCAGACCAACCAAGTTGACAACTCAACCGATACGGAACAAGTCGAGGCCGATCCTCAAACAGACACCGAAGCTAACGCCGACGAGCCTGAAACTGAGGAAGCCGCTAACGAGTCCGGCGACGAAGCCAAGCCCGATGCCGAAGTAGAAGCGGCAGATGAGCCTAGCGGGTTCGACGCACTCGAAAGCGAAGCCAAGTCTGAGTTTCTTGAAAGTTTTGACGATATCAAAGCCAAGTATCCGCGCAATTCAAATAACGAACTCGTCGCGGAGATGGCACGGTACGGCAAAGCGGCCAAAGAAGGTCAGGAGGCTATCGAAGCGGTCGGCGGACCGGAATTCCTGCCCGGAGTCAAAGCTATCACCCAATCACTGCGAGAGGGCAACCATCGCGGCGTGTTTGAAGGAGTAGCACAGACGGCAGGACCGGAAGGACTTGTTTACTCGATCGCTGAAGCAATGAAGCTCGGATTTGTCGAGGCAGATGCTTTAGCGTCCAGCAAAGACCCGATGCATCAGCATTTCGGTACTGCGATGAAGGCTGTCACGGACAGCATCGTCGAGCAGCGATTTGGCGAAGGCATCACGACCGAAAGGCTCTCAAAGCTGGTCGAATGGGATCAAGCCGGATGGTTCGAGAAGATCGAGCAGTGGATCGAGGATGACTATATCGACAGCGACGAAATTCAAGACTTGCTGTCAACATCCAAAGACCCCGAAAAGCTCGCTCTCAAGCAAGAGTTAAAACGCCTCAAAGAAGAAAAAGAGGGACAACTTGGCAAGGAAAAAGCGGACGAACCTGCAAAACAGCAGCAACGTTCTCTGGAAGTTGAAAATTCATTCGACCAGATGGCAACCGAGAAGTTGCACTCGCTCTTTAACGACGTGATCTGGAAGAACAGCGTTTTACGCGATCTGCCGACGGATTCGCCCGAAACGAAGCAGGGCAAGGCGTTCTTACGCGAAGGCGTACTGAGACAGGCCGAAACTGCTTTTAAGACCGGCGATGCACGAGCCAAGTTGCTGCAAGGATTCCAAAGCGGGGCAAGAACCCCGATATTCCTGGCGGAACTATCCAAAAGTCTTAATGCAGGGGCGTTATCCGCAAGACCCGTGAATTCGGTAGCCGAAAGACTGGCCGCCGCTCTTCAGGGTAAAAGCCGCAATTCTCAACTCGCACAGAAGAACGTGGCCGCTCGGCGGCAGGTCAGGACATACGGCGATCAAACGCCCACCGAAACGACCAAGTTTGGCTCACAGACAAAGCCGCAAACTGACAAAGAGATCGTCGATGATCTCGCACGAGAGTTAGCAGCGATGGGCTTGGGTTAAACGGTCAGCAATCACAAATTTTTCTGACGCGAGGACAAGTCAATGAATATCACAGGAAATAATAACGGCTCGCTAGTCGAGGTAATGAGCAAGACGCTCGAAAACCTCCGCAACGCCGACGCTAACAGCTATCTCACCTCGAAAGTTGCCGGAGCCAAAGGCAAAGTCGAGGTCGTCACCGCGAACAAACGCGGATTCACGATCGCACTGGATTACTCGACCAACCCGACAGGTATGTTCGGTAATCCGAACGGCGGTAATCTGCCGACCACCTATGCCCCGGCACTCGACCGAATGACGGGCAGCTATCAGTACATCGCATTCGGACACGAAGTAAGCGGCGAAAGCCTTGCTAACTCGCGTTCGGGTATGCACGTTGGGGCAACCGCTCGTGCATTGGCGATCAAGAAGGAACTCGAGCGCCGCATGGAGTTTGAGGAATGGTTCTTCTGCCGCGGCGACGGTTCGCAGGTCATCGGCGACATCACCGCAGGCGTTTCGATCTCAGCAGCCGCAACCGGAACCCTTACGCTCTCAGGAGCAAGAGACGGAGCCGGTGCGTGGATGCTCAGAGTCGGCCAGCGTATCCGCATCTATGATGTGACGCTCGGAACGCTTCGCTCGCTCGCTACCGTGACCGCCAAGACGTCGAACACGGCTGTCAGCATCGTGCCTGACTCGAACCTGACGGCTGGTAACGCCGTGGTCGATACGGACGTAGTTCTGCCGGAAGGCGACACGACGTCACCGACGACCGCCGGTATCAAGGGCTTGCCCTATATCGTTTCGACGGCCGCGACGTACTTCGACAAGAACCGCACGAACGTTCCGGCTCTCAAGGCCGTTGTCGATGCGTCAACCACGACGATCAGCCGAACGACGATGGAAATTCTCCGCCGTCAGCACAAATCGATCCGTAACAACGGTTCGGTCAAGACGATGATCGCGGTCAGCCCCGCTCAGATGTCGCAGTATTACGCTCAGTTTTACGCTCAGAACACGGCGCACGTCAACGTGATCGGAAGCGAGAAACCGGGCATCGACATCGGTGCGAACTCGGAAGAGTATTCGTTCTGGGGTCAGAAGATCAACGAGTTCAAACTGCTCCATCCGAAGAACTTCTGGTTCGTCGATCCGAGTTCGTTTGTTCGCCTCACGCTCAAGGAAGCAGGCGACATGCTGACTCCGGCCGGCGGATATCTCCAGAAGATCTCAAGCGGTCAGTACGTCAATGCCGAACAGCATTGGTCGGACGACTATCTCGAATACCTCAGTGCCAACCCTGCTAAGAACGCAGGCTTTACGGCTCTGACGTTCTCGGGCTTGCCGCTGCTCAAGGATGACACGTTCGTCGGATAACTTTAGCCGTGAGGCTCGTGGGAATGCCCTGCGAGCCTCACGCATTAACGACCAATATCTGAATGACAGAACTCGATCCACAAGAAAGCCATCTCGAATACCAGCCAGCCCCGGCGGTGTCTGAGGATTTCTATAAGCAGTTGAAGGTCATCGTGCCGAAATGCCCGAACAATACCGACCTTTATCTGCGGTTTTCGTGGGGGATGGATGTTACTGAAGTTCTGGACGGCAAGATCGTTCGCCGCTATCCCGACCCTGAAGGAAAGTGTGTCGGGCTTCCGTTCTGGGTAATGGAAGGCTGGCAGTCGCCGGATGTTTACGACGAAGAGCAGTGGCGACAGAACGAGGCTTTGCTTGGACCGTTCCCGCATAACGGGGTTTGGGATTACATCGCCATCGTCCAGGACGACGAAGGGCGGTTTCTGAATCTCGGGGCAAGAGCTTTGCAGATGGCCCGCGAATGGCGGCACTGGAAGTCAAAAAGCAATAAACGAGCATTGGAGGATCTGTTAGAACGCCGGTGCGTGTCGCAAGTCCTCAAAGAGAAGCGTTTCGCCGCTCACAAGGAAGAACTGCTCGACGAATTTGTACGCGATGCGTCCCGTCTTGAGAGAGGCGGTTTTGACCCGCGAAAGAGAACCTTAGTAGGAAAAATCACAGGAGGCGGCTACCAGCAGACCGAAAGCGGTTTGCTCGTGCCAGCAACAGTCTAAATGAGTACAGCATCAGCAGTTCAGGTATTTGAGCCGATCGACACCATTGACCCTAATCAAGACCTTTCGGCAATGGAGGTTCGTTGGGGAATTCAGGTCGGCGTTCGTGAGAAGCCTATCAGTGCGACCGAGTGCGGGTTGTCACATGTTCCGTTTGCTCAGTTTTTCCCGATCAAAACCTTCCGCTCGCCTCGGGAAGTCCACACGACCGACGAGTACAAGCCGCGTGAGGAACTTGCCACGATCCCTGCCGGAACCGCTGAAGCGTATCTGATGGATATGCTTGGCAATCAGGACAGTTCTCGGTCGAATTGGGGTCTAAAGACGGCTTTTCACAACGAACGCGACACGGCAAAGCTGGCTGTCATCTCTGACGCTCTATTTCCGCATCTGTCGCACATTCGCGAGATCGCTCCGGGCGTCATCAGCGACGTTTGCGAAGGTTCGGACGATCTGGACTACGGACGCCGTGAAGATTGTACATCGTGCTATTGGAAGTGGCTCAACTCCGACGCTGTGTCGGCGTACATCGAGCAAGTTGCCATGCAGGGCGTATCGGTGACGGTTCGTGACCCGCATACCGGCGAGATCACACAGACAACGGTCAAGCCATCTATCAAAGAACTTCGCACGGCTCACGAAGTCGCACTTGCTTCAGCAAAGCAGGCTTTGACGCAGCTCGAAAAGACCTGGGCATCCATTGCTAAAGAGTACGACGCAGGCGAAAGCGGCGGGCGAAAGGATATCTCAGATGCGGAACATCAGTACCGCAAAGACCTTCACCAGACCAAGCCGCAAGACCGTCAGTTTGCCATTGCCCGTGAGTTTGCAAAGGCGAATTCGGTCAACGCAGGCAATAACGACGAAGTGCTGAAGGTGCTGGCACAGGGTCAGATCCAGATGCAGGAAAATCTTGCAAGGCTCACGGAAGTTATGGCGGCTCAGGTCGCTTCACCAGCAACGACAACCGCCGCAAAAGACGGCAAGGGGAAGTAGAAAAATGAGTGAAAAGCTAATCAAAGCGACACTGCCAAACAAGGCTGAGGTCAAGATCAACGGACTGGATGTGATCCTCGCGGAGAACCTTCATTTCCATATCAAAGGCGTGGAAAGCATCGACGATGCGGCCGAGGCTTGTGTTGCGGCCGGCCTTGATATCGATTTCTCGCATTTCGACCAAGAGAAGGGCGTCAATGTGACGTACCGCAAGCTCGACGGTCTGCGGATCGAGACGGCTCCTGAAGAGACGTCTCCGCAAGAAACACCAAAGCCAGCAAAAACGACCAAGAAAGCGGCTTAGTAAAACTCGATGAGTTCGACCTTTGCACAACTGAATGATCGCGTCTATCTGGAACTCTCGATGGCGGCAGAGTTTTTGCAGCTTGACGTTATCCATAACGCGGTCATTCAGGCACACACCTTACGGGTGGCACAGTCGCGAAACTCGTCGATAAACGTACTTCTCGGGGTCACGGCGGGCTTTACGCCGACGACGAAGCGGCACGATATCACCGCTCTTATCGGTAAAGGCATTCCGGCATGGATCGAGTTTCAGGAAGGTAGTGACTGGACGCCGATGCGAGTGGTCAATCTTGCACAGATCGCTGATTACGAGCAGCTAGGTATCCAAGCGGCGGCATTTGAGGCCGAAGAGTCGGGAAGCAGCACGACCGAGCCGATCCAGTACGTCAATTTTTCTCTGACGCCATCGGAAACGTTTCGGATCAGGTTTGACCGCGACACATACCGTCTAAATTTGAGCGAAAACATCCTGCTGCCGGATTCGGTAGCGGGTTTGATAGTCAAAGAAGCTGAGAACTCCATCATTCCAAAGATCAAAATGTCGATAGACACCAGATGCCGGAACGATAAGGCTCTCGCACAGATCGCAAAGGGCTTGAAAGAGTCGCTGAGCGAGGTTTATGCCCAAAATACGCGGGTTTGGCATGTTTGGGCGTTTCGGGACCGACGAGGGGATGTGGCGTTTACAAAACCGACGCCTTCGAGCCGTGGAATGTACGGATATTAACGAACTTTTTGAGGTAAAACTACAATGGCCGATCTCGCACTATTAGCAAACGTCCTTCCGCGTGTCATCTCGATCCTGAATGCCAACCCCGGTGTTTGGGGCAGTACCGTTTCGGGTAACGTCGGAGCCTTTCCAACCGACTCTGAGATCGTGGCGGCGGTCATCGAGGCTGATGGTTCGCTCATCACTCGTGGTTATTTCAACTCGATAAACAACTCGCTTGCCGAGCGGTTTATGAGCATGTCGTCGCCGTTGCCAAAAGGTGCGGCAGTGCCGGAACACTACGGGAACATCGGAAAGGTCGAACTTTCTAAAGACGTTCTGTCCGTAACCGCTGTCACGAACGCAACCGACCTGTTTACCGTGGTCGATATCATTTCAACGTCCTCGGACGGCAAGCCGGTAACGTTTCTAGCAGCCACCGGCGGAGTGCTCCCGACGGGTATTACAGCGGGAACGACATACTACATGGCCCGAGTGTCCTCGACTACCTTTAAGGTGTCCGCGTCGATGTCGGATCACGCAGCGGGGATTGTGGTCAACATCACATCTGACGGAACGCTTCCATTCTTTGTTATCGAGTGGCAGGACGGCGTTGAAACTGACGGTTCGGATGACATCAAGGCCGCGATCGCCGAAATGGTCGATTACGTGGGCGAATCCGAAGCGTACAGCTATCTCTACGCCATCGAGAACAACATTCTCTATCACGCGA
>LNFM01008575.1_pt1 | contig 15360 bp, 13 predicted proteins | sample 596031 | NCBI WGS metagenome assembly LNFM01 (sample SAMN04254537, study PRJNA301005) | activated carbon metagenome | isolation source: dual media filters at the Ann Arbor, Michigan drinking water treatment plant | place: USA: Ann Arbor | reverse complement strand
CAAAGATCTCGCGGAGCCCCCGCCGGCACGGCCAATTCACTGACACCGTGGTAGACGGTTAACCAGCCGTGGCGTGTCAGAATGGGCGGAGTACCGCCACCGATCTTGAGTTGCTCCCAGTCGGCGACAGGCGTGGCAAGTCGATGATGCCGTCCAAAATGACAGAGGTGAAGCGGGGCACAGGCTGCCATAGCCGTCGAACAATACGAAATCCAAATACTCTCGTGATCGTGATCGATGATCCGAGGACTAGGTTGCCCCGCGACGTCCTCGGGCCGAGAGCCAGCAAACAATGGCCGCTGCAAGATTGCCATGGAGAGCTGACCGGAAGGGTCTGGAATGGCAACGGGGAAGACACTCGCATCCTTGTTGTCGACCCCGTCGAACGCGATGCCCCGATAGTCCTGGAACGTTGCCAGGCCGAGTCGCTCCCATTGGAACAAGTCGTCGGATATCGCCAACGCGATTCTCGGCCCTTCCGAGGAGAACGCGGTGTAGGTCATGACATAGCGATCAAGCGGCTCTACAAAGGTGACGCGCGGATCTTCGCAACCGCCTGTTCCATCATTGCGCATCTCGAATGGCTCCTTTGGCTCGAGGGCGATCCCGATCCGCTCGACGCCTTCGGGATCGCCTGCAGCATTGAAACGGACGCGCGCAATGCCGATGCGAGAGTGGTTGCCGCGCGCGACAAGCCTTGGAAACAGGTAGAGGTGGCCGTCGCGGCCCCTTGCGGCGCCGGGATTGAGAACGCCTTCGAACTCGTGGGGATTGCCCGGCTCTGGCACCATGACAACGCCGATACGCTTCAATTGGAATGCACTCATGTGGCGCGCCGACTAGTCGATGTCTGATCCGTCAAGTGCGCTTCACCAACGGGCGCAACCATCGCAATCATCCGCATTACGGACTGTGCGATCACCAGCTCTTCATCCGTGGGAATAACGTAGACTTCGACCCGCGCCTTGTCGGCCGAGATACGCTGCGAATTGGCAGCGTTGTGTTCTTCGGCGAGAGAAACCCCGAGATAGGTCAACTCCTCGCAGATCCTGCGCCGGATCGTTGGAAGATTCTCGCCGATCCCGCCCGCGAAGACGAGTGTATCCAGTCCACCAAGAGCTGCAGCGAATGCACCAATCCATTTTCGCGTCTGATAGCAAAACAGCGCAATTGCCTCTGCCGCACGCACATCCATGGCTTCATGGGCCAGAAGCTCGCGCATATCGGCACTGCTCTCGGACACACCGAGAAGGCCCGATTCTTGATTCGTCATCGTCTCGAACTGATCGACGCTCATGCCGTCCGAACGCGAGAGATACGAGATCACGCCTGGATCAAGGTCTCCCGACCGCGTTCCCATGACGAGGCCCGACGCTGGCGTGAAGCCCATACTGGTGTCGATGCACTGACCGTCGCGGATAGCTGCCAAGCTTGCGCCATTGCCGAGATGCGCGAGTACCACGCGTCCGCGCGTAGCTGAAGGTACGCCGAGCCGGACAAGCTCTTGCATCAGGAACTCGTACGAAAGGCCATGGAACCCGTAACGACGTACGCCGGCCGCCTCATAACGGCGCGGAATTGGAACGACACTCGCGACGCGCGGCATCGTCCTATGGAACGCCGTATCGAAGCACGCGACCTGCAGCATTGCGGTATGCCGTTCGGCGAAGATCTCCATCAACCCGATTTCGAGCGGGAGATGTTGTGGATCGAAAGGAACGGTCCGCCGCAGATCGGCCATCAGTTCAGGAGTGACCAATTCTGGCGCGCTGTGCTGCATGCCATGGACGACCCGATGGCCGACGGCCTGGACCGAAGCGAACTCTGGCAGTGCCTCGAACCAATCGACGAGCTGCCTAGCTGGCGCCGCTCCGGACAGATCCAGCTTTCCGCCCGCTCTGCGAACGGGGGGATTACTGCCATTGAACACGGCATACCGGATACTTGATGAGCCGGCGTTCAAGGCGAGTACAGATGAACCATCGTTTGCGGCTTTCGCGGCAGCTGGCACGCCGCAGCAGGACGAAAAAGCTGCCTTGGTTTTCGGATTTATTCCAGTTGCCATGTCACAATCCGTGTACTTGCCACGGAGCGACGATAAAGCCCCACTGTCACCGGCACTCAATCATGCGTGCCGGCCGCAGAACAGAGTCGGAATCTACTCATCAGGCCCGAGGCCGAACACATCCGCGATGGGATCGAAAAGTGGCGCACGCCACCGAGGCAGCGCTCGCTCACGTAAGAGGTGCCCCACCCTCCGGTGCCTCCCCCTGGGCTTTGGAGGCATATGCGACCATGTCGCGATCGCGCTCGGCAATACGCGCAACTATCCAGGCATCCACCTCTGCCTCAACCCAGCCGACACGAGCACCGTGAATGCGCACAGGAGGAGGAAACAAGCCGACCTCCGACAGCCGGTAAAGCGTGGCACGGCTCAACGACGTGCGAGCACACACAGCCTTCCAACCCAGGAACGTTGGAGAACCGGCTGAACTTTCAGAGGTGGATTTCATTTCAGGCAAGAAGCCGCGCGCAGCAGCAGCGACGGAAGCAGGCGGCAAAGCCGTATTCGGAATTTTGGGCATGGCTAGGTCATCGGTTGGGTTAGTTCGATGACAAGCGGGTTCTGCCCACCTGCCGCCAGTCTGCCCTGGCGTCCCAACACCGATCAACCGCTCTGATCAGCTAAGCACGGAGAGATGCCCTCATCCGCTAGGCTCCGAAGTACCCTCCTTCGGATAGGACCGACCGCAAGGATCGGCAAGGCGATACTATACTGCCTCCAAAGTCGGTTCACCGATCACCGCCGAGAATGCGGATACTGTCGTTCGCGTCTCAGGTCAACCGGCTTATCCATAAGGTATCGAATGCGCGGCAAGCCTGCCAAAGAGCGCGCCGCCGTTTCGACGGCAAGCCACTCATTGTACCGAAAGCGTGCCGAAAATGGCTCGATCAAGGCTACTCGGAGGTCACTCAATCGACATAAGTCATTGATTTTATTGGTCGGGGCAGCGGGATTCGAACTCGCGACCCCCTGCTCCCAAAGCACGTAAGGGTTCGCGCGCGCGTAGTAACGACTTGCGCGCGTTCGCGCCAGTGATTGAGTAAACACCATACATTTCTGCCACTTGCGAACGCATCTTTGATCGACAACACGCGAACGCGCGCACCCCCTACCTATTTACGCGCCGAAAAACTGTGAGGCACCTGTGAGGCAGAGCTTGCTGACCCACGGTAGCCGTGGCATTCGTCGCCGCATGACGAAGCTCGCTTACAATGATCGCGCCGTTCGCGCTGCCACAACGATTGGCGGCAAGCGGACCAAGTACTCGATCACAGGCCATCCCGGGCTGGTGCTTGACGTGACGCCCGGCGAACCGGAGCCGTCGAGGCGTTGGTTTGTACGCTACCAAGTCGGGCGCGGCAGCAGTCGACGGCAGGGCTACGACGCCATCGGCGACATCAAGCATTGGACGGTCGGGCAAGCGTGGGAAAAGGCGTCCCAGATCATTCGCGGGGCGCAAGGGGGCACTGACCCCAAGGCGGAGCGCGAAGCCGAAGCTGAAGCCAAAGTTGCTGAAGCCGAAGCCAAAGTCGTTGAGGCGCGAACGCTAGCAGCCGTCTACGGGGAGTGGCTTGAGCGACCAAGCCGCAAGCGAACGCTACGAGAGCGGTCAGTCGAGGCCTATGACCAACAGTTCAAGCACGTCAAAGCACACCTCGGCCCAGTCCCGATCTCCGAGTTGACTGGCGAGCAGATCTCGACCGCGGTGGAGAAGATTCGGAGGGCCACGACCGATACCAACCTCGGGCGGCGCGGCTACATGGCCACGAAGGCCCTCAAGCTGATCCGTAGCCTCTGTCGCTACGCCCTGGACAAGGGCTTCGTCGACCGAGATCCGACACGCGGCATTGAACTGCCCGTGCCCGAGAGCAATCCGGACGGACGACAGAACCGACCGCCAAGCGATGCCGAGCTACGTCAACTATGGTTGACAGCGCCGGAGCACATGAGTGCCCAGCACGTCAAAATCATGAAACTCGCATTCCTGCTGGGCAAGCGGGTCTCGGAAATGTGCGGCGCGCTCAAGATCGAGGTCACCATCGAAAGCGACCGGCCATCCTGGTTCATCCCCGGCACGCGCGAAGGTAACAAGTCGCGCGAGGACCAGATCGTGCCGCTGCCGCCGTTGGCCACCTCCATCTTACTTGAACAGATCGTAGCGTCTGGTGCGTCACCCTACCTATTCCCAGCGAAGGGCAGACCGCAGACGCCAACGCTGCGCCACGCACCGTCCCAGGCCTTCGCCGATCTGCGCACCAAGCTTGGCATAGACGACGCCGTTCGCTTTCACGATGCCCGAGGCTTGATCTCGGACCAAATGGCCAAGATCGGTGTACCGTCCGAGTATCGGAGCCACGTGCTCCACCACACCGGCGACACCCGAGCATCGCTGGCAAACAGCGTTTACTCGACCTACGACTACGAACCCCAGAAACGCCGGGCGCTAGAGCTTTGGGAGCTACGGCTGCTGGAGATCGTTGAGGGGCGACCTGCGAGCGGCGAGCGTTGGTGATCGCCATGCAGTCGCGCAGCGGACCGGCAGCTATCTGGTCTGGACCGCCCATCGTCAGCGTGGCAGTTTACCAGGGAGTGCTGCACCAAAGCTTCCCTGAGCAAGCGCAGCATCATCGCTCGCGCTGCAGGGAAGCCGCCATCGAGCACGAGCCACGCTCAGCCTGCAGATCGCCCCCTCGGGGGGCGGTCGCGATAGATTGATGAAGGGACATCGCCAGTGTGGCCCGACACACCCTTCATTGCTCACGAAAAGCACGAGCGAGGCCATCGCTGATGGGCTTGAGCAGATAGGACCAGGCCGTTCGCGTGCCGGTTTCGATGAAGGCTTCCACGGGCATTCCGGCAACCAGCGCGACCCCTATCGACGACGTATCCACTATCTCTATGCGGGCGGTATAGAAGCCGCCGGTTTGGTCTCGGGACAGATCAGCTGCCACATGCGCCACGGATCCGCGGACGATCGGGGTGGTTCTCTGGCTGAGGGACGAGAATCGCAGCAAGCTCGATTGGCCCTGGCGGATCTGATCGATGTCGTTGGGTCCCACGCGGGCCTCGACCACGAGCTTCGCATCGCTGGGAACGATGGACATGGCTGTTTCACCAGGCTTGACGATGCCGCCGACCGTGTGTTGGCCAAGCTCATGCACGATGCCGGCCACCGGAGCTCTCAGCTCAATACGCTTCAGCTGATCTTTAGAAGCAGCCAATCGCTCCTCCGTCTCGGCAATGCGGGCCGATACGTCGCGCAATTCCCGTTGCACCTCACTGCGCCAGCGCAGATCGAATTCGGCCTGTTGCTGCGCGGTCTCCGCCAGCATAGCCATAGCTTGGCCACGGTGCCCCTGCAGTGCCGCGAGTTCTCCGTCGTATCGGGCACGCTCCCGGCGCGCCGCCGTCACGCGGGCCATCGTCGTCAAGTTGCGCCGCCAGAGCCCTTCGATGATATCGAGATCTGCCAGGATCATTGCGAGCTCTCGCGACTTTGCGGTCTCATTGGCCAGCAAGCTGCTCAACTGCATTTCGATTTGCACCCGTCGCTCGTTCAACCGGCCGATCGACGCCATGCGCGCTGCACGCCGCGCCAGGAACAAGCGATCCTCAGCAATCATGGCCGCCTGGGCGCGTGGGTCTGTCAAACGCAACTCGCTGGGGAAGACGATCGCACTCGCGTCATCCCGCTCGCTCACCAGACGTGCCTGCTCGGTCACGAGTTGGCGGAGACGCGATTCGAATATGGCGTACTGAGCATTGGCCTGTGCATCGTCGAGGCGAAGCAGCACGTCACCTGGCGACACACGCTGCCCGTTGGCGACCAGTATCTCGCCAACGATACCACCTGTCAGGTGCTGCACTTTCTTCTGGTTGCCTTCGGTGACGAGCGTACCGCGCGCGATGATGGCGCCCGATAAATCAGCCGTGGCGCCCCAACCCGCACCACCCAGGACGATGAGCGTTAGTGCGACGACGCTCACCAGACCTCGCGCCTTCAGACCTCGATCGACATTTGCAGTCATGACGATTGATTCTCCCCACCCACAGCGAGCGGCTGCGCAAGGGCGGCCTGATCGCGACGATTCCGCAGCTCGGTCAGCACGTTCGTCTTGGGACCGAAGCTGGTGAGCCGTCCCTGCTCGAGAACTGCGATATGCGTAACGGCTGGCAGGAGGTTGGTTCTCGTTGCTGTCGCAATGATGATTGCGCCACGACTCTGGGCTGAGCGTATAGCCCTGACGAGAAATCCTTCTCCATCGGCATCGAGATGAGCACAGGGATCATCGAGCACAAGCAGTGCAGGATCGCCGTAGAAAGCACGCGCAATCGCCAAGCGCTGTTTCATACCGGGTGTGAGCGCATCACCGATCTCCTCGATGCGCGTCTCGTATCCATCGGGGAGCGACTCGAGCAACTCGTGAAGTCCAACGAGACGGGCCGAACGCTGGATGCGTTCGATCGATGGAGCGTCGCGCATCATCGCGATATTCTCTGCGATTGAGCCTGGATGAAACGACGGCTGCTGCGGCAGATATCCGATGAGCGAAGCTGCGTTGTCGTCAATGACGGCGAGATGACGAAGTCCATCGATCAGAACGGCACCGCGCTGCAACCGCGCCAGCCCAGCCGCAGCCTCTAGCAGTGTGCTTTTACCCGCTCCGCTTTTTCCAACCACGAGCAACGCTTGTCCTGCATTGATCTCAAGCCCGATGCCGGACAGCACGGGCGGTCCACCGGCAGGGTGAGCCACTGCAACATCGCGCATGGCGAGTGATTTCGGTTTTGCCGCACCTGCGTTCTTAGAGCGTCCGCGCGACGTTACAGCTACCAACTTCTCCAAGCGCCCAATGCTCTGCATCAAGGCCCGAAGGCTCGCCCAAGAGGCGATGGCCGTATCGATCGGCGACAGCGCGCGGCCGGCGGCCACCGAGGCTGCTATGATAGCACCGGCTGTCATCCGATCCTGGATGACGAGGTAAGCTCCCAGGCCGACAATCGCCGATTGCAGCATCAATCGTAGCACGCGCAGCGAGGCGGCCAGTCCGCCGCTGAGATCTGCGGCTCGGGCTTGCTCAGCGACTAGGCTTGCGTGGGCGGTTTGGAATCTGCGGCTGGCAACGCCGGCCAGTCTCATGGCGAACAGTGGCTGGGCGTTGCGCAACTGCGCATCGACAAGCCCCATCCTCTCTTGGGCAAGCTGCGTCGTGATCGCTTCTCTTCTGCGCCAGCCAACCGAGCACACCGCCGCGATCACTATAAGCAGCATGATGCCGCCGCTCGTAAGCCATGCGAGCTCTGGACTGACAAGCCAGAGGAAGGCCAAGTAGAGAGGAACCCAGGCGAGGTCCACAACCGCGAGTGCGGCGCCCGTGCCCAGGAACGAGCGAACGAGATCGACGTCCTTTATGCCCTGCATGCCTTGCTCAAGCGACGAGCCGCGCTGTCGCGCGAGAAGCAGCGCCCGATGCGCGAGCGGCATTGTGAAACCATCGATCCTCAGCCCCATTCGCAGAAGGATCTGGGATCTTAGGACGTCGAGCACGCCGAAGGAAACGTAAGCGCCGAATATGAGAATGGAAAGCGCGACCAGGGTCGGCAGGCTGTGACTGGTGAGAACGCGATCGTAGACCTGCAACATGTAAATCGCGCCGGCCAGTGCCAGCACGTTCATTGTTCCAGACAATGCCACAACGAGAATGCCGTAAGACGCCGAGCCCGAGGCCTTGATCATCGCGCGCACAATGAACCTCTTTCTCTGTTTTGCAGTGTCGTGCATTCGGGCGACCGATCGGGAATTGGCTGATCCCGATCGGCGCCGCCGGAACCGAGTGCTAGATGATCTCGAAATCGCTGGAAGACAGGCTCGTCACGCCATTCAGCGTCGCAACGTGGGTGGCAGCCGCTCCTCCCAGCCCATCCACATCCCAGAGCAGCGCTCCCGAAGAGGTATTGAACAGGAAGGTTCCCTGGCCTGACGACGGCGCCACTGGAGCAGAGCCGACGACGAGCCTGCTTGGATCGAGCGTGCTACCAGCTTGCAGACCGCCGCCGAATGCCGAAGCTGACACCAAGAGGCGATCGATATCTGTGCCGAAGTCGGTGATGACGTCCCGATCGGCGGCATTTCGCGCCAGGACGAAGTTGTCCTGGTCGGCGCCACCCGTAAGGCGGTCGATACCACTGCCGCCGATCAGCGTGTCGGTGCCGATGCCGCCAATCAGTGTATCGCGACCGGCGCCGCCATCGAGAAGATCGTCACCCTCGCCGCCGTCGAGCACATCAAGGCCGGCCTCACCACGCAGCGTGTCGGAGCCATCCTGCCCATTGAGCCGGTCATTGCCGATGCCACCGAACGCTATGTCGTCGCCGAAGCCCGCGAAGACCCGGTCGTCGCCGTCGCCGGCGAAGAGCTGATCGTTATCGTCACCGCCGTTGAGTGTGTCGTTGCCGAGCCCGCCGTAGAGGACATCCTCGCCGGAGTCGCCATTAACGATGTCGTCGCCATCGCCGCCTTCAACGAGATCGGCGTCCTCGCCTCCGCTGAGGGTATCGTTGCCCGCACCGCCGAAGACGAGGTCCTGACCTTTGCCGCCGTTGGCGACATCGTCGCCGTCACCGCCGTAAACCTCGTCGTTGTCCTCGCCGCCATCGACCACGTCATTACCGATGCCGCCGAACAGCAGGTCGCTGCCCGAGCCGCCATCGAGGGTGTCATTGCCCTCCTCGCCCTCGATGAGATCGTTGCCCTCACCGCCGGAGATCAGGTCGTTGTCTGCCCCCCCCCACAGCTCGTCATCACCTTGACCGCCATCGATCGTATCGTTTCCTGCATCGCCAAATACCAGATCGTTTCCCTCGTTACCGAGGAGACGATCGTTTCCGCCAAAGCCTTCGATTACATCATTGCCCTTGAGGCCATCGACGACATCAGCAAGATCGGTACCAGGAAGATTGTCGTCAAGCTCGGTTGGCGTCGGCATATCGCTCTCCCACATGGCGCTTTTGCGCGTGACATTGATCGGATCCTGAGGAGGTGCAGCAAGTGTGCCCTCGGGACGGGAGTGAAACGCCGGCTACGCAAACTTATTCCGATAAACTCGACTCGAAATGCGCGTGATCTTCCGGCATCCGTCAGCGGAATAAATGCCCACGCAGAGCGTTGAGGGCGTGTGACACTGCCGGGCATCCAGCCCCGCGGGCCACCTCACCATCAACGGCTGAAACCGGAAACTCATCGATGTTGAAGCTGCTCAATGTGACGAAGAAGCCGCGCATCGAATTCGTATGCGCACCGCAGGATTTTGGAATCATAGCCGAGCCAGTGCATGCCAAGACCGTGATGCCGGACTGGTTCAAGCGGCTGCCGGCCATCGACAAGTCGCACCTCACCGCCTCCAATAACGGACTGACCATCAAGCGGTGCATGCCGTTCCTCGACGCGCTGACCACCGGGTGGATCATTCCGGTCGGGGCGACCGTGCGATTGGAGATCAGGGACGGTGGGCGCACAGTGGACGCAGGCTGGGAACTCGACAAAGTCATGGTCTCGAACCACGGAATGCATCAGGTGGCCGGTAATCCTCTCGAGCCGAGACCACCGTGCAAGATGCACAATTACTGGACCATCAAGACTCCCCCCGGGTGGAGCTGCCTGTTCGTGCCACCTCTGAACCGAAACAATCCTGTGATCGAAATCGTATCCGGGATCGTCGATACGGATACCTATCAATCGTTGATCAACTTCCCGTTCTTCGCGACTGCCCCTGACGGGGTGTACACGCTCGAGCGCGGATCGCCACTGGTCCAGGTTATTCCGTTTCGTCGTGAGAGCACCCACATCACGGGGGAAGTAAGGGCCGAGTTCGCGGGCGAGGCCGAGACGCGGGAGCGCATACATCGCCTGACGCAGTCTTCGGAAGGCTGGTATCGCAAGATTGCGCGCGCCATCCGCTGATCGGCGCTGCCGGAACCCGCTGCCAAGTCGGCGCGCATCCCCAACGGGAGCGCGCCTGTTTTTTGTCCGCTGCCGGTTCGTCCGCATGCATGACTGCGTGAAAAAGGGGCCGACTTTCGCCGGCCCCTCGATGGTTTGAAAACGTCACGACTTGCCGCAGATCTAGTCGAACCCGACTGCCGGTAGGTCTGCCGATGCTCGATCAGAGCTGCGATTGAGCGCGTGCGGAATGCCCTGCCGCGGTCAGGCCAAGGGCATCGCAATGCAATCAACGACGAGATCTGTTGGAAGACGAGTTGGAGCTCGTGTTGCTCGATGTATTCGAGCTGGTGTTGCTCGAAGAGTTGGAGCTAGAGTTGCTCGATGTGTTCGAGCTGGTATTGCTCGACGAGTTGGAGCTAGAGTTGCCCGACGTGTTCGAGCTGGTGTTGCTCGATGTGTTCGAGCTGGAGTTGCTGGACTGGGCCACCCGCTGCGCATCGAGCTTCTGAAGCGTCGGCCTGTTCTGCTGAAGCGCCTCTACGTCCTGGGGAACCGCGGCCTGGGCTGCGCCGAGCGTCACAGCGGCTGAAGCGACCGTGACCAGACTGGTAATCGTGATCTTCTTCATCTCATACTCCATCGAGTGGATAAGCTTTGCCGAATGGCAAAGGCAAAGCGAGAACGGCTGCCGTATCTTCGTATTCCTGTCGTTTCGCTGACTAAATCGAAACAGTGCTCGAAGTGCCAATACTGAGAAAGCACTGACGCAATAACTTCACATCATGCGCATCGCAGTCATCGGATCGAGGCGTGACGCCTTGGCAGCCGGGCCGTAGCCGAACACAAGCCCAACGACAATCGCTGTGAGCATGGAAGCCATGACGATCTCGATCTGGAGACGAACGGGCAGCTCGAGCAAGTGAGCGCCACTGATGGTGAACAAGAGCCCGCCTGCGGCGCCGAGCACTCCGCCGACGAGTGACAGCAGCGCCGATTCGGCCAGCATCTGCATGCGGATTTGTTGAGGTGTCGCACCGATCGCCAGCATGATTCCAATTTCGCGGGTACGTTCGTCCACGGCTGCAAGCATGACGTTCATGATTCCGATCCCACCGAGAAGCAGACAGGTCACAGCGATCGCGGCCAGCAGAGCCATCATGGTTCGTGCAGTTCCCGCGAGCGCCGCTGCCTCCTGCCTCATGTCGACGACCGAAAAATCCTCCGATCCCTTAGTCGCCCCACGACGCTCGGACATGAGCGCTTCCAACCGCGCGGCGATCCGTTCATTGGGTACGCCGGCTCGTGCACTGACGACAATGGACTGCACCTCGGGTTTGCCGCTCATCCGGCGCTGAAAAGCAGCCAACGGCATCGCGATCATATCGTCGTCGTCAGCAAGGCGTCCCGATTTGCCCTGGTGCTCCAGCACACCGATCACCTCGCAGGAGACCGTCTTTAGCCGCACATGCTCTCCGATCGAGCGTTCCGATCCGAACAGACGCCGATGAACCTGCGCACCCAGTACGCACACAGCCCTACCGATCGCTTCCTCATAGTCGCTGAACATTCGCCCGTGGACGAGACGGAGACGACGCGCCTCGAACCACGCAACGTTCACGCCGGCGGCCGAAACCTGCCAGGTTCCGCCGCGGGCAGCAGCGACGGTCGGCATACTGGAAAAGCTTCCGACCCGGCGCAATCCTTGAACCTGCTGCTGCACCGCCTCGACGTCGGTGACGTCGAAAGCCCGAGCGGCCGTGCGGGTGCCCGATCCGGCGCGACGAACCTGTCCCGGCTGCACGACGATGATGTCTCCTCCCAGGCGAGCTATGTCGGACTTCATCTTGTCCGCGCTTCCCTGAGCTATGGAGATCATGGCTATCGCCGCGGCAATTCCGATGGCGAGGCCAAGCGCAGATAAGCCCGTGCGAACCCGATTGAGCGCCAGATCGCGAACGGCGAGTTCGACGGCGGACATCAGCATGGCACGGAACCTCACGAATCGATGACCGACGAGATGCGTCCAGCCTCGATGTGCACGAGCTGTCTTGCGGTCATTGCAACCTTCAAGTCGTGCGTGATGATGACGAGTGCTACTCCAAGCTCCCGGTTGAGCCTGCTCAGCAGCTCCATAATCTCATTCGCCCTGCCCTGATCGAGTGCGGCAGTAGGTTCGTCGGCGACGATGATCCGGGGGCGGGCCACGATCGCCCTGGCGAGCGCGACGCGCTGTTGCTGTCCGCCGGACAGCTGCGACGGCAGATGCGATGCCCTATCGCGGAGCCCGACCGCATCGAGCGCAATGTGCGCGCGCGTCGACCGCTCCCGGAAGCCTACGCCCCGATAGGCAAGCGGGAGTTCGACATTTCCCAGCGCGGATAACCTTGGAAGGAGCTGGAAGCTCTGAAAGACAAAGCCAACCGTCTGCCTCCGGACCATGGCAAGACCGTTCGGGTCAAGCTCGGCAGTGTCCTGATCGCCGATGAAGCACTGCCCCGATGTGGGACGGTCGAGGCAGCCGATGATGTTTGCAATCGTAGACTTGCCCGATCCACTGGGGCCGACGATGGCGATAAATGCCGCAGGCTCGATGTCGAGCGAGATATCCCGCAACGCATGCACGGTGTTGCTTCCCGAAGGATATGTCTTCCACACGTTCCTCAAGCTGACGAGCGGCTCCATAACAGCGCTCCTGCTTAAGATCCGGCGTCGGCAATATCGACGACAACCCGCTGGCCGGCTGCAATTCCTTCACCCGACACGGCTGTCAGGACGCCATCGCTGGGCCCCACGACAACGGAGATCCTGCGCAGACCGCTAGCATCGAGGACGTGGATATGTCTCTCCGGCGGTGTGGCGTCAGACCTCTCATCGCTATTGTCCGTATCGCCCGGTTTATCGAGCTGAGCTGCTGGCGAGCCGACCATCTGCTTGATGGCCCCGCTCGCCAAAAGTGTGGCAAGCTCGGGCGCCGGTGAAAAGCGCAGCGCTGCATTGGGGACGAGCAATGCATTGCGCACACGCTCGACACTGATATCAGCTGATGCCGTCATGCCTGGCTTAAGTCGAATGCGTCTGTTGTCGAAAGTCAGAATGGCCTTATAGGTAACGACGCCTTGTACGATCTCGGGGCCGATGTGAATGCGCTCCACCTTTGCCGCAAAACGCTTGTTGCGGAGGGCCTGAACGGCAAACGTGGCCGACTGACCGGCCTCGACATTCATCGAATCCGCCTCGTCGACGTCGACGCGGATCTGCATCTCGGTCAGGTCCTCGGCGATCCGGAAGAGCACCGGCGGCTGGAGCGAAGCGGCAATCGTCTGTCCGGGCTCGACGCTCCGTCGAAGGACAACGCCGTTGACAGGCGATACGATGCGGCTCTTGGCGAGGTTTGCCTCCGCGATCTGAAGATCGGCCTCGGCCATCTCGATCTCCGCCTTGAGGCGGTCAGCGGACGCGGAGGCGCGGACCGACTGGAACTCTGCCGCATCGAGGTCGCGCTCGCTGGCGAACCGGCCGGCATGAAGGCGCTGCTTGCGTCCCAGGTCGGCGGTCGATTTGCGAACATCGGCGCTGGCTTCCTGCAGTCGTGCCTTAGCCGCAGCGACCACGGCACGGGCGCGGGAGACCTGGGCCCGGAGCTGGCTCGGATCGAGTTCGGCTAGGACCTGCCCGGCCATGACGACATCGTTGGTCTTGATAAGCACACGCCGGACGGTGCCCGATTGCTCGGTCGATACGTCGATCAGCCTCGTCGGCTCGACAGTTCCGGTGGCGTGCACCTTCACGGTCAGGGTACCGCGTGTGATCGGCGCGGTGATGTAGCGGTTGTGCGCGGCCTGAGGTCCGCCCGAGCTGTAGAACGCAACAAAGGCCAAGAATGCGCCAGCGGCCGCGACAATCAGACTATCGAGTGCGAGGGCCTTGTAGGCCCCAACAAGGCCACGCCCGGTGCCGATAGCGGTGTGGTCGGGGCGCTGATCCGTTTCGATTGGCCTTCTCATACCATGCGCTCCCGCTTCGCGCGCGCGAGGGCGCTGATACATACGTGACAATCCCCAAGCCTCAGGACGGAGAACGCCGAGTTCGATCGGTTATTCCGCGTTTGCGCGATCATCGACAGCGTTGGCGACGTGGAAGCCGCTTCTCAACCATGAATGCGGAACGAAAGGCGCATTAAGCTTTGATCTTGGAGAATTGAAAGCCGCCACGGAATAGGTGAGAGACACCAGCGTTCTTGTCTTCGCAATCTGTCAATTCGATCGGGAAATCGCATGATCGAGGATGTCCGCCAGCAGATGGTGGAGCTGCTGCCCCGGCTGCGCCGGTTCGCATATTCGCTCACAGGCTCGATGGATGAGGCCGACGACCTCGTGCAGGCCGCGTGCGAGCGTGCGCTGGCAAGGCTCGACCAGTACCAGCAGGGCACGCGGCTCGACAGTTGGTTGGTTCGGATTGTCCAGACCACCTGGATCGATCGCAAACGATATGCACGACGAAGGCCGACGGTCAGCGATCCTGATATGATGGCATCGGTAGGCTATGACGCACGAATTTATGAGCAGGCCGAGGCGCGGGCCGACCTGGCGGTCGTCAGGAAACACTTCGGTGAATTGCCTGACGAACAGCGCTTGGTGCTCGCGCTCATCGTGGTCGAAGGGCGCAGCTACCAGGAGGTCGCCGAGATCCTCGACCTGCCCATTGGAACGGTCATGAGTCGGCTGTTCAGAGCGCGCAAGAAGTTGATGGAAGCACTTGAGAGACCCGCCCAGATCGCTCCATCCGCGAGGAAGCAGACAAAATGAATGCGCGAACCCAACGTCACATCATGGCCTACGTCGATCGCGCCCCGCAAAGTCTCTTTCCGGACGATGTCGATAAGATGGTCCGCGACTGCCCACAGGCCAACGATTTCGTTCGCCGACTCAAGTCCTTGTCAGCGTCTATCGAAAAGGCCTTCGAGTCGCCGATGCTTGAGCCGCCCCCTCATCTTCTGATGACCAGCATCGACTCCCAAATCGGACGGATCGCGGCACTGTTCGAGAGACTGTTCAATACGACCTTGGATCGCCAGTGGCGCAGATGGAAGGCGCTTTGATATGAGCGTGATGACAGACGAAATGTTGATGGCATATGCCGATAGCCAGCTTGACCCGCAGCAGACTGCCCAGGTCGAAGCTTACCTTGCTGACAATCCCCATGCGCGATTGCTGGTCGATCAGCTGCGGGAGAATACGCGGTTGACTGGGGCTGCGTTCGACGCTCCCATGCAAACTCCTCCTCCCCCTAAGCTCGTTGCGGCAATAATGGGCGGCGACCACGGCCAGCGCTCTCGCGAGGCTGTCGCCGAGAC
>LNFM01023904.1_pt1 | contig 15362 bp, 11 predicted proteins | sample 596031 | NCBI WGS metagenome assembly LNFM01 (sample SAMN04254537, study PRJNA301005) | activated carbon metagenome | isolation source: dual media filters at the Ann Arbor, Michigan drinking water treatment plant | place: USA: Ann Arbor | reverse complement strand
GGCCGACAGCAACTGCTTACTCTGTTCAGGCATACTCCGCGATAATCGCCCGCGTGGTCTGAACCGCCGAGATCAATTCAGTCTTGTCTCCGCCCTTGATCCCCAGCCCTGCAAGATCGAGCGACAGTAGGCCGCCGCCAGCCCTGCTGGCAGCCGCGCGTGCCGCTCGGCCGCGCGCCCGGGACAAAGTATCTGCTTTCACTGCGTCTTCAGCTGGGGCTTCCAGCGCACCGGTGGGTGTCTGGGGTGGAGAGCCCTTCGCACCATACTCTGCTCGCACCTCCTGCAACTCCTGCTTCAGCTTCTCGACGGTCTCGCGGGTCTCAGACATCTGCCGATCCCGGCGCAAGCGGTCCTCGTCCGGATAGGGGAAACTGCCAGCCTGACCCGCATGCAGCACCTTCAGCGCAGGATCGTCAAAGTACTTGATCCGCCGCGCCCGGATCGGCATCTGCGCGTCGATCACAAGGATTACCTCATCGAGGTCCATGCGCCGGGCCTGATCCTCGGTCAGAAGCGGCGTGTCTTCGGTCCGCTCGGAGACACTGCGCCCCTCGAATGGGTTGCGCCCGACGGCACGCGAGCGCGTGATCACCCGCTTGGTTGTCTTGCCCACGGCCTGGCTGAGTTCCTCGATGGTTTTCTGCTCGGACGGGGTGAGATATAACTTCACACCCGCGCCACCTTGCAGTGAGCGGCGGGTATTTTCACCGTAGATTTCATCGAGAGCGGGGATGGTCTGGGTGACTATGGCAAGATTGCCGCCGAAGGAGCGCAGCGTCTTGATGCTTTCGGCCACAATTGGCATTTTTCCGAGCCGGTCGAATTCGTCGAGCATGATCATCACGGGCCATGGTTCATCGTCCCCGGGCTCCTGCGCCTGCAGCGATGCGATCAGGTCCGAGAAGAACAGCCGGATCAGCGGGGCCAGGGGACGGATCATCTCGGACTCAACCACGAGGTAGATCGCATGCGGGCGCCGCCGGATGTCCCGGAAGGAGAAATCCGAGGTCGCGGTGGCCGCGTCGATCGCACGGTTGTCCCAGGTGTCGAGACCCGAAGTCATCAGGAGCGACAGGTAGGAGGTTAGGGTGTCGTTGTTTGTAGAGGCCATGCGCTCGAAGATCAGCTTGGCCGACTTGTTCTTCACCTCCTGCGCGCGCTTCAGGTATTCCTTCTGCTTGTCGCCGCCCGAGGCGGTGATGCGGTAGATCTCGCCGATTGTGGGCACGCCGCGCTCGAAGGCCAGAAGACCAGCCGCCACGAAGAGGTCGATCCCCCCGGCCAGAAGCCCGCTCAGCTTTTCGTTGTCAGTCTGCAGGAAGAGCTTGGCGGTGAGCTTCAGCTCCATCTGCTGCCGGTCAGGGTTGGTCATGGCCGCGATGCGGGCAAGCGGGTTGTAGCGATGCGTCGGGCGGTCCCAGTCGGTCGGCGCGAAACGAAACACCTTGTCGCCCATGCTGGCGCGGAAGCGCGAGGTCTCGCGGAAGTTCTCACCCTTGACGTCGAGCACCACGGCCGAGCCCTTGTAGGTGAGCAGGTTCGGGATCACGAACCCCACGCCCTTGCCTCGGCCCGTCGGCGCCACGATCAACGCATGGGGAAAAGTCTTGGACACGAGAAACGGGCGCTTCGATTTCGGGGGGCCGAGCTTGCCGAGGAGGAAACCGCCGCCCGGCTTGGCGAAAAAGCCGTTGCGCTTCATCTCGGCCCTGGTCTGCCAATGCGTGGTGCCGAACTTGGTCAACGCCTCCCCCAGAAGCGTGACGCTGAGCAGCAGTGCTGCGACCCCGAAGCCAGCGAGGATCAGGTTCACCCAGAGGAAGTCCTTCGGGGCGGTGGCCCCAAGCGCGCGGTATTCCCGCGCAAGCAAGGTGATGTCGAAGTGCTGCGTCGACAGCCCATAACGCAGGATCAGATAGCCCGTGGCCACCACATAGCCGATGGCGAGGCCGACCAGCGTCAGGCTCAGGATCCCACTCGCGATCTTGCCCTTATCCATGAGTGATCCCCTTTTCGCCGTGAGCCGCGACATGGCGCGCGCGCTGTGCCTCGATCTGCTCCTCGGCAAGCGCATCCAGCACCCGCTCCATGACAGGGCCGTGGGCGGTCACCTCGCTGCTCTCCAGATAGGCCTTGGCGAGTTCCAACTGCCGCAGCGGGTCCTCGCTGAACTTGTCCAGAACCTCGGCATTGCCCGCACGTAGCGCCGCGACCGCGTCTGGCGTGAGGTTTCTGTCGATCTGCTCGATCAGGCGATGCCCCGCTGCTTCGGAGGGAGGTGTGCCATCCTCGGCCTCGGCCCGCCGCAGGAACGTCGCCACGTCAGGGGCGGTCTCGGCCATGAAGCGCCGCTCGGCATAGCCTTGCCGCGCCTGGTCCTCGATGTCGAAGCTTCGCTCGCTGATATAGGCGCGCGACGCCCCCATGGCGCGCAGATTGTTGATCTCTTCCTGCACCGCCGCGCCGAATTCTTCATCCGGCATTTCCGCGCGGTAGAGCGCGAGCGTGCGCATGTCCTCGGTGATGGGACCAAGATGTTGCGAAGGATCGCGCAACCCAAGATCCATGTCGCCAGCGTGAAGCGTGCGGTCCTTCTCCTCAACGGCGAACTCCTGCGGCTTGCGGCTGTCGGTGATCTTGTCCCAGGCCATCGAGGCCAGTTCGGCATGATCGGGCGATCGCTGTGCATAGGCGTTGAAGGCAGCGCGCGCCTCTTCGACCTCGACAGCACCCGCCCTGCGCACGGAAGGGTCGTCCGAGAACGGGTGGTCAAAATCCGTCCGGCGGAACTGTGCGACCAGCTGCTGGAAGTCCTGCCGCTCGGACGGGGCGAACACGTCTGGCCGCTCGTCAGCCAGATCGCGTTCTGGCAGCGTCAGACGCTCGGCCAGCGAGACCTCGGCATCCTCCGCCTCATCGACATCGTCGACCGCCCGCAGGATGCGCGCATCGGTCAGGGTATCGCCCAGGCGGATATGAACGGCTTCCAGCTGGTCGAGCGCTTCCTCGCGGTCCTCGCCCTTCTCCAGATCGAGGTCGCCTGCTTTGGCGATGGCGCGCAGATCCTGCGCCAGCCACTGCCGTTCGAGGGCTGCATTGCCGGCACCCTCCCGCATGCGGGCGGCGACGGCCTCGGGATCGATGCCCGTGCCCTGCAGTGCCTCCGTGAGCCGTGCCTTCACATCCCCCTCGTCGAGGCGTTCGACTTGGTCTTCGCGCATATTGGCGCGCGCATAGATACCGTCTGGTGAGGGCGCATCAAGCAGCGCGGCCGAACGATCCCCGAGCGGGTTAAGATGCGCGACCGATGCCAGAACATCGGTGAGCTTGCGCTCGATTTCCGGCCGCTCAGTTGCGGGCGCCCGGTCGATCGCAGCCTCGATCTGGCGGATGTTTTGAGAAAACTCGGTGATCAGCGTATCAAACGCAGTCTCGTCGTCGGACATGTAAATGGCTCCATCAGTTTGAATTGAGCCGCCACTGGCAAGGATGGTGCTGGCCCGCTCGAGCGCCTCGGCCACGTCATCGAAGTTCGACCGGGACGCCTCGGCAGCCAAACCCCGATAGGTCAGCGCATTGCGCGCCACCGTCTGGAGTGCTGCGGCGAGATCAGCGCCCGTGCGCTGGCGCTCGACTGGCGGCCGACCCTCGTCACGGGCCTTGTAGACCTCGTCTATCTCGGCGCGGTAGGTCGTGACCCCCCGGTCAAGACGCCGTGTTGCCTCGAGCCGGATCCCGTGGACCTGCGCCGCCTCAACCATCGCCACCCGAAAGGCGTCGTAGTTGAAGTGGTGATCCTTGCCGAGAAAGAACATTTCGCCATCCTTGCTGCGGCGGTTTAGAATGATATGCGCATGTGGATGCGCGCGATCTTGGTGTATTGCAGCAATATAGTCGAATTGCGACCCCTCACCTTGAAAGAACCTCTCGCAGACGGATTCCGTGATCGCGCGGACCTCCTCGCCGCTGGTGCCAACGGGAAAAGCCATGAGAAGATGCGAGGTATGGCCAAGCTTCGGGCTGTGCCGCTCGCCCCACTGGTTCTCGAAGCGCCGCACGACCCGGTCGATCTCGGCCTCGGTCAGGGTCTTCTTGCCGTCATGGGTGCCACGGCTGTCGAGGATGTGGCTCGATTTGGTGGTGAGATAGGTGAGCTGCGTCCGGAGCTGCGCGCCGGTATGGCAACCGCCCTTGGAAATCGGCTTGAAAATCGCAGGCGAATGTCCGCGCGCGGCCCGTACCATCTGCGCCCCCTTCGCGAGCCCCCGCCAGCTGCCCGAGACACGGCTCCAATCACGGTCGAAAAGCGCAGGACCCGCGCGCCGCGCGCCGTCAGTCCGCGCCATTCTGGCCTCTTGGCGCCAGACCAGCGAGGGCCTTGGTCACAACCAGATCGAGCGCACGACGTCGGGCACGGAAAAGTTGCTGGATCTGGTCGGCCATGTCGAAGACCAGGCCCGCCAGTTCCCGAATCTCGGCATGGCTTGCCGCTGTATAGGGTGGAAGCTCACCCCGAACCTTGGCCTCGTTCAGCCTCCGGGCCACCTGGTTGACGTTGTTGCCGACCCGGTTGAGCGCAGCACTCATCGTGCGCAATTCCTCCGTCATCACCTCATCGGGACGAAGGATGTTGTCGGCGGCAAGCATCAGGCGCCGCATGGCGTCTGAGCGATGCGCGATGCCCCTCCGCCCGAGAACTGCGTCAAAACCGCGAAGGTCGCGGGCGCTGACCCGGATTCCGATCACGCGCGAACGGCTGGCATTGGCCTCCTGCCGCTCGGTGCCGTGGTTGGACGCGTTGTAGATCGACACACGGCTGACCCCGTAGCGGGTCGCCAGCTCGCGCACAGGGACACCCTCAGCACGCGCTTTGGCGATGCTGAGGCGTTCCTTCTTTAACGTTCCTATTTCTTGCCATCTTCGTACAAGCCCACCGACTCCCAGCGCAAGCGGAGTCGGACATAAGGGCTTGTACTCAATGTAGAAAATAGGCCTTCGGGGCCGATTTCACGTCTTCTGGCAAAGGCAACGCGCATCGCGCTCAATGCATCACGTCTGGTGCCTTCTGTACCCCGCATGACGTTCAATGCAGGGTGAGTTCCGCACCCTGCATCCTGTTTTCTGACATCAGGACAATGGGAAATGCACTCTGCATTTTGTCCCGAGTTTTCTGCTTGCTGTTCCCTGCATCCCGTCTTCTGGCAGCTGGTGAATGGCCCGCGTTCCTTGGACTCTGCATCCCGCATCCCGCATTTTGTCGCCCGTGTTGTGCATCCCTCATTCCGCATGCAGCAAATTGCATCATGGCACCTGCAACCCGCTCTTTGCATTGCGCATCACGTCTTCAGCTTGACGCGCCAGCTTCCACGGGTTAGCAACGATTCAATCTATTTGCATCGTTTCACTACTCTTGCAGGAAGCCCGAAACTCATGCCTAACGACAACCTTGTGGTGATCGCTGCGATGGCCCGGAAAGGGGGAAGTGGAAAAACCACGCTTTCCCGCGCGCTCATCAGTGCAGCCGTGGCTGCCAAGCGCAGAGTGTTGTTGATCGATACCGACAGCACTGGGGTGCTCGGCACTTGGCTCAAACGGGCGGACACGAACGGCCTTGGCTCGCCACTACTTAGTTCAGCGACCGCCAAGAGCGTGACTACCGTCGACCGCACAATCGAGCAGGTCTATGAGGAAGACTTGGCGGATTTTATTTTCATCGACACTGCCGGTGTCGGTGCGGAATGGTCCGACGGCATTGCCGTTCTGGCCGACCATATCGTGACGCCTGTGATGCTTTCCACCTCAGACCTCGATGTTGGAGCCCAAACCGCGGACTGGTTCGAGAAGCTCCGATCCCGCGTCGATGACCCCGACAACCTGCCGCGCCATCATGTTGTCCTGAACATGGTCGACCCAAAGACCACCCGCGCTGATGCAGACCTTATTGGTGCGGCGGTCACCCGGTTTCCCGTGGTTGAGACCGTCATGTTGCGCCGGAATGCCTACAAGGAGATGGACGAAAAGGGCCTCCTGCACGCCATTGCATTGCAAAAGCAGGCGGATCCGAACCCGCTCATGCGCCCCCATGTGCGTCATGTGATCGAAGCCCTCGAAGAGGCCACCGACATCCTCAACAACATCCTGGCTGCGTGAGGACAGCGCCGTGAGGAAGAAGATCCCCACCGTCACCCGGCCCGACCCCGCCTATGCAGCGTCTCTGCGACGGGGTTTTGAAGAGGACCCGAAAAGGGAGGAGGCGGAGCGGGCTGTCATAGCTTTCGAGCCGTCGGGCCCGAAAATGGAGACGGCGGAAAGAACTCAAGGTCCTGAGCACAGCGCACCACCCTTTCTGGCACAGCAGGGAAGCGTCAAAAGTGGGTCTGAGATCGCGACACCTTCCGCAGCTCAACGCCTTCAGACCAAACGCCTCCCTGCAACACGCAAAGTCGATATCCGGGTGAACGCGCTGGAACGGCAGGAGGAAGCCCTGATCGACTGCGGCGTCGACCCCGCCCACGTGATCCGCGCAGCCCTGCGCCGCGCGGTCAAGGATTGGCAGCTCGATCCGCACTTCGTCGCACCATCGGAGGAGCCACGCAGCCGCATCACTGAATGGCGGGCGCGTACATCGTTGGCAGTCGATTCCGCCGCGCTGGCCACCCTGCTCCGCGCTCATGATCCACTCGATGTATTGAGCAAATGGGCCCTGATCCGCGGCCAGGTTGAGCCCCGTGTCTGGGCCGAGATGGACGCCATACTCTTCGACTTGGGTCACGAGCAGAAACTGCCACGCACGACGCGTGCATGAATGCCGTGCACAATCGTAACCGAAGGGCTAGAGCCTTGGTCAAAAAATGGTAGCCATCGTCTAAAAGTTGCGGCGCAATGAGTCTAGTCTAGCTCGGCGGACTTTCCCACGGCGCTAAGCGCAACTAGCGGCTCAAAAACCGCGAAGCTCTCATGCCAGTAGTGATGATGTAGGGCGGAAGTGTCAGCGAGTAATGGCCACAGTTCAGCCTTTCGACGTTTAGCGATGTGCCGGCGCCTTCTAGTCGTTGCACAAGTCTCTCAGACACAGTCGGCAGAACAACTCGATCTCTCGTGGCGAGCAATATCTGCACATCAAGCGCTGGACGCGCCAATTTGCCCACATAACTTTCTAAATTTAAGGGTGCCCAAGCACGCCGCAGGTCACTCAATTCGATCTTGCCATCCAAGCTTGCCCGAATGTGTCGCGTTGCGCCACCTGTCCAGACCATCTCCGCAAGGTCTCCCCCGGTCAGTAGTAGGCTGGCCTTGTCAACAGCCGGATCATGCGCAGCAATCAAGCCTGCAACCCAAGAACCCAAGCTGATACCAAGAACAGAAATCTTCCGGTATCCGGCGCGCTGCGCGATCTTGATGAGCTGCCTTCCATCGACGACCGCCTGCCGGATAGACTGAATGGTCCTGCCAAGGTTCGGACTAAGCATATGATCGGCGTGCAAAGAGCCCGGTCGCGTCCGTTCAAGGTGATAAGGCATCGCCATCTCGAACACGGTAATCCCACGCGCAGCGAAAAACCGAGCAAGCGGCGCATTACGCGATGAAGCATTCCAATGGTGGAAAACGACGACTGCGTGATCGGAGGACCTTGCCCTCGTCACCTTCGCAGAAACCATGTCATTCTCGGTCATCCCAGTCGAAATGCTAGATGGGAAATGGAGCACGTCATCTTGCCAGCGCACTTCGGGCGCGCCAGCAGCAAGGCCGAAAAATATGTCTGAATTGCGAGTAACCTGCTCAGAAAGTGCGCAAAATGCGCCAAGGTCGGTCACGCCCTTGGCCGCAGGAAACGCAAGCTCTGCATCAAGCGCCAGCTCCGTCGTCCTCTTGAGATCGTCACCGCGCCGCATTCTGCGCTCATCCCAGCGGTCAAGCCACTTATGATACATAGTTTTGGCCTCCATGGCGTTTCCACCGAAACCCGAAATCAGGATCAAACAAGCCATGGACAGCGACAACCAAGCCAACCCCAAGTAGCAGGGAGAACCCGGGAATGACGCCGATCAGCATATAAACGGCTACCAGAAAGATAACGGCTAGATTCGCGCGGACTAATGAATGGCCTGCCGAAACGGATGCGCCAATGCGGATTGTTCCGTAGAGATAGATGGTCGAGACAAGGAGCACGACAAGCAGGCTGGTGTATTGATTTGGCTTGCTGAACACGTCCAATTCGGCAGGCACAACGGGTGGTGATAGGACCGAGCGCGCATCCGAAATCAGCCAGTCCCAAATATTAGGGGAAGGTGTAACGAGGTAGGAGCTCGTGAGCTTCATGCTGATGGCTACAAGCAGACCGGCGATAGTCGAGCGGACAATGCCCCTTATGATCGCAGAGCCGCTGGCCTCGGCCTCTCCCACATGGTCGTTCCCCGGATGATCCGCCAGTAAGGTTCTGATATGCACGAAATCGTCCACGAGGCTGGAGAGCAGGATTAAGCCAGCGATGAACAGGTAAAAGCAGAGGCACATATAAAGATAGGCGATCCCCGTGAATGCAATTTGTTGTAGAACCCCGATATGTTCGGGCTTTACAAGCGCAAGTGACCCCCAATCAACCGCGTAGTCTCCGCCTCCGTTCAACAACGGAAGCAGGCGCACACTGACCCACTGGAACACCCCGGCGAAGCCTACACATATCAGGAGCACCACCCAATAGGTGTGGGACGACGCCTCGACCCTCGACATCCAAGTCCCAGTCTGGCGGTCGTCACCAATGGCGGACAAAAGCCGGACGCGGTTTGCGTTCTTCCATGTGAGGATCTGATCGGCGACGGTCGCAAAGAAGAGCGGCAGGAACACGACGAACAGGACGGTCCAGTTGGGGGCCCAGAGGAATCCGACCTGCTTCGCAACCCCGTCATCGCGAAGGTATGTGACACTGTGAATGGATAAAAAATAGGACACGAAGTGGAGCGCGACAGCCCCTGCGAAGACTGCGGCCGGCAGGTTCAGAATTGACCCTCGTGAGAAGAACGCCTCGGTAGCGCGCGCAAGTCCAAAGCTCCGCGAAGCCCCCTCGATCTCGGGCAGGCCAATTTCCGCTGCTTCATGCCAAGGATCCTCTGGCTCAGCCAAATTGGAGGCGTTCCCACGGCGACGTACACGTCGCTTTGCTATCAAGCGAGACTGAGCAGCGCTCAACTCAGCCTGCCAAGCACTCGCGGCTTGGGGATCATTGCAGCCTAGCACCCTCGCAAGCCAACGGATGTTATTGGGACTTATTCCCTTTTCGTTGTCCTCGAACCAAAGCTGAACCGTGCGCAATTCGATACCGGCCCGGTTGGCTTCGATTTCAGAGATAGCCTCCGCCAGCAGGTCCGGTGTCCACGGACCTTGTGGGCAACCATCCTTGTCGACGGGTCGCCCAACACCAGTTGCTGCCACACGCGCAAACAGCACCTTGAAGTCTTCCTCTTTTCTCTCTGGCGGGAGAAAAAATTTTCCATTCTTTTTCAGTGACATACGGGAAAACTTTTCGTCATGATTCGGATATTTTCGTAATAGGACGTGACCTGTTGATTTGGCGACAGCATTTAACGCCTACAACCGGTAGTAGCAAGCGAACGCCCGCAAATGTCATCCACTGCAACGTTTGGCGCATGGAACGACGACAGGTGGCAGCGGGAAGAATGCTCCCCCAAAACACATCGAGTTCAGGAGATCACAGTTGACACAGACGAAAAAACAGCGGGCAAAGGCAGTCAAACTCAACATGACCCCTAAGACCCGCCTTACCGGCGAACCGATCATGCGCATTCTCTGCAAGAACACCGGCAACTTGGTTGGCTATCTCTACCAGTGGAACAACGGCGACCTGCAGCCCGCCTGGCTGAACAATGCCATGGCCGAGGTGCGCTACGAGCCCATGCTTGAGGCCGCCTGACGCGCGCCAGGGGTGATGCAGCGAGGCTGATCTGGTGCGGTATGTAGAAATGCCCCTCCTAGGGCTGCGCCGGTGATGTATAGAACCGACTTCCATAAATCACAAAAGTGCCACATAATGAGTTATAGAAAAGGATTCTGTAACTCATGCGCTGGAACTGGACACACCCCGACTGGCCGAACTTCGTCTATGACAGCGCCGCAGTCGAACCTTTCGAGCGGCGGTTTCTGCTATCATCCGGCGAGATACTAGGAGCCGTCCGCCACGTGACAGGCGAAGAGCGCGACCGGCTGCGTATCGAGCTTCTGAGCGAGGAAGCAATGCGCACAAGCGCCATTGAAGGCGAAGTCCTTGATCGCTCCAGTGTCCAGTCCTCCTTGCGCCGGCAGTTCGGACTGACCACAGAAGGTGCACCATCAAAACCCCGCGAGCAGGGCATCGCCGAGATGATGGTCGACGTCTATTCGAACTATGCCGCACCTCTCACCCACGACACCCTCAGCCGCTGGCATGGGATGCTCCTGTCCCACGACCGCGGCATCGAGGCGATAGGTGCCTACCGTCGGCATGACGACGCGATGCAGATCGTGTCCGGTCGCATCGATCGGCCAACTGTGCATTTCGAAGCCCCGCCATCGGCGCAGGTCCAAGGCGAGATGGACGTCTTCGTCGACTGGTTCAACCGCACGGCGCCAGAGGGGTCCACGCCACTGCCCGCCCTGACGCGCGCGGCGCTTGGGCATCTGTGGTTCGAAAGCATCCATCCGTTCGAGGACGGCAACGGCCGCCTCGGGCGCGCTCTGGCCGAAAAGTCCCTCGCCCAGAACATCGGCCAGCCGAGTCTGATCGCACTGGCTTACACGATCGAACGCGGCCGCAAGGGTTACTACGACCAGCTCGAAACCCACCAGAAGACGCAGACCGTCCTCACGGCGCAGCAGGTTACGCTGACACGGGTTGCCTTCTTCATCGCCAAGGCGAAGTTTTACGACCAGTTCCGCGACCGGCTGAACGACCGGCAGGCCAAGATGATTGAGCGCATGTTCCGTGAGGGGCCCGATGGGTTCAAGGGCGGGCTCAGCGCCGAAAACTACATTGCCATCACCAGTACATCGCGTGCGACCACAACCCGGGATATGCAGGATCTCGTGGAGATGGGCGCGCTCAGGCGAACCGGAGAGCGGCGGCATACGCGGTATTGGTTGCTGTTCGAATCCGAACAAAACTCAGCGATCAGCCGCCCGTAAAATAGATCGGCACGCCAAGAGGCAGCGGATCACGCACCCTAGCGATCCTTCAGCCCGACGATGCGGGTTCCTGCACTGTCTGCCCTCACTTCCAGAGCATCAGACGAAGACAGCACGTAGCCAAGATTGTCACCAAGCGAGAAGGGGAACATCGTCGGCTGACCCGCAAGTCCATCAAGACCAAGAGGGCGGCCGACATGCATAAGCAGCGCCGCGGAAAGCCACTGAACCGTCTCAGGGCTTTGGAGCGCCATTGACGGCTTCCGCGTCAGCGTCTTTCCATTCTCACTTTTGCTCAGCAGCGACCAATCGACCTGCGACTGGAGGACCATGTTGGTCATGCGGCGAGTGCCTTCTCGCTCACCGTAAATCTCCGCCATCCTCCTATGCACTTCAGCAGTGGTGCAATCGCCTTGAATTGACGTCAGTCGACCGACGATTTCGGCAACCTTTGCAAAGAAGGGATAGACTGCGATGGCCATCCCCCAGGTCAGGACTGCGACTTGTGCATTCGAAACCCTGGCAAAGATGTCGACCCCTCTATCCGCCAAACCGACGACCTCCTCGCGCGGTTCAAGCCAGAGACGGTTCAGGACTGTCCGTGTCTTCTTCTTCGCTTCTGGCCCAGCATGAGCTTCAGTGAGTATCTGATCGAGCTCGCCGATGTCCGCAGCACCCGACCGTACCCGTAAAGCGGCCGCAGCCCAATCAAGGCGGATGAAGCGGTCAAAGCCGATCTGAGGGGCTTTAGCTTGCATATTCTTCTCTCTTCTTTCCGATCTTCACGAACGGCACGATCAGCTCCTCTACCGACATCCCACCATGGGCAACAACTTGGTGGCCAACAGGAACAAAAGCTCCGCGCCCACTCGCATAGAGCGGAAGGAAATCCAACGGCAGCCCTGGGCCTCCAAACTGAAAAGCGTCAATATTCGCTGGAACCGACGCAGCCAACGTCTCGTTGCGGTAAGTACGAACCCGTTCTCCATTTAACTCGCTGACGACGCCCTGGTTGAGTCGCCCAATGCCATCGGCATCAACGTTTCCATGATCTGCGGTCACATAGACATGGAAGCCTTTGCTGATCAGAAGGTTCAACAGTTTCCCAACGAAGCCGGTTTCGCACCACTCTTGTATCTGACCCGCAAGCCCTCGTTTACCGAGCATAGCCCCGTGGACCAGTTCGTCGATCATATCGACAACTATGCCAGCGACCTTGATCGACGGATTGGAAACGGCCGCGTCAAGGTCCGGCAACTGTTCGGTCCGCTTGAGTGCCTTGCGATAATAGACTTCTCCGCCACGCAGCCCGTTTTCCAACCAGAACCGGCTCCAGAGTGAAGGCTCTTGAGCTGTCGTTTCGATCGACGCTTGGAACTCACGTGGCCTCAACCCAGAGAACAAAGCCTGGCGAGACACCGACGTGAGGCTGGGAAGCCATGCGAAGCAACCGTTTTCCTCGGTGGTGAAATCCGGGACGTGGGAGTTCAGGTACTCTCGAATCTGCACCCACTGATCCATGGCCATACCGTCGAACACCACAAGCGCGATCTTTTCTTCGCCGGCATCCCGGCGCATCGAAAGATAACGTGGGATGTGGTGAACCATCACTGGGGCCTTAGCGACAGGCAAGGATGGCAGGTCCTGAAAGCGCCTCTGCACCCAATCTTTCAGCCTGTCATCAGCGTCAAGTTGCAGCTCACGCATTTCGGTCCGAAGGACGGCAGCATCCTCGCTTGGCAGTTCGTGGAAACGGTAAATGGTCTCAGCCAGCCGTTTTGCTGCATCGATCCAATCACGATGAGTAGCGTCCGGCACAGGCAGCTTCGCTGCCACCGAGCTAATCCCGCCGCGAACCAAGTCGCGCAGGTTGATCGAGCTTTGAATGGCGCCGAGCTTGATCCAATCGGGCAAGGCCGTCGGGGTGCCGCGCACATTCACAGGCTGCAATGCGCCTTCAAGGAACAACGTATCGACGATGACGCGGATGTCCGCATGATCGAAGGGGATGTCGACGCTGTTGATAGCTTCTGTCCTTGGCTCACGATCCGCGAGATCGATCTCGACGCCTTGTTCTTCCAAGAAGCGCAACCAAGCCGTTTGTACCATGCGAACCATGGTGCCTTTTGATGAAAGCAGGTCTTCTATGGGCAAGTGCCCAACGGCTGTGCCTGACAAGATTGCGGCGACATGCTTCGCGAGAATGGGCGGCAATGTTGTGCCGCGGTAAAATAGTCTAAATGCCTCGCGCCAGAAGCTCTCTGGCTTCCGCAGGAAATGTGGGCTTATCTCGAACAGATGCGTCAGAAGGAATTCCTTCGTCAGGCTCTCGCCGAGAACCTGAGAAGCAAAGCTGTTGTGGGCGGCAAACAGCATTTCCAGATGGGCGCTATCGGTCTGCCGGATGACACTGGAATTCAGTTTTGGCATCAGATCGGCAAGGCTCAAGTCGACCCTTCGTGCATGCTGAAGATAATCCCACGGAAGAATATTCAGGTCCGTTCCAGAGAATTGCAGGATGAGGGCTTTGGACGTACCCGAAGCGCCATTGTCCCAAGCAGCACGAAAGCGCTCCTCATACTCGACCCGGAAGGCAATTGAGTCCCCAAAGGGAAGCACCTCGAAGCCACGATCTCGCAAGACCTGAAGGATGCGTTCATCCAACAGCAGGTTGTCCGGATCGCTTGCGATCCAGAACGGTGATAGGTCTTCGGGAAATGCCTGAAGTATCCGCTCCGTCCACGACGTCATGTTCCTGCATCCACTTGGTGACCGACGCGCAAGACGAGAACACAGTGCAGATCCGGAACGAAGGCTTCAGCAGCGTCCAGACGTGCAAGCCGCGCATCATGTTCCGACTGCAGGCGCTTCCGGCGATAATCACGTACCGTGGCAAGCCCGACGCGCCCGATCGCCTGATGGCGCGCCTCATAAGCGTAGGTCGCACGGTCCCGCTCTTCGCGTAACCGGGTCATGTGCTCATCGACCAGTTCGGTGAACATGCGTTCGCCTTGCGCGACGGCCGCATCCTTGGACTTGCCAAAGAGCTCGGCGCTGATTGACGCATTCGTCGGGCCGATGGTCTCCAAGCGCTCGGTAAGAAGCAGATCCCAAATTCGTTTCGCTGTGGGCTGGAACGCCCGACCTTCATTGCTGATGAATACTGGCAGGAAGCGACGGCGGCTAAAGTCATCTGCGGACAGCGTGATCTCCCAGAGTGACCACACGCCTTTTACGGTTTCAGGAAGCCCCGAGATCCGGACGCAGGGCATGTTCTGACCCGCGACACATCGAGGCAAATCTGCAATCAAGGCGCGAGCTCTGGGATCCTCGAGTGTGAGCCACTCGAGGTCGGGGCGGCCCTCCGCAGTCCTGGCGTCGAAACAGACAGAACTTGTCTCACCATCCCCGGACCAACGGACGCGCCAGACGTCACCTTCTTTGGTGGCTTGGCCGCCACGACTTGGCAGACCAGAGGTAATCGCACGCTCCAACCAGAACTGAGCAGGATGGTCACGCCACTTTCGAGCGTCAGCGGCGTCAAGCTCATGTCCGGCGGACAGGAGCTGACTGCTTTGACTGTGCTCGGCTATCGCCGTCCTCAGCTGTGACACAACAGTCTCACAGTCTGTTTCGATTGCATCCGGGTTCTGTAGGCCGTTGACGAAAAGCTCGTCGAACAGCGGCTCTGCCTCCACCGAGTCCATGACGTCAGCGGCTTTGTCCACGCCGAACTCTTCAGCGATGATGGCAAGCTTCGTCTCAAGAACCTCGCGAACGCGATACTCGACCGTGTCTTCAAGAACGAAGTTTATGGCGCGCACCACAAACGGCTGTCCGATCCGGTCAACACGGCCGATCCGCTGCTCAACCCGCATGGGGTTCCACGGCATGTCGAAATTGACGATGACGTGGCAGAATTGAAGGTTAAGGCCCTCGCCGCCCGCATCCGTGGAAATCAGGATACGGGCGTCCTGCGAGAACGATTTCTGGGTCCGCGACCGCGCCTCAAGATCCATGCTTCCGTTCAATGTCACGACCGAGAAGCCGCGGCTTTCCAAGAAGTCAGCGAGCATTGCCTGTGTCGGGACGAACTCGGTGAAGACCAACACTTTCAGCTCTGGATCATTCTCCTCCTGCTGGATCTTGTAGATCAGTTCCAGCAAGGCCTCCGCTTTGGCATC
>LNFM01008573.1_pt1 | contig 15364 bp, 10 predicted proteins | sample 596031 | NCBI WGS metagenome assembly LNFM01 (sample SAMN04254537, study PRJNA301005) | activated carbon metagenome | isolation source: dual media filters at the Ann Arbor, Michigan drinking water treatment plant | place: USA: Ann Arbor | reverse complement strand
AGTTCGCGGTCAACGGCATGGTCTGCGCGTTCTGCGCACAGGGCATCGAGAAGCGCCTGACCAAGATGAGCGAGACCGGGCCGCTCTACATCAATCTGGCGCAGAAGGTCGTGGCCGTGCAGCCCAAGCCGGGCAAGAGCATCGACGTCGCCAGGGTCAGGGCCGAGATCGTCGAGGCCGGCTACGAGGTCACGTCCACGCAGCCGGTGCCGCAGACGGTGGCGGCGATCCGCGCCGAGATGAAGTCCAAGTGAAGGGCTCGTCGAGTGCGGGCCGCATGGCGCCGCTCGCGGACTCCGGCGACGGGCGCGCCGAGCTGCGGCAATCGGCGCTCTCGGCCTGGCTGTCGCTGCTGGCGAGCTCCGGCACGCTGGTGTGCTGCGCCCTGCCGGCGCTGCTGGTGATGCTGGGCGCGGGAGCGGCGCTGTCGGGGCTGGTGTCGGCGGTGCCGCAGATCGTGTGGCTCAGCGAGCACAAGGGCTGGTTGTTCGGTACGGCCAGCGTGCTGATGCTGGCCAGCGGTGTGCTGCAGTGGCGCAACCGCACGGCGCCCTGCCCGCTGGACCCGCAGTTGCGCGCCGCCTGCCTGCGCACGCGGCGCTGGTCGCTGGTGGTCTACGGGGTCTCCTTGCTGCTGCTGGCCATTGGTGCGGCCTTCGCGTTCGTGTTGCCTGCGCTGATGAGCAGCGGCGGGGGCTGACCCGGCGGCGGGCAGGTCCGCATCAACGCGCCGCCTTCAACGGCGCGGGGCGTGGTGTCCGCGTTCGGATGCCGCGCTCCTCGATGCTGGCCTCGACGTGGGTCATCGTCATGCCGGCGACCTGCCTCAGGAGTTTCATCCCCGGATCCAGGACCGCTCGGTGGTCCGTTGAAGCGTCGTTGCGGATCCTTGGCGTCTCCTGCAACGAGTCGGGACCTGCCCTGCGGCAGGCGTGCCGGGTCCCGAGCGCCACGCCAAGCTCGTGTCGACGGCGGCGCCTCATCGGTCGTGCGAACCTTCTGCAGAAGGCCATTGGCCTGCAGGTGCTGGAGGGTTCGGGCGGGGATCCTGGCGCTCAGTTCCAGCGCCAGGTCCAGATGGCGTCGATGGCGTTTTCGCTGCCGGTGCGCGCGCGCAGCGTGATGCGACCGGCGATGCGGTAGATGAGCTGCACCGTGCCGCCGGCCGCGCCCAGGGCCTGTTCGTAGCCGATGTACAGGCGCTGGCTGATCTGCTTGCCCAGGCTGACGATGGTCTGGTCCACACCGCCGCTGTCGCCGCGGCGCAGCGAGAGCTCGTCCAGCCCCAGGCGCTCGATGAGGCCGCTGCCGCCGCGTTCGCCGGCCAGCAGGGCCAGTGCCGCGCGCTGCAGCAGCGCGGTGTCGTCGCGGCCCAGGCCTTCGGGCGCGCGGCCCAGCAGCAGCCAGGTCAGCGTGTCGAGCTCGCCCAGGTCGGGCTCGCTGTACAGCCGCACACGCGGATTGGCCACGCTGCCGGTGACGACCACGCCCACGCGCGTGTCGATGTCGGCGCGCAGCGCCAGGATGTCCAGCACCGGTGTGGCCACGTTGCCGCTGAAGACCAGGCCGCCGCGCTCGATGCGCAGGTTCTGCCCGTAGGCGGTGTAGGTGCCTCCCGAGGCGTCGATCTCGCCGTGGATGGCGAGCAGCCCCTGCGGCGTCGTCACGCGCAGCTGGCCGCGCAGCGTGGTGTCCAGCCCGCGCCCGCGCAGGCGCAGCGCCTGGCCCAGGTCGACGCGCAGGTCGACGTCGGCCGCAGCCAGCGGCCTGCGCGCCGCGCCCGGCGGCCGGGCTGCCGGCGACGCGGCCGCCACGCGGGCATTGCTCGGGCGCAACGGAGCCCGGTTGACCACCAGCACGTCGCTGTCGACCGACGGGGCATCGGCCTGCGTGATGTCGACCAGGCCTTCGTCGACGGTGAAGGCGCCCGACACCTTGAGGCGTTCGCCCTGCAGCGCGACATCGGCCGAGCCGCTCAGCGTGATCCGTCGGTCGATGCGGTCGAGCGCGCGCAGCTGCGTGGCCACGGCGCGCAGTTGCGCCTGCGGCGTCTGGCCGAAGCTGGCGCCGCCGCTGAGCGTGAGCCGGCCTTCGCCCGGCCCGTCGCGGAACTCGAAGCGTTCGATGCGCGCCTCGGTGCCCGTCAATGCCACGGCCAGCGCGCCCTGGCGCAGGTGGATGCCTTCGAAGAGGTTGCGCACCGTCATGTCCTCGGCGGTGATCTCGCCGCGGTATTCGGGTGCCGAGAAGCGTCCGCCGAAGGACGCCGCAGCACGCAGCTGCCCGCCCAGCCGCCAGCCCGGCGGCAGCCAGGGCGCCCACACGCCCAGCTCTGGCACGATGAGGCTGAGGCCACCGCTCAGCGGCGCGCTGTCCTCCGGCCAGGCCGCCTGCGGCGTGGTGCGCATGCTTTGCAGGCCACCCACCACGCCCACCGTGCGGCCGACCAGGGCCTGGGTGAACTCCCACAGCCCGTCGTGCGCCGCCAGGCCCACGCGCACGTCGCTCAGTTCGAGCGCACGGCGCACGCCTTCGATGGTCAGGCTGAGGTCGCCGCCGCTGCGCTCGAAGACCACGTCGGCATCGAAGCGGCCGGCGCTGCGCACGTCGATGCGTCCGCCCACGGCGAGGTCGCCCTGCCATCCCAGCTGCGGCTGGAAACGCGCCAGCCAGGGCGCCACGGCGATGGGTTCGACGGTGGCCTGCAGCGACAGGCGCGGCGGGGCCTGCGGTGTTGCGCCGGCCCGCCACGAAGCGTCCTGCCAGACCAGGGCGCCGCCGAAGGCCTCGACGCGGCCGGGCGCGAGCATCGCGCTGCGCGGCTGCCGGTCGGGCCCGATCACGACCGTGGCCTGCAGGTTGCGAGCGGCCAGCCAGGCCGGGCCGGCGGCGGTGCCCGAGGTGCCCGAGGTGCCGATCGTGGGCGTGGTCACGACATTCGGCGCCCGGGCCTGTTCTGCTCCCCGCGGCAAGGCCCGCAGCTCGGCCAGCGTGCCGCGCCAGGTGCCGCCGCCGGCCGCCGCAGGCGACCAGCTGCCGCCGCCCTGCAGCAGCAGCCGGCTGCCGGTGGCGGCCGTCACGCCGGCCGCGGCCTCGGCCCAGGCCGGCGGGCGCAACGGGCTGCTGGCACGCAGGTCCAGGCGGTGCGACCGCAGGCTGCCTTCCAGCGTGGCAGCCAGGCTCTCCAGTCGCTGTTCACCCGACTGCAGGCCGCTGGCCGTCAGCTGCAGCGACAAGGGCGCATCGGCCCCGTTCAGCGACAGGTTCCATCGCGCGTCGGCCTGCGCGAGCGACAGCGACGGACTGCGCAGCCCCTGGGCCCGCAGGCTGCCTTCGCTGCGCAGCGAAGGCCAGATGCCGTCGGCTCGCGCCTGCAGGTTCAGCGACCCGGCACCGGGCCACCAGGCAGCCGCGCCGGCCGGCAGCAAGGCGGCCAGGGGCGCGAAGGCGGCCAGTTGCGGGGCCTGCAGGTCGATGTCGGCGCGCAGCGGCGCCGACGCCCACCCCGACGTTGACGACGACCCCGGCCCCTTTGCGCCCTGCGCGCGGCGCTGCAGGCTGCCGCTGCCTTGCAGGCGGTTGGGCCCGGCCTGCAGGTCGGCGCTGCCTTGCAGGGTTCGTGCATCGGCCTGCAGTTCGGCCCGGCCGCGCCAGGGCAGGCCGGCCCAGAGGCTGTCGGCCAAGTTGAAACGGGCGCTGCCGCGCAGCGCGTCGATCAGCGGCACGCCGCGGCTGCCGTCCCAGGCCAGGTCGGCCAACCAGCGGCCGTTGAGCGAGTGCGGCCCGCGGCCCGGAGCGGCGGCAGGCCACCAGGGCGTGGGGTCGAAGCGCTGCAGTTCGCCTTCGGTCGTCACCTTCCACAGACCGGCCGCGCTGCGCGTGGCGGTGCCTGTCGCGGTGGCGCGCGCCTGCGGGCCGGCGCGTGCCGTGGCGGTCTCCAGCGTGAGCTGCAGGCTGCCATCCCCCGCCTGCGCGAACCGCGCCTGGCCCTGCAGCGCCAGCGGCGGTGCGCCAGCACGCGGCAGGCGGCCGCTCAGGTCGAGCTTCACTGCACCGTCGAGCGGCGCGGCCGCCGTGGTCGAACCCGTCGCCGGCGCAGCGGCGCCCGGCGATGCCAGTCCATTCAGCAGGCCTTCGAGACGACCGTCGAGCTGCACCGCCGGCGCGGCAGCATGCAGCCGCTGCGGCTGCAGGGCCTGCAGGTCCAGCGCCAGCGTCAGGCGGCTGCCCTGCCAACGGCCGCTGCCTTCGACGCGCCCGGCAGCTTGCAGCACCGTGGCGGGTGCCGCCGCGGCCTCGCCGCGGGCGCCGCGGCGCGCCGGCGCTGCCGGCTGCAGGGTGGCCAGTTCGGCCACGAAGGTCTGGAAGTCCAGGGTGCCGGGCTCGTCGGGTCGGCCCTGCAGGCGCAGGCGCAAGGTGTGCAGCGGCACGCGGCCGGCGTCGATGGCGCCGGGCTCGGCATTGGCCAGCGCGAGGTCGATCTGCAGCGCGTCGGCCGAGGTCTGCGCCGCTGCCGGCTCGGCCAGCACGGCGCGGCCCGACAGGCGGGTCCGGGGCAGGCCGGGCGAGACGGACGCCAGGTCGAGGTCCTGCACCTGGGCCAGCAGGGACAGCAGTGGCCAGGCGGCAAACGGCGCCACCGTGGCCTGCACGTCGGCGGCGGCCTGCCCGCGCAGGCGCAGGCGCGCGCCGACGTCCAGCCGCTGCAGCGGGCCTTGCGCCTGCAGGTCGGCCTGCCAGGGCAAGGCGGCGTCGGCGGCGGTGGCCGCGCGCAGCTCCGCACGCAGCGTCATCTGGCCCGTGGTGCCCACGCGCGCCTGCCCGGCCAGGGCCAGTCCCTCGCGCTGCAGGCCGAGCGCTTCGATGCGGTGTTCGCTGCCGTCTGCGGCGCCCAGGTGCACGTCGGCGCGCAGCGCCGTCAGCGGCGGCTGGTCGAACAGCTCGATGCGGCCGACACGCAAGCCGGGTGCGCTCACTTCGACGGGCAGCTGCAGCGACGCCGGCGGCTGCGCTGCCTGCGCAGGCAGCGCCGCTTCCACGCGGGTCACCGAGACGCGATCCGCGCGTGCGCCTTGCAGCGCCACGCCGGCCCAGGTGCCGGGGGCCGGCCGCCAGCGCCAGGAGGCATCGTCCCAGGCCAGGCCTTCGATCACCACGCGCAGCCCGCCGCCCTGCCACTGCAGTCGCTCGGCCGCGTACGGGCCGCCGGTCAGCCGGCCCTGCGGACGCGTGATCTGCAGGCCGGGCACGCGCTCCAGCGCGATGCGTGCCGCGTCCGTCGAGTGCCACAGCCACAGCGCGGCCCCGCCCAGCAGCAGCAACAGCGCCAGCAGGCCCGACGTCAGCACGATGGCCACCCGTCTGGCCTGGCGGCGACCGCGCGGCACGGGTGGCCTCGACGGACGGTGGCCGGACTCGGGCGCGGTCGGTGCCGCGCTCAAAACGCCACCCCGACACTGAGATGCAGGCGCAGCCGGCGCTCTTCTTCGCCCCAGGCGAGGTCGAGCTTGACCGGGCCGACGGGGCTGCGATAACGCAGGCCGACACCGGCGCCCCACGCGGGGTCGAGCTCGCTCCAGCGCAAGGCGGCGCGGCCGGCATCGACGAAGACGGCGCCCCACAGCTGCGGGAATCGTTCGGTCAGCGGACGGGCGGCCTCGAGGCTGCCGGTGAAGATCACGTTGCCGCCGACGTCCACGCCGTTGACGCGGCTGGTCAGCGACCGGTAGGCGTAACCACGCACCGACTCGTCACCGCCGGCGCGGAAGCGCAGCGCCTCGGGCACGCGCACCTCGCTGCGCGCGAAGACCTGGCCCAGCTCCATGCGGCCCTGGCCGAACCAGCCGGCGGCCAGGGGACGGTAGAGGTCGAGCCGGGCCCAGACGCGCCCGAAGGGCCCGTGCGTGCCCGGCTCCGAGCGCGCCCAGCCGGCACCGAACTGACCCTGCCAGACGCGGCCTCGCGTGGGCAGCAGCAGGTCGTCCAGCGTGCGCCACACACCCTGGAATTGCAGCGCCAGGGCATCGGCGCGTTCGCGGCCCAGCGCACTCTCGGTCGTGGAGTGCTGGTACTCCAGGAAAGCCTGGCGGTCGATGCGGCGCTTGTCCTGTGCGCGGCCGACACGCAGGCGCGCCGAGGTCACGGTGTCGGTGTCGGATTCGACCCGTTCCAGCGCGCCGCCCACCAGGTTGCGATACAGACCCGGCAGCGTCTGCGTGCTCAGCTCGCTCTCCAGCCGCTGCAGCTGCTGCGACAGGTCGAGCTTGCTGCGGGCCACCCAGGGCTTGCCGAAGGGGCGCCGGTGCGAGTGGTCCAGCGTCAGGCGGGGACCCACGTTGGCGCTCACGCCGATGCCGACCGTGGCTTCCTGCAGCTTGCGCTCGCCGAGTTGCAGCTCCACCACCGTCTCGTCGGGCCGGTCGGTGCGCGGCCTGAGCGTGACGGTGGCACGATCGAACAGGTCCGAGACCTGCAGGCGCTCCTGGATGTCGAGCAGTCGTGTCTCGGTGGCCGGCGCGCCGATGTCCAGGTCGGCGATGTTGCGCACCGTCGACTCGTCCTGCCGCTGCAGCCCGCGCACCTGCAGCGAGCCGATGCGGAAGAGCGGCCCGCTGCTCGCCGCCAGCGCGAGGTCGGCGCGCTGCAGTGCGGCGTCCACGCGCGCCAGCGTCGATTCCCAGTCGGCCTCCACGTAGCCTTGCGCTCGCAGCGCGGCGATGCCCCCGGTCTTGGCGCGCGTCCAGTCCTCGGCGCGGAAGGCATCACCGGGCTTCAGGGGCCAGTCGTCCCGCAGTGACTTCAAGGCCTGGCGCGCGTGCCCCGCATCGCGGTCCGACGGCATCGCCAGCGGGCCGCGCGCGTCGATCTGCACCTCGCCCACCACGGTGCGCGGGCCGGGCTCGATGGCGACGCGCACGGTCGGCGGGCGGGTGCCGGGCACCCGCTCGACGGCGATGTCGGCGTTGAAGTAGCCCTCGGTGTCGAGCAGGTCGCGCGCCTGCTGCGGCGCGGCCGCCACGAGGCGATCGAGCTCGCCCTCCTGCAGCGGCTCGCCGGCGGCCAGGCGGTTGACGCGGCCGAGGTCCAGAAACTGTTGCAGCAAGGACGCCAGCGGGCCCGGCGCCTGCACCTGGAGCGCCAACACCGGGGGCGGCTCGGGCCGCGTTTCGGTCGCATCGCGAAACGAAGAACAGGCGCTGGCCAGCAGGCTGGCGCACAGCAAGGCGCCCAGCCCGGCAGGCGACATGCGGTCGCAGCCGCGCGGGCGAAGCCGGCTGTGGTGCGTCGGTGGCGTCACGTCGAAGGGGGGATCTGGGTAGGATGGGCAGGGCACGGCGGCCCCACCGAAGGGCAGACGCCGTTCCACCCCTGCCCAGCCCCCCGGGCCTGCCTTCCGGGCCTGCCGCCGTGGCCGCTTCTCACGCCCGGTCCGGGGCGCTGCCCTGGATGTTGCGGCTGAGCCGCCGCAAGGCGGCCAGCACCACCAGCACGAAGACCGTGGCCAGCACGGCGGTGGCCTCGCGGCCCAGGCCGGCGGCCATGCCGATGGCCGCCGTGGCCCAGACGCTGGCGGCCGTGGTCAGGCCGTGGATGCGCCCTTCCGCGCTGCTCTTGAGCACCGCGCCGGCACCCAGGAAGCCGATGCCCGAGACGATGCCCTGCATGACACGGCTGAGGCCCTCCTGCGACAGGCCGGCCTCGGCCGGCACCAGCACGAACAGTGCCGCCCCCATGCACACCAGCATGTGGGTGCGCAGGCCGGCGTCGGCCTCGCGGCGTTCACGCTCCCAGCCGATGGCCGCCCCAAGCAGAAGGGCCACGCTCAGGCGCAGGACCACGCGCGTGAGCGGCTCGGGGTCGAGCAGGTCGGAGAACTCCGCCTGCACGGTGGCAAGCACCCCATCGACAAAGCGACTCATGGGAAAAGGCCACCATACGGTGACGGCGGCGCCGCAAGGGAAGCCGCTGACCCGGCAATCGGCGAGCCTGTCGCCGCGATCGCGGGCACGAGGCTTGCCCCGGCGGGCTGACCATGCGCAGTCATCAGCCGTTCCGTCGCGAGGCCCATGCCGTGCCCTGAGGCCCGCCGTCCGTTCCGGGCGGCGGCGCTGTGGCGCGTCTTGCGGCACTTCGCGTCGGCCGCCCTGCTGATCGGCGCCACCGCCTGCAGCGGCATGCCGGAACGAGAGGAAGCCGTACAGCCCCTGCCGCCGACGCTGGCCAACGCTGCCGTGACCCTGCAGGACCGGGGCGGCGAGGTGTCGACGGCGACGAAGACACGCGACCTCGCCAAGCTGCGCGCCGAGGGCCGTGGCGACCTGGTGCAGCACCACCTGGGGGTGCTGACGGCCGCCGGCGGAGAGCTCAAGCTCTTCCGCGGCAACAGCGCCAGGCTGCTCGTCGACGGGCCGCAGACCTTCGGCGCGATGAAGGCAGCCATCGCTGAAGCACGCGAGCGCGTGCTGTTCGAGAGCTACATCGTCGAAGACGACGGCGTGGCGCTGGAGTTCGCCGATCTGCTGCTGCGCAAGGCGGCCGAGGGCGTCAAGGTCGCCCTGCTGTACGACAGCGTGGGCTCGATGGACAGCGACCCGGCCTTCTTCGAACGGCTCAGGCAGGGGGGCGTGGCGGTATGCGCCTTCAATCCCGTCAACCCGCTGGAGCGACCCGGCTACTGGGGACTGCTGCAGCGCAACCACCGCAAGATGCTGGCGGTGGACAGCGACGTGGCCTTCACCGGCGGCATCAACCTGAGCAACGTCTACTCCGAAGGCTCCTTCGGCAGCGGGTCGGCGCGCCGCCCGGGCGGGTCCGGCGGCAAACCGACCGCCGGGGTCGGCTGGACGGGCCTGGGCGGCCTGGGCGGCAGCAGCGCGAAGGGCGGCGGCCGCCGCCTGGCGCTCGACGAAGGCTGGCGCGACACCCAGGTCGAACTGCGCGGCCCGGTGGTGGGAGCCATGGCCCTCGTCTTCCGCGAGTCGTGGCTGTCCCAGGGTTGCCCGGGCGACTTGCCGCCGGCGCCACCGCCGCGCCGGGCCACGGCCGGCGAGCGGGTCGTGAAGGTGATCGCGGGCAACCCCGAAGAGGGCATCAACCCGACCTACCGGGCGCTGCTGGCGGCGGTGGACGCCTCGGTGCTCAGCGTGCACCTCACGATGGCCTACTTCGCGCCGGGGCCCGACATGGTGAAGTCGCTGAGCGATGCCGCCGCGCGCGGCGTCGACGTGCAGCTGGTGCTGCCCGGCCGCAGCGACGTGCAGCTCGTGCTGCACGCCGCGCGCAGCTACTACACGCAGCTGCTGGAGGCCGGCGTGCGCATCCACGAGATGACGCGCACGGTGATGCACGCCAAGACCGCAGTGATCGACGGCGTGTTCTCGACGGTGGGCTCGAGCAACCTCGACTGGCGCAGCATCGTGGGCAACAACGAGATCGACGTCATCGTGCTCGGCGACGATTTCGGCCAGGAGCTGGAGGCCTTGTTCCAGGAGGACGTGATGGCCTCTTCGCCCATCGAGGCCGCCGCCTGGGACGAGCGCGGACTCAAGCAGCGCTTCCTGGAATTCATCGGGCGCCTGATGGAACCGTTGCTTTAGGCCGGCCCGAGGACACCGGCGGCAGAGGCAGTGCAGACGACTCACCGAAAGGTTCAAGTCCGGCCGCTCCGTGGCCGATAAGGGGAGACGCGCGGACGGACCGCACGCCTTGCCATGGAGACGACCCGAATGAACGCACCCGACACGAAGTACCGCCTGCTGACCCGCAGCGACATGGACGGCCTGGTGTGCGCCGTGCTGCTGAAGGAAATGGGCATGCTCGGCGAGATCGTCTTCCACCACCCCAAGGACGTGCAGGACGGCAAGGTGGCCGTGACCGAACGCGACATCCTCACCAACCTGCCCTACGTGCCGGGTTGCGGCCTGTGCTTCGACCACCACGCCAGCGAAGGCCTGCGCAACAGCGGCAAGGCCACGCCCAACCACATCCTGAAGGCCGACGCCAAGTCGGCCGCGCGCGTCGTGTACGACCACTACGGCGGCAAGGCGCGCTTCCCGCGCGTGAGCGACGCCATGATGGACGCGGTGGACAAGGCCGACAGCGCCGGCTTCAGCATGGAAGACGTGCTGAACCCGCGTGGCTGGGAGCTGCTGAGCTTCCTGATGGACGCGCGCACCGGCCTGGGCCGCTTCCGCGAGTTCCGCGTCTCCAACTACCAGTTGATGATGATGCTGATCGACTGCTGCCGCGACCTCAGCATCGAGGAGATCCTCGCCCTGCCCGACGTCAAGGAGCGCGTCGACCTGTTCTTCGCCCAGCACGCCCTCTTCCGCGAACAGATCGCCCGCGTGGCCGAGGTGCATGACAAGCTGGTGGTGCTGGACCTGCGCAACGAGCCGACCATCTACGCCGGCAACCGCTTCGTGGTGTATGCCATGTACCCGCAGTGCGACATCAGCATGCACGTGATGTGGGGCCGCGAGAAGATGAACACCGTCTACACCGTGGGCAAGTCGATCTTCGACCGCGGCAATCCGCTGATGGTGGGCGAGCTGATGCTCAGCCACGGCGGCGGCGGCCACCACGCCGCCGGCACCTGCCAGGGCGACAACGCCACCGCCGAGGCCCTGAAGCAGCAGCTGATCGAGCAGATCGTGAGCCTCTCGCGCGCCGAGGCCGTGGCGGCCTGACGCGCTGCGGTCGGCTCGCGAGCCGTCGGCCGCGGGCCGGGTCCGGTGCTGCAAGCCACCAGGCCAGCGCACCTTGCAGCACGGGCTGCCGGGGCGCCCTCTTTCTGTCCATGGCACCGCCCTTGCCAGTGCGGACTGATGGACGACGTGATGGGCAGCCTGCAGTGGCCGGCGATGGTGGTGACGGTGGCGGCCTCGTGGCTGGTGGCCTCGCAGTCGAGCGGGCGTCGCACCACCGGCTTCTGGCTGTTCCTGGTCAGCAACGCACTCTGGGTGGCCTGGGGACTTCACACGCAGGCCACGGCACTGGTGTTGCTGCAGTTCTGCCTGGCGGCGCTGAACATCCGCGGCGCGTGGAAGAACGACAGGAACGGCAAGGGCGGAGGAGGCGGCACCGACAAGGGCGACGACGACGCCGCCGCGAGGGGCCGCACGAGCTGAGCGGCAGGCACCGGCCTTGCCGCAGATCGGTGCAAGGAGCACCCCATGACCGACAAGCGCACCCAGGATCTGGCCCGGCAGGGCAACATGGAGAAGGACCCCGACGACTGGGTCACCGGTGACGAGCCGATGACCGGCGCGCAGAGGTCCTACCTGAAGACCCTCAGCGAAGAGGCGCGGCAGCCCTTCGACGAGACACTCAGCAAGGCCCAGGCCTCGCGTCGCATCGAAGAGCTGCAGGCCCTGACGGGGCGCGGTGACCCAGGTCCCGGCCCCGAGGGAGGCCAGGCGCAGCGCCCGCCCGACACCAAAGGCGTGATGGCGTCGCTCGGAGAAGCCATCTCGGCACCGGTGCTGGGGGTGGACGATGGCGATGCGGGCGACGCGCGCGTGGGCGCCAGGCGCGAGAACGAGCGCGAGAACGAGCGCAAGAGCGGCCACAGCGGGCGCTGAGGCCGGCCACGGACGCTGGCGCGCTCCGTCGGGCGCGCCGCAGCCCGGGGCTTCACACCCGCGCCGGGGCGCGTGCTGCCACGCGGCGGCGCAGCGAGTGCGTGGTGTCCCCGGGCAGCAGCTTCTGCGGCACCTGCACCAGCGTCCAGCTCAGGCGGGCCTGTTCGACGACCCACACCATGTCGTAGGTCTTGTCGGGCCAGCGGCCCGGGGCTTCCGCGCGCTGCAGCAACTGGTTGGCCAGGGCCGGCAGCTCGTCGTGGCGCCAGCACACCAGCACCGGCCCCTGCAGGCGATGCAGGTGATCGGCGACCCGCGACGGTGCATCGTCGGCGGCGAGCGACTCATCGATCTCCAGGCCCAGCAGTTCGGCCATCGGCTGCAGCGTGTCGCGCGGCCGCGTGGACGGCCGCTCGGCGGTGGCCCGGGCGGCCACCAGGTGCTGCGGTCGCACCAGGTGCCCTTCCGGTGCGTTGAACAGCCGCGCCAGTGCAGCGGCGCGCATCCAGCCCGTGACGCTGAGCGACGCAGGATCGGGCCGGCCCTGGCGGTCGACGCCTTGCTCACCGTCCAGCGGCTTCTCGGCATGGCGGATCAGCATGATGCTGGAGTCGTTCACGGCAATGTCTCTCACAAGGGAAGGGGATCGGCGGCAGGGGCAAACCGCGCGCCGGCAAGCAGGTCCTGCCGCCGGCGCCTGGCAGTGCCGCTGCGGGTGAGCCGCTTGCCGAAGGGGCGCCATGAATCAGGACGACCCACCACCTGCGCAGGCGCTGCCGCACGCTCGTCGGCACCGCGGCGGCTGGGGCCGCTTCATCGAGCTGTCGATGCGTCGCACGCCGCCGTCCGGCGTCCCGGCGCAGGCGGCCAGCGGTCCGGTCCCGACGCAGACGCATGCGCTGTCTCACCATGACGTGCTGATGCTGCTCGAACCCTTCGTGCGCTGCGGTCGGCAGCTCGACATGGCGGCCAGCGACCGCCTGCATCGACGCCTGGTCTTCAAACCGCTCCACCACGCCGGGCCGGCCCCAGGCCTGCCGGCGCTGGTCGAGACGCTGGAGTTGCACAGCCCGCGCCCGGGGCGCTACCGGCTGCTGCGTCTGCTGGTCGACGGCCAGGGGCTTTGCGCGCGGCTGCAGGCCGAAGGCCGGCTGCCGCAGGACCTGCTGTCACGCATCGACGGCGTCCCCCTGGCACGGCAGTGGCAAGTCGAAGCAGGCTTCGTGGCCGCGCGCAGCCATCGTCTGGAGGAGGCCTGCGGCATCCACCTGGTGCTGACCGGGGCCGAGGTGCGGCTCGACGCGCTCACGATGAAGATGGACGTGCCAGAGACACCCGGTGTGCCGGCCCGCATCGAGCTGGGCGAACCCGGCCCCGCGCCGCGCTCGCTGCCCGAGGATCTTCTGGCCGTGCTGGGCTGGTCGTGGTCGGCCCTCAAGAGGGCGCCCGATGGCTTCATCGGCTGCCTGCGCCTGCAAGGGGGCCGTCGCATGCGCAGCCTGGACGCCGAGCACAAGCTGCTGGACACGGCGCGCCACCTGGCGCGCACGCTGGCCCAGCCGCCGGCCGACTTCCACCGCCGCCTGTGGCTGGCGCGCTGGGGCGTGACGCTGCGCCGGGCGATTCCCGTCGGCGTGGTGGGCTCGCTGGCCACCCTGGCCGCTGCCGCCGAGCCGCTGCAGCTGCCTCTGCATTCGCCGTCCGGCTTGCTGCTGGTGGGCGCGCCGCTGCTGTTGCTGGTGCTGTACTTCCTGCGTGGCGCGGCGCCCCGCATCGAGCTGCCGCACCTGCCCCGTGCCGGGAAGTCCGCCGACTGGTGAGACCGGCAGCGCTGTGGCCGACCCGGCGCAAGACTGTTACCGAAGATGCACCTGTGTCGACGGTGAGCCCAGGCTCGGGCACCACAATCATTTATGCACAGCACACCGTGCTGGAGGAGCCCCCTGTGAACGCGAGGGAAAGGGCTGGCCTGCAAACGATCGGGCAGCCCCGTCTGCAGGTGGCGTCCACGGTCACGATGGTCTGCCGCAGCGGCCAGCCGTGTGAACTGAAGGGCAACGCGGCCGTGGTGCTGGCCTGGGTGGCGATGGAGGGTCACGCCGACCGCCGCCGCCTGTCGGCCGCGCTGTGGCCCGACTCCGACGCAGGGCAGGCGCGCAGCAACCTGCGGGTCTTGACCCATCGCATCAACCAGCGGTTCGGCGGCGAGCTGCTGCTGGGTCATGAACACCTTCAACTCGATGCCACGCAGGCCCGGGTCGACCTGCACGACGTCGATGCGCTGCTGGCGGCGCTGGAGACCGGCGGTGCGGCGCGCTGCGAACTGCTGGGCGAAGCCGGCGTGGGCACCGACGCAGGTGACGCGCTGCAGACCTGGCTGGCCGAAGCTCGGCAGCGGCAGAAGCAGGCCCAGCTGTCGAAGCTCGAGCAGGCCCTGAATCAGGCGCTCGCATCGAACGAGACCGCGCGCGCAGCGGCGCTGGCCCGGGCCTGCGCGCAGCTCGACCCACTGAGCGAGCAGCGGCATCGACGCCTGATGGAGGTCCTGGCGCGGGCAGGCGACCGGGCCGCCGCGCTGTCGGCATACGAGGCGTGCAAGTCCATGCTCCGACAGCACCTGGGCGTGCTGCCCTGCCTGGAGACGCGCGCCGTGCAGCTGCGCATCCTTCAGGAGCAGGCGCTGGGCCCGGTGCAGGGTCCGCAGGACGGCGCCGAGGCCGAAGGCCTCGCGGCTCTGGGCGGCGCCGCAAGCTATCCGCTCGTCGAGCGCGAAGCCATGCTCGAAGCGGCACGGTCAGCGCTCGCGCAGGGACTGCACGTGGTGGTTCAGGGCGAGCCCGGGCTGGGCAAGACACGTTTGCTGCGGCATCTGGCGGCGGGCGCTGGCGACACGGTGGAGCCGGTAGCCATCCGTTCGGCGCTCAAGCACGAGCCCTACGCCGCCATCGCTCAACTGCTGCAGGAAGTGCAGCCCCGCCGCGCACCGGTCGTCGGCATGCCCGAGCAGATCGAGCTGGCGCGGCTGGCACCCCTGGCCTTCGCCGGCGTCAAGCCGTCGGAGGCTGCTCTGTCGGCGCCGCGCCTGCATGCGGCGCTGCGGCACTGGCTTGCGCGCCTGGGCGAGGCCGGCTTGCGCGTGCTCGTCATCGACGACGTGCAATACGCGGATGCGGCGTCCCAGGCAGCGCTGGCGTCTTTGCTGGACGCGACATCGGCCTCGGCCGCACGGGGACCGGCCTTGCTGCTGACGAACCGTAGTGGCGAGACCGAAGCCGTGCTGGAAGACGCCGTCACCGACGCGCAGACGCAGCACCGGGCGCGCCGCCTCGAGCTGCAGCGCCTCAGCCCGGCCGGGGTGCAGACCCTGTTGACGAGCATGGCCGCGGCCCGGCACGCCACCGACCCGGCCAGCCTGGCCCGGCAGCTGCACAAGCGCACCGGCGGCAACCCGCTGTTCGTGATCGAGCTCGCCCGGCAGGTGCTGGAGCGCGGCGAAGCCGCCGACACGGCCAGCGTGCAGGCCTTGCTGGAGGCCAGCCTGTCGCGCTGCGGCGCGGCCGCCCAGCAGCTGGCCGCGGTGGCGGCGGTGGCCGCCGATGACTTCACCGTGGAGCTGGCCGCGGCCGTGACGGGCCAGACGGCGCTGGGGCTGATGCCGGCCTGGCGGGAGCTGCAGCAGCGCGGGCTGTTCGCCGGCCAGGGCCTGGCGCACGACCTGGTGAGCGATGCCGTGCTGGCCGGGCTGCCGCAGGCCATCCTGCAGCAGCTGCACCGGCAGGTCG
>LNFM01008569.1_pt1 | contig 15369 bp, 11 predicted proteins | sample 596031 | NCBI WGS metagenome assembly LNFM01 (sample SAMN04254537, study PRJNA301005) | activated carbon metagenome | isolation source: dual media filters at the Ann Arbor, Michigan drinking water treatment plant | place: USA: Ann Arbor | reverse complement strand
GGACTCGAACCGGCACGCCCGTGAAGGCGTCAGGACCTAAACCTGGTGCGTCTACCAATTTCGCCACCCGCGCTGATGCAGGACAGACGGGGCGGACCTTCGGGCCCAGCAGGCCCTCGAAAGTGCGCCCCGACGGGAAATGACGGCCCGAGGAACCGCGTATTCTAGACCGCGCGCCCGCCGTCGCCGCCGCGGATGCGGAACCATGCCGCATACATGGCCGGCAGGGCCAGCAGCGTGAGCACCGTGGCGACCAGCAGGCCGCCCATGATGGCCACCGCCATCGGCCCCCAGAAGACGCTGCGCGACAAGGGGATCATCGCCAGCACGGCCGCTGCTGCCGTCAGCACGATGGGCCGGAAGCGCCGAACGGCGGCCTCCACCACGGCCTCGATCGCATCCACGCCGCGGCGGCGGTCCTGCTCGATCTGGTCGATCAGGATCACCGAGTTGCGCATGATCATGCCCATCAGCGCGATCACCCCCAGCAGCGCGACGAAGCCGAAGGGGCGGTTCAGCAGCAGCAGCGCAGCAGCCACGCCGGCGATGCCCAGTGGTCCGGTCAGGAACACCAGCATGGCGCGGCTGAAGCTCTGCAACTGCAGCATCAGCAGGGTGAAGATGATGAAGAGCATCACCGGCACGCCAGCCGCGATGGAGCCCTGACCCTTGCTCGACTCTTCCACGGCACCGGCCACCTCGATGCGGTAGCCCGGCGGCATGGTGGCGGCGAGCTTCTGCAGCTCCGGCCACACCTGCGCCGTCACCGTGGGTCCCTGAAGGCCCTCGACGACGTCGCCCTGCACCGTCACCGCGAAGTTGCGGCCAGAGCGCCAAAGGACCCCCGGCTCCCACGTGAACGTGGTGGTGGCGATCTGCGACAAGGGGATCGAGCGCCCGCTGGCCGTCGGGATGTAGGCGTTGGCCAGGTCGGTGATGACCCGGCGCTCCTCGGCAGGCTGGCGCAGCACGATGTCCAGGAGCTTGTCGCCTTCACGATACTGGCCGATGGTGCTGCCGCTGAGAATCACCCTGGAGGCCTGGGCGATGGTCTGGCTGGTCAGACCCAGGGCGCGCGCCTTGTCCTGGTCGATCTCCAGGCGCAGCACCTTGATCGACTCGTGCCAGTTGTCGTTGACGCCCCGCATGTTCGGATTGGCCGCCAGGACATCGCGGGCCTTGTCGGCCCACTGGCGCACTTCGCCGGCCTCGATGCCGATGACGCGGAACATCACCGGGTAGGCCACGGGCGGACCGTTGGGCAGCAGCTTGACCCGTGCGCGCACCTCGGGGAACTCCTCGGCCATCAGGCGGGGCAGCTTCAATCGCAGCGCCTCCCGCTCCTTCAGGTCCTTGGGCAGCACGATGCTCTGGCTGGCGTTGGCCTGCGGGAAGATCTGGTCCAGCGGCAGGTAGAAGCGCGGCACGCCGGAACCGACCCAGGTGGTGACCGAGGCCACGCCGGGCTCGGCCATCAGCCGCGCTTCGAATCGCTTGGCGATCTCCTCGCTCTGCTGCAGGGTGGATCCCTCTGGCAGCCACAGGTCCACCAGCAGTTCGGGTCGGCTCGAATCAGGGAAGAACTGCTGCTGGACGCGCCCCATGCCGACGATGCCCAGCGCAAAGGTCAGCACCGTCAGGCCGATGGTGATCCAGCGGTGGTCCACGCACCAGCGCACGACACGCCGGAAGCGCGAATAGAAGGGCGTGTCGAAGAGTTCGTGCGCTTCGCCTCCGTCCGCCCCTGCGCGCGTGCGCAGCAGCAGGGCGCCCAGATAGGGCACGAAGTAGACCGACACCACCCAGGAGATGACCAGCGCAGCGGCCGTCACCGCGAAGATGGCGAAGGTGTACTCGCCGGTCACCGACTGGGCCAGGCCGATGGGCAGGAATCCCGCGGCCGTGATCAGCGTGCCGGTGAGCATGGGCATCGCCGTCGCCTCGTAGGCGAAGGTGGCGGCGCGCATCTTGTCGTAGCCCTCTTCGAGCTTTCTGACCATCATCTCGACGGCGATGATGGCGTCGTCGACCAGCAGGCCCAGCGCGATGATGAGCGAGCCCAGCGATATCTTGTGCAGGCCCACGCCCCAATAGAACATGGTGACGAAGGTGATCGCCAGCACGAGTGGAATCGTGATGCCCACCACCAGCCCGGGCCAGATGTCCACGCGCAGCGGCTTCAGGTGCAGGCCCAGGCTGATGAAGCTGACGGCCAGCACGATGACCACGGCCTCGATGAGCACGGCGACGAACTCGTTGACCGACTTGGCCACGGCGCGCGGCTGGTCCTGCACCTGTTCGAGCTGGATGCCGGCAGGAAGGTCGGCCGCTATCCGGTCGGTCTCGGCACGCAGGGCCTTGCCCAGGGCGATGATGTCGCCGCCCTTGGACATCGACACCCCCAGCGCGATCACCTCCTTGCCCTGGTGGCGCACCTTGGTGGACGGCGGATCCGCATATCCGCGCACGACCCGTGCGATGTCGGACAGGCGCAGGTTGCTGGCCACGCCGGTGGTCGGATTGATCGCGCGGATCGGGAACTGCTGCAGCTGCTCGACCGAGTTGAACTGCCCGCCCACGCGCACCGCCAGGTACTCGGCGCCGGCGTTGAGCTGCCCGGCACCCTCGACGGCGTTCTGCGCACCGATCTGCGCGATGACCTGGCCCATGTCCAGGCCCATCTGCGCCAGGCGCCGCTGCGAGATCTCGACGAAGATCTTCTCGGGCTGCGCGCCGAAGATCTCGACCTTGCCGATGTCGGGCACCTGCAGCAGGCGTTGCCGGATGCGTTCGGCCTGCACGCGCAACTCCTCCCGGCTGAAGCCGTCTGCCGAAAGCGCGAAGATGGAGCCGTAGACATCCCCGAAGTCGTCGTTGAAGACCGGACCGATGACGCCGGCCGGGAGCGTCGACCGCATGTCAGAGATCTTCTTGCGCGCCTGGTACCAGGTGCCCTGCACTTCCTTGGGCGGCGATGAGTCTTCCAGTTCGAGGAAGGTGACGGATTCACCGGGCTTCGTGAAGCTGCGGATCTTGTCGGCGTACGGCACCTCCTGGAGCGCGCGCTCGATCTTGTCGGTGACCTGTTCGGCCATCTGCTGCGCCGACGCGCCGGGCCAGTAGACCTGCACCACCATCGCCCGGAAGGTGAAGGGCGGGTCCTCGTCCTGACCGAGCTGGAAGTACGCGGCGACGCCGAGCACCATCAGGACGATCATCAGGTAGCGCGTGAGCGCGGGGTGTTGCAGTGCCCAGCGCGAAAGGTTGAATCGATCGCCTTGCGATTGCTCAGCGGGGCTGGGGGTCGGGAACGTCTCCATGAGCTCAGCGCCGAGCCGAAGCGGCATCGGCCGCCGCAGCCGCCACGGAAGGCGCACCGAAGAACTTGACCTTCTGCCCTGCACTCAACACGTGCACCCCGGCAACCACCACGTCCTGACCGGGCTTCAGGCCCTCGGTGATGACGACCTCGTTGCCATCGGCGCCGCCCACCGCCACGGGCTGCAGCTTCAAGGTCATCGTCGGGCGGTCGACCACCCAGACGGCGGACTGGTCCTTGACCCGGGTCACGGCTGCCAGGGGCAGGCGAGCGATGCCGGGCAAGGCCGGCAGATCGATCATGACCGTGGCGGTCTGCCCCAGCTGCAACGGAGCCTGGCCCATGGCGGCCCGGGCCAGGTAGGTGCGCGTCGCGGGGTCGGCCGCAGCAGCGATCTCGCGCAGGGTGGCCGGCAACTCCGCAGTCCCTCCCCAGGTCTTGACGCGCAGCGCGCCGGGTTTGCCCTGCAGCAACTTGAGCGAGGCGACCGCCTGCTCGGGCACCGAGAAGACGACGTCGCGCGGGCCGTTCAACGCCAGACGCAACACCGGCGAGCCGGCGCCCACGACACCCCCCACCTCGACCTCCACACCCGTCACGACGCCCGCCCCAGGGGCCAGGAGGGTGGTGTAGGCCGCCTGGTTGCGCTGCACGCCGAATTGGGCGCGCGCCTGCTCGGCCTGCGCCTGAGCGGCCTTCAACGAGGTGCTTCGACGCTCCAGCTCGAGCGAGCTGATGAAGCCCTGGTCGCGCAACTCCTTGTAGCGCCGAAACTCCGCAGAAACCAGTTCGAGCTGGGCTTCTGCGGACGCCAGCGCGGCGCGCGACGATGTTTCGGCCTGACGCAGGTCTTCTGGGTCGAGTCGGGCCAGCACCTGACCGGCTTTCACCGTCATGCCCACTTCAGCCGGTCGGGCGACCAGCTTGCCGCCGACCCGAAAGGCCAGACGCGCCTCGGTGCGGGCACGGATGTCGGCCGCGTATTCGGCCACGCCGCCCGACGCCCCGGACTGCACCGTCATCGTTCTGACGGCCCGCACTGGCTCGGGTTCGGGCGGCGGCTTCGAACAGCCGACGAGCGCCACGGCGAGGGCGCAAAGCCACAACGAACGGGTTTGGAGTTCCATGGCGGGCTTTCAGCCAAGAAAAGGCAAGGGTTCGACCTGAGAGAACACGAACAGATTCATCACTACTGACTGACCGGTCAGTAATATACAAGCGTTTTCCGGGGTGTCAACGCGCCGCCGTGACTCGGAAGGAGCCCAAGGCCGGGAGAGAATCCGCCCGTGGGCGTCGAACACTACGAGAACTTCCCCGTTGCATCGGTGCTTTGCCCGCCGGCCTTGCGTCCGGCGGTGTCCGCCATCTATCACTTCGCCCGCACGGCAGACGACCTGGCCGACGAAGGCGATGCCCCGCCCGAACAGCGCCTGGCGGATCTCGCGGCCTTTCGCTCCGACTTGACCTGCGTCTACCAGGGGGCCGAACCGTCAGCGCGCTGGCGCCCCGTGTTCCTGGGCATTGCCGCCAGCCGCCGCACGCACGCCCTGCCCCAGCCGCTGTTGATGGCCCTGTTGGATGCCTTCGAGCAGGACGTGCGCAACCCTCCGTACGACAGCCGAGAGCAATTGCTCGACTACTGCGCCCGTTCGGCCAACCCGATCGGGCGGCTGCTGATGCATCTCTACGGCATCGCCGACGGCCGCTCACTGCAGCAATCGGACGCCATCTGTTCGGCGCTGCAGCTCATCAACTTCTGGCAGGACCTCAGCGTGGACCTGCCTCGGGGCCGCATCTACCTGCCGCAGCAGAACCTGCGGCAGCACCGCCTGGACGTCGCCAGTCTGCTTGCCGACCCGCAGGGCCTTGCCGCACGGGCCCTGGTGCGGTCGCTGTGCGAATGGGCCCGCCTGCTCATGCACCAGGGCTCGCCGCTGGCGTTGCGCGTGCCAGGGCGCGCCGGCTGGGAGCTCCGGCTGGTCGTGCAGGGCGGCCTGCGCGTTCTGGAGAAAATCGAAGCCATGGACTTCATCAGCGCCAGCAGGCGACCCAAGCTCTCGGCCATCGACGTGCCCTTGCTGCTTTGGCGTGCCGCTTGCATGCCGGCCTTGCAGAAGGTGCCGACTTGACGCCGCAACAGTACGTGCAGGAGCGTGCAGCTGCAAGCGGCTCGTCCTTCTACTACGCCTTCATGTTCCTGCCGCCGCCGCGACGCGCCGCCATCACGGCCTTCTACGCCTTCTGCCGCGAGGTGGACGACGTCGTCGACGAGATGCAGGACCCATCGGTGGCGGCCACCAAGCTGCAGTGGTGGCGCGGTGAAGTGGCCGCCGCCTACGCCGGGAACCCGACGCACCCCGTGACCCAGGCGCTGATGCCGCTGGCGTCCGATTACGACATCCGGGCCGACCACCTGCTGGCCGTCATCGAAGGTTGCCAGATCGACCTGCAGCAGACCCGCTTCCTCGACTTCGCCGGACTGCAGCGCTACTGCCACCTCGTGGCAGGCATCGTGGGCGAGGTGGCCAGCAGCATCTTCGGCCGCACACAGCCGCAGACCATCGCATACGCGCACAAGCTGGGGCTGGCGATGCAGCTCACCAACATCATCCGCGACGTGGGCGACGACGCCAGGCGCGGGCGCATCTACCTGCCGGTGTCGGAACTGCAGCAGTTCGACGTCAAGGCCGGCGAACTGCTGATGCGCAAGGCGCCGTGGGGCTATGGCGAGCGCTTCGACGCGCTGATGCGCTTCCAGGCGGCGCGCGCGCACGCAACCTATGACGAGGCCCTGGCACTGCTGCCGGAGACCGATCGCCTGGCGCAGAAGCCCGGACTGATGATGGCCAACATCTATCGCACGCTGCTGCGCGAGATCGAGTCGCAGAAGTTCCAGGTGCTGCACCAACGCACCTCGCTGACGCCTCTGCGCAAGCTCTGGATCGCGGCGCGCACCCACCTTCGCGGGCATTGACCGCCGTGCACTCGGAACGCCGGATCGCGGTCGTCGGCGGCGGCTGGGCGGGACTCTCGGCGGCCGTGCACGCCGTGCAGGCCGGCGCAACGGTCAGCCTCTACGAGATGGCACCGCAACTCGGCGGTCGCGCGCGCAGCACGGCGCAGGACTCGCGCTGGCTCGACAACGGGCAGCACATCCTGATTGGCGCCTACCGTGAGACCCTGGCACTGATGAGCACCGTGGGCGTCGACGTCCCGCAGGCCTTGTACAGAGTGCCGCTCGTGCTGGCCTACCCGGACGGCCGCGAACTGGCGCTGCCGCCCGGCCCCCCGATGCCGGCCTTTCTGCGCGGCGTGGCATCCTGCAGAGGGTGGCGCTGGAGCGAGCGACTGTCGCTGCTGGCCCATGCGGGCCGCTGGATGGTCAGCGGCTTCCGCTGCGACGCCAGCATGAACGTCGCCACGCTCTGTGCCGGCCTGCCGCGGCCCGTGCGCGAGATGCTGATCGATCCGCTGTGCGTGGCCGCACTCAACACGCCTGCGCACGAAGCCAGTGCCCAGGTGTTCCTTCGCGTGTTGAAGGACGCCTTGTTCAGCGGCCCGGGCAGCGCCGACCTGCTGCTGCCGCGGCGTCCGCTGGACGCCCTGCTGCCGGGCCCGGCTGCGGACTGGCTCGCCAGGCACGGCGCGGTCGTCCATCTGCGCAGCCGCGTGCAGACCCTGGAGCGCGACGGCAGCACATGGCGCGTGGGTGCCGATCGTTTCGATGGCGTCGTGCTCGCCTGTCCGGCGCTCGAGGCGGCCCGGCTGGTGAAGCCGATCGCCCCCGAGTGGGCGGCCCTTGCGGCAACACTGCGCTTCGAGCCCATCGTCACCGTCTTCGTACGTTCCGAGGGCGCACGGCTGCGTGCACCGATGATGGCGCTGGTTGAGAGTGCCTCCCATCCAGCGCAGTTCGTGTTCGACCATGGCGCCCTGGGCGGCGAAGCGGGGCTCTTCGTCTGCGTCGTGAGCGGCGCAGCGCGATGGGTGGAGCTCGGTCTGGAGGCCTGCGCGCAGGCCACACTGGAGCAACTCGGCGCTGCCTTCCCAACGGGCACCTGGCCGCAACCCCCTCGGCTCGTCACCGTGGTGGCGGAAAAGCGCGCGACCTTTCGCTGCACGCCGGGCCTGACTCGCCCCGCGGGACGGATCGCGACGGGCCTGGTGGCGGCAGCCGACTACGTCGACGGGCCCTACCCCGCCACGCTCGAAGGCGCCGTGCGTTCGGGCACTGCGGCCGTGCGCGACCTGCTGGCTGGCTGAGCGCCTTTGCGTCGCGCGGCGACGCTCGAGGGCGCGCAACAATGCCGCTATGCAAGCAACACTTCCGCGATGCAAAATGCCGATGTCACCTCCTGCGATGTCACCTCCCGCCCAGCCATCATGACCGGCAAGCCACCCCAGTCGCCCACCATCCAGGTGCTGGAGCGCATGTTCTCGCTGCTCGACACCTTGGCTTCGCAATCGGAACCGATGACGCTGAAGGCCATCAGCGACACCACCGGCCTGCATCCGTCCACGGCCCATCGCATCCTGAGCGATCTGACCATCGGTCGCTATGTCGATCGACCGCACGCCGGCAGCTATCGCCTCGGCATGCGCTTGCTCGAACTGGGCAACCTGGTGAAGGCCCGCCTGGACGTGCGCGAGGCGGCACTCGGCCCCATGCGCGAACTGCACAAGCTGACGCACCAGGCCATCAACCTGTCGATGCGCCAGGGCGACGAGATCGTCTACGTGGAGCGGACCTACAGCGAACGATCGGGCATGCAGGTGGTGCGTGCCATCGGCGGCCGCGCGCCGCTGCACCTCACTTCGGTGGGCAAGCTGTTCCTGGCGCACGACGACCTGCAACGCGTAAGGGCCTATGCGACGCGTACCGGCCTGACCGGGCACACACGCAACAGCATCACCGACATCGGGCGGCTGGAGCGGGAACTGGCCAACGTGCGAGCCCTCGGCTACGCGCGCGACGACGAAGAACTGGAACTGGGCGTTCGCTGCATGGCCGCCGGCATCTTCGATGACCAGGCCAAGCTGCTGGCGGGGCTGTCGGTGTCGGCACCGGCGGACCGGCTGGAGGAGTCGTGGCTCGAAAAGGTCAGGCAGACCGCCAGCGAGATCTCTGCAGCGCTCGGCCATCGGGGCTGAGGCCCCGGGCTCCAGGTCACCAGTCCGGCGGATCCGGGTGCCGCGTCAGCGTATGACCTTGTCGGCCGTCTTGGCCGTCAGACCCGATTCGGTCAACCAGTGGCGAAGCCTCTCGGCGTCGCCCAGACGCGAATAGCGGCCCGCGGAGTCGAGCAGCACCATGATGAACTGCCGACCGGCCAGACTGGCCTGCATCACCAGGCAACGCCCCGCCTCGGAGATGTAGCCGGTCTTCTGCAGACCGATCTCCCACAAGGGGTTGCGCACCAGGCCGTTGGTGGTCTGGAACTGGACCTGCCGGTTGCCGACCGCCACCTGCGCTTCCTGGGAGGTCGACAGTTCGCGGATCATCGGGTGCTGCATGGCGGCACGCACCAGCACGCTCAGGTCGCGTGCACTCGACTGGTTCTGGCTGGACAAGCCGGTGGGCTCGACGAAGCGGGTATCGCCCATGCCCAGATCGGCAGCCTTCCGGTTCATCGCCGCGACAAAGGCATCCAGCCCGCCCGGGTAGTGGCTTCCGAGCGTATGCGCCGACCGGTTCTCTGAAGCCATCAAGGCCAGATGCAGCAGTTCACCCCGCGTGAGCTGGGTGCCGATGGCCAAGCGGGAACGGCTCGACTTGCCGGGCTCCAGCCCGCCGATCGGCTCGACCGGCAGCAACTCGTCCATCGGCAGGTCGGCTTCCGCCACGACCACGGCGGTCATCAACTTGGTGATGGAAGCAATGGGCAGCACGGCCCCGGAGTTCTTGCTGAACACCACCTGGTTGGTGTCCTGGTCGATCACCAGGGCCACGCTCGACTTCAAGTCCAGGGGATCGGCCGTGTCGTGCAGGCCGATGGTCTGACCCATGGAAAGGCGGGGCGGCGCGACTCGCACGGCCTTCACCGCCGACTTTCGCGACGAGGCGCGGAGCGCTCGCGTCGGCGTGCGCGCCACTGGCTTGCGCGCGCTGGGTTTGCTTGCCGTGGCCTTGTTGCTCGGCTTGGCCTTGGCGGCTGCCGAACTGGGTTTGGAGGCGGACTTCTTTGCCGGAGATTTCGAGGCCAGCGTCGGGGACGCTGCCAGGACCGACATCGACAGGGCGATCACCACGAATCGACAGACGGACCAGAACTTCGTTGGCGTGTACGGCATCGGTAGTCGCCCTGAAGAGGAATCAAGGTCGAAGAATACCGCAAGAAAGAGGCCGGGGAGTCAACGAATTCAGTAGCTTGCACGCCTTTTTTCAAGTCACTGATTCAGATCGAGGCGTGCCCGTCGGAGAAGACCCGCAGCGAGTTGCATGACCTGCCCACACCCGGCCCGGCGACGGCAAGCTGCCGCGCGCGGACCCGATGGCGACCTCAGCCCTGTGCGGCCACGCGGTCTGCGTTGCTGTGCAGCTTGTTGAGCGCAGACAGGTAGGCCTTGGCGGAGGCCACGACGATGTCGGGATCGGATCCGACACCGTTGACGACCCGTCCGCCAAGCTGCAGACGCACCGTCACCTCGCCCTGCGACTCGGTGCTGCCCGAGGTGATGGCATTGACCGAATAGAGCATCAGTTCGGCACCGCTCTTCACCTTCGACTCGATGGCCTTCAGGCTGGCATCGACCGGGCCGTTGCCCTGGCTCTCGACGCAGTGCTCCTGCTCGCCCACCGCGAAGGTCACCGACGCCTGCGGCCGCTCGCCCGTCTCGGAGTGCTGGGACAAGGCTAGAAGACGGTAGTGCTCCTGCTCGCTGGTCACGCTTTCGTCGCCGACGAGGGCGATGATGTCCTCGTCGAAGATCTCGCTCTTGCGGTCGGCCAGGTCCTTGAAGCGGGCGAAGGCGTTGTTGACCTCGGCCTCCGACTCCAGCTGGATGCCCAGCTCCTGAAGCCGCTGCTTGAAGGCATTGCGACCCGACAGCTTGCCCAGCACGATCTTGTTGGCGGCCCAGCCCACGTCCTCGGCGCGCATGATCTCGTAGGTGTCGCGCGCCTTCAGCACGCCGTCCTGGTGGATGCCCGATGCGTGAGCGAAGGCATTGGCGCCGACGACGGCCTTGTTGGGTTGCACCACGAACCCGGTGGTCTGGCTGACCATGCGCGAGGCCGGCACGATCTGGGTCGTATCGATGCCCACCTGCAGGCCGAAATAGTCGCGGCGCGTGCGCAAGGCCATCACCACCTCTTCCAGCGAACAGTTGCCGGCGCGTTCGCCCAGGCCGTTGATGGTGCACTCGACCTGACGCGCGCCGCCGATCTTCACGCCCGCCAGCGAGTTGGCCACCGCCATGCCCAGGTCGTTGTGGCAATGCACCGACCACACCGCCTTGTCGGAGTTCGGGATGCGCTCGCGCAGCGAACGGATGAACTCGCCGTACAGCTCGGGCACGGCATAGCCCACCGTGTCGGGGATGTTCAGCGTGGTGGCGCCTTCGTCGATGCAGGCTTCGAGCACACGGCACAGGAAGTCGGGATCGGACCGGTAGCCGTCCTCCGGAGAGAACTCGATGTCGGCGCACAGATTGCGTGCGAAGCGCACGGCCAGTCGCGCCTGCTCGAACACCTGGTCCGGCGTCATGCGCAACTTTTTCTCCATGTGCAGTTCGCTGGTCGCGATGAAGGTATGGATGCGCGAGCGAGCCGCTCCCTTCAGTGCCTCTGCAGCGCGCGCGATGTCGCGGTCGTTGGCGCGCGCGAGCGAGCACACGGTGGAATCCTTGATGACGTCGGCGATGGCCTTCACGGCAGCGAAGTCGCCGTTGGAAGACGCCGCGAAGCCGGCTTCGATCACGTCCACCTTCAAGCGCTCGAGCTGGCGGGCGATGCGCAGCTTCTCGTCGCGCGTCATCGAGGCGCCCGGCGATTGCTCGCCATCGCGCAAGGTGGTGTCGAAAATGATCAGCTTGTCTGACATGGGTCTTCTCCCTGGGGTTTGCACGCAGCCCGGTTGCCAGATTCGGAAAAGCAAACGGCCCGCTGCGTTGCGCTGGCGGGCCGTCGTTCCGGGTGTGCGAATGCGTGGACGATCAGCGCGCCTGTAGCACTCCTAGAAGCAGCAGCGAGATGGGGGCGGTCGTCTTCATTACCGCATCAATGTAGCACAGGACGCGGCGGGGTGCTCATCGGTGCAACCCGATCTCGTCGGGGTCGTCGGTCGAAGTGGCGATCACGCTGACCGGCTTGCCCTTCATCTTGCGGTAGGCGTAGACGCCGTATCCCGACAGTCCGTAGATGCAGAACAGCGCGAACAGGACACGGGGCGGATCGAGCGCGACGAACGCGATGCCCAGCGCGATGGCCACCACCACGACGAAGGGCACGGTGCGCCGGCTGCTGAACACCTTGAAGCTGTAGAAGGGCGCATTGGTGACCATCGACAGGCCTGCATACAGCGTGACACCGAAGGCCGACCAGGCCGCCCAGTCGACCTTCGTCACGCCCTTGATGCCGGCATCGTCGACGACCCAGATCAGCCCCATCACCAGGGCCGCTGCCGCCGGGCTCGGCAAACCCTGGAAGAAGCGCTTGTCGACGACCCCGATGTTGACGTTGAAGCGCGCCAGGCGCAGCGCAGCCCCGGCGATGTAGACGAAGGCCGGGATCCAGCCCAGCTTGCCCATGTCCTGCAGGGCCCACTGGTAGACGATCAGGGCCGGCGCCGCACCGAAGCTCACCATGTCGGCCAGGCTGTCCATCTGCTCGCCGAACGCGCTCTGCGTATTGGTCATGCGCGCGACGCGGCCGTCCAGGCTGTCGAGCACGGCCGCCGCGAAGATCGCGATGCAGGCGGTCTCGAAGCGACCGTTCATCGCCATCACGATGGCGTAGAAGCTGGCAAACAGCGCACACAGCGTGATGGCATTGGGCAAGGCGTAGATGCCCTTGCGGCGCGGACGGGGCGGCGCCGCAACGTCGTCAGGGTCTAGGTCGGGCGCGTCGTTCATCGTCAAGGAGGATAGCGCAATGAAAAGGGCCGCCCGAGGGCGGCCCCAGAGGCAGCACAAAAGACTCAGTTGCGGCTCTTGTCGACCAGCTTGTTGGCCTTGATCCAAGGCATCATGGCGCGCAGCTTCTCGCCCACGACCTCGATGCTGTGCTCGCTGGTCAGGCGGCGGCGGGACATCAGCGTCGGAGCACCGGCGCGGTTCTCCAGGATGAAGCTCTTGGCGTACTCGCCGGTCTGGATGTCCTTGAGCACCTGCTTCATGATCTTCTTGGTCTCGTCGTTCACGATGCGCGGGCCCGTGACGTACTCACCGTACTCGGCGTTGTTGGAGATCGAGTAGTTCATGTTGGCGATGCCGCCCTCGTAGATGAGGTCGACGATCAGCTTGAGCTCGTGCAGGCACTCGAAGTAGGCCATCTCGGGCGCGTAGCCGGCCTCGACCAGCGTCTCGTAGCCCGCCTTGATCAGTTCGACGGTGCCGCCGCACAGCACGGCCTGTTCGCCGAACAGGTCGGTCTCGGTCTCTTCGCGGAAGTTGGTCTCGATGATGCCGGCCTTGCCACCGCCGTTGGCCGCGGCGTAGCTCAGTGCAAGGTCGCGCGCCTTGCCCGACTTGTCGGCATGCACGGCGATCAGGTGCGGCACGCCGCCACCCTGGCTGTAGGTGTTGCGCACCGTGTGGCCGGGGGCCTTGGGGGCGACCATCCAGACGTCGAGGTCCTCGCGCGGCACGACCTGGCCGTAGTGCACGTTGAAACCGTGCGCGAAGGCCAGCGATGCGCCTGAGCGGATATGCGGTTCGATGTCGTTCTTGTAGACGGCACCGATCTGCTCGTCAGGCAGCAGGATCATCACGACGTCGGCGCTCTTGACCGCTTCGCCGACCTCGGCCACCTTCAGTCCGGCCTTCTCGACCTTGCTCCAGGACGCCCCGCCGCGACGCAGGCCGACGGTGACCTTCACGCCGCTGTCGTTGAGGTTCTGCGCGTGCGCATGGCCTTGCGAGCCGTAGCCCACGATGGTGACGTTCTTGCCCTTGATCAGGCTCAGGTCGGCGTCCTTGTCGTAATAAACCTTCATGCTCTTCTCCAGTAAAGATGATTCTCGGGGGGATCCGCGCGGGCTCAGACCCTCAGGATGCGCTCGCCGCGGCCGATGCCGCTCGTGCCCGTGCGCACGGTCTCCAGGATGGCCGCACGGTCGATGGCCAGCAGGAACGCGTCGAGCTTGGCGGCATCGCCGGTCAACTCGATCGTGTAGCTCTTTTCGGTGACGTCGATGATGCGGCCGCGGAAGATGTCGGCCATGCGCGTCATCTCGTCCCGCTCCTTGCCCACTGCGCGCACCTTCACCAGCATCAGTTCGCGCTCGGTGTAGCTGCCTTCGGTGAGATCGACGACCTTGACCACCTCGATCAGGCGGTTCAGGTGCTTGGTGATCTGCTCGATCACTTCATCGGAGCCGGTGGTGACGATCGTCATGCGCGACAGGGAGGGATCCTCCGTCGGCGCGACCGTCAGGCTCTCGATGTTGTAGCCGCGCGCAGAAAAAAGGGCCACCACGCGGGAAAGGGCGCCGGGCTCGTTCTCGAGCAGCACGGCAATGATGTGTTTCATGTTCGGTCTTTCAGCGGCGCGCTCTTCAGGACGGCGGCGGTAACCGCCGGCCCTTGGCCACGCCACGTCGACAATCAGTTCAAGGGGCTCCCGTGATCGGTCCGGCTGCAGGTCGACCCGGGCGCGGTGACGCCCTGCCGGCTGCCGCCTTGTTCAATCACAGGTCTTCGGATCCCAGCAGCATCTCGCTGATGCCCTTGCCGGCCTGCACCATGGGCCAGACGTTTTCGGTCGGGTCGGTGCGCACATCGAGGAACACCGTGCGGTCCTTCAGGCGGATGGCCTCGCGCAGAGCGCCTTCCACGTCACCCGGCTTCTCGACCAGCAGACCGACGTGGCCGTACGCCTCGGCCAGCTTCACGAAGTCGGGCAGCGCGTCCATGTAGCTGTGCGAGTAGCGGCCGCCGTAGTCCAGTTGTTGCCACTGCCGCACCATCCCAAGATAGCGGTTGTTCAGCGACACGATCTTCACCGGCGTCTTGTACTGCAGGCAGGTGGACAGCTCCTGGATGCACATCTGGATCGAGCCTTCGCCCGTGATGCAGAAGACGTCGGCATCCGGCTTGGCGAGCTTGATGCCCATCGCGTAAGGCAGGCCCACGCCCATGGTGCCCAGGCCGCCCGAATTGATCCAGCGGCGAGGCTCTTCGAAGCGGTAGTACTGTGCCGCCCACATCTGGTGCTGACCGACGTCGGAGGTGATGTAGGTGTCGCGGTCCTTGGTGAGCTGCCAGAGCTTGTCGACCACCATCTGCGGCTTGATGACGTCACTGCTGCCCTTGTAGGCCAGGCAATCGCGCTTGCGCCACTCGTTGATCTGGCTCCACCAGGCGTTCAGTGCACCGGCGTCGGGACGCGCCTGGGCTTCCTTGATCTGCGAGATCAGTTCGACCAGCACTTCCTTCACGTCACCCACGATGGGGATGTCGACCTTCACGCGCTTGGAAATCGACGAAGGGTCGATGTCGACGTGGATGATCTTGCGCTCGACCGACGCGAAGTGCTTGGGGTTGCCGATCACGCGGTCGTCGAATCGCGCACCCACGGCCAGCAGGACGTCGCAGTTCTGCATCGTCATGTTGGCTTCGTAGGTCCCATGCATGCCCAGCATGCCCAGGAACTTGGGGTCGCTGGAGGCGATGGCGCCCAGGCCCATCAGCGTGTTGGTGCAGGGGAAGCCGAGCAGGTCGGTGAGTTGCCTCAGTTCCGCCGAGGCGTTGCCCAGGATGACGCCGCCACCGGTGTAGATGTAGGGCCGCCTGGCCGAGAGCAACAGTTGCACGGCCTTGCGGATCTGTCCGCCATGGCCCTTGCGCACCGGGTTGTAGGAGCGCATCTCCACCGATTCCGGATAGTGGAA
>LNFM01025637.1_pt1 | contig 15373 bp, 17 predicted proteins | sample 596031 | NCBI WGS metagenome assembly LNFM01 (sample SAMN04254537, study PRJNA301005) | activated carbon metagenome | isolation source: dual media filters at the Ann Arbor, Michigan drinking water treatment plant | place: USA: Ann Arbor | reverse complement strand
TGGGGCCTCAGCGGAGAGTGGCTGAGCGGGTCGCAGCGGCTTTTTTATGCGACAGTTGACGGGTGTCTCCAGGGGATGCGGGGTTATAGCACGCTGCCTTGAAATGACCACGTATTCACCGGCGTTGAACCCGCTTTCAACGCCTTTCGATGACGGACCTCACGCCCGCTCGCCATGCCCCGCCCGATCCTTGCCACCGTCCACCCCGAAGCCCTGCGCCACAACCTGCAACGCGCCCGCGAATGCGCGCCCGACGCACGGGTCTGGGCGGTGGTCAAGGCCAATGCCTACGGCCACGGCATCGAGCGCTGTTTCGAGGGCTTGCGCTCGGCTGACGGGTTTGCCCTGCTCGACCTGAACGAGGCCGAACGCATCCGCTCGCTGGACTGGCGCGGCCCGATCCTCCTGCTCGAAGGCGTGTTCGAGCCGCGCGACCTGGAGCTGTGCTCGCGCCTGCACCTGTGGCACACGGTGCACTGCACCGAGCAGATCGACTGGCTGGCAGCACACAAGACGCTGGCACCCCACCGCGTGTTCTTGAAGCTCAACAGCGGCATGAACCGGCTGGGCTTCACCCCCAACGCGTTTCGCAGCGCCTGGGCGCGGCTCAACGCACTGCCGCAGGTGGACGAAATCTCGCTCATGACGCACTTCAGCGACGCTGACGGTCCCCGGGGCATTGCCCACCAGGTCGCCGCCTTCGAAGCCGCCACCGCCGACCTGCCGGGTGAGCGCACGCTGTGCAACAGCGCCGCCTTGCTGAGGAATCCCGGCGACGCATTGCGCGGCGAAGGCGTGACCACACTGGCCGCCGACTGGGTGCGCGAAGGCATTGCGCTCTACGGCAGCGCGCCCGACTTTCCCGCGCACTCGGCCACTGACTGGAACCTGCAACCCGCCATGACCTTGTCGAGCCGCATCATCGGCGTGCAAAGCCTGCAGATCGGCGACACCGTGGGCTACGGCTCGGCCTTCACGGCGGACCAACCGATGCGCATCGGGGTGGTGGCCTGTGGCTATGCGGACGGATATCCGAGGCACGCACCCAATGGCACGCCGGTGTTGGTGGACGGTGTGCGAACCCGGGTGGTGGGTCGGGTCAGCATGGACATGGTGACGGTGGATCTTTCGGGTCTGGATGCCGCCGGCATGGGGTCGGAAGTGGTGTTGTGGGGGCGCTCTGCGGCCGGTGCTGTGTTGTCGGTGGATGAGGTCGCAGCGGCGGCGGGCACGATCGGGTATGAGCTGATGTGTGCCGTGGCGCAACGCGTTCCGTTCGCTGCGCCCTGAGGTTCTTCAAACCTCACCCCGAAACCACCTCAAGGACGCCCAGGCGAGCAGGCGACAAACCCATACCGCTCGCAAAACGGACTCCCCAAGATCGGGAGCCACGAAGGCACTGCGTGGAACTCGCGCGCCACCTCTGCCAGCACCCCGTCGCGGTACGCCTGAAAGCGGAACCCCACCCCGTCCACCGCGAAGAACGGCACACCTGCCACTTCGAAGCGCTTCACACTCACGCGCTCGAAGTACGGCGCGAACTCGGCGAGCACGGGTTCGTCGTACAGGAAGACGCGAATCGCTTGGCCGTCATACGAACGGAAGTCAACGATCTGATCGTCCTGCCGCGCGTGATGGCGGCCGACGCCGAACACCGGCACGTAGGCGCCATGGTGGAACGCGAGCATGCTGGCCGGGTTGTAGGTGCGCGCCATCAGTGCGGCGCCGGCCGGCAGGTCCTGGCGCAGCGCGGCCACCACCGCAGGCGTCTCGCGCAGGAACACCGCGCGGTCGTAGATCCTGAAGGGCTGCCACCAGGCCAGCGGCGCCCAGGCGATGGCCGCGACCACCAGAAGGTGCGGCACCGAGAGCGCCACGGTCCACTTCAACGCACTGCGCAGCGGCCGCGCTTCCAGCCTCAATCCGGCCCACACCACGAACAGCGGCACGAAGCCCAGCACCCAGTGCAGGCCGATGGTGCGGCGCGTGCTCAGCAGCGCAAACACCACGATGGGGAAGAGCCACAGCACCGCGAGCGTGGTGCGCGTGGTGGCCAACGTGCCGGCGATCGGACGCGACACCGCGCTGCGCCACAGCAGCCAGGGTGTGAGCAGGTAGACCGCCATGGCCACGTAGGTGCCGAAGGTCTTGAACGACCATGAACACGTTGAACATCACGTTGGTCCAGCCGTGCGTGGCGTTGAAGGCCACGTTGAGCGCGATCGAGGGCAGGGCCAGCGCGAAGATCAGGAACGGCGCCCACCAGCGCTCGCGCCGCCAGCCAAAACAGTGCACCGCGTAGGCAAAACCCAGCAGCGCAGCGAAGTACTTGGAGAGAAACGCCAGCCCCAGGAACAGGCCCGCCAGCGCATACCAGGGCAAGCTGCGTGTGGCGCTGGTGTCGGCCCGCAGGTAGGCCCAGGCGGAGAGCGCCATGAAAAAGATCAGCGGTGTGTCGGTGGTCACCAGCACGAACAACCAGCTCCAGGGCATGGCAAGGTACACGGCGCCGGCCAGCCAGGCGCTGGACTCTTGCTCGTCGGGCAACCAGCGGCGCAGCGCGTCGACGATACCCAAGGCAATCACGCTGGTGACAATCAGCGTGAGGCTGCGCAGCACCAGCGGGTGTTCGCTGATCTGGCGCAGCACCGCGAGCAGCCAGCCCACCATGGGCGGATGATCCGAGTAACCCCAGGCCGGGACCACGCCCCATTGGTAGAAAAAGGCCTCGTCGCCGGTGAACGGGAAACCCGCTGCCAGGGCGATCTTCAGAACAAGCGTGATGGCGAACGTGGACCAGAAGATCTGGCGCGACGCGTGTGCGGAGAATTCGGAGGCGCGCATCGATGGGGTCTCAAGCGTCCATGGCCAGCAGCGAAACACCCACCACGATCAGCGTGCACCCCGCCACACGCAGCCACGAAAACGGCTCGCCCAGCCAGAGCACGCCCAGCGCCATGGTCACCACAATACCCATACTCACCAGAGGGTACGCGAGGCTCACATCAAGCCGCGACAACACCCACAGCCACAGCACGGCGCTGGTGCCATACAGCACGAGACCCAGCCACACCATGGGGCTGCTGAGCGCGTGCAGGTAAGTAGCACTCAAGTCGGCGCCACTGGGTGCGCCCATGCCGCGTTTCATGGCAATCTGTGCGGTCGAGGACAGCAGCACACAGAAGACGGCGAGGCCGATGGCAATGGATTTCATGGGTGCTTCAGAGTCCGATGGTGGCCGAGACACCGATACCGATCATGGCAAGCAGTGTCATCCAGCTGAAGGGGTCTTTCAGGGCGAACTGCAACGGATCTTCGCCGTGCAGCTCGCGCCGCCCGGTCTTGAGCCAGATGCGCATGACCCACAGCAGCAGCACGGGGGCGGCGGCCCAAAGCCACTCGGGGTTGGCGTAGAGCATTTCGCTGTTCTGGCTGTCGATGTACAGGGCCAGCACCATCACCGCCAGAAAGCCGCTGGCCATGCCCATGGCGCGCAGCGAAGGCAGATCGCGCGGCTGGTACCCGCGCCCGGGTGCGAGCGTGGCGCGTTCATCGACCAGTTCTTCGAGTTCGGCGCAGCGCTTGACCAACGCTAAGCTGAGAAACAGAAAGATCGAGATCGCGGCGAGCCAGTTGGACAGCGCCACCTGGGCCGCCACCGCGCCCGCAGCGATGCGCAAGGTGTACAGGCCCGAGAGCACCAGCACGTCGATGAGCGCCAGACGTTTGAGTGCCAATGAATAGGCCAGTGTGGTCACGGTGTAGACCAGCAGCATGGCGGTGAAACCAGCAGACACGGCCCAGGCCAGCGCGAAGGCCAGCACCAGCATCACACCGCCGAGCACCACAGCCAGCGGAATGCTGATGGAGGCTGCAGCCAGCGGCCGAAAGCGCTTGAGGCGGTGCGCGCGGTCGTTGGGCAGGTCCAGCAGGTCATTGAACAGGTAGGTGGCCGAGGCACACAGGCCGAAGGCCACAAACGCCACCAGCACCAGCGCCCACAGGTGGGGGTCGAGCCGGTGCGAAGCGAGCAGCGGAATGAACAGCAGCGCGTTCTTGGACCACTGCTTCAAGCGGATCGCACGCAGCACCGTTTTTAGACGCAACGGTTCACGCTCGAACACCCGCGCCTGCGGGTGCACCTTCTGCAGCGCGTTGATGACATTGGCCGGTGCGTTCACCGCCACAGCTTGCGCGCTGCCTTGCCAGACTGCGATGTCGTCGCTGCTGTTGCCGGCGTAGGCCCAGCTGCTGTGGCCACGGGCCTGTGCGTGCGCGGCGATCGCATCCCGCTTGTGACCCCGGCTGAGGTTCACGCCGTCGGCGTGCGCGTTGGTGCCCAGCGTGTCGTCGAACAGATTGAAGTGCGCCGCCACGTCGCGCACGATGCGCGCATCGGCGGCGCTGGCCAGCACCAGGCTGCGACCACGCGCGTGTTCCTCGCGCAGGAACTGAACGAAGCGCTCGTGGTACGGCAGGCGCGCCGGGTCGGGGCGCACGGCGTTGGCCAGTTGGAGTTTGAAGCCGGCCTTGCCCAGCATCAGCCACATGAACAGGCGCAGCAGGTTTAGCGGGTTGCGCCGGATGAACAGCATCACCGACTCGTACAGGGTGTCGCTGGGCGTGAGTGTGCCGTCCAGATCCACGTACAGCGGGCAGGTGTCGGCGGGGCGGGCAGCGGTGGTGGCGGCAGGCGTCAAACGGTGGGTCCGGTGGGTGTGCGCCGATTCTAGGCGCCGCACCCGCAGCGTTTCACCCTGCCGCTGCAGGCCTCAGATGGGCAGCCAGGCCTGGACGCGGTCCACCAGTTGCACCAGCAAGTGGGCCAGTGAAGCGGTGTAGGCCAGGGCAGCGCACCCCGTCAGGGCAGAAACCGACAGCGCGAGGCCGTCACGGAACATCCAGCCCAGGCTCAGCATGATGAGGCTCAGGCTGGGCAGCACATTGCCCAGCGGCAAGGGCAGGAAGATCACCGCGCCCATCAGGGCGATCCACACGCCCCAACCCCAGCGCGTCGCGCCGTGGCTCCACACCGACCAGCGCGGCCGCAGCCAGCGGTTGGCCCGCTCGTACATCCAGGCCAGGCCGTGCAGGCAGCGGCCGGTCCAGCGTTCGTTCAGGCTCAGCGCACCGAGTCGCTCTGGCAAGTCCACCGAATCGTGCCCGCGCGCCCAGCCCCAGGAGATGGCCAGGATGCCCAGGCTGAGCAACGTGCCCGCGCCGGCGATCGGCACCACGGTGAGGAGCGCCATCAGCATCAGCACCACTGCGGTGGAGCTGTCGCCATGCAATCTCAGCAGCTCGGCGAGGTTCAGCCGCAGGTCTTGCGGGTCGGCAGAAGGCGCCCGTGCGCTGACCGCGTGCTCGCGGGCGGCGCGGCGCAACGCCCGGGCGAGCCGTTGGCTCAAACGCGGCCCTGCGCCGGTATGTTGCGCAGCGTGGTGGACTTGTCCACACGCCCAAGCAACCAGTGCAAGCCGATGGCAGGCACCAGCAGGCACAGCATGCCCAGACCCCAGCCGGTCCACAGCAGCGGCGTGATCCAGCCCATCAGGCCGTCACTCGAAGGCGCCACCTGGCCCAGCCAATGCACAAGATCAAGCCAAATGGCCTGCAGGGCTTGCAGCCACGCGGGGTCCACCCACAAGGCGGCCCAGGCCGGCACGGGCCACTCGCCCACCGCCGTGGCGGCAGAAGTGGCCTGACCGGAACCGGCGGCACCCAGCAGCCACTCGGTCAGTTGCACCGAGAGCGCAACCAACGCGGTCCAGCACAGGCTCAGAAAGACGAACACGCCCCAGACAAGGGTTTTCATGACAAGGCTCCTTCGGGATGTCGGTGGCGCTCCGGCATCTGGCGCCACGCGCGGGTGAGGCTGTCGAGCATGGCGGTTTCACCGTCGGCCAGATGACCATCGGCCGCCACCACCGCTTCGCACAAGGCCACGAGGGTCTCGCGCAGGGCGGGGTCGGTCACCTCGGCCAGCAAGGCCTGGCGGGTGGCGGCATCGAGCTGGGACGAGCCCAGCCATTCGCCGTGGGCGCCGAGCAACAAGTCCTCGCAGAAAGCGTCGATCACCGCCTTGAGGTCTTGCGGCGGCAAGCCGAGCTGCCGCGCAGCGTCCAGCCGGTCCAGCGCCTTGATTTCGCTCAAGGCGTAGTTGCCATCGGCCACCAAGGCCATGGCCAGCAAGCGGGCGGCGGCCTGGGGACTGTTCTTGGGGTAGGTTCGCATGGTGTGCTCCTGAGTGTGGGTGTCGTGTGTGTCAATCGTTGCTGCCGCCCAAGCCCATGAGGCTGAGCAGGCTGGTGAACAGGTTGAACAGCGCGACGAACAGGCCCACGGTGGCCAGCACGTAGTTGGTCTCGCCGCCGTTGACGATGCGGCTGGTCTCGAACATGATCATGCCGACCGACAGCAAGGCCACCAAAGCCGACACGGCCAGCGCCAGTGCGGGCATGTTGAAGAAGAACGCAGCTACGGCCAACACCAGGGCCACCACCATGCCGGCGAACAGGAAGCCGCCCATGAAGCTGAAGTCGCGCCGGGTGGTCAGCACATAGGCCGACAAGCCGAGGAAGGTCGCACCGGTGGCACCGAGCGCGGCCACAATGGTTTGCCCGCCACCGGGCAGGCCCAGCGTGTGGGTGAGGATGGGGCCCAGCGTGTAGCCCATGAAACACGGCGGGCAGCGCCCAGCCGCTGTTCTGCAGCTTGTGCACAGCGAACAGCAGTCCGAAGTAGCCCACCAGCGTGATCACCAGGCCGGGTGCTGGCCAACCGTTGGCCACGGTGGCGGCGGCCACGCCGGCGCTGAACAGCAGCGTCAGCGAAAGCAGGGCGTAGGTGTTCTTGAGCACCCGAGAGGTCTGGGCAGGGGTGGCGTCGGTGGCGGAGGCCGCACCCATGTGGCGGGCCAGGGCGGTGCTGCGGGAAGCGTTTTCCATGATGGACTCCGTAAAAGAAGGAAGGACGAGAGCTTAGGCGTGCAAAGACTTCCGAAAAAGCAGAAAATCGCTGCAAATTTCTCCCAAAAAGGCGAAGAATGAACACCGAACTGAACTACAAGCACTTGTATTACTTTTGGGTTACAGCTAAGGAAGGCGGCATGTCGCACGCAGCGGACCGGCTGGGACTGGCGGTGCAGACGGTGAGCGCGCAGGTGCGCTTGCTGGAACATTCTCTGGGCCACGCGCTGTTCAAGCCCGCGGGGCGGGGTCTGGCACTCACCGAAGCGGGGCAGGCCGCGCTGCAGGTGGCCGAGCAGATCTTTCATCTGGGCGAACAGCTGCCCGCTGCGGTGCGCGACGCCACTCGCGCCAGTGAGGTGCGTCTGGTGGTGGGCATTTCCGACGGCCTGCCCAAGCTCGCCGTGCGCGATCTGCTGGAGCCGGCACTCAGCGAGCCCAACCTGCGCCTGTTGTGCCACGAAGGCGAGTTCGACGACCTGCTGGGCGAGCTGGCGCTGCACCGGCTCGATGTGGTGCTGGCCGACCGGCCGGCCCCGGCCAACCCCAACCTGCGGCTCTACAGCCACGCATTGGGCTCGTCGGCGCTGGGCTGGTATGCACCCAAGGCCTGGCTGGCCGAGGCGCAACAAGACTTTCCCCGCAGCCTGGCCAACGTGCCGGTGCTGCTGCCCACGGCTCACGCCTCGGTGCGCCTGCGCATCGACCAGTGGTTCGAGGGCCACGGGGTATTGCCGCGCGTGGTGGGCGAGTTTGAAGACAGCGCGCTGCTGGCCACCTTCGGCTCGTCGGGCATGGGCGTGTTCCCCGCCTCCGAGCGCATGCGCGAGAAGTTGTCCACGGGCTACGGCCTGCAGTGGATCGGCGCCTGCGACGGTGTGCGCGAACACTTCTACGCCATTGGCACCGCGCGCAAGGTGCAACACCCACTGGTGCAAAGCCTGCTCAGCACGCCATCCGATTGAAGCGCGCACGGCCAAGGCCACACCCTCAAGGCCATGAGCCCGCTCAGTCGGGTGTTTTGCAAGGACCGCCTTGTGAGCAGCAATTGGCGCCAAGGGCGGCGCAGGTCTGCAGGAAGATCGACCCACCATGCCGATCCTGACGCCCGCCTCACAGATGCCCTGGCCGATGATCCGGCCGTTTCGCATGCACCCCGGTCTCAAGCGTCTGCACGCCGCGTCTGCGGTTGAAGTGCCTCCGCTTTTCCTGCGCGACGCGTTGGCCGCTGCTTACGCCCATGAGAAAGCCGCTGTGTTGAAGGCGCTGGGGCCGAACGCCCTGCCCGGCGAACCCGATGCGGCCGCATTGCGGGCCATCGCGCAGGCCTACGCAGCGCAGACGGGTGTGCACCTGGGCGCCACCGCAGAGGCGCTGGCCAGCGGCATGCAGGAAGACTTCGTGGTTCTGCACGACGAACCTGCGGGCATGCGAGCGCGCTTGCTCGCGGTGTGTTTTCCGTCGAACTGGAACCCAGCCGAGAAGCTGGGACTGGACTTCACCGCCATCCATGCGCCGGTGGCCGACAACGCGCTCCTGCAGGCCGGCGCGCACGGCATTGTGGACATGGCGTTTCGCAAGGCCTCGATGCTGCGCCATGTGTGGTTGCTGACGCCGGGCGCAGATCTCTCACAACACCCCGAAACCCGCCACACCCGCTGGGAAGACGCGCTGCTGCAGGCCGAGGCTTCGCCTTCGGGCCGGCTGCTCGATCAGGTGTTCTTTCGCGTCGAGCGCCAAACCACGCTGCCGCTGCCCACGATCCAACGCGGTGTGTTCTTCATCCGCGTGATGGTTTGTGGTCTGTTGGATGTGCTGTTGGTGGAGCCCAACCGCACGGCCGAACTGCATGAGTCCTTGCACTCCATGAGCGACGCCGTGGTGCACTACCGGGGCATGCAAGCGGTGCGGCAGCGCCTTCTGAACGAACTGCAGGCGCTTGGCTGAGGCAAAGCTTCAAGGCGCTGCGGATTCCACCGGCGCGTCTGCCACAGCCGCCTCTGGCGGCGTCGACACCACAGGCTTGTGCGGCGGTATGGTGGGCCGTGTGGTGGTCTGGATGTGCCAGACCGCGACGAACATGGCCGCGATGGTGGGGCCGATCACAAACCCGTTGATGCCCATGGCCGCGATGCCGCCCAGCGTGGTGATCAGCACCAGATAGTCGGGCATGCCGGTGTCCTTGCCCACCAGCAGCGGGCGCAGCACGTTGTCGGCCAGCCCGATCACCAGCACACCCCAGGCCACCAGCGCTGCGCCCTGCCAGACCTGGTCCACCGCAAACAAGTACAGCGCCACCGGCACCCACACCAGGCCCGCACCCACTGCGGGCAGCAGCGAGAGTGCGGCCATGAGCACTGCCCACAGCAGTGCACCGTTGACACCAAGCACCCAGAAGGCCAGACCACCCAGCATGCCCTGCACCAGGGCCACTACAAGGTTGCCCTTGACGGTGGCGCGCAGCACCGTGCCGAAGCGCTCCAGCAGTTCCTGTTTGTGGTCGGGCGGCAGCGGAATCGCCATCCGGATGCTGCGCACGATGCTGGCGCCGTCGCGTGTGAGGAAGAACGCCAGGTACAACGTGATGAACAGGCTGATGACCAAAGTAAAGAGGTCCTGCCCGAAGTTGAAGGTGTGGGTGGCGATCAGTTCGCTGCCCTGGGTGAGCACAGCATTGAACTTGCGCTGCACCTGGTCGAAGTTGCCCAGACCAAAACGTCGCAGCAGCTGGATCAGTCCGCCCGCGCAGCATCAGCGCCGGGTTGACCTCGCCCGACTGGATGCGGGCATACATCTGCGTGGCCTCGCGCGCCAGCGAAATCAGCACCAGCACAGCGGGCAGCACCACCACCATCAGCGCAGCGCCCATGGTGACGATGGCGGCGCGCGTGTGCCGGTGGTTCATGCGTGGCAGGAGCCAGCGGTAGAGCGGCGCAAACATCAGGGCAATGATGGCCCCCCAGAGAATGGTGCCGAAGAAGGGCAGAAGAATCCAGAAGAAGGCCACCGTGACAGCGGCCAGCATCAGGCGCAGCGTGAGCGGGGCCGACACCGCCGGTGTGGCCAGCGCTGAAAGCGCCTGCGGCTCGCTGGAGGTGGATTCGATCGCAGCGGGGTCGGCGGGTTTGGCGGGTGTTGTCATGTTCACGGCCGGGAGTTTGGGGGCGCGCCGAGTATGGCGCTGTTCGCCAGCGCACCGGAGCGTTGTGCGGCGGCTACGGCCTTGCAATCCGCCAAACTGTGCTTAAATGCCATCCACATGGAATCCATATGGATGGCAACAAAAAATGACAAACCGGCTGCTGGATGTGCGCCCCCGAGTGGGCGATTCGGAAAAGATGACCGTCAACCTCGGCGTGGTCGATCTAGGCCAGGTTGACCTGCTGGTGCAGGAAGGCTTCTATTCCAACCGCTCCGACCTGGTGCGCACCGCCGTGCGCAACCTGCTGGCCACCCACGCCGACACGCTCAAACAAACCGTGGCGCGCAAGACCTTGACGCTGGGTCTCCAACACCTCACCCGCGCCGAACTGGAGCGCGCGGTGGCGGCCGGCGAGCGATTGCGCATTCAGGTGGTGGGCCTGGCCCGCATTGACGACGACGTCTCGCCCGAACTCGCCCTGGCCGCCATCGAAATCGTGTCGGTGCTGGGCGCCTTCCACGCCAGCCCCGCAGTGCGGCGTGCGCTGGCACCCCGCACCGTCTGAATCTTCTCCTTCCTTCATGAAATACACCTCTTGAAAACACCCATCCCGCCAACCCTGGCCATGAACATCAACGACACGATCGGCAAGGCGCTTGCGCAGGCCGGGCTCGATGCCCGGAGCGGCCCGCTCAAGGGCGTGACCGAGACCATCCGCAAGGCGCTGGCGTCGGCCGGCCTGGGGGGTTCATCTGTGCATGCACACGCTGTCGCCGACGGCGACGTGATCGAGGTGACTGCGCGCGACGTCCCGGCGAAGCCCTCGGTGGCGCCAGGTGCTGGCGAATTCGTGCGCCGCACGCTGCAACACCCTGCCGGCGCGCGCGACTACAAGCTCTACTGCCCCGCCGAACGGGCGGGCGCGCCGCAGGGCCCTCGCCCGCTGGTCGTGATGCTGCATGGCTGCACCCAGTCGGCCGACGACTTTGCCGCCGGCACCCGGATGAACCAGCTGGCCGACGAACACGGCTTTCTGGTGCTCTACCCCGAACAATCGACCAGCGCCAGCACCTCGCGCTGCTGGAACTGGTTTCGCCCGCAAGACCAGGTGCGCGAGGGCGGCGAGCCAGCGCTCATGGCCGCCATGGTGCGTGAGGTCATGGCGATGCAGCCCGGAGATCGGGCGGTGGATTCCGGCCGGGTCTTTGTGGCGGGGCTCTCGGCCGGTGCCGCCATGGCCGTGGTGCTGGGCGAGACCTGGCCGGACCTGTTTGCCGCGGTGGGCGCCCACTCCGGCCTGTCGTTCGCGGCTGCGCACGACATCCCTTCTGCCATGGCCGCCATGAAAGGACGCGGCGTGATGGGCCGGGCGCACTTTCCCGGCACCGCCGACGAGCCCCGGCGCGGCGCCACCCACGCGGTGCCCACCATCGTGTTCCATGGCGACCGGGACCACACCGTGAAGCACAGCAACGGGGAGCGCATCACCGAACAGGTGCTCAAGACCAGGCCGGCTGTGGACACCCGCCAGGAAACCGGCACCGCCGCAGGCGGGCGCCGCTACACCCGTACCGTGCATGCCGATGCTGCCGGGCGCGTGCTGGTTGAACAGTGGACCGTGCACGGTGCCGGCCATGCGTGGTCGGGTGGCGATGCATCGGGCTCCTACACCGACAGCGCGGGACCCGACGCATCGGCCGAGATGCTGCGGTTCTTTCTGGCGCAGCCGCCGCGTGACTGAACCGGTGCAGGCGCTTCAGCCGCGTGCCGCCGAGGCCTGAAACGAGGGCACCACCAGCACCGCGGCCGTGCTGGCGTCGTCGGCACCCACGCTGTGGATGAGTTCGGGCAGCGGCTCGTCGTGATCGAAGAACACGCGTCCGCGCACCACCACCACCAAGGCCGGGTTGAGCGAGGCACTGCGCACCGCGCTGATGGTGGCCGCCATGCGCGGCATCCAGTCTTCGCGGTTGAAGGCCAGACTCAGCGACAGGTCCACCACATCAAACCACTCGCGTTTCACCAGCCGGGTGAGGGTGGCGGTGTCCTCGGGAAATTCGCAGCGGGTGTCCCAGCCTTCGCGCCACATCATCTCGGCGTCAAACACCGCGCCCATCAAATGCTGTTCGCCCGGCAGGGGTGCAATGAGGATGCGTCCACGCAGGCGCTCCGGCGGGCGTTCGTTGTGGTCTGCCTCCAGACACAGCTTGCGGAACGACTGTTGCAAGCGGCCCAGCCCGAGCGTGACATCAAATTCTGAAACCTCGTCGGAGGCCCACAGGTCGCCCAGATCGCGGGCAGCCGGCTCCGAAACCCACATGCACGACGCGCGAAGCGAGCCCGCTTCGGCGTGCAGGACGTCCAGCAATGCAAACGCCTCGGCCGGGTCGGCGGCCACCAACAGGCGCGCAAGACTGGCCATGCGCGGGTCGCGGCCGGCTTCCACCTGCAGCGGCGCCTGGATACCGTAGCGCGGCGTCACCTGAGGCAGCACGGTGGAGTCCACCACGCGTTTGAGGATTTCGTGATCCAGCCGGGCGAATTCATGCTCGAACTCGGGCTGCGCCGGCGCCGTCTTCCACAGGTCGCTGGCCAACGCATGCGGCACGCCCTGCTGGCTGCGCAGCAGTTCGATCAGGTTGTGCGGCGGGCTCATGCGCGCGTCGTTGGCGGCGTCGGGGCGTTCGTTCGGATCCCGGTCGCCCAGCTTCATGCCCCAGTCGGGGAAACACCGCACGGTGCTGGGCATGTGCCCGAGGATCTCCACATCGGTGTGCCGGTTGTCCGCCTGGATCGACCGCCAGATGCGGGCAACGCCCTCGGCCGGCCCTTCAAGCCATTGAAGGAAGCGCCCTGCGTCGTAAATGAGCAACCCTGTCACCGCCTCGCTGTTGTTGCGCTGGAGCGCAGCGTTGACCAGTTGTTGCAGCTCGGTGTCGTCCAGCGGGGTGACGCAACGACTGCGGTAGACCAGCGTAGACAGGGCTGGCTGGGCACTGGCCTGCGCAGCGGCAGACAGGGGGCTGGAGGGGCGGGACAACACGACGCTCTCGGTTAGGCTGGGGAAAGTGCGCTCGGGATACCCAAGCGCTAATCGGTTCGTGGTGGCTGGCTGGGAACTCTCGGGCAGACGGATGATCGTGCCCGTGCCAATTCCCTGTCAAGCAAGGTTTACCCGTGCGCGACAAAACGCAATCGGGTGTTCAAAACTGGCGGCGGGGCGATGTAGCCCAAAGGCATTCAAGGCAGCCGTAGCGTGATCTGTCAACGCCCCGGCCGTGCAAACTCCGCCAGCCACGGCGCCGAGCCTGGTTGCCGAAACACCAGTGCTACGCCCATGACCTCTCGGTACCCCGGGCCCGTCGGGCGCTTATAGCCGGGCAGCACGCAATCGCTATCAGTTGCGCCCACCCGGGCCGATCCGCCGAGCGCGCTGCGGGTGAAGGTGCCCTCGGGCTCGCTGGCAAAGACCACGAACACCCGGGAACGCGGCACCGGCGCGGGCAGGTCAAAACCATCCGGACGGAACCCGACTTCGAAAGGCACCGGCGTCTCTGTGGCCGAGGGCTGAGGCCGGTGTTCGGCCACGCCACGCTGCCCGTTGCCGTCCACCCAATGCAGGCGCAGGTGCGGCGGCGACTCGCGGGCGGCCCACATCAAGTGCAGGTCGGCCCCGTGGGAGCAGTACGCCGGATGGTCGCGACCAGCCGTGTCCTCCCACAGTTCGCCCACGCGTTCGTCCACCCGCTCCAGACGCAGGCCCTCGGGCGCCATCAGCGACTGGGCCAACACCGCGCCCACCGCCGGCGCTTCAAACCGGCGCAGCGGCTGCACCGCATGGGCGAGCGGGTAGGCCGCGGCGCCGGGCGGGTTGTCGGCCCGGTGGCGCGCGACCGCCTGCAGTGGACCCACAACCTGAAACAGGGCCCAACCCGGCACGGCCAACAGCATCAGACCGCTCATCGACAGCGCCACACACTCCTCGCCGCTCAAGCGTGGTCGCACCAGACGGCCCACGCCCAGATGCGCGCCAACCCAGATCAATGGGCCTACGGTGAAGAGCAAGCCGTAAAACACAGCCAGGCTGATCGGTCCCGACACTGCACGCGCCGGCCCCAACACCGCCAACACCACCAACGGCGCCACCAGCAGCGACACCCAGCGCACCACAGCCCAGCCGCCAGCCTTGCCGCGTGGGCGGAAATAGCGGTACTCCAGCCACAGACCCAGCGCCACCAGCGTCAAGACGACCAACAGCAGCCTGACCCAGTCAGAGGCGTTGGGCAGATGGGGTATGGCTTCGAGCAGGGCTGAGAGATTCATGGACAGGCTCTGAGGTTGTTTTGATCCGGCGGAATCATGCGATAAACCCACCTCAACTCACAAGACGAACCGATGACCGATTGGAAGACCCAGCAAATGATCAAGGCCTCGGGCTGGCCGCTGGCGCCCGAGCTGCTGGCGCCCGGCGCCGATTTCAGCGCCCCGGCCGAGGGGAGCCTGGTGCCCTGGCACTGGGCATGCAGCGAAGGCAAGGCCGGCCTGGTGCGCTACATGCTGGACCACGGCGCCGATCCGCAGGACCGCACACCAGCAGGCCAAGGCATGCTGCACATGGCGGCGCGCGCCAAGAGTTTTCAAGTCGTGATGCTGCTGATCGACGCGCTGAAGGCGGCTGGCGCGCCCGCACCCGACGAGGGCCTGCGCTCCTTCCTCACCAAGACCTTTGCCAAAGGCCACCCCGACTCGAAAAACCGCCTGCAACAGACGCTGAAGGACTGGGACCGTTTGCAGCGCCAGGCAGCGCCGCCCAGGCCGACCTGAAACACCGACGCCAACAAAAAAGCCCTGGGGATCTACCGCAGGGCTTTTTTGCTAGCTGATGTGACCAACCCGGGGATGGGTCAGATCAGACGGATCGGGGGGATCGATCAGTAGCCGCCACGGCCACCGCCGCCGCCGCCTTCACGACGGCCACCACCACCGCCGCCACCGCCGTAGGGACTGCGAAAGCCGCCGTCACCGCCGCCACCACCGCCATAGCCGCCGCCACCGCTACGGCCACCACCACCGCCGCCACCGAAACCGCCGCCACCAGAGCGGGGAGGACGTGCTTCCATCGGACGCGCTTCGTTCACCACCAGGCTGCGACCGCCCAGGGACTGACCGTTCATGCCTTCAACAGCGGCTTGCGCTTCGGCATCGTTGCCCATTTCGACAAAGCCGAAACCTTTGGAACGACCGGTATCGCGCTCCATCATGA
>LNFM01008567.1_pt1 | contig 15373 bp, 11 predicted proteins | sample 596031 | NCBI WGS metagenome assembly LNFM01 (sample SAMN04254537, study PRJNA301005) | activated carbon metagenome | isolation source: dual media filters at the Ann Arbor, Michigan drinking water treatment plant | place: USA: Ann Arbor | reverse complement strand
GTGACAGTCTGACCGTGAGCGAACCCCGTACCTGGATGTGCCTGATCTGCGGCTGGATCTACAGTGAGGCCGACGGCGATCCGGAGCACGGCATTGCTGCCGGCACCGCGTGGCCCGATGTCTCCATGAACTGGACCTGCCCCGAGTGCGGCGCGCGCAAGGAAGATTTCGAGATGGTCCAGATCTGACCCGATCACACGGGCTGCGGCCGGTGCAGCGGGCCTCTTGAGGTTCTTGAGGGAGAACAGCGCTTGGAGATTTTGGGTCCTGAAACGGGCGCAGCCGGTGGCGCAGACAAAGGCGCCAAGGTGCTGGTCATCGACGACAGCAACACCATCCGCCGCAGCGCCGAGATATTCCTGCGCCAGGGCGGGCACGAAGTGGTGCTGGCGGAAGATGGCTTCGATGCCTTGGCCAAGGTCAATGACCACCTGCCCGAACTCATCTTCTGCGACATCCTGATGCCGCGGCTGGATGGCTACCAGACCTGCGCCATCATCAAACGCAACCCGAAGTTCACGCATGTGCCAGTGATCATGCTGTCCAGCAAGGACGGGCTTTTCGACAAGGCGCGTGGACGCATGGTGGGTTCCGAGGATTACCTTACCAAGCCTTTCACGAAAGAACAGCTGCTGCGCGCTGTGGGTGAGTACCGGCGCAGTCAGGCCTGATACGGTTGCGCCCGCGCGCGGCCGTCGCAACCAGCACTAGGAAACCCAACCGATGCCGATCCAGAAGATCCTCGTCGTCGATGACTCGAAGACCGAGCTGCATCATTTGTCCGAGTTGCTCGGCAAGCACGGGTATGCCGTGCGCACGGCCGAGAATGGCGAAGAGGCCATGCGACGCCTGGCCGACGAGAAGCCCGACCTCATCCTGATGGACGTGGTGATGCCGGGCCAGAACGGCTTCCAGCTCACGCGTGCCATCACGCGAGACCCTCGTTTTTCTGACGTGCCGGTGATCATGTGTACCAGCAAGAACCAGGAAACCGACAAGGTCTGGGGCATGCGGCAGGGCGCGCGCGACTACATCGTCAAGCCCGTCAATGGCGACGAGTTGTTCGCCAAGATCAAGGCCTTCGACTGATGGCCGCCTGCGCCGCTGCTGACTGATGGCCAAGCGCGAAGCCCTACGCGAACTGCAAAGCCGGCTGGCCGAAAGGTTGCAGCAGGCGCGCACCGAGGTGCGTGGCCTCTCCTGGCTGGCCGTGGAATGCGGCGGCCTGGGCCTGCTCTTCCCGCTGCCCACGGCCGGCGAGATCTTTCCCGTTGGCACGCTGCTGCCGGTGCCGCACACGCAGCGCTGGTTCATGGGGGTGGCCAACCTGCGCGGCGGCTTGCACGGTGTGGTGGACCTCGCTGCCTTCCTCGGCCTGCGAGCGCCCATCGCGCGTGACGCCGTGCGCGAACAGGCACGCCTGCTGGCGCTGAACGCCCGCACCGGAGCCAGTTGCGCGGTGCTGATAGACCGCCTGGCCGGCCTGCGCAGTGCCGAACAATTGAGCCCAGAGCCGGCCGACGAGACCCTGCGCCCGCAGTTCGCAGGCGCACGCTGGCGCGACACCAGCGGGCGTGTCTGGCAGGAGATCGACCTCGCCGCGCTGGCCCGCCACGACCAGTTTCTGGCGATCTCGGCATGAGCGGCACCCGCGGAACCATCGGCACCGGTGGCACGAAACTTCGCAGCCGGCCTTCCCATCACTCTGCGCAGCGCCGGCCCTGGCCGCTGGTGCGCTCTCCAGCAATCACGAGGACGAGATGAGCTTCCTTGACAGGATCAAAGGCAACGGCCGCAAACCCGAGGCCGAGAGCACCGCCGGTCCGGGCACAGCGCCCTTCGACGAGCTGGCGCAGCCCGACAACCCCATGGAGGCCACCATGCGCCTGGGGCACAGCACGCTGGGCGCGGTGCCCAGCCGGCTGGACAACGAAGATTCCTCCATCATTTCCGAAGCCGCGCCTTCCGAGATGGCGGCCGATTTTCCGGAAAGCCGTCACCCGGGCGCCGATGCCGAAGGCTTCACGACCGGCCTGCCGGTGGTGGGGGCCTGGCCACTGGCGCGCCAGCAGCGCGCGATGCTGGGCATGTTGGGGGCGGGTTTTGTGCTGCTGCTGCTGGTGGCGTTTCTGGCGCTGTCGGCAGGCAACCGCAGCGCGGCGCAGGTGGGTGCGGCCGGCCAGGCCACCACGCAGTCGCAGCGTCTGGCCAAGTCGGTGTCGCAGGCCCTGGTGGGCAATGCCGCGGCCTTCCCCGAGGTGCAGGACAGCATCAGCATCCTGGCGCGCAACGTGCGCAGCCTGAAGACCGGTGAAGGGGAGGTGGCCGCCGCCCCGGGTGCGCTGCAGGACTCGGTGGACATGCTGCTGCCGCTGGTCGACAAGGCCGAGAAGAACGCCGCCGCCGTGGTCGCCCAGCAGAAGACGCTGACGCAGGTGGGCCAGGCGCTGCGCGCCATCAACCGCCAGAGTGCCGACCTGCTGGAAACCGCCGAGACGGTGTCGTCGTTGAAGCTGCAAAGCGGCGCCTCGGCGGCCGAGTTGTCGGCCGTGGGCCAGCTGGTGATGTTGACGCAGCGCATCGGCAAGAGCGCCAACGAGTTCCTGACCACCGAAGGTGTCAGCGCCGAGGCCGTGTTCCTGCTCGGCAAGGACCTGAACTCTTTCCGTGAGATCGCCCAGGGCGTGCTCAACGGCAACGCCGACCTGCGCCTGCCCGGCACGCGCGACCCGGAGGTGAAAGAGAAGCTCGCGCAGCTGATGACCCAGTACGAGCAGACGCGTACCGAGGCCAGCGCCATCCTGGGCAACCTGCAGGGCCTGGTGGCCGCGCGCGAGGCGCAGACCGCCATCGTGGCCGACTCCGAGCCGCTGCGCGTGGCGCTGGACGGCCTGCAGGCCGGTCTGGCCGACTCGGCCGGTTTTGGCGGCATGCGCCTGGTGGGCCTGCTGCTGGCTCTGGCCTTGATGGGCGCGGGCGGCTTCGGGTTGCTGCGCCTGTTCGTGATCGACCAGACCAGCCGCTCGCGCGCTGCCGACAGCCAGCGCTTCGAGGCCGAACGCCAGGAGCAGGAAGCCAAGCGCGTGAACGACGCCAACCAGGCGGCCATTCTGCGGTTGATGAACGAGCTGCAGACCGTGGCTGAAGGCGACCTCACGCAGCAAGCCACGGTGACGGAAGACATCACGGGCGCCATCGCCGACTCGGTGAACTACACGGTGGAAGAACTGCGCAGCCTGGTGGCCCAGGTGCAGGACACGGTGGGTCGGGTGACCGAAACCACGCAGCAGGTGGAGCAGACCTCCACCGAACTGCTGGCCACATCGACCGAGCAGCTGCGCGAGATCCGCAGCACCGGCGACTCGGTGCTGCAGATGGCCGGTCGCATCAACGACGTGTCGGCACAGGCCCAGGAAACGGCCCAGGTGGCGCGCCAGTCGCTGCGGGCGGCCGAAACCGGCCTGGGCGCGGTGCAGAACGCCATCGGGGGCATGAACGCCATCCGCGACCAGATCCAGGAAACCTCCAAGCGCATCAAGCGCCTGGGCGAAAGCTCGCAGGAGATCGGCGAAATCACCGAGCTGATCTCGGACATTACCGAGCAGACCAACGTGCTGGCGCTGAACGCCGCCATCCAGGCCGCCAGCGCCGGCGATGCCGGCCGCGGCTTCAGCGTCGTGGCCGAGGAAGTGCAGCGCCTGGCTGAACGGTCCGGCGATGCGACGCGGCAGATCGCGGCCATCGTGCGCACCATCCAGACCGACACCCAGGACGCCGTGGGCGCCATGGAACGCAGCACGCAGGGCGTGGTGGAAGGGGCCAGGCTGTCCGACGCCGCCGGCGCCGCGCTGGGCGACATCGACCGCGTCACGCGCGAGCTGTCCGACCTCATCCAGCGCATCTCGGCCGAGGCCTCGAAAGAAGCCGAGTCGGCCAACGTGGTGGCTGCCAACATCCAGCACATCTTCGCGGTGACCGAGCAGACCTCGGAAGGCACACGTTCCACGGCGCAGATGGTGCGTGAACTGTCACGCACGGCCGAGGAGCTGAAGGCCTCGGTGGCGCGTTTCAAGATTTCCTGAACAGGCAGCGCCTCACGATGGACACCGCAGCCGCCGGCCTTCCGTTGCAGCCGGGCGACGACCTCAGCGCCCTGGCCTGGGTGAATGGCGAGTTGCGCCGTTCACTGGAAGCCGCCAACAAGTCGCTGCGCCGCTACCTCAAGGAAGCCGAGGCCGCGCGCGGCGGCGACCTGGACGTCGTCGACCCTGCGGTGTTGCGCAGCGCACGATCGCAGCTGCACCAGGGTGTGGGCGCGCTGGAGCTGGTGGGCCAGCCTGCGGTCGCCGACGTGCTGCGCGCCAGCGAAGCGGCGGTGCAGCGCATGGCCGCCAAGCCGCAGCTGGTGACCTCGGCCGCCGTGGACACGGTGGAGAAGGTGTCTTTCGCGGTGCTGGACTTCCTGGCGCGGCAACTGGCCGGCAAGCCGGTTTCGCCGGTGATGCTGTTCCCGCAGTACCGCGCCGTGTTGCAGTTGGCCGGTGCCGACCGTGTGCACCCTGCCGACCTGTGGAAACAGGACTGGCAGTGGCGCGAACTGCCGCACGATGCCACGGCCACGCCGCGAAATGCCGACGACGCCGCGCGCGGCGAGATGGAAACCCTGGCGCTGGCGCTGATGCGCCAGGCTGCGGGCGACAGCACGCGCGGCCCGCTCGACCGCATGAGCGACCTCTGTGCCGACCTCGCCGCCGGTGCGCGCATGGCGCGTGCAGGGGGTGGCCAGCTGGCCACGTTCTGGCAAATGGCTGCGGCCGTGTTCCAGGCCCAGGCCGCGGGCCTGCTGACGGGTGATGTCTACGTCAAGCGCCTGGCCTCGCGCCTGCTGTCGCAATTGCGTGGCTCGGTGCGCGGGCAGCCCGAGCTCTCAGACCGCCTGGCCCAGGACCTGTTGTTCTTCTGCAGCCACGCCAAGGCGCCCATGGCCGGCCATGAGGCGCCGCGCCTGGCGGCCGTGCGCAAGACCTGGAATCTCGACGCCCAGGCCGTGGCCGACTACGAGACGCCGCGACTGGGTCGTTTCGACCCGGCCGTGCTGGCCCTCGCACGCAAGCGCGTGGCGGCGGCCAAGGATTCATGGTCGGCCGTGGCCGGCGGCGAACTGCACCGCATGACGGCGCTGCCCGAGCAGTTCGCGCTGGTCGGTGAATCGCTGCAGCGCCTGCTGCCACACGGCGAGCAGCTCGCGATGGCCCTGCAGACGGCCGTTGCCACCACGGTGAACTCCGAGGCCGCACCGCCGCCGGCGCTGGCCATGGAAGTGGCCACGGCCATCCTCTACCTTGACGCTTCTCTCGAAGATGGCGAGTTCGACTACCCCGAACTCGCGCCGCGCGTGTTGCACCTGTCGGCACGCATCGAAGCCGTGCGCCAGGGCGCCGAGCCCCAACCGCTGGACCAGTGGATGGAGGAGCTGTACCGCCGCGTCAGCGACCGCCAGACCATGGGCAGCGTGGTGCAGGAACTGCGCAGCTCGCTGAGCGAGATCGAAAAGCAGATCGACCAGTATTTCCGCGATCCCTCGCAACGCCAGCTGCTGATTCCGGTGCCGGCGCAGCTGTCGGCCATGCGCGGTGTGCTGTCGGTGCTGGGCCTGTCCCAGGCGTCGGCGGCAGCGCTGCACATGCGCGACGATGTCGACGCCCTGGCGCAGACCGAGGTCGACCCCGCCCGTGCCGTGCAGGCCGGCACTTTCGACCGCCTGGCCGACAACCTTGGTGCCCTGAGCTTCCTCATCGACATGCTGGCCGTGCAGCCGGCATTGGCCAAGAACCTGTTCCGTTTCGACCCGGAAACCGGCAGTCTCAGCGCGGTGATGGGGCAGAGCGAGCGTGTCTCGGCCTTCGCCGCGTTCGACGACAGCAAGTCAGGTGCCGAGTTCGCACCGGCCGCGGCGCCGCAGCCCGCGGCCGTGCCCTTGCTGGAGCAGTTGCGTGAACTGGCCAGCCTGGCGGCCCTGCCCAGCGTGACCGATGAAGACATCGCCCACCGTCTGGAGCCGCTGGCCCAGCAGGCCTATGCCGCCGAGCAGCCCGAACTGGCACGCTTGCTGGCCGGGGCCCAGAGCACGCTGCGCGGTGCCGCCGACGCCGACGCGCGCCAGTCCGTGCGCCGTGAGCTGGCCGAAGCCGTGGCAGCGCTGTCGCCGCCTTCTGCGCCGGCCATGCCGGCTTCGGCTCCCGTGCCAGCGCCGACACCGGCACCTGCGGGTGGCACCGGCCTGGAAGACGACCCGGAGATGCGCGACATCTTCATCGAGGAAGCGCGTGAGGTCATCGCCGACGCCCATGCCGCCCTTGAACGCCTCGGCGAAGCGCCCGAAAACGGCACCGACCTCACTCATGTGCGGCGCGCCTTCCACACGCTGAAGGGCAGCTCGCGCATGGTCGGGCTGAAAGAGTTCGGCGACGCCGGCTGGGCCTGCGAGCAGCTTTACAACGACCGCCTGGCCAACGCGCCGCGCCTGGACAGCACGCTCGCTCAGTTCAGCACCGAGGCCCTGAATTACCTGGCCGCGTGGACCGAGGCCATCGCCGTGGGCGAAGACCACGGCCACCAGGCTGCCGATGTGGCGCGCGCCGCGGACGCGCTGCGTCTGAGCGGTGCGCGTATGCCCATCACGCTGCCGCAGCGCCCCGAGGGCTCGGCCGTGGTGGCAGCGCCGGTGGCCGCGCCGGCACACGCGCCGGCCGTGGACGAGGCGGTGGTGGATTTTGCGTTTGGCCTGCCTGGCAGCCCGCCGCCGGCACCCGCCCCGGCGCCGTCGGTGGGTGAACTGATCGAGCTCAGCTTCGAGCCCATCGAGGGCGAACCAGAACTCGAAGGCGAGGGCGCCTCGGCGGGCCGGTCGCCCGACGCGGCGCCGGAGGCGCTGCCCGAGCTGCCAGCGCTGCCGGAGTTGCCGCTCGCCGCGCTGCCGCCAGGCGTGCTCGTGCCCGCTGCCGACCTCGCGCAGGGCACCACCGATGCGGTGCCGGCAGGCGCGGCGATGGAGCTGCCGGACTTCGACTTCGAGCTGCCTGCCGTTGCGGATGCCGATGTCGCCGACGCCCCGACGCAGCAGCTGGAGCCCTTGTCTGCGCGCGTGCCCGAGCTTCCCAGTGCCGCCGACCTGGACCTCGGGGCGCCGGCGGTGTTCGACCTGCCGCTGGATGCCAGCCTGCCCGAGGCGCCGCCCACCGAGGGTGTGTCCGAGCTGCCCGAGGCCATGCCCGAAGGCGAGACGCTGGAGATCGACCTCGAGGACATGGGCGCGCTGTTCCTCGATGCACCTACCGCCCCGGCGGTGGCCGAGCTGCGCGACAGCACGCCGAACGTCGAGGCCTACGAAGCCGACCCGGTGATGGACACGGTGCTGCTGCCCCCGGCGCCGCCCGAGCCAGCCACCGTCGCAGAGGCCGACGGCCTGGACCTGCCGCTGTCGTTCGATCTCGAACTCCCGGCCGACGCCGTGCCTGCGGCCCTGCCCGTTGCGGCCGAGGCGCCAACCGAGCCGGAAGCCGAGGTCGAAGCCGAAGACGAGCAGGTCAAGATCATCGGCCCGCTGCGCATCAGCATCCCGCTGTTCAACATCTACCTCAACGAGGCTGACGAGCTCTCGCGCCGCCTCGTCACGGAACTGGCCGAGTGGGCGCTGGAAAGCGAACGCCACGCGGTGCCGGACAGCAGCGTGGTGCTGGCCCACTCGCTGGCGGGAAGTTCCGCCACCGTGGGTTACGCCGACCTGTCGGCGCTGGCGCGCGCGCTGGAACATGCGCTGATGCGTTCACACGACGCCGGCCGCGGCCGCGAGGGTGAACCGGCCTTGTTCTGCGACTGCGCCGAAGAAGTGCGCCGCCTGCTGCACCAGTTCGCAGCGGGTTTCCTGCGCCCTGTCGCCCCTGCGCTGATGGAGCGCCTGGCCGCCCACGAGCGCCTGCCGTTGCCGGAGGAAAGCGGCGTCGAGCCGGACGACGACCTGGCAGACCCGGTGCCGGGCGATGCCGACGAGAACGCCGCCGATCTCATCGACGAAGAGCTGCTGCCGATCTTCGAGGAAGAAGCGGAAGAGCTGCTGCCGCAACTGCAGTCCCGCCTGCGTGATTGGCTGCACAGCCCGTCCGAGCCGGATGCGCCCATGGCCTGCATGCGCACGCTGCACACGCTGAAGGGCGGTGCACGACTTGCCGGCGCGATGCAGCTGGGTGAGGTGGCGCACCGGCTGGAAACCGACATCGAAGCGCTGGTGGCGCGTGGTGACATTGCTGCCGAGGACATCGACCCGCTGATGGCGCGTGCCGATGCCATGAGCGGGATCTTCGATCGCCTGCGCGCGCGCGGCGCACCGGCGCGCGGGGCCTTCACACCGCCGCGTGCGGCGGCTGCGGTGCCCGCAGCCGTGCCGCTGAGTGCGCCCGATGAACCACTGCCGGCTGCGGCGGTGCCGGACGCGCTGGCTGCGCCCTTCGTCCCGGCTGGGGCCGCCGCACCCGCAGCCGAAGAGTCGGCCACGCAGGATGATGGCGACGAGTTGCTCGCGGCCCTGCCCGCGCCAGCGTCAGCAGCCCCAAGCGATGTGCCTTCCGAGCCCGTGCTGCAAGGCACGCAGGAAGACCTGTCGATCGCCGCGGCACTGGCCGAACTGGGCCTGAGCGCTGCCCTGGGTGAGGAGGCGGATGCCGCTTCGTCCGGAACCGGCGACGCCGCCACGGCCGTCGACCTGGCCATGCCGGCCGCTGCAGCAGCGCCGGCCCCGCCGCCCGAGATCGATTGGGCAAGTTTCTCGCAGGGCGAGCCCAGCGCCGCGGTGAACCCGGAGCGCGCTGCTGCCGGCAACGCCATCGTGCGCGTGCGCGCCAGCCTGCTGGACCGCCTGGTGAACCAGGCCGGCGAGGTGAGCATCACGCGGGCGCGCATCGACGCCGACGTGAAGGTGCTGCAAAGCTCCCTGAACGACCTCACCGACAGCCTGGAGCGCATGCGCAAGCAGTTGCGCGACATCGAGCTGCAGGCCGAAACGCAGATCGCCACGCGCATCGAGGCCGCCAAGGCCGCGGCGCAAAGCTTCGACCCGCTGGAGATGGACCGCTTCACGCGCTTCCAGGAACTCACGCGCTTCATGGCCGAATCGGTGAACGACGTGGCCACCCTGCAGCGCAGCCTGCAGCGCACCTTGCAGAGCAGCGAAGACGAACTGGCGATGCAGGCGCGGCTGACGCGTGAGCTGCAGGACGATCTGCTGCGCACGCGCATGGTCGAGTTTGAAAGCATGGCCGAACGCCTGCAGCGCACGGCGCGCCAGGCGGCGCGTGAAACCGGCAAGCAGGCGCGGCTGGAAATCGTGGGCGGCGCGATCGAAATCGACCGCGGCGTGCTCGAACGCATGGCCGGCTCGTTTGAACACCTGCTGCGCAACAGCGTGGCCCACGGCGTGGAGGCGCCCGCCGCACGCACGGCCGCGGGCAAGGACGTCAACGGCCTGATCACGGTCACCGTGGCCCAGGCCGGCAACGAAGTGGCGGTGGAGTTTGCCGACGACGGCGCCGGACTGGACCTGGCGCGCATCCGCCAGCGTGCGCTGGAGCGGGGCCTGCTGGAGCAGGGCGCCATCACGAGCGACGCCGACCTGGCGCAGTTGATTTTCCAACCCGGTTTCAGCACCGCCGAAACCGTGAGCGAGATCGCCGGGCGCGGTGTCGGCCTGGACGTGGTGCGCGCCGAGGTCAACGCCATGGGCGGCCGCATCGAGACCCTGAGCGAGCCTGGCGCCGGCACACGTTTCAAGCTGCTGCTGCCCTTGACCACTGCGGTCACGCAGGTGGTGATGTTGCGCTGTGGCGAACAGCAGGCGGCGGTGCCTTCGCCGCTGATCGAAACCGTGCGCCGCGTGCCCACGGCCGAGATCGAACTGGCCTACCGCGACTTCCATCTCGCTTATGCCGATGAGGCCGTGCCCTTCTTCTGGCTGGGCGCGCTGCTGCGCAACAGCGCGCGCAGCCAGATGGCCGGCCGCACGCAGACGGTGGTGGTCATCCGCAGCGCCACGCAGCGTGTGGCCGTGCATGTCGACGAAGTGGTGGGCAACCAGGAAGTGGTGGTCAAGAACGTCGGGCCGCAGCTGGCACGCCTGCCGGGCTTGGCGGGTGTGACGCTGCTGCCCTCGGGCGTGGTGTCCCTGATCTACAACCCGGTCGCGCTGGCCGCGCTTTATGGCGATGAGGCCCGTGCCGCGATGCGTCGCGCGATGGGCGGTGCGGTGCCCGGTGCCGAGCCGGGCGCGGTGCTGTCCGCCGTAGCCCCGGCTGAGCCCGCAGTGCAGCGCACACCCATGGTGATGGTGGTGGACGATTCGCTGACGGTGCGCCGCGTCACGCAGCGCCTGCTGGTGCGCGAGGGCTACCGCGTCGTCACCGCCAAGGACGGGCTTGACGCGCTGGAACGCCTGGCCGAGGAGCGCCCGGCGGTGCTGTTGTCCGACATCGAGATGCCGCGCATGGACGGCTTCGACCTGCTGCGCAACGTGCGCGCCGATTCACGCCTGGCCGGCTTGCCGGTGGTGATGATCACCTCGCGAACGGCGCAGAAACACCGCGACTACGCGCAACAGCTGGGCACCGACCACTACCTCGGCAAGCCGTATTCGGAAGACGAGTTGCTGAGCCTGATCGCGCGCTACACCGGGGTGAAGCAACCGGCTTGATGAACACGCTGTGCCGCTGCAGGCGGCGGCCTTGCGCAGCTTGACCCCGGCGCAAGCCATCACGCACATGGCGCTGCCCAGGTCCGTCATCACGACCACCCGCACGATGGGGCCGGCATGCGGCCCATCGCCCCGGGCTGGGGAACCGATCCGAGATTTCGCGCTCCCATGGCCTTCGTCGTGATCGGCGGCCTGATCACCAGCACCTTTGTGGGCCTGCAGCGCTGGTGGCGCCGCGTCCGCGGCGTGCCCGCCGTCGCTGCCCAACAGACCGAGACTGCCGCATGAACTTGAACCGTCGCCATTGCCTGCATCTGGGGGCCGCCGCCGCGCTGGCTGCCTTGGCCGCCACCCGGCCCGGCCGGGCTGCGGCTGTGGCGGCAAACGAAACCGGTACGCTGGCCTTTGATGCGCTGGACCTGGACTGGGCCGATGCGCAGCGCCAGCGCGCGGTGCCCGTGCGCCTTTACCTGCCACAGGCCGGCAGCGCGGCAGCGCCGCTGCCGCTGGTGGTGTTTTCGCATGGCATCGGCGGTTCGCGCCGCGGCTACACCTGGCTGGGCCAGAACTTCGCGCGCCACGGCATTGCCAGCCTGCACCTGCAGCACGTCGGCAGCGACCGCGCGCTGTGGACGGGCAGTGTCTTCAACATCGTCGGCCGCCTGCAGGCCGCGGCGCAGGAGGCCGAGGCCGTCGCGCGGGTGCAGGACCTGCGCTTTGCGCTGGACACGCTGCTGGCCGGTGAACTGGCCCGCCGCTTCGACACGCGCCGCATCGTGGCCGCCGGCCACAGCTATGGCGCCAACACCACGCTGCTGGCCAGCGGTGCGCGCGTGCCGCGTCAAGGCGGTGTGCTCGACTTGGCCGATGCGCGCGTGCGTGCGGCCATCGTCATCTCGGCACCGCCGTTTTATGGCGAAGACGACGCCGGCCGCATCCTGGCCAGCGTGGCCGTGCCCAGCCTTCATGTCACGGCCACCGAAGACGTCATCCGCATCCCCGGCTACTTCAGCGGCGCCGAAGACCGCGTGAAAGTGTTCGAAGCCACCGGCGGTGCCCGCAAGTGGCTGGCCGTCTACGAAGGCGGTTCGCACAGCATGTTCACCGACCGGCGCGGCACCGGCGGCGCCACGCTGAACCCGCGCGTGAAGCTGGCGACGCAGGGCCTGGTGCTGGCCTTCCTGCGCGAGGTCTTCGACGGTGATCACGCCGCGATGGCGGCCTGGCCGCAGCAGCATGCCGAGCTGCTGGCGCGCTTCACTGCGCCGCTCGGGACCTGAACTTCAGGCGCGCGTGCCTGCCTCCTAAGGGGCTGCTTTCACCACCGCGTAGCGTTGCAGCGTCTTTTCGCGCGCCACGGCGTGGTCCACCACCGGCATCGGGTAGTCGCTGCCCAGCTTCAGGTTCGCGGCGGCCAGGTCCAGCGGGCGCGCCAGCCAGGGGGCGTGGATCAGCTTGTCGGGCAGGGCCGCCAGCTGCGGCAGGTAGCGGCGGATGAAGCGGCCCTGGGCGTCGAACTTCTCGCTCTGGCTCAGCGGGTTGAAGATGCGGAAATAGGGCTGGGCGTCGCAGCCCGAGCTGGCCGCCCATTGCCAGCCGCCGTTGTTGGCGGCCAGGTCGAAGTCGTTCAGGTGCAGCGCAAACCAGGCCTCGCCGCGTTTCCAGTCCAGCCCCAGGTCTTTGGTCAGGAAGCTGGCCACCACCATGCGCAGGCGGTTGTGCATGTAGCCGGTCTGCGCCAGCTGCAGCATGGCGGCGTCCACCAGCGGGTAGCCGGTGCGGCCCTCGCACCAGGCGGCGAACAGTTCGTCGGCATGTTTGCCGTGCTCCCACCTGATGCGGTCGTACTCGGGCTTGAAGGCCGCGCCGACCACCCGCGGGTGGTGGTGCAGCACCTGGTGGTAGAAGTCGCGCCAGATCAGCTCGCTGAGCCAGACCTCGGCCCCGCGCGAGCCGCCGTTGCGCCGGTCCATCGCCAGCCGTGCCAGCTGCCGCACGCTGACGGTGCCGAAGCGCAGATGGGTGCTGAGGTAGCTGGGGCCCTTGATGGCCGGGAAGTCGCGCGTCTCGTCGTAGCGGTCGATGCGGTCGAGGAAATCGGCCAGCAGTTCCTGGCCGCCCGCCGGGCCGGTGGGCAGGCGCAGCTGGTGCAGGTTGGTCTTCTGAAAGCCGATGGCTTCCAGCGTGGGCACGCCCGGCTCACCTTCGGGCCTGGGCGCCAGCGCGCCGGCGTGCCGGGCCACCGGCCAGGCGCTGAGGTAGTAGGGCTCGCACTTTTTCAGCCAGGCGTTCTTGTAGGGCGTGAAGACCGAAAACGCCCCACCGGCCAGCGTCAGCACTTCGCTGCGTTCGAAGACCACGTGGTCCTTCATCGTGTGCAGCGCCACGCCGGCATCGGCGAGGCGGCCGCGCACCTGGGCGTCGCGGGCCAGGGCGGCCGGTTCGTCGTCATGGCTGGCATAGACCGCCTGCACGCCCAGGCGCTGCGCCAGCGCCGGAATCTCCTGCCGCGGCCAACCGTGTTTGACGATCAGCCCGGCACCGTCCACGCCGTGCGAGGCGGCCAGCGCGCGCAGCTCGGCGTCCACGCCGACCAGGCTGTCGCGGATGAACTCGACGCGGCGGTCAGCCTTCGCAGCCCCGGCGGGGCTGGCGGTCTGGCCCGGCAGGGCGTCGAGGATGTCGCGGTCGAAGACGAACACGCACCACACCTGGCGCGCCGCTTTCAGCGCATGGTGCAGCGCGGCGTGGTCGTCGGTGCGCAGGTCGCGGCGCAGCCAGACCAGGGCGCGGGCGATCTTGGGCGGTGCGGTGGCGGCGGAAGTGGCGTGGGGCTTGTTCACAGGCCTGGAGTGTGGCCCCGGAATAGAATCTGAGCATGGCCACTGGTACTCGCATCGACCTGACGAATCAGTTCCTGATCGCCATGCCGGGCATGGTGGACGAGACCTTCGCCCGCACCGTGGTCTACCTGTGCGAGCACAACGAGAAGGGTGCGCTGGGCCTGGTCATCAACAAGCCCATCGACATCAAGCTGAAGAACCTGTTCGAGAAGGTCGAGCTGGCGCTGGACCGCCGTGAGCTGGGCGAGCAGCCGGTGTTTTTCGGCGGCCCGGTGCAGACCGAGCGCGGTTTTGTGCTGCATGAAAAGCTGCTGGACGGCGAAAGCCCCTTCAACAGCACGCTGTCGGTGCCCGGCGGCCTGGAAATGACCACCAGCAAGGACGTGCTGGAGGCCATGGCCGAGGGTTCGGGGCCGGCCAAGGTGCTGGTGACGCTGGGTTACAGCGGCTGGCAGGCCGGGCAGCTGGAAGACGAGATCGGCCGCAACGGCTGGCTCAACGTGGACGCCGACCCCAAGGTGATCTTCGACACCCCGGTGGAAAAGCGCTACGACACGGCACTGGCGCTGCTGGGCATCGACCCGCGCATGCTGTCTCAGGAAGCGGGCCATGCCTGAGGCTGCGGTGGCGCCTGCTGGCCGCACGCTCAGTTTCCTGGCATTCGACTATGGCACCCGCCGTGTCGGCGTGGCCAGCGGCAACACCTTGCTGCAGCGCGCGACGCCGCTGAAGACCCTGCAAGTGGACGGCGACGCGCGCTTTGCCGCCATCGCCAAGCTGCTGGCCGAATGGGCCCCCGACGCGCTGGTGGTGGGCGTGCCCTTCCACCCCGATGGCGCCGAACACGAAAACACCTTGAAGGCGCGGCGTTTTGCGCGCCAGCTGCACGGCCGCTTCCACCTGCCGGTGCACGAGGTGGACGAGCGCTACACCACCACCGAGGCGCTGGCCGACGGCGCGGGCGACCGCAAGCTGGACGCCGACGCTGCCGCCGCGGCCATCATCCTGGAGCAGCACCTGCGCCAGCTGGCCGCCGCTTCCCACGCCCACCCGGAAACCCATCCCGATGCTGGAACTTGACGCCGAGGCCCTGTATGCAGAATTGCGCCAGGGCGTGAAGGGCCTGTGGCGCGAGAACAGCGCGCTGGTGGGCGTCTGGAGCGGTGGCGCCTGGCTCGCCGAGCGCCTGCAGAAGGACCTCGCGCTGCCCGGCGAGCATGGCGTCATCAGCAGCACGCTGCACCGCGACGATTTCGGCTCGCGCGGGCTGGCCGGCAGCGACGCCACGAGCCTGCCCTTCGAGATCGACGGCCGCCACGTCCTGCTCATCGACGACGTGCTGTACACCGGCCGCACCATCCGTGCCGTCGTCAACGAGCTGTTTGATTTCGGCCGCCCGGCCAGCGTGGCGCTGGCCGTGCTGGTGGACCGCGGCGGTCGTGAACTGCCCGTGGCCGCGGCTTTTGCCGCCGCGCGCATCGTCTTGCCGGCCGCCCAGCGGCTGCGCCTGGCGCGCGCCGAGGACGGCCGTTTCCAGTTCAGCCTGAGCCACAAGGACGAGAGGGCCTGATGCTGTCGCGCCGCAACCCCCAGCTCAACAAACACGGCGAGCTGATCCACCTGCTGTCCATCGAGGGCCTGCCCAAGGCCGTGCTGACGCAGATCCTCGACACCGCCGGCACCTTTCTCAGCGTCAACGACCGCGACGTGAAGAAGGTGCCGCTGCTGCGCGGCAAGAGCGTGTTCAACCTGTTCTTCGAGAACAGCACGCGCACGCGCACCACCTTCGAGA
>LNFM01008566.1_pt1 | contig 15375 bp, 10 predicted proteins | sample 596031 | NCBI WGS metagenome assembly LNFM01 (sample SAMN04254537, study PRJNA301005) | activated carbon metagenome | isolation source: dual media filters at the Ann Arbor, Michigan drinking water treatment plant | place: USA: Ann Arbor | reverse complement strand
ACGAAGCCACGGCGGCCTTGTTTCCGGATGGGTTCGAGGAGTCGGCACTCGGACCGGTGCCGGCGGGTTGGGAGTGCATCGACCTCGCTGAGTTGGCGCGCCGCTTTGGAGGGAGCATTCAGACCGGCCCGTTCGGGAGTCAGCTTCATGCCAGTGACTACGTCAATCAGGGCATACCGGTTGTGATGCCCAAGGACATCGTCGGGCGCAGGGTGTCAACCAACACCATCGCCCGAGTCGGCGAGGCGGATGTTGAGCGGCTCTCGAGACACAAGCTGCAGGCAGGCGACATCGTGTTCAGCCGCCGTGGCGACGTAGAGCGTCACGCTTTGGTCACCGAGCGCGAGACAGGTTGGCTGTGTGGCACCGGATGCTTGTTGCTGCGACCGGGAGCGGACTGGCGGGCACCAGGGTTCCTGTCCATGCTGCTGGACGCGTCTCGGGCGCGAAGCTGGCTGGTGCAGCATGCAGTGGGAGCGACCATGCCCAACCTGAACACGGGCATCCTGGGGTCGGTGCCGGTGTTGCTACCGCCCGAGCGTTTGCGCACGGCGTTTGAAGATCTGGCGTCGACAACTGAAAAGCAGCGCAGTCGAAACGCGTCCATGGCGGAAACTCTCGCCGCCCTGCGCGACACCCTGGCCCCCCGCCTGATCTCCGGCCAACTCCGGCTCCCCGAAGCCATTGCTGAAGCCGAGGAAGTCGCCTGATGTCCGTCCCCAACGCCACGGACATCCTGTGCCTGCTCGACGCACTCGACACGCAAATCGCCGATGACCTCGAGAGCGAGTTCCTCGACTTCAAGCCCTGGCAAGGGCCGAAGGAGGACCTGAAGCTCGCCTGCGAGTACGCGGCCTGCTTTGCCAACGCCGGCGGTGGCGTGGTGGTGTTCGGCGTGGCCGACAAGGTGCGCGGCCGGGCACAAGCCATCCACGGCGTGCGCGGCCATGACCTGGACGTGTTCCGCCGTGGCGTGTTCGACGGCACGCGGCCGGGCGTGGCAGCCGAGGTCTTCGAGATCGACGTGCCCGAGGGCACGGGCAAGCTGCTGGTGCTGCGCGTGGCCGAAGGCGACAGCAAGCCCTATGGCACCGCTGCGGGCCTGTTCAAGCAGCGCATCGGCAAGAACTGCATGCCGCTGGACCCGGTGACCTTCCAGCGCGCCCAGGTTCGAAGCGCCGCCGTGGACTGGAGCGGTGCGCCGGCCCACGGCCTGAGCTTGCAGGACCTGGACCCTTTGCAGATCGAGCGGGCGCGGCAGGTGCTTCGCAGCAAGGCGCCTTCGTCAGGCCTGCTGGAGCTGCCTGACCCGGCCTTTCTCAGCGGCCTGGAGGCCGTGCGCGACGGCCAGGTAACGCATGCCGGCATCCTGCTGTTCGCGCGCCGCGAGGTGCTGGCGCAGCGCTGTCCGCAAGCCCAGTTCCACTATGTGATGCACGATGGCGAAACCAGCGTGGCGCGCAATGACATCGACCGGTTGCCGCTGCTGGAAACGGTGGAGCGCATGGAGCAGGTCTTCACCGGGCCGCTGAACCCGGAGAAGGAGATCGAGCTGGGCCTGTTCAAGTTGCGCATTCCGCAGTTCCCGGTGGAAGGGGTGCGTGAAGCGGTGTTGAACGCACTGACGCACCGCGATTACCTGAACCCCGGTGAGATCCTGGTTCGCCACTCGGCGCAGGAGTTGGTGGTCACCAGCCCGGGAGGTTTTGTTGCCGGCATCACGCCCGAAAACATCCTGCGGCACGAGGCGGTGCCACGCAACCGCACGCTGGCCAACGCGCTGGTGAAGCTGCGGCTGGTGGAGTCGTCGGGCATCGGCCGGCGGCGCATCTTCCGGTCGGCGTTGGTGTTCGGCAAGCGCCGGCCCGAGTACGTGACCGATGGCCACTCGGTGACGTTGCGCATGTTCAACCGCGAGGCGCACGACGCGCTGGCCAAGCTGATTGCGCGCCTGGACGCGCAGGGCGCCGAGGTGGCGCTGGACCAGATGCTGGTGCTGGATGCGCTGCTGGGGCAAGACTTCATCGACGCCGGGCAAGCCGCGAATGTGCTTCAACTGTCCAGGGATGAATCTCGTCGCATCCTGGAGGCCATGTGCCTGCCGCCCCTGGGCCTGCTGGAGCGCAAGGGGCACACCGCCGCTGCGACTTTCCATCTGGCCAAGGGCGTGGCCAAGGAGCTCAAGGGCAAGGCGGCTTACACCCGAACCCGGGGCCTGAACCCGATTCGCTATGCCGAGATGGTGCGCGAGTACCTGCGTGACCACCAACGCCTCGAGAATGCCGAGCTGCGCGAGCTGCTGGGCCTGGGCAACTCGCCTTCGGCGCAGGTGGAGGCGTCTCGCTACCTGAAGAAATGGAGCCAGCCGGATGGCTTCCTGGACCGGCAGCGGGTCGGCAGCACCCATGTCTACACGCTCCGGTCGAAGGCATAGCATGGGCTTAGCAATGGTGGCGGCAGGCAGGTCGCTGGCGAAATGTTCAGAAAAATCAATGACTTGCGGCTTAGCTTGTTAAGCATCTGCTAAGCGCCGGGAGCCCGACCGCATGACCGAAGACCAGCTCGAACAAGAGGCCTTGGGCTGGCTCACGGACGTGGGCTACCAACACCGCTACGGGCCCGAGCTGGCGCCTGATGGCAGTAGCCCCGAGCGCAGCGACTACCGCCAGGTGCTACTGGTCGAGCGTCTGCGGCAGGCCATCGCGGCCTTGAACCCCACTGTGCCGCCAGCGGCGCGCGAGGACGCGCTCAAGCAGGTGCTGGACCTGGGCACGCCGGTGCTGCTGGCGGCCAATCGTCACTTCCATCGGCTGCTGGTCGGCGGCGTGCCGGTGCAATACCAGCGCGACGGTGAGACACGCGGCGATTTCGTGCGTCTGGTCGACTGGACCGCGCCGGCGCGCAACGATTGGCTGGCCGTCAACCAGTTCTCGATCACCGGGCCGCACCACACCCGTCGGCCCGACATCGTGCTGTTCGTCAACGGCCTGCCGCTGGTGCTGGTGGAGCTGAAGAACCCGGCCGACATGAACGCCGACGTGTGGAAGGCCTTCCACCAGATCGAGACCTACAAGGCGCAGATCGCCGACGTGTTCCAGTACAACGAGATGCTGGTGATCTCGGACGGCACCGACGCGCTGCTGGGCTCACTCTCGGCCGACACCGAGCGCTACATGGCCTGGCGCACCATCGACGGCGTGACGGTGGACCCGCTCGGGCCGTTCAACGAACTGCAGACCTTGGTGCGGGGGGTGCTGGCGCCGGCCGCCCTGCTGGACTACCTGCGCTACTTCGTGCTGTTCGAGGACGAACTGGGAAATGGCGGTGGCCTGGTCAAGAAGATCGCCGGCTATCACCAGTTCCATGCCGTGCGGGCAGCCATCACCCAGGTGGTGGCGGCGTCGCGCCCCGACGGCCCGCCGGGCGTGCGCGGCAAGGGCGGCGTGGTCTGGCACACGCAGGGCAGCGGCAAGAGCATCACCATGACCTGCTTTGCGGCTCGCGTGATGCAAGAGCCCCTGATGGCCAACCCGACGTTGGTCGTCATCACCGACCGCAACGATCTGGACGGACAACTGTTTGGCGTGTTCTCTCTGGCGCAAGACCTGCTGCGCGAGCAGCCGGTGCAAGCCGCGACACGGCAGGAACTGCGCCGCCTGCTGGGCAACCGGCCATCGGGCGGCATCATCTTCGCCACCATCCAGAAGTTCATGCCGGGCGAGGACGAGGACGCCTTTCCGCTGCTGAGCGACCGCAGGAACATCGTCGTCATCGCCGACGAGGCGCACCGCACGCAGTACGGCTTCGAGGCGAAGCTTAAAACGCTCAAGTCTCGTCCGCTCAACACAGCAGTCAGCACGGGAGACGGCACACCGGCGCCACACCGCGCCGAGTTCGCGCCCACGGTCGACCGCTACCAGGTGGGCTATGCGCAGCATTTGCGAGACGCGCTGCCGAACGCCACCTTCGTGGCCTTCACCGGCACGCCGGTGTCTGGCGAAGACCGCGATACGCGTGCCGTGTTCGGCGACTACATCAGCGTCTACGACATGCAGCAGGCCAAGGAAGATGGCGCCACCGTGGCCATCTACTACGAAAGCCGGCTGGCCAAGCTGGGGCTGAAGGCAGACGAGCTGGCCACCATCGACGGTGAGGTCGAAGAGCTGACCGAGGACGAGGAAGAAGAAGCCCAGCGCGAACGGCTCAAGAGCAGCTGGGCAGCGCTGGAGAAGGTGGTGGGCGCACAACCGCGCGTGGCGCGCGTGGCGGCCGACCTGGTGACGCACTTCGAGGAACGAAACAAGGCCCAGACCGGCAAGGCCATGGTGGTGGCCATGAGCCGCGACATCTGCGTGCACCTGTACGACGAAATCGTGCGCCTGCGGCCCGACTGGCACCACGACGACCCCGAGCGCGGCGCCATCAAGATCGTGATGACGGGCTCGGCCAGCGACCGTGCGCTGCTGCGCCCCCACATCCACAGCGCACAGGTGAAGAAGCGGCTGGAGAAGCGCTTCAAGGACCCGGGCGACCCGCTGCGCCTGGTGATAGTGCGCGACATGTGGCTGACCGGTTTCGACGCGCCCTGCGTGCACACGCTCTACATCGACAAGCCGATGAAGGGCCACAACCTGATGCAGGCCATCGCCCGCGTGAACCGCGTGTTCAAGGACAAGCAAGGCGGCCTGGTGGTGGACTACATCGGCATTGCCAACGAGCTGAAGTCGGCGCTGAAGGAATACACCGCCAGCAAGGGGCGCGGCCGCCCCACGGTGGACGCGCACGAGGCCTGGAGCCTGCTGGCCGAGAAGCTCGACGCGCTGCGCGCCATGCTTCACGGCCACGACTACAGCGGCTTCCTCACAGGGGGCCACAAGTCGCTGGCGGGTGCGGCCAACCATGTGCTGGGTTTGAAAGATGGCAAGCGGCGCTTCGCCGACACGGCCCTGGCCATGAGCAAGGCATTCACGCTGTGCTGTACGCTGGACGAGGCCAAGGCGGTGCGCGAGGAAGTGGCCTTCTTCCAGGGCGTGAAGGTGCTGCTGACCAAGCGCGACGTCAGCCAGCAGAAGAAGACCGACGAGGCCCGCGAACTGGCCATTCGACAGATCATTGATGCAGCCGTGGTGTCGGAAGAGGTGGTCGACATCTTCGACGCTGTGGGTCTGGACAAGCCCGACATCGGTATCTTGGACGATGCGTTTCTGGCCCAGGTACGCAACCTGCCCGAGCGCAATCTGGCGGTGGAACTGCTGGAGCGGCTGCTGGAAGGCGAGATCAAGTCACGTTTTGCGGGCAACCTGGTGCAGCACAAGAAGTTCTCGGACATGCTGACCGATGTGGTGCAGCGCTACCAGAACCGATCCATCGAGGCCGCGCAGGTGATGGAGGAGCTGGTGCAGATGGCGAAGAAGTTCCAGGCCGCTGCGGCGCGCGGCGAGCAACTGGGCTTGACCGAAGACGAGATCCGCTTCTACGACGCCCTGGCCGACAACGAGTCGGCCGTGCGCGAGCTGAGCGACGAGACGTTGAAGAAGATCGCGCACGAACTGACCGAGAACCTGCGGCAGAACCTGACCGTGGACTGGTCGCAGCGCGAGAGCGTGCAAGCCAAGCTGCGGCTGATGGTCAAGCGCATCCTGCGAAAGTACAAGTACCCGCCGGATGAGCAGGAGGCTGCCGTGGAGCTGGTGTTGCAGCAGGCCAGGGCCTTGAGCGAGGCTTGGTCGCAGTGAAGACGGTTGGTGGCTGAGGTTGCCAGTGTGGCAACTTCCATCGGGGATGCTCGCAGAAGCCGCTTCCCCCTTCCGTTTGGCGACGAGCGTCGAGTGCCTGCTTTGCAGCGTGAGGAGCCGGTCAGCGCCGGCGGGCTTGCTCACAGTACCCGCCATCAAGCCGACATTCAGCTCGGCGGTTGCCGGTGTCCTGAGCGTCAGCTACGCGAGGCCAAGCTGACCCCAGTAGCGCGACTGCACGCACTCGCCGACACAACGAAGTGTCCCGTGATACGACGGGCTCGAATCGAACCGTTGTGTGTGGTCAGCAGGGAAGCGTCTATTTGCTCCCCTGAAGCGGTTACTCAAGCCGCGGCCAAAGGTCCCGCGGATCGACACCAACCCGATGTTGCAGGCGGCAGCCGTCGATGGAAACCGCCCCCATCGGCGGGCCGTTGTTGCTTGCTGCGCGGCTGCGGCGCGGGGGCGCATCGCTACTTCGCCTGCCGAATGCTCACGCGCCAAACCAGGAACGTCGTGGCGATGTCCAGGCCGGCATCGTAGGCTTGCCCAGCCTGAAAGCCGTCGGTGGTGGCGAAGTCGTTGTCGTTGGCAACGAACAGGAAGAAGTCCTCGGGGTGCGCCGGATCCAGGGCGGGCAGCAGCGCCAGGCCTTCCCACTTTTCGGACAGGTTGTCGAACCCATCGACGACTCCATTGACGAGGCCGAAGCGGTTCAGCTGTGTGTTGTCGTTGATGTCCAGCCAGGGCGTGTACAGCGCCGGCGTGATGCCCGCGCTCAGCACGCCGCCGGGTGCGATCATGCCCTCAAGGTCCAGCCCGAGAATGTTGGTCGCGTGGCGGATGTCGATCAGGTCAACACGACGCAGCAACGACAACTGCGTGCCCACCTGGAATCCATTGCTGTCGCGCGGCAGGATGAGCAGCTGGGAGTCGTTCAGCGCCAGGATCTCGCTCTGAGCTGCCACCAGTGTTGAGGCGCCCTGGACGAATTTGGGCAGCCGCACCGCGTACTCGCCCTTCAGCACGATGTTGTCCAGGTCGGACAGGTCGTAAGTGAACAGACGGGTGTGGTCGCGGAAGGCTGCGCCGGTCGCGGCGCCGTCCTGGCGCGCCGCGCTCTGCAGCGCAACGAACAGCGTCAGCCCGTCGGGCGACAGGCTCAACCCTTCGAAGCCCTGGTTGTTGCTGCGGCCGTAGGTCGGGTTGGCGGGCACGGGCGCCGGCTGGCCCGTGGTCGGGTTGTTCGAGCTGTAGTCGGTGACGTTATTGCGGATGGGGCGCACCGACGCAGCCACCGGCAGGGCGCCGATGAGCCGGCCGCCGGGCGAAAAGCGGTAGATCGACGGCCCGTATTCGTCGCTCACCAAGCGCGTGCCGTCGCGCAGGATGACGATGCCTTCGGCGTCCAGCGACAACTTGCCGTTGTAGGCCTGGGGCAGCTCGGGCCAGCCCGGCACCTCGCGCGCACCGCCCGTGGCCACGCCGCCTGGAACCGGATCGAGGCCGCTGATCGGCAGCCGTTGGCCGCCCAGGGTCTCGAACAACCGGGTGGAGTTCGTCAGCCTCAGCGTGATCTGGTTCTGCGGCAGGCCCGAGGTGCCGGCGGGCGCGGGCGTGAATCGCATGTCGATGCGATTCAGTCGCGTCGAGTAGTCGATGGTTCCCGCGACGTTGTAGCCCCGGTCCGGTGCGGCGTAAAAGGTGCCGGTGTAGCTGCCGTCGGGGCGGCGACGCCAGCTCGAGGCATCGGCTACCAAGCCCGAAATTGAACCGAAGGTCTCGCCGAAACCGTCGCGCTGGTTGGCCGGCAGATGGCCTACGCCCACCAGTTCCTTCACCGTGAGCGTGGTGCCGTTGACGCTGATGGTCTGTGCATGCACCGACACCTGCAGCAGCACGGCACAGGCGGCCGCGGTCGACCATCGAAGGGCACGGCTAAAAGGACTTGCAGATCTTTGCATGCGCGTCAGTCGAAAGGTTGATTTAACGCACCACGGTATCGCCGCTGGGTGACGACACGATGACCTCTGTTCACTCCAGGCCGGCGGGGCGGCGCGCCGCAGGTGGGTCGACGCCAGCGACCGCTTCTTCGCCGAACCGAGTGAACATGCCGACCCTGTGGCGTTGCTCCACTGGACGCATCGACTGCCCGGGCCTGACCGCCAGGGCCACCAGCAACGTAGAGCAGGTTGGTCCGTCGGTCCGGCTTCAGGCCTGCCGCCACCTGGCCGATCACGCCCGGCGAGAGCATCTGGCCTTCGCCGCTTTGAGGGTCGCGCGCATGGATTGCCCCGCCAGCCAGTAAACCAACATACAGCGTCGGCCCTCACCCAGCAGCGATGCCCTCGGGCTGCCAACCCGCAAGCAGCTGGAGAATGGAAGGAAAGCTCTGTGCGGCAGCGTGTGCGGCGGCGCTGCAAACAGCCAGCACAGCCAGCACAGCCAGCGCGCGCGCCGCGCCTCGAAAGCAGGAGTTCATACAACACTCCTCACCACGATGAACAAGAACCCGGAAGCCGCCATCGCCCAGGCCACGGCGGTCCTTCGTCGAGCATGCCAGGGAGGCATGCGCGCCTCGGGCGTCCCTTGAACTGAGTAGGGCACCCGAGCTGCGTTGCCGTTCCCCTGGCGCCGCACCACAGCGGTCTTGGCAGGTTGAGCGACGTCCTGGTTCGTGCGACCGCAGCGAAGAGAACTTCAGCGCCCCGCGGGAAGAGGACGACCGTCACTGCCAATGCGCAGCAACAGCTCGTCGCCATACACGCGGCGCTCCGTGCGCTGCAGCTGGTAGTTGGCCTCCAGCACCGGGAAGCTCTTGACGGGCGTGAAGCGGATGAGAGCCGTGTGGTCCGGACGCTCGATGCGCACGACATTGACCTCCAGATGACCGTAGTGCTTGCCACCACCGACGAGTTGCAACGCGCCGTCCACCAGGGCCCACTGCTCGGGCTCGGCCTGGTCGGCTGTCCAACGGCTGTAGGGGTTGTAGTTCAGGAGCGGGTCGGTCAGCAGGTTGCCGTCGACCTTGCCGCCGCGCAGGCCGTCGCCGGCCACGCCGACGTCGTAGTACAGAACGCCCACCCCATCGCCGTCGGTGTCGACCACGCTGCGCTCGAACATCTCGCTGTGGCCCGAAAGCACGGCAATGACGCCGTACTGCTCGAAAAGCGGGTGGTACTGCCGCATGGGCGTGCCACCTTGCCCGCTGGTCAGCGCGTGGTCCATCGGCACGCCATGTTCGCCGTTGCTGAACGGCGCGTGGTGGAACTGCACGAACACCATTTGACCGCGTGAGCGGGCGTCAGCCAGTTGGGCCTGGACCCACTGCCACTGAGTGCTGCCAGGGTTGAAGTCGGCGAGGTCGGTCCCGCCTGCAGCCTCGTACTGCGCCCGGGTGAAGTTGTTCTGGGTGTCGGTGCCGGGACCGTTGTAAGTGGTGCCGGTGGCCTTCACGGGATAGTTCTGCGGCCGGTCATCAGGCTCACCGTTAGAACTGTCGAGTGTGAGGACGGTCACTGGGCCGTAGTCGATGCGGTAGTAATTGTCCCGGTGCGCAGACGTGCCGTTGTCAGGGGCATCAAAGTAGGCGTGGTACTTCTGGCGGCCGAACAGCGGGCCAAAGCGCCCTTGGGCATCGGTGCCGTAGCCGCCGTTGAGCGCGCCGAAGTTCTCCCAGTTGCCCAAGGCCGGCAGGATGGGATAGCGGGACAGCCCGCTGCCAAGCGCTCCTGCGTTGTGGCGGAAGAACTCGTCCCACCCTGGCTGGTAGCCGCCGCCCTGAACCAGGTCGCCAGGCATCATCAAGAAATCGGGCTCGCGCGCGTTGACGATCTCGAGGTTGCGTCGGTAACCCTCGTCTTCGGTCAGCGCATAGTTCAACACGGGCACGCCAGACAGCGTGCGGATGCCGAAAGCCCGTGCCCAGGTGCTGCCAGCCGTGGCTGGGCGTGGCTGGCCACCGCTGGCCAAGGCGCCTGGCGCCCACTCACGGCGGTTGACGCGGCCCAGGGGTTCGGTCTCGCTGTCCGCCATCGCGATGAACCGGATCTGTCGCCAGTCGTCCGCCCGCGGCGCAGAGCGGAAGCTGGCGCTGAAGGTTGCCGTGCCTTGTCGTACGCTGTAGTGGTACAGCGTGTTGGGCTGCAAGCCACGCAGTTCGACCTGGTGCTTGTGTGGCTGGCCCGCCAGCAGCCAGGCGCCGGGCGTCAGACCGGGGATGTTCTGGCCCAGCTCGGCTGAGGTGTAGGCCAGCACGGGCTGCGGTTCTGGCGCGGTGGCGTGCACAGCGGTCGCGCGCTGACCGCGCTGCTGCAGTGTGAGTTCACCTGCCACGGCGTCGGAGCTGAACCAAGTGATGGTGACGCCATCGCTTGACGGGTTCTGCAAATACGGCTGCACCCGGAACTGCGCGTGTGACAGGCTGGCAGCCGCGCACAGCACGGCTGGAAGGAACTGGGGCGAGCGAAGGCGCATCATGAACTCCGGCGAGGGTGGTGAGGCGCTGGATGTTCTGCGACAAGAATGACCGCTGCGTGAAGGCGCCGTGTGGTCCGCGCCGGAAGAGCGTTGGTTCACTGGTCGTCACTGCCGAACCGACCTTGCGGCAGGTGGTGCTCAGAGAGATCGCGGAGACCGTCCAGAACCGTGGCTGGACGGTGAAGATCGTCTCTAACAGGCTGCGGCCCGGCACAACCTGCAGCTACCGCTTCTTCTGCGAAGACTCGTCGTCATCGACGGGGCGCACAGGCACCCTGCCCACCAGCGCCAAGCCGCGCCGGCGCAGGGGGGTGGCCAACTGCCCCAACCATGCCGCGGGATTCTTCGCTGCAGACCGCTCAGCCACGGGCCAGGGCTTGCGCGCGATGGAACTCGTGAGCCCGTCCATCACCTCGCCGGGCGTGAGGAACCTCGACAACAACGGCAGCCCTCTGCGCGAAAAGTGCGGCCGCGTCTGCGGACTCACTCCGCCTTGGGCCGACCGATCTTCACGGGGTCGAGCGCCTCCAGAGCGGCAAGTAAGGCCCGGGTGTCGAGCGCTGCGAGAGCATGCAGCCCGGCGCGCAGCAGCTCGCTCTTCTTGGTAGCGCGTTTGGCGGAGAGCGTGCGTGCCTTGAGCGTGGCGATCAACGCGAAGTCGGCCTCGGGCATGGTGAAGCTGTCCCGCACGGGTTTCTTGCGCAGCTTCGTCGGCTTGGCGCTTTTGCCCGTCTTGGTGGGGCGGGGCGCTTCAGCAGCAACGGGCGACAAAGCTACCTTTGGCGCCGCCCGGGATGGCTTGGCCGTCGGTGAGGTGGTCTGGCGGGCTGAGGTTGGTGCAACTGGCCGACTCGTCGATTTGCGCGTGACCGTTGGTTTGGATTGGCTGAGTACTTTGGCAGTAGGCATGGGAAGCTCGCGTGATAAACGATGTAAATCGTTTATACCATTACGCGCTGGTGTGATGCGTGCATACCCAGCCGTACGGCTTTACCTGCGCCGCTATCGGCCGGCTGCAGTTAAAGGCTGCGCTGGCTCACCCGCTCGGCCAGCTGTAAAACGCTTTCGCGCCGCTCGCTGTAGCGGTCGACCAGGTAAGGCGCCACGTCCCGGGTCAGCAGGGTGAACTTCACCAACTCTTCCATCACGTCTACCACCCGCTCGTAGTAAGCCGAAGGCTTCATGCGGCCGGCCTCGTCGAACTCCAGGTAGGCCTTGGCTACCGAAGACTGGTTGGGGATGGTCAGCATGCGCATCCAGCGGCCCAGCACGCGCATCTGGTTGACCGCGTTGAACGACTGCGAGCCGCCCGAGACCTCCATCACCGCCAGCGTCTTGCCCTGGGTCGGGCGCACGGCGCCCAGGCTGAGCGGGATCCAGTCGATCTGCATCTTCATGATGCCGGTCATCGCGCCATGGCGTTCAGGCGAGGTCCAGACCATTCCCTCGGCCCATGCGGCCGCATTGCGCAGCTCCTGCACTTTGGGGTGCGTGTCGGCCACGCTGTCGGGAAGTGGTAGGCCGGCGGGGTCGAAGATGCGTACCTCGCCGCCCATGGCGCGCAAGAGGCGCGCGGCCTCCAGCGTGAGCAGCTTGCTGTATGAGCGTTCACGCAGAGAGCCGTAGAGCAGCAGGAAGCGCGGCGCATGGGTGGATTTGCCCACGCCGACGAACCGCGCGCCGGTCGGTGTGTCGAAGAGAGCAGGATCGATGTTCGGCAGGGATTCGTCAGCGGGCAACTCAATGGCTTTCAATTTTGAGGACGGATGCTGCACCTTGCTGGGTGTCATGCCGCTGCGGTCTGGCGTGCGAGTACGGCACCCCGTCGCCGGTTGACGAACCAGACGAGCGACAGCATGACCGGCACTTCCACCAGCACGCCCACCACTGTGGCAAGGGCCGCACCGGAGTTCAGGCCGAACAGCGAGATCGCCACCGCCACGGCCAGCTCGAAGAAGTTGGAGGTGCCGATCAAGCAGGCCGGGCCGGCAATATCGTGCGACAGCTTCAACATTCGCGCACCCACCCAGGCCACGGCGAAGATGCCGTAGCTCTGCAGCACCAGCGGCACCGCGATCATCGCGATGACCAGCGGCTGCTCGACGATGGTGCGGGCCTGGAAGCCGAACAGCAGCACCACGGTGGCGAACAGCCCGACGATCGAGCCAGGCTTCAAGCGCGCCACCAGGTCTGTCACGGCATGGGCCGAGCGCCGCTGCAGCACATGCCGCGTGGCCATGCCCGCCAGCAGCGGCAGCAGGACGTACAGCACCGTGGCGATGACCAGCGTCTGCCAGGGCACGGTGAGGTCGGTGACGCCGAGCAGGAAGGCCGCGATCGGTGCGAAAGCCACCACCATGATGAGGTCGTTCACCGAGACCTGCACCAGCGTGTAGTTGGCATCGCCCTTCACGAGCTGGCTCCACACGAACACCATCGCCGTGCAGGGGGCCACGCCCAGCAGGATCATCCCTGCGATGTACTCGCTGGCCGACTGTGGGTCGATCCAGAGCGCAAACACATGCTGGAAGAACAGCACGCCCAGCGCCGCCATCGTGAAGGGTTTGATGAGCCAGTTCACCACCAGCGTCAGCATCAGCCCGGCCGGCCGTTGGCCGACCTTCTTCACTGACGACCAGTCGATCTGGATCATCATCGGATAGATCATCACCCAGATAAAAGCCGCGACAACGAGGTTGACGTGCGCGAACTCCAGCGCCGCGATGACCTGGAAGGCGGCGGGCGTGGCCAGGCCCAGCCCGACACCCGCGAGTATGCCCAGGGCGACCCAGACGGTGAGGTAGCGCTCGAAGAGGCCCATGCCGGTCGCGCGGAGCTCAGCGCGTGCCGATCTCGTTGATTTCGCGCTGCAGCGACAGCCGGTCGAGCGACGCCAGGGGCAGGGCCAGCATCAGGTCGATGCGGCGCTTGAGCATCACGGTCGTGTCCCAGAAGGCCGCTGCCTTTTCTTCGTCGCTGCCCTGCACCAGGCTGGGGTCGGGCAGGCCCCAGTGCGCCGTCATCGGCTGCCCCGGCCAGACCGGGCAGACCTCGCCAGCTGCCTGGTCGCAGACGGTGAAGACGAAATCCAGTTTGGGCGCCTGTGGGTGTGCGAACTCCGACCAGCTTTTGCTGCGGTAGCCGTCGGTGGGGATGCGCATGCGCTCCAACGTTTTCAGCGCGTAAGGGCTGACGTTGCCTGAAGGCTGACTGCCGGCCGAGTAGGCCCTGAAGTGGCCTCGTCCCAGGTTGTTCAGCAGGCCCTCACCGATGATCGATCGCCCCGAGTTGTGGGTACAGATGAAGAGGACGTTGTAGACCTTGTCGGCGATCTTCTCGCTGGTGGCGTTCATCACGGCGGCTCCGGGCTGGGGGGTGAGGGCGTTCGAGGGGGACGTCGCTCAGCAGCTGGTGCAGCCGGGCGCGACGATCACGTCGCAGCGGCTGTCCGAAGCCTGGCAGCAGTGCGCGGTGAGATAGCTCAGCAGCACGTTCATCTGTGCCAGCGACGGGCGGTAGATCAGGTGCCGGCCATCGCGCTCCTGCGACACCAGGCCCGCGTGCATCAGCTCCTTCAGGTGGAAGGAGAGCGTCGATCCGGGCACGTCCAGCGTGGCCGCGAGCGCGCCCGGCGTCAGGCCCTGCGGCCCGGCGCCCACCAGGGCACGGAAGACCCGCAGGCGCATGCCCTGGGCCAGCGCAGACAGCGCAACGACGGCGGCCTTTTCGTCCATGGTCGGGTGTCCTTCAGTGGGTTGTCTTCAGTGGGCTGGCGTCGGCGCCGGCAGGCTGCGCTGCAAGGGCAGGCTCAAGGTCACGGCCCAGCACAGCGCCAGCATCACGGCCGAGCCGGCCAGCGCGCCGACGAGGCCGAACTGCTGGTACAGCAGGCCCGACATCAGCGTGCCGAAGAAGCGGCCCAGGGCATTGGCGGCGTAGTAGAAGCCCACGTCCTCGGCCGCCTTCTCGCTGCCGGCGTAGGCCAGGATGAGATAGCTGTGCACCGACGAGTTCACGGCGAAGGCCACGCCGAACACCGCCAGCCCGCCCACCACCACCCATTCCAGGTGCGGCACCTGCGCCAGCACCAGGCCGGCCAGCACCATCGGCACCAGGGCCAGCACCGCCGACCAGGCGCGCGCCGCCGGCACCTCGCTGCTCAGGCCGTCGTCGCTGCGGCGCACGAGGTTGGGCGCCAGGCCCTGCACCATGCCGTAGCCGATGGTCCACAGCGCCAGGAAGGCGCCCACCATCGTGAAGGTCCAGCCCGCCGAGTACAGGAACACCGGCACGCCGACCACGAACCACACGTCGCGCGCACCGAAGAGCATCACGCGCGCGGCGGCCAGCCCGTTGATGCCGCGGTTCTTCGCGAAGAGCTCCTTCGCCGACTTCGAGGCCTTGCTCTTGCCCATCAGCGGCGGCACGAAGGCCAGCACGCCGGCCAGCACCAGCGCCAGCAGCGCGGCCATGGCCCAGAGTGACTGCTGGAAGCCCAGCACCTGCAGCAGCAAACCGCCGAGGAAGAAGCCCACGCCCTTCATCGCGTTCTTGCTGCCGGTGAAAAACGCCACCCACTTGAAGAGCTGGCCCGATGCGGCGCCGGCCGTCAGCTTGATGGCCGACTTGCTGGCGGTCTTGGTCAGGTCCTTGGCCACGCCGCACACGCCCTGCGCCAGCACCACCCACGCCACCGACATCACCGCCGTCCAGCCAGGCGACAGCGCCGAGAGCAGCAGGAAGCCGCTGATCTGCGTGGCCAGGCCCACCACCAGCATGCGCTGGATGCCGTAGCGCGTGGCCAGCCAGCCGCCCACCAGGTTGGCCACCACGCCCATGGCTTCGTAGAGCAGGAAGAGGAAGGCCAGCGTGAAGGGCGAATAGCCCAGCCGGTAGAAATGCAGCAGCACCAGCATGCGCAGCGCGCCGTCGCTGAGCGTGAAGCCCCAGTAGGCTGCGGTGACGATGGCGTAATTGCGCGTGCCGGCGTGCATGTCAGCCCCTCGCCCGGCGGGTACGCCGACCGATGCCCCAAGGGGATGCGCTCTCCATCACAGGCCCTGCGCTTCCAGGTGGCAGGCCAGGTCGACCATGCGGCAGGCGTAGCCCATCTCGTTGTCGTACCAGGCGTAGACCTTCAGCATGGTGCCGTCGGTGACCA
>LNFM01011322.1_pt1 | contig 15378 bp, 7 predicted proteins | sample 596031 | NCBI WGS metagenome assembly LNFM01 (sample SAMN04254537, study PRJNA301005) | activated carbon metagenome | isolation source: dual media filters at the Ann Arbor, Michigan drinking water treatment plant | place: USA: Ann Arbor | reverse complement strand
GGCGGCTGCCAGAACTCGACCTTGTTACCTTCAGGGTCGATGACCCAGCCGAACTTGCCGAATTCGGAGTCGTCGGTCTTCTCGAGGACGTCGCAGCCCTCCTCGCGAAGCGCCTGCAGCAACGACGCCAGGTCGTCGACGCGGTAGTTGACCATGAACGACGAGGTGCTGGGAGCGAAGGGCGTGCCGTCGGCAGCACCGATCGACCAGATCGTGGTGCCCGTCGTCGGGTGACCGTCCGCATCCGTCCAGGTGAACGCCGTGCCGCCCCACGCCTGGACGTCGATGCCCAGATGCGCCTTGTACCAGGCGCAGAGCGCCTTCGGATCCCTGGCGCTGAAGAAGATGCCGCCGATGCCTGTGACTCGTTTCATCTGGGGTCTCCGAAATCTGGTGGCACTGTCCATCGGTGACTGACGCCTGGGGTCGATCGCGTGCTGGCCAGACGTTCCTGCTGTGTGGAGTCTGACCCCGTCATGGCTGCCGGCCCGGCGTGACGGTGACCATCCTCCTTGCCGCATCGGCCCAGTCGGGAGATCCGTGTTCGGCGTCGGCCGGTGCGACGAGGTCATCGGGGCACCAGGTCGGCATGGGGCTGGTTGCGCGAGTAGCAGTGAAGTCCGCCCCCCTCGTAGTTCAACGCCACGGCATCCACTTGCACGATGCGCCTGTTCGGGAATGCCGCCGCAAGACTCTGGGCTGCCTGCTGGTCCGTGTGCCTGAGCGACTCGGGCAAGCCCTCGCGCCAGTACCTGGCCGTCACCACGACGCCGTTGGCGATGATGAAGTTCAGGTAGCCGCGCGGCAGATAGAACTCGATGCGATCGCCGGCGGTCGCCCCCTCGAACCAGGACTGCTCCTCCGGCGCGAGGGCATCGTAGGTGACGCTTGCCGTCATCGGGTCCGGTATGGGCACGCGCAGGATGCGGAACGGCTGGCCATCCTGGTCCCGCGCGGTGCGAAGAAGACGGAGGTTCTCTTCCATCCGACGATGCGTCTCCGCGGCGATCGGGTGGGCGGCTCGCTGCGCTTCGTTGACCTGTGCCAGAAGGATCGTCCGCTCGCCTGCGAATCTGGCGAAGACGTCGACGTGGCCGCCAGTGCCGATCCCCCAGCGACCATCGGCGAGTCGTCCCCACTCCTCGTCCGCGGGGCCCTGCTTCAGCCAGATGACGCGCGTCACGCCGAGCACGCGGCGATGCTCGCGTTCGATGTCACCGCGACTCATTCCCGGATTGCGCGCCAGCTCGACGGACTCGGTGAGGAGGAGGGTGCCACGCCCGTTGACCTGTCGAGCGCCGCCCTCACTCACAAGTGGCGACGGCACCGTGGGCAGGCCCAGGCGCGCGGCGAGATCGCGATCCAGCGCCTCGATGGCCGGCTCCGGGTGATCGTAGCGGTAGTCCGCGATGGCGAGGCCACCGTGCGACGCCCGGAGAAAATAGGGCCCGGGATCCTGGATGGCACCAACGGGCTGCCGGTGGAAGATCATTTCGACGCGGGACATGTCGATGCCCTCGTGCCGGAGCCGCGTCCGCAAGCGCTCCTCTGCCACTGCCGGAGAGCGGCGGTGCGGCGGAAAGAACGACGAGTCATCCTCCGCGAGCGCGCTGAACACCAGGCGCACGCGAACATGCGGCACGATGACACGCAACGCCTCGAGACTGGCCTCCGCCAACGATGGCCCTCCCAGCCAGCCCCGTTCGACCCAGGTGAGCCAGATGTACTCCTGCGGCTCGAACTCCGACGGTGCGACGTAGGCGGGCCGCGAGGATGGCCCGAGCCTCGCCTGACAGCCGACCAGCGCAACAACAGCGGCAAGCATGGCCATCGCCAGTCGCTCTGATCTCATGCCATCACCTCCGGCTCGAGAGGACCGCCACGTCAGCCCGCTCAGGCGAGCAGGCCCTGCACGACGTGCGCCGGCGCCTCGACGCCCACCAGCTTCTGGTCGAGGCCCTGATGCCGGAAGGTGAAGGCGTTGTGGTCGAGGCCGAAGAGGTTGAGGATGGTCGCGTGCAGGTCGCGCTGGTGCACGGGGTCCTTCGTGATGTTGTAGCTGAAGTCGTCGGTCTCGCCGAACACCGTGCCCGCCTTCACGCCTCCGCCGGCCATCCACATCGAATAGCAGCGTGGGTGGTGGTCGCGGCCGTAGTTGTCTTCCTTGAGCGTGCCCTGCGAGTAGACGGTGCGCCCGAACTCGCCGCCCCAGATGACGAGCGTGTCCTCGAGCAGGCCGCGCTGCGCGAGGTCCGTGATCAGGCCGAAGGTGCCCTGATCGGTGTCCTGCGCCTGCAGTCGGTGCTGGTGCGGCAGGTTGGTGTGCGAGTCCCACCCGCGATGGTAGATCTGCACGAAGCGCACCCCACGCTCGATCATCCGCCGCGCCAGCAGGCAGTTGGCGGCAAAGGTGCCGGGCCTGCGCACGTCGTCGCCATACAGTCCGAGCACCGACTCGGGTTCGCCGCGCACGTCGGTGAGCTCGGGCACCGAGGCCTGCATGCGGAACGCCATCTCGTACTGCGCGATGCGGGTGTCGGTATCGGGGTCGCCAAGCGCGTCGGCGTGCCGCGCATTGAGCGCCTGCACGCCGTCGAGCATCCGCCGCCGGGTCTCCCGATCGACGCCATCGGGATCGCTCAGATACAGCACCGGATCGCCCGCCCCGCGCACCGACACGCCCGCATGGCGCGCCGGGATGAAGCCACTGCCCCACATGCGCGCCGACAGCGCCTGGACGTTCGACTTGTTGGTATAGGTCGAGGTCATCACGACGAAGGTCGGGAGGTTCTCGTTGAGGCTACCGAGCCCGTACGAGAGCCACGATCCGAGGCACGGCCGTCCCGGCAGCTGGTTGCCCGAGTTGACGGCGATCGTCGCCGGCTCGTGGTTGATCGCATCGGTGTGGAGCGACTTCACGAGCGCGATGCGGTCGACGATGCGGGCAGTGTGCGGGAAGAGTTCGCTCACCCACATGCCGCTCTGCCCGTGCTGCGAGAACGTGAAGAGGCTCGGCGCCACCGGGAAGCCCTTCTGCTTCGCGGTCATCGTGGTGAGCCGCTGGTCGCCGCGGACCGAGGGCGGCAACTCCTTGCCGAACATCCCGCGCAACTTCGGCTTGTAGTCCCAGGTGTCGAGCTGCGAGGGCGCGCCGGCCGGGAACAGCCAGATGGCGCGACGCGCCTTCGGGCGGAAGTGCGGCGCGCCTCCGAACATCGAGGCGACGGCCACCGAGCCGATGCCGCGTCCGGCTTGCGCGAGGAGTTCTCGACGGGTCAGCAGGAACTCGTCGCCGCCGGAACAGTGCGGGTGTCGCGCCTTCTGGGTCACTTGTTGAGCGCCTCGTCGAGGTTCAGGAACAGGCTCGCCACCATCGTCCAGGCCGCAAGCTCGGGGACGGGAATCGCCGGATCGGGCGTCGAGTCGCCCATCGTGACCAGCGCCTTCGACTTCGTGCCATCAGCGGCGTAGCGCTGCCGGAGATCCCGGACCACGGGCGTCAGGGCCTGGCGCTCCGCGCCCGCGAGCGGGCGGCTCAGCACGCGCAGCGCCATCGCGTCCAGGCGCCCCGCATCGTCGGCGCCACGCTCCGTGATGGCGACCTCCGCCAGTCGGCGTGAGGCCTCGACGAACTGCACGTCGTTCAGCGTCACCAGGGCCTGCAGGGGCGTGTTGGTCCGCTCGCGGTCGACGGCGCACTGCTCGCGCGACGGCGCGTTGAAGGTCTCCATCGATGGCGGCGGGGCGGCGCGCTTCCAGAACGTGTAGAGGCTGCGGCGATGGTTGGCCTCGCCGCGGTCGGCGACGTAGATCTTCGTGTTGCTCTCCTCCATCGCGACGGTTTCCCAGATCCCCGCCGGCTGGTAGGGCTTGACGCTCGGACCGCCGCGCCGGGCCGACAGCAGGCCCGACGCGCGCAGCGCGAGGTCACGAATCATCTCGCCGTGCATCCGGAATCGCGGGCCGCGAGAGAGCAGCCGGTTGTCGGGGTCCTTCTCGCGCGTCGCCTGGCTCGCGACCGCGGACTGCTTGTAGGTGGCCGATGTCACCATGAGCCGGAAGAGGGCCTTGACGTTCCACCCCGACTCGCGGAACTCCACGGCCAGCCAATCGAGCAGCGGCTGGTTCGTCGGCGCGTCGCCCGTGGTGCCGAACTCTCCCGGAGTCGCGACGATTCCCTGGCCGAACACCTGCGACCAGAAGCGATTGACGTTGACGCGCGCGGTGAGGGGGTGGTCCGGCCGGGTCAGCCAGCGCGCGAGCCCGAGACGATTGGCCGGTGCGCCTCGCGGCAGCGGCGGCAGGACGCCCGGCACGGCCGCACCGACGCGCGGGCCCTCCTGGTCGTACTGCCCCCTGATGAGGATCCGCGCGAAGGGCGTCTCGCCCGGCTTCTCGGCGGCGATGAGGGTCACCTTCGAGCGCGACGTCACGCCCTCGAACTCGTCGACGAGGCGCTGCAGCGCACGCTGGTGCTGCATGGCCTCCGCATCGACGAAGGCGAGGTAGTAGTCGCGCAGCGGCAGCAGTTGCGCGTCGGTACGCTCGGCGGGGGGCGTGGCGAGCACCGTTTCGAGTGCGCCACGCCTTGCCAGCACCTGCGCTTCTGGCGCCGACAGGGTCCGTCGATACAGGCGGACGTCGTGGATGGCCGCACCGCCGGCGCCTTCCCCGGTGCTGCGTCGATTGAGCCGCAGCGGGGTCTTCGTGCGAATGGATCCGCTGAGCGAATTCACTTCCTCGTAGACCCCCTGGCGCCTGCCGTCGTAGTAGATCCGCACGCCTTTGGCCTGCCGGGAGCCGTCGTACGTGACCAGGATGTGGTGCCACCCCACCGACGACACGGCTCCTCGCGCCACGACCCGCAGCGCGTCCTGGTTCCAGGCGCCGATCATCTGGAGGCCGACGCGGCTGCCCTTCAGCCACACGTCCCACCCGCGAGCCCCGTTGGCCACGTCCGTCCGGGCCAGCACTGCGCCGTCGACGTTGTCGGGGAGTTGCACCCAGGCGGCGACGGAGAAGGGCTGGTCGGACTCGATGTCGCCGAGCGATCCGAGGTTGGCGGTCACGCCAGACGGCAGACGGAACCCTGGGCCGTGCGGGGCGAGCACGACCTGCGGGCGCCCTCCCGTGAACGTGAACGGCTGATCCTGCGCGACCGCGTTGCGCAGGGTGGCAGGCTGGGTGCCGTCCGTCAGCAGGCGGAATTCGAGTGCGGCCTCGGCGACCGTCGGCAGGTCGGCGGCGTCCATGGTCTGCTGCCATTCCATGAACGCGGCGTCCGCCGCTTCGAGGTGCGCGTCGTAGAGCTGTGTCGCGCGATCGATCTCGTGGGGCAGCGCGGCGTCGCGGGTCGCATCCTCCGGCCGTGGGATGCGGAGGACCGGCGGCGAGTCCATGACGTTGCCGTCCATGGCCGGCTGCGTCGTGTTCCGGAAGAACGCCGCCATGCTGTAGAAGTCCTTGGCGCTGATCGGATCGAACTTGTGATCGTGGCAGCGCGCGCACCCCATGGTCAGCCCCAGCCAGACCTGCGACGTGGTCTCGACGCGATCGGTGGCGTAGTTGGCCAGGTTCTCCTCGGGAATCGTCCCGCCTTCGTTGGTGCTCATGCCCGCCCGGATGAACCCCGTCGCGATCAGCTGGGAGGGCGTCGGTCTCGGCAGCAAATCGCCGGCAATCTGTTCGTGTGTGAACCGGTCGAAGGGCTGGTTGGCGTTGAAGGCGTCGATGACCCAGTCGCGATAGGGCCAGATGCTGCGGTAGTTGTCGAAGTGGTAGCCGTGGGTGTCGGCATAGCGCACGGCGTCGAGCCAGTACCGCGCCCGGTGCTCGCCGTAGCTCGGACGCGCCAGCAGGCGGTCGACCAGCGCCTCGTAGGCCCCCGGCGACGTGTCGCGCACGAAGGCCTCGACTTCCTCGGGCGTCGGCGGCAGGCCCGTCAGGTCGAGCGTGACGCGCCTGATCAGCGTGTGGCGATCGGCCTCCGGATTGGGCGTGAGTCCCTCTTCCTTCAGGCGCGCCCGCACGAAGCGATCGATGGGGTTGGTCGCCGAGCCCGCGACGTCCGGGAGGGCCGGCCGCACGGGCGGAATGAAGGCCCAGTGGGGCTCATAGGGCGCCCCGTCCTTGATCCAGCGCTCGAGCAGCGCAATCTCGCGTGGCGCCAGGGTCTTGTGCGTCTCGGGCGGCGGCATCACCGTGTCCGGGTCGCTCGACAGGATGCGCCGCATCAGCGGACTGCGCGCGGGGTCGCCCTTGACGATCACCGGTTGACCGTTCTTGCGGGGAGCGAAGGCGAACTCCGGCCGATCGAGGCGAAGCTCCGCCTCGCGTGCGCCGGGGTCGACGCCATGGCAGCGGAAGCAGTGGGCGACCAGGATCGGGCGGATGTCTCGGTTGAAGGAGATCGTACCGGGCAGGACTGGCGCCGCGGTCGACGCAGGCTCCGTGACGGCCGTGCGCCACGTCACGTGCGGCGCCACGGCCGCGACGAGACTCGCCACGAGCAGGGCCGAGGCGAGCAGCAGGATCCGCTGGGCGTTCATCCGTGTTGCGGAGGATAGTCGTCGGCGACGCGAGGGCGCAAGCACTCAGGGGGCAAGGCGCAGGTCCTTCCGCGCAGTCCGGAGCGCCGCGAGGCCGCGGTCGGTCACCCGGGTGCCACCGACGTAGAGCCGCGTCACGCCGGCCAGTCGCTGAATCGAGGGCAGGCCCTCGTCGGTCACCGCCGTGCCGTAGAGACCGAGCGTCCGGAGGTGGCCGAGCGGCGCGAGTGCCGCGACGCCGGCATCGCCGACCGCCGTCTCGCGCAGGTCGAGATGTTCGAGATTCGGCATCGCGGTCAGGGCCTTCAGACCCGCGTCGGTGATGGCCGTGCGCGACAGGTCGAGCCAGACCAGATCGCGTCCCACCGCCGCCAGCTTCGCCAGTTCCGCGTCGCCAAAGGCCTTCCCTGCCACCGCCGCCGTGTACTCGAGTTCGCGCTCCCCGGGCACGATCGTCCGCAGCGCCCCGGGCACGGCCGCCCGCACCGCCGCCAGCGTCGCCTCGTACTCGGCCGCCTGCCGACGCTGATGCGCTTCGATCTCCTGTCGTTCGGACTCGGGCAGGATCCGCGAGAACGCGGCGCGCACCTCCGCGGGCGCCTTCGTCGTCCTGAACGTCCCGGCCGCGGGCGCCCCCGCCGCCACCCACCACGTCAACACCGCCACCTCGTCGTCGGTCAGCGACGGCCGGCCCTTCGGCGGCATCCGCTTCTTGTCGTCGACCGGCAGGTGCAGTCGCGTCAGGAGTTCGCTGTCGGCGGCCACGCCCGGGATCACCACGGGCCCCGACACCCCGCCTGCCATGACGCCCGCGTGCGTGTCCATCGCGAGCTCGCCCTTGCGCTTGCCGGGGTTGTGGCACGCGGTGCAGTGCCGCTCGAGGACGCGCAGGGCGACGCCGTCGAAGACCTCACGATCGGCGATGGCCGTGCGGCGCTCGAGCGTGCGGTCCCGCGGGATCGGCAGGCCCGCGAGACGCCGGATCGGCGCCGGCGCGTGCTCGGTCAGGTAGTCCTCGCCATGCGTCAGGCTGCCCCCGGCGTGCGCGGCGACGACCATGGCGCCGCTCGTGATCAGCACGACACCGGTGCCCAGGTGCCGCAGGCTCGCGCGGTCGGGCCGCGCCGTCGCCAGGGTGTGCAGCACCAGCGCGACGAACGCGCCGATCGCCGTCGCCACGCCGCTCCAGAGGTGCCGGTCGAGCAGGGTGTCGTCGTAGCCCCCTTCGTGCGAGAGGCACCAGCCAGCAACCGCGGCGCCAAAGCCGCTGAGCGCGGCCAGCCAGAGCACCGACACGAGGACACTCGGCGGGAAGGACGGTGCCACGCGCGCCACCCAGGGCAGGCGCGTCGCCTCGAGCAGCAGCGCCAGGATCAGCAACGCGACGGGCAGGTGCAGCACCGACGGATGCAGCCGTCCGAGGAACAGCGCCAGTTGCGGCAGGTTCGTGCCGTCCCCGAGTTGCAGGACGGGCAGCGCCGCGAGCACGAGGATGGCGGGGATCGCGACCGCGAGCGCCGGAGCGCCAAGCCGAACCATGGTGGTGGCGGCCATCATCGCTCCCGGGCGAGCCGAAGGCAACCCAACCATATAATCGCGGCCTCGAACGCATCAGACGCCCCATGCCCACATCCGCTGACCGCCTGCTCGCCCTGATCCTCGGCCTCGCGCTCCTCTCGACGACTCCCCACGCGCAAACACGCGCGCAGAACGACAAGGCCGCCGCCGACGTCGTCAAGCACAAGGGACTGCCGCTCATCACCGAGCGGACGGTCTCGTTCACGACCTCGGAGGCCACCTGGCTGTCGCTCGACCTCTCGCCCGACGGCACGACGATCGTCTTCGAGTTGCTCGGCGACCTCTACACGCTGCCGATCACCGGCGGCCAGGCCACGCGCATCACCAGCGGACAGGCGTACGACATGCAACCCGCCTGGTCGCCCGACGGCAAGCACCTGGTGTTCATCAGCGACAGGAACGGCTCGGAGAACATCTGGATCGCCAACGCCGACGGCAGCAAGCCCCGCGCCATCACCACGACCGAGCGCGACAACTACATGTCGCCGACGTGGACCCCTGATGGCGAGTACGTGATTGCCGCCAAGGGCGCGCAACTCTGGATGTACAACCAGGCGGGCGGCAGCGGCGTGCAGATGACCGGTGCGGGCCCACGCCCGGCGGCAGCCACGCCAGGCCCGGGGCCAGCCGGCCCGGCCACGCCGGCGATCCTCGGCCCGGCCTTCGGCAAGGATCCGGACTCCCTGTGGGTGAACGTGCGCGGCCCCGTCCGTCCCGGGCTCCCGACGCGGTCGATCGACGAGGACGAATCGCGCGCCGACTTCGACCCGCACACGCTCCGCAGCAATCCCCGGATCGTCGGTCCGTACCAGATCGCGCAGCTCGATCGCAGGACGGGTCGCCTGCTCGTCCGCACGCACGAACACCCGGGCGCCTTCCGCCCGGTGCCGAGTCCCGACGGCAGATGGCTCGTCTACGCGACGCGTCACGACGCCCGCCAGGCGCTCAAGCTGCTCGACCTGTCGACCGGCGACGATCGCTGGCTCCGGATGGACGTGCAGCGCGACGACAGCCAGGGCGGCGGCGCCCGCGACCGCGACGTCTACCCGAACTCCGCGTTCACGCCGGACTCGTCGGCCCTCATCACCAGCTACGACGGCAAGCTCTGGCGCATCGCGGTGCCGAGCGGCGAGGCCGTCGAGATTCCCTTCACCGCGAAGGTGGACCAGCGCATCGGCCCGCTGGTCACCTTCGACTACCCGATCGACGATGAGAGGCTGCGCGTGTCGCAGATCCGCGGTGCGCGTCCGTCACCCGACGGCACGCGCGTCGTCTTCACCGCACTCGATCGGCTGTGGATCGCCGACCTGCCGCAGGGCCGCGGCACCAAGAAGGAGAAGGCTGGGGACGCCGACGGCCCTGGTAGGGACCGCTCTCCGAGCGGTCCGTCGACCACGCCCGAGGGAGAGGCCGCCAACGGGGCCGCCGCGGCAACACCGCCAGCGACTGCTCCGGCAGCAGCGCCAGCGGTGGAAGCACCACCGGCGCCGATCCCGACGATTCGCAACGCGCGCCGACTGACCGACGGCACCGACGTCGAGCACGGACCCGTGTGGTCGCCCGACGGGCAGTTCATCGCGTACGTCACGTGGAACGACGAGGACGGCGGGCACATCCGCCGCGTGCGCGCCGACGGTAGCGGCCAGCCCGAGCGGCTCACCTCGGCGACGGCGTTCTACGACCGGATCGCCCACACGAAGGACGGCTCGCGCATCATCGGCGTGCGCGGCTCGAAGATGCACCGGTTGCGCACCCTCGAGGACTTCGGCAACCACAGCGGCGCAGCCGAACTCGAGTACGTGTGGCTGCCCGCCAACGGCGGCGCTGTCACGCGCATCGCGTGGGCTGGCGGCGGCTCGACGCAGGAAGGTCGTGAGGCCCCGCATGTGGGCCCCGACCCCGACCGCATCTACGTGTGGGCGGGCGCGGAGGGTCTCCTGTCGATGCGCTACGACGGCACCGACATCACCACGGTCGTGAAGGTCACCGCGCCGGCGCCACCGCGGCCGGCCGACGCGCCCCCGGGACCGCCGCCGACGCCCGACGAAGTCCTCCTGTCGCCCGACGGCACACGCGCGCTCGTCCGCGCCAACCGGAACGTCTACATGATCACCGTGCCGCCGGTGTCCGGCAACGCGCCGACGGTGTCGGCCGCCTCGTCCTCGTCGGTCCCCACGTGGCGGCTCACGAAGGTCGGCGGTGACTTCGTCGGCTGGACTGCCGACAGCCAGCGCGCGTACTTCTCCATCGGGCGCAGCGTGTTCCTGCACGACGTCGCGATGCAGGCCGAGGTCGACCTGGCCAACCGCCTCAAGGGCGAGACCGAGGCCGAGCGCGCCGCCGCCCAGGCCGCCGCGGCACCCGCGCCTGGTGCACCACCGGCGCCAGCCACGCCCGCCGACAAGCCGGCGGCCCCGCCGAAGATTCCGACGCTGGAGTACGAGCCGCACCGCGTCGACGTCGAGATCATCGTCGACAAGGACAAGCCGACAGGCGTCATCGCGCTGCGCAACGCGCGCCTCATCACGATGAAGGGCGACGAGGTGATCGCGCGCGGCGACGTGGTGATCACCGACAACCGCATCACGGCGATCGGGCCGCGCGGCACGGTGGCGATCCCCGCGGGCGCGGTCGTCCGCGACCTCGCGGGCAAGACGATCATGCCGGGCCTGGTGGACATCCACGCCCACACCTGGGTCGCGTGGGGTGTGCACCGCAACCAGGTCTCGCAGTTCCTTGCCCAGCTCGCGTTCGGCGTCACGACGCAGCGCGACCCCCAGACCTCGTCCGAGGATGCGCTGACGTACCAGGACCTGATGGAGACAGGCCAGTTGATCGGCCCGCGCCTCTACTCGACCGGCCCCGGCATCTTCTCCAGCGACAACATCCGGAGCCTGGACGACGCGCGGGATGCGCTGCGGCGGTATTCGGATCACTACAACACGAAGACGATCAAGCAGTACCTGGTCGGTGACCGCAAGGTGCGGCAGTGGGTGATCATGGCCGCGAAGGAGCTCGGGCTCACGCCGACGACCGAGGGCGGCTCGAACTTCACGATGAACCTCACGCTGATGCAGGACGGGTACGCCGGCCTCGAGCACTCGCTGCCGATCAGCCCGTTCTTCACGGATGTCGTCGGGCTCGGCGCGGCCAGTGGCATCACCTACACGCCGACGCTGATCGTCAGCTACGGTGGCCCGATCGGCCGGCAGCACTACCTCACCAACGGGACGAGCCTGGACGCGGATGCCCGCCTGCGCCGCTTCACGCCGCACGAGGAACTCGACAGCTGGCGGAACACCGACTGGCACCGCGCGGACCAGTACGTGTTCCCGCTGCACGCGAAGCAGCTCGCCAAGTGGGTCGCCGGCGGTGGCAAGGTGGGCCTCGGGTCCCATGGCGAGGTGCAGGGCGTGGGCGTGCACTGGGAACTGTGGATGATGGCCTCGGGTGGCCTGACGCCGCACGCGGCGCTGCGCGCCGCGACGCTCGACGGCGCCAGGGCCATCGGCTTCGGCAAGGACCTCGGGTCGCTCGAGGTCGGCAAGCTCGCCGACCTGCTGGTGCTCGAGGCCAATCCGCTCGACGACATCAGGAACACGACGCGCATCGCGCAGGTGATGAAGAACGGGCGCCTTCACGACGCCGCCACACTCGACGAGACGTACCCGCGCCAGAAGCCGCTCGGACCGCAGTGGTGGTGGAAGCTGGAGCCACCCGCGCCGGCCACCACGGCGCCACCGGCACCGGCAGCGGCGAAGCCCCGGGGGAAGTAGCGACTGCAGCCCGACGTGAGTCGGACCTCCGAGATGAGTCGACATACCAGGTGCACAACAGTCGCGGTCCTTGCCGGCCTGGTGGGGTTCGCGCTGGTGGCCACGAACGTGGTGGCGCGCGCGCAGGGACGCGCGCCCGAGGCCATCGTCGACCGCCTCGTGGCGGCCACGTGCGACAAGCGCGTCGTGATGCTGGGCGAACTGCCCAGTCACGGCGAGGCGCATGCCTTCGACGTCAAGTCGCGCATCGTCGATCGCCTGGTGGCGACGTGCGGATTCACAGCGGTGCTGTTCGAGGCGCCCGTCTACGACTTCGTCGGCCTGGCGCGCGCGATCGAGGCGCGCACCGCCACGCCGGCGCAGGTCGACGAGGCCATCGGGCGCTTCTGGTGGACGCGCGAGCTGGCGCCATGGCGCCGCTCGCTCTTCGAGGCCGCGGCGGCCCGACGGCTGACGCTGGGCGGACTCGACGACCAGGTGAGCGTCACCTCGCGCTACGCCCGCGCCACGCTACCCGACCTGGTGGCCTCGGCGTTGCCGGAGGCGCGCGCCGCGGAGTGTCGCCAGGTCGTGGACAGGCACCTGCGCTGGACGTACGACGCGACGCACGCATTCGACGAGGCCGCGAAGCAGCGGTTGCAGGACTGTTCGAGGACCGCCGCCGACGGGGCCGCCACACGTGCGTCCAGCGACGCGTCGGACCGCGCGATGCTCGACAGCTTCGCCCGGTACGCCGCGCGTCAGCGTGTCGACGGCACGCCCGGGCGGGACGCGTCGATGTTCCGCACGCTGCAGTGGTATCTCGACCGCCTCCCCGCCGACAGCCGCGTCGTCGTGTGGACGGCGACGGTGCACGCCGCGAAGCAGCGCGGCACGTGGCCCGAGATGCCGCTCGGTGCGCTGGCCGCCGAGCGTTGGGGCGACCGCGTCGCGTCCATCGGGTTCACGGCGGCGACGGGCTCGACGGCGATGGCGGGGCGCCCTGCCCGACCGCTCGCCGCGATGCCCGCGGGGTCGCTCGAAGCCACCGCCACGCGTGACACAGCATGGGCGCTGCTCGACGCCGGCGCGCTGCGTGGCCTCGGCCAGGTGCCCTCGCGCCTGCTCGGCGGCGTCAGGTCCGCCACGTGGGCAGACGCCTTCGATGCGGTCGTGGTCATCGGCGAGGAGGTTGCGCCGACGTTCGATCCGTGGCCGTGAGCGGAGACTCCTGGGTCAGCGCTCGGCGCGCGCCTTCACGCCGAGAAGCATCCGCCGATCCATCGCGAAGCCGATCGGCTCGATGGCCATGCCGTACGCGAGACGGGTGGCGAGATCCTCGGAGGTCGCCGTACGGTAGCGGCTGATGAAGCGGCAGCGGCTCGGACCGAGCGGGTCCAGGAAGAAGAGCCATGTCGTGTCCACCCAGGGCCTCCCCTCGGCCCTCGCGATCGGGTCGGACGCCCCATGGACCAGCCAGTAGCGGCCGCGCTCGACCTCGACCACCGGGAGGGGCGGCATCTCGGGGTGCAGCCGTAGGCCGTCACCGACCGTCACCTCCCATTCCGGGTGCACGCGCTCGGCGTTGCGCACGTCGCAGCCCGCCAGATTCTCGAGCCACTGGTAACTGTAGAAGCCTCCCCTGTCGGCGCCGATCTGCGCGATCCAGGGCCACACGTCGGCGGCCGGCGCGTCGATCTCGATGCCGTGGGTCCACGAGGAACTCGGTGCAGGCACACGCGCATCGCCCGGATAGGATCGCGCCGCCGTCGCCTCGTCGACGCCCCAGCGCCGCTGCCCTGTCCGGAGGAACGGTGTCAGCAGGGCTGCGGCCGCGATGGCCGCGCCGCCGATCCCTTCGGCGACATCGCGCCACCCGTCGCGCGCACGACCCTCGGCGCGCCGTTTCAGGTTGTGCAGTTGCACAGTTTCCATGAGCCGATGGGCGGGCATCATCCATGAGGCGTGGAGCCTCAGGTGTGACGAGAACGCCGCGCGCGCCCGGGCGGTGAGGCGCGTGTGGCCGGCGTCGAGGGGCTCGAGCGAGAAGGCCCAGGTCACGTGCCAGAAGTGCTCGGGCCTGGCGCTCGCGAAGGGGAGCTGGCGCTTCGCCTCGGGGTCGAAGAGGCCGCCGAGCACGAGCGCGCGATTGGGCTCGATCGCCAGCACTTCGAAGCCGTCAACGCCGTCAGGTGTCGCCGGGATGACCTGCCCCACCGCGAGGTACTGCAGTTCGGGGTGGACCTCGCGCGCGCTGGGCACGCCGGCGTTGTCGAGGCTATCGAGCGAGTAGAAGCCGGCGCGTCCGCCCCCCATCTGCACGAGCCACGGCCAGATACGCTCCGGTGGCGCGGCGATGGTGACACCGTGCGAGATCTGGCCACCCGCGTCCGGCAGGAGCGCGTCACCGGGCAAGGGCCGCTCGTCCTCCCGGTCCTCGGGCCGTCCATGCGCACGCACGAGCGCGCCGAGCAGGGTGCGTCGGATCAGGTGCGACCCGGGCCCGACCACCAACCAGTAGCGACGGAAGCGCTCCCATGAGGCATCGTCGGTCGCGTCGACGCGCACCTCGATCTCGACTCGACTGCCGCTCGGCCCCCAGCGTGACACGCGCAGCGCCCACGCCACCTTCACCCACCCTGCGTCGGAAAACGCGGCGTAGGCGGCGGCGTCCGCCACGTGGACGAACGGAATGTCGAGCTGCCAGACCTGCCCGATCGCACCGACGACCACCTCGCGCGGATGGTCGACAAGGACCTGGAAGCCGGGACGATCTGGCGACGAGGCGAGGGCGTCGATGCGCAACTCGACCTCGTCCACGGTGCCCGTGAGACGCGACGGGAATGTCCGAATGGCAAAGAGCGCCTTCACCAGTCTGGAGCGCGCGAGATCCCCGTGGCGTACCAGCGCCCAGGCCTCCTCCTCGGGCAGTGCCAGCTCGACACCGGTCAGTTCGAGCTTGCGTGGCGTCGGCAGCACCAGGTCGAGGGCAGTCATGAGCATCGGGCACCCATTCCGGATTCTTGCGGCCACGGGTCAGCCGTCACTGGGCCACACCGTCGACGCCCTGCGTCGCAGCGAGAGGCAATAGCCAATGGTGACGGCCATCCCCGACAGGACCGCGGCACACCCGCCAGCGATGGCGACCGGGATTGGCGCGAACGCCCAGAGTCCGGCGTAGACGAGGCCGCTCAGCACGAGGGACCACGCGGCGACTCGCGTGATCTGGCGCGCCCGGGTACTGGGGACGAAGACCTTGGGCATGCGATTGCCATACGAAGCGATCATCAACCCGGTCGTGCCGCTGATCACCCTCGTGACGGTTTCGCTGTCCACAAGGCTCCTGGGACCTTCGCGCAGCAGTTGCAGCACGCGGCGGCGGGTGGGATCGGACAATGCCTTGAACACCGTGCTCACACAACGACAATTAGCCAATCGTCTAATCGTTTCAAGTCGTCCCCGAGAGGCATGAGGGTCCCGTCGCGACTGCGCGGCGG
>LNFM01008563.1_pt1 | contig 15379 bp, 12 predicted proteins | sample 596031 | NCBI WGS metagenome assembly LNFM01 (sample SAMN04254537, study PRJNA301005) | activated carbon metagenome | isolation source: dual media filters at the Ann Arbor, Michigan drinking water treatment plant | place: USA: Ann Arbor | reverse complement strand
AGACGCTGATCGAGCGTTTTAACTTCGGAATTGATTGGATTTCGATGAGCGATTCGGTCATCGGAGATTTGGAGGCGATTAATTCAGCGCCTCCGTAGCAATGTCGCGAATATCGATAAAACAGCCGCACAAGGCTATGAGAACCTGACATTCTTCATTACGGACGGCGACCCAACTCGCTGGGTATCTAACGTGGGGGCAGAGGCCAGCAGCACTAATGGCCAATCCACTGCATCACAACAATCACTGCAAGAGTCTATTGAGGCATTCAACCGCACAGGCGGCCTGGGCGAAATCAGTACGGTAAATGCTATTGGTATAGGGCCGTCGGTGAACAAGTCCTATCTACAGTTTTTCGACAACACAAATACTGTTGGCACGCGTGAAGCTGACATTACCCCTACAACCCAGACACTTGCAGACTTTAATAGTGCGAGCGGAATAAACAACCCTTCGCAGTGGACCTCTCAATCATCTGAAGCCGTTACCGCAACCAGGAGCAATAACCGTCTTATTCTTGACGATGCAAATTCAAATAACGGCTCAGCAGCCACTTATAGCGGACCTAGCTTCACAGTCGCTCAAGCTAACGCGTACCTATCATTTGATTACAGGCACGCAAACTGGAATACAGGTGATAAATTCACTTGGAGCTTGCAGCGAACAACTGACGGTGGAGTGACTTGGGCGACTGTTGACTCAGGCACCAACGCACAAACAAATACCGGCAACAGCACTTCTGTAAATATGAAGTCCGAGATTGTAGGCGCGGGTACATATCGCTATGTATTCGAGGTAGAGGACAAGACGGTAGCAGGCAACTACCAAGTACTTATCGACAATATCCAAGTCAACTATCCAAGTGGAGCAGATCGAGTCAGCGGGCCGGGAGGTGATGCCGAAATTATTATGTCGGCAGACCAACTCTCAACTGCTCTGCAAGGCGGTTCCACAACCATTAGCCCTGTAAAAGTCGGCAACGACACCATCACCGGCGGTGCGGGCAACGACATCATCTTCGGCGATGTAATCAACACTGATAAGTTGCCTTGGAGTGAGAACGGCAACCCGGCCAAGCCAGAAGGATTAGCTGACGGCAGCGGTGTGAGGGCGCTCGAGCAGTTCCTCACCTTGCGTAACGGTGTCGCGCCGAGTGAACAGGACCTTTACGACTACGTGCGTGCAAACCACGAGACGTTTAACGTGGCAGATGATACCCGTGGCGGTAATGACCTCCTGATCGGTGGCCTGGGCGATGACATTCTGTATGGCCAAGGTGGCAACGACACCCTGATCGGCGGCAAGGGCAATGACATCCTCTACGGCGGTACCGGCAAGGACACCTTTGTCTGGCAGAAAGGCGATACCGGCGCGGATGTGATCAAGGACTTCAGCCGCAATGAAGACGTCATTGACCTCAGCGACCTGCTGAGCGATGTGGCCGATAACGACCTGTCCAACTACTTGCGCCTGGATACCACCACCTCCACCCTGCAGGTCAGTACGACAGGGCAGTTCGGTGCAGGCGGTACGGCTGATGTCACCATTAAGGTGGAAAATGCCGGTGCACCGGTGCTGAGCGCCAGCGACACCATCACTTCACTGATCGCAGGGGCCGACCTGGTCGTGAAACACGATCAACCCTGAGGGCAATAACCCCGCTACCATAGGGTAGCGGGGTCAATTCGCCCACCGAACAGTCGAGGAACGGTCGATGCTGTATGTGAAACGCGATACCTGGGGCAACCTGCAACAGGTCGAGTCAGCACCGTTCGAAGGAATGGATGGCGAACTGGCCGCCGATGATCAGGAAGCGCTCGCCTGGTTTGCCAACCAGACCGCCGAGAGCAGCCTGCTGCAACTCAAACAGAGCGACTTGGACATGATCCGGGTGCTCGACGACTTGATTACCGTGCTGATCAGCAAGGGCGTGGTGCGCATTACCGACCTGCCCGAGGCGGCACAAATGAAGCTGGTGGGACGCAGCAAGGCGCGCGACGCGCTGGGCGGGCTGAATCGGCTGATCAATGACGACGAGGCCGGGCTGATCTAACCATCACCCGGCCATCGCGCCTCTTACTGCCAGGGCGCCGGTTCACCAAACAGGCGACCCTGCACACCCTCGATGCCCATGCTGCGCAGTACCTGCCACTCCCCTTCGCGCTCCACACGTTCGGCAATCAACGGCAAATCAATGCTGTTGGCCGCACGCTGCATGGCCTCGATAAACAGGCGTTTATCGTTTTCCTGATCAATATCGCGGATGTAGCTGCCGTCGACCTTGAGGTAGCTCAGGCCAAGCTTGGCCAGGTTGCCAATCATGCTGAACCGTCCACCGAAATGCTGCAGGCCCAGGCCAATACCCAAGCCACGCAGTTGCTTAGTCAGGCTTTCCAGCGCGGCCTGATCGGGTAACTGGTCTTCGTCCAACTCCAGGGTGAGCCAGCTGCCGAGCTGACGGTACGGCTGCAACACCGCCAGCAAGGCCTGAGGCTCACGCAGCGTGCTGCCGGACAGGCTCAAGGCGACAGGGCCGGGATGGCGCTGCAGGTGCGTCAGCACCAAGCCCAACATGACCTGATCCAGGCGCGCCGACCAGCCAAAGCGCTCAAGCCAGGGCAGGAAGCGCCCGGCCGGAATCATCGACCCTTGCTCATCGAGCACGCGTGCCAGGACCTTGTGATGCAGCACCCGCTTAGGCTGATCAGCCGCCACCACCGGCTGGAAGAACACCTGCATGCGCCCCTGTGTCAGCGCATCATCCAGCAGGCGATACCAGCTCTGACCTTCATCCACAGCCAGTGACTGCTCGGCCAGTTCATTAAAGGCCCAGCTCGGCTGTGTTTGACTGGCGGCCAGCGCCAATGCCGCATCAAGGGCGCGGTAGAGCTCGTCCTCGGCAGCGCCCGGCGCAAAACTGGTCATGCCGATATGCGCCACCGGCAGGCAGTCGCTGGCACCGGTCTGCTGCAGGCTGTGCAGTTTCTGCTCCAGCTGCTCGGCCAGTTGCTGCGCTTCGGCACGCGCCAGGCCCGGCGCCAGCACGGCAAACTCACCGCCACGATTACGCGCCAGAACAAACTGCCCTTGGTTAAGCTGCTGCAGGTGCTGCGCAATGCTCACCAGCAACTGGTCAGTGCGCTGCCCGCCCAGGCGCTGGTTTAGGCCGCTGAGGTCATTAACCCGCAGCAGCAACAGATAACCACTGCACGCCTGCTCCTCAACCTTGAGGCGCGCATGCAATTGCAGGTCGAAGTAGCGCCGGTTGGCCAGCCCAGTGAGGCTGTCCTGATAGGCCTCGGCGCGCAACAGCTCGCTGCGCGCAGCCTCCTCGGCGAACAGCGCCTTGAGCTTCTCGACCATCTGGTTCATCGCACTGACCACCCGGCGAAACTCCGGCGTGCTGGGCAACTGTTGCAGGCTGAGAAATTCGCGCCGAGCAATGGCGTTGGACTGCTCGACCATGTAATCCAGCGGGCGCAGCTGACGCTTGAGCAACAACAGCCCCAGGGCCAGGCAAAACAGCCCACTCAGGGTCAGCCAGAGCAGCGTCGCCAGCGCACTGGCCCACAACCGCCCCACCGCGAACAGCGGGTGGCTCACCACCTGCACCCGCGCCGCCTCCCGCCAACCATCGCTGATGATGGCATCGCCGCTGGCCGGTTCCAGGTCCACCAAACGCGCAAACCAGGCCGGTGCCTGGCTGGGCACCGGCACCCCACTGCGTTCGACCAGCACTTCGCCGGTTTGGGCATCCACCACGCGGATGCTTTCGAAGTAACCACTGTCGTAGATCGAACTGACCATCAGCTCGATCATCGGCACATCACCGGCATGCTGGCTCAGCGACAGCCCCAACGCGGTCGCCGCATCCTGGGCGTGGGCACGCAACTGGTTAACCTGCTGCTCGCGCGAACTCTCGACGCTGACCAGAAAGCTGCCGAGGAAATTCACCAGCATCAAAACCGCAATGGCGATGAACAGCTGTTTGAACAATGACATCAGTGGCTCCTTCGACCTGGCTTCATGGGAAGCCCTCGGCCTGCATTTTCTTTAATACGTCCTGCCAACGAGACAACCGCTTGGCGTCGCCCACCTGCTTGCCACCACCGGCGCCAGGCAGCCAAAGCCCCTCAGCGTTGAAGGCATAGACCGGCACCAGGTCATTACGGCTGCTGGCCGGTTCGATGGCATCGATTAGGTTGTCCAGCACCAGCGGCGTGGCTTGCGGGTGGGGGTAATAGGTCAGCACCATATGCGCCTGGTTCAGGCGGATGGCCTTGACGTAGGTGATGCGCAATTTTTCGCTGGGCACGCCGAGCTGTCGCAAGGTGAAGTACTTGGCCAGCGCATAGTCTTCACAGTCGCCGGCGCCCTTGAGCAGCGCCTCGACGGGCGTCGCCCAGTAGTCCTGTACCTTCCAGATGATCGAGTCATCGCGAAAGCGCAGGCGCAGATTGAAGAAGCGATTAACGGCCTTGAGTTGTTCCGCTTCGGCAACGTCAGCCTGCTCGCGCAACAGCTGCTGCCAGTCATCGAGCCGCGCACGGCCCTCCCCCAGCGGCCCATACAGGCGCTCGGCCCGGGTGCTGATGAGGTTGAAATCCCAGTCGGCGTGCAGGGCGCTGGTCGCCGCCACCAGCGCCAACACGGCGCCAAGCACGGCAAGAACACGACGCCCCGTACGCTGCATGCCGATCCCGTATGCGCGCACGTCGAGCTTTCCTGATCACGATGGACGCATGGTGCGGCTGAGCGTGGCAAAAGACAATTGCCAAGTGCCATCAGCAGAAAAAACCCGGGCCTGTCAGTGACAGGCCCGGGTTCAGGACGCATTAACCAGTGCCTTAATAGCGACGCTGCTCACCGCGGCGCTCATAGGACTGGCGCGGCGAGCTCTGGATCAGCGGGTTGCCCTGCCAGTTGCCCTGAGGCCGCGCGTGCTGCTGACGGTTGTCGGGGCGATAGTCGCGCCGGCCGCCGTCGTGCCGGCGACGATCATCGTGGCGTTTGCCGCCCTGGTAATGGGGCGCTGGGGTATACCGGTGCGGCGCAGGACGGTAGGCATGGCTGTCATGGCGTCGGCGGTCATCGTAATAACGGCGACGATCATCGTAGCGGTCGTGACGCGGCACGACATAGACCGGCTGGTAGATCCGCTGCGGTGGTGGTGAATAGTAGTAGCGCTGCGTATGCCCACGGTCATATCCGCGGTAACGCGAGTCGTAGGAGTCGCCATACACGGCGCACCCGGTCAGAAAAAAGCCCATCACAGCAGTAAGCATCAGTTTGAGGGACATGGCGGCCTCCTTCGACCGCTGGGTCGGCGCCGACCGATGTCGGCACCCGGGATCGCTCCCATCACCTATGACCCTGCGGCAGGCTGGCGGTGCCCTGCCCCCTACCTATTTTCAATGCAAGGTGTAACGGCCGAACTGGCACGCGATTCGCTTTAGCACGCTTCAAGGAAACCCGCCTCGGCGGGCGCGTGGTAGCAACACTCAATGGTTCGCTAGGGTTCCGACCGCCACACAGGCGGTGCCTGGTCCGAGAGCGAACGACCTCCAGGCAGGGGGTTACACGGCGGGATAAAAGCCCGGGAGAACGCGCTGCATCACTGCCGCCTTTCCGTTCCCGTTCCCCCTGCTCAGAGGTTGCCATGCGCCTGTTTACCCGCCTTGTTCGTGCCACTGCCCTGTCGTTGTTTACGGTGTGCCTGCTGTTGAGTCCGGGCGCACAGGCCGAACCGAAAACCTTCAAACTGTGCTGGTCGATCTTCGCCGGCTGGATGCCCTGGGGCTACGCCGCCGAACAAGGCATCGTGAAGAAATGGGCCGACAAGTACGGTATCCGCATCGAAGTCAGCGAAGTGCCCGATTACGTAGCCTCCATCGAGCAATACACGGCCGGGCAATACGACGCCTGCACCATGACCAACATGGACGCCCTGACAATTCCTGCCGCTGCCGGCGTGGACTCCACGGCCATGATCATCGGTGACTTCTCCAACGGCGCCGATGCACTGTTGCTGCGTGGCAGCGGCAAGAGCATCCAAGACCTCAAGGGCAAAACCGTGCTGTTGGTGGAGAACTCAGTGTCCCACTACCTGCTCAGCCGCGCCCTGGAATGGGCCTTGCTCAAACCCGAAGACGTCACGGTCCAGCACGTCTCGGACCTGAAGATTGCCGAGGCTTTCCTCGCCGGCCAGGGCGATGCAGTGATCACCTGGAACCCGATCCTGTCGAGCATCAAGCGCCAGGCAGAGGTCAGCCAGGTGTTCAGCTCCAACTTCATTCCCGGTGAAATCGTCGACCTTACCGTGGTCAACAGCCAGACCCTGGCCGCGCACCCGGAGCTGGGCAAGGCCCTGACCGGTGCCTGGTTTGAAACCCAGCGCCTGCTGGGCATGCCCACCGATGCCGGCCGCGCCGCGCGAGCAAAAATGGCTGAGGCTGCAGGCACAACGCCGGAAGACTTCGCAGAACAGCTCAACACCCTGCGCTCGTTCTATTCACCGCGCTATGCCCTGGCCTTCGCGCGGGCCAACAAGATGCCCGAGCTGATGGAGCGCGTGGCGCGCTTTGCCGATGCCCAAAAGCTGCTCGGCGACGGGGATGGCCTAGCCAATCTAGGCATAGCCTTCAGCGGCGAGCGCACCCTGGGCAACCCCGAACGCATCAGGCTGCGTTTCACGGGGCAGTACATGCAGATGGCGGCGGACAAAGCCCTGTAGACCACGCACCAACACCGCGCACACGGCTTAAACAGGCCCCACCAGGGCGCACCCTGAGACGAAAGAGTGCCCCGCGACAGCGCCAGGGCCCGGTCTCGGGGCCTTGGCAGGACCTGGCACGATGTTCGCTTAGTCACAGGTGTGCAGGAATACCCCGCCACAGCGGGATCGCGGCACCACAATTTGCAATGGCCGACTAGGGTTCCGGTCCACCGATCAACTGATCGCTGGATGACTGGTCCGAGAGTTGGCGACCTCCTTCGAGGTTACACGGCGGGATAAAAGCCCGGGAGAACGCGCCCCACCCGTGGGGAATTAGCCGCGAACTCTTGCCCGCCCATTCTCGAACTGGAGGTTCCTCATGCGTAAGCCCCATCTGTTCTCCGTTCTCGCGGCCACACTCACCGCCGCGCTCAGCTTCAACACCCAGGCCGCCCCAAAAGACAGCTTCAGCGTCTGCTGGACCATCTATGCCGGCTGGATGCCTTGGGAATACGGTGCGGCCGAAGGCATCGTCGACAAATGGGCGAAGAAGTACGGCATCGACATCGACGTGGTGCAGATCAACGACTATGTCGAATCGATTAACCAGTACAGCGCCGGCCAGTTCGATGGCTGCAGCATGACCAATATGGATGCGCTGACCATTCCGGCCGCTGGCGGCGTTGACTCCACCGCGCTGATCATCGGCGACTTCTCCAACGGTAACGACGGCATCGTGGTCAAGGGCGAGAAGAAAACCCTGGGCGACCTCAAGGGCCAGAACGTCAACCTGGTCGAACTGTCCGTGTCGCACTACCTGCTGGCCCGCGGCCTTGAGCGTGCCGGCCTGACCGAACGCGACCTCAAGGTGGTCAACACCTCGGACGCTGACATAGTCGCCGCGTTCGCCACCTCCGACGTCACCTCCGTGGTCACCTGGAACCCGCTGCTGGCCGAAATCGAGGCCACCCCAGCAGTGACCAAGGTGTTCGACTCCAGCCAGATTCCCGGCGAGATCATCGACCTGATGGTGGTCAACAGCGACACCCTCAAGGACAACCCCGCCTTCGGCAAAGCAATGACCGGCGCCTGGTACGAAATCATGGCCACCATGAGCGCCGACACCCCGGCCGGTATCGCAGCGCGCGAGCATATGGCCAAGGCCTCCGGCACTGACCTGGCCGGCTACGACGCACAGCTGGCAGCGACCAAGATGTTCTACAACGCCAAGGATGCCGTGGCCTTTGCCAAGAGCCCGAAACTGCCTGCGACCATGAGCAAAGTGGCCGAGTTTTCCTTCAGTCACGGCCTGCTCGGTGAAGGCGCGCAAAGCGCCGAAGCCATTGGCATGAGCTTCGCCAACGATGTGGTCACCGGCGACAAGGGCAACCTCAAACTGCGCTTCGACCCGACCTACATGCAGATGGCGGCAGACGGCGAACTCTGAATGCGTAGGGTGCGCTGCGCGCACCGCTCTGCTCCGTGCATGCCGCTGGTGCGCACGGCGCACCCTACACAGCGCTCGTTCCACCAAGAGACCATCCCATGCGCCTGATCAATCGCCACCCGGACCGCAGCGGTCGCCTGATGCTGGTGTTGCTGCCCTTCGCCCTGCTGCTGTTCGCCTACTTCGCAGGCTCAGCGCAGCGCCTGGCCGACAACCCCAACGACAAGCTGCTGCCCAGCGCCAGCCAGATGGTGGCAGCCATCGACCGCCTGGCCTTCACCGAAGACAAGCGCAGCGGTAACTACCTGTTCTGGGAGGACACCGCCGCCAGCCTCAAGCGCCTGGCCATGGGCCTGGGTATCGCGGCTGCCGTGGGCCTGTGCTTGGGTATCGCCGCGGGCACCCTGCCGCTGTTCAGTGCGCCGCTGTCGCCCTTGCTCACGGTGTTGTCGATGGTGCCGCCGCTGGCGATTCTGCCGATCCTGTTTATCGTGTTTGGCCTCGGCGAATTATCCAAAGTGATGCTGATCGTCATCGGCATCACCCCGGTGCTGGCCCGTGACCTGGAACAGCGCGCCCGGGAAATCCCGCCGGAGCTGCTGATCAAGGCGCAGACCCTCGGCGCCAGCACTTGGACCCTGATCCTGCGCGTGGTCCTGCCGCAGATCCTGCCGCGCCTGCTGATCGCCCTGCGCCTGGTGCTCGGTTCGGCCTGGCTGTTCCTGATCGCCGCTGAGGCCATCGCCAGCACCGACGGCCTGGGCTACCGGATCTTCCTGGTACGTCGCTACATGGCCATGGACGTGATCCTGCCCTACGTGCTGTGGATCACGCTGCTCGCCTGGCTGATGGACCTGGGCCTGCGCCAGCTGACGCGCCTGTGCTTCCCCTGGTATGAAGGAGCCAAGGCATGAGCGATAAAAAAAGTAGCGCAGTAGGCGCCTTCATCGAAGTCAAAAATGTCTGGCAGGAGTATGGCGATCAGGTTGTATTGGAACGCCTTAACCTGAACATCAACGAAGGCGAGTTTTGCACCCTGGTCGGTGCATCCGGTTGCGGCAAGTCGACCTTTCTGCGCCTGCTACTCGGCCAGGAGCGCGCCAGCCGTGGGCAGATTCTGCTGGCCGGGCAGCCCCTGGCCGGCGAACCGGATGCCAGCCGTGGCGTGGTGTTCCAGCGCTACTCGGTGTTTCCTCATCTGACCGTACTGGACAACGTCGCCATCGGCCTGGAGCTGCCGCGCTCGCCGCTGCTCGGCCGCCTGCTCGGCAGCGCCAAGCGCGAGGCCCGTGAGCAGGCCGCACAGATGCTCACCAAGGTTGGCCTCGGCCATGCCCTGGACAAGTACCCGACCCAGCTTTCCGGTGGCATGCAGCAACGCCTGGCGATTGCCCAGGCGCTGATCATGAAGCCGCGTGTGCTGCTGCTCGACGAGCCCTTCGGCGCCCTCGACCCCGGCATTCGCAGGGACATGCACGGCCTGCTGCTGGAGCTGTGGAACGAGACCCGCCTGACCGTATTTATGGTCACCCATGACCTCAGCGAAGGCTTCAGCCTCGGCACCCGCCTGCTGGTGTTCGACAAGACCCGCATCGACCCCCACGCACCGAATGCCTTCGGCGCGCGCATCACCTACGACATCCCTTTGAACAGCGACCGCCGCGCCACACGCGCCGCCGTCGACGCACTGCCGGCGCACATCACCGCCGGCCTGCAACCCGCCGTCTAAGGAGCCACCATGACAGCCTCGCTCACCCTGCGCCCCAGCCTGTACGACGAAACCGTACCCGGCGGCGGGCATACCTCCTTCGTCCTCAAGCGCGGCCAGCTCCTGCGCATCACCGACCCCGAAGGCGGCGCCAACGTCAGCCTGCTGCTGCTCAATGCGGCTGAGAAAAGCGAACGGCTGAACCTGCCCGACTCGCTCAAATGCCAGCACACCGCCAAGCTCACCGCCGGCCACTGCCTGTACTCGGACATGGGCCGCGTGCTGGCTGCCATCACCGCCGACACCTGCGGCTGGCACGACAGCTTCGGCGGCGTGCTCTCGGCCGCCGAAGTGCACGAGAAGTACGGCAGCGGCAGCTATCAGGCGCTGCGCAACGGCTTCTTCCGCAACGGCGTGGACAACCTGCTGGTGGAAATGGGCAAGTGGAACCTGGGCCTGGCCGACCTGCTGATGTGCCTCAACCTGTTCAGCAAGGTCACGGTCGATGGCGACGGCTGCTTCCACTTCCAGCCGGGCAATTCCAAGGCCGGTGACTACATCGAGCTGTACGCACCGATGGACACCCTGGTCGTGCTCACCGCCCTGCAACACCCCATGGACCCCAACCCAACTTACGCGCCCAAGCCGGTGCAGCTGAGCTGGAGCAAGGTCGAGAGCGACGGCATCAGCGTGCTCTGCCGCACCTCGCGCCCCGAGAACGGTCGCGGCTTCCACAACACCGAACGCTTGTACATCTGAGGACGCCAACATGACGCTCACCCACAGCGATAAACACCCGGAAGCGACCGTGTACCGCGCCACCATCGGCGCCGGCGAGCCCTTTATCACCGAGATCAAAGCGGGCCAGACCCTGCGCCTGCTCGACCTGGAAGGCAACCAGGCGGTCGACACCCTGTTCTACAGCGCGCAAAACCCACGCGAGCGCTATGACGTGCAGCGCACCCTGCGCAAACAAAACCGCGTCTACCTGACCACAGGCAGCGTGCTCTATTCCAACCTCGGCCAGCCGATGCTGACCATCAGCGCCGACACCTGCGGCCGCCACGACACCCTCGGCGGCGCCTGCGCCCAGGAAAGCAACACCGTGCGCTACGCCCTCGACAAACGCTACATGCACAGCTGCCGCGACAACTTTCTGCGCGCCAGCCTGCACGACGGCCGCCTGAACAAGGCCGATATCAGCGCCAACATCAACTTCTTTATGAACGTGCCGGTCACCCCCGAAGGTGGCCTGACCTTCGAGGACGGCATCTCCGCCGCCGGCAAGTACGTCGAGCTGGTCGCGCACATGGACATCATCGTGCTGATCTCCAACTGCCCGCAGCTCAACAATCCCTGCAACGGCTACAACCCGACCCCGGCCGAGGTGTTGGTGTGGGATTGAGTCACCGCGGGCGACTGTGGGAGGGGCTTTAGCCGCGACCAGCCGTAGGGTGGATGTCGCTTTTTACATCCACCGGCTTTTAACAGCAGCCCCCGTGAAAAACGCTTCGCGGTTTTCCACCCTACGAATAGCCACTACAGATGATTTCCCACCCCGGACGACCGGGGTGCAGACCCAATACCGCGGGACGGCCCGCCCCTTTCGAGGACACCTCGAATGTTCACCAAACTGCTGATCGCCAACCGTGGCGCCATCGCCTGCCGCATCCTGCGCACCCTGCGTGAATTGCGCGTGGGCGGCGTGGCCGTGTACTCCGAAGCCGACCTCGCCAGCCTGCACCTGCAACAAGCCGATGAGGCCTACAGCCTGGGCGAAGGCCCGGCGGCCGGCACGTACCTCGTGGTCGAGAAGATTCTCGACGTCGCCAAACGCAGCGGCGCCCAGGCCATCCACCCCGGCTATGGCTTTCTCTCGGAGAACGCCGCCTTCGCCGAGGCCTGCGAAGCGGCCGGCATCGCCTTTGTCGGCCCGACGCCTGAACAGTTGCGCGTATTCGGCCTCAAACACACCGCCCGCGCCCTGGCCAAACAGCATGGCGTACCGATGCTCGAAGGCACCGAGTTGCTGGCAGACCTTGAGGCTGCGCTGGTGGCCGGCGAGCAAGTTGGCTACCCGGTGATGTTGAAAAGCACCGCTGGTGGTGGTGGCATCGGCATGCGCGTGTGCAACAGCGCCGCCGAGCTGAGCGACGCCTTCGACGCAGTCAAACGCCTGGGGCAGAACAACTTCAGCGACAGCGGCGTGTTTATCGAGAAGTACATCCAGCGCGCCCGCCACCTGGAAGTGCAGGTGTTCGGCGACGGCCAGGGCGAGGTCATCGCCCTCGGCGTGCGCGACTGCTCGGTGCAGCGGCGTAACCAAAAAGTGCTGGAAGAGACCCCCGCACCAAACCTGCCAGCCGGCATGGCCGATGAGCTGTGCGCCGCCGCGATCAAGCTGGCCAAGGCGGTCAGCTACCGCAGCGCCGGCACGGTCGAGTTTGTCTACGACAGTGACGCCGAGCGCTTCTACTTCCTCGAAGTGAACACCCGCCTGCAGGTCGAGCACGGCGTTACCGAACAGGTCTGGGGCGTCGATCTGGTGCGCTGGATGGTCGAGCTGGCGGCCGGCGATCTGCCGCCACTGGCCGAGCTGGCACGCAACCTGTCACCCAGCGGCCACGCCATCCAGGCACGGCTGTATGCCGAAGACCCGGGCCGGGATTTTCAGCCCAGCCCCGGCCTGCTTACCGCCGTGCAGTTTCCACCGGCCGATGGCAAACACCTGCGCATCGACACTTGGGTTGAAGCCGGTTGCGAAATCCCGCCCTACTTCGACCCCATGATCGCCAAAGTCATCACCTGGGCGCCCAGCCGTGAGCAGGCCAGCGCCGCCCTGAGCCAAGCCCTGGCCGAGTCGGTGCTGTACGGCGTGGAATGCAACCGCGACTACCTGCGGCAGATTCTCGCCGACACGCCCTTCGCCAGCGGCCAGCCCTGGACCCGTTGCCTGGACGGCCTGGTGTACCGCGCCAACACCGTCGAGGTGCTCAGCGGCGGCACCCAGACCACCGTGCAGGACTTCCCTGGCCGCATCGGTTACTGGGCCGTGGGCGTGCCGCCGTCGGGGCCGATGGACAGCCGCGCACTGCGTTTGGGTAACCGCCTGCTCGGCAACCCCGAAGGCGCCGCCGGCCTGGAAATCACCATGAGCGGCCCAACCCTGCGCTTCAACACCGACGCGGTCATCGCGGTCACCGGTGCCGAGCTACCGCTGAGCCTCGACGGCATTGCCCAACCGATGAACACCGCGCTGCTGATCACCGCTGGCAGCACTCTGAGTTTCGGCACCATTGCCGGCGCCGGCGCACGTAGCTACCTGAGCCTGCGTGGCGGCATCCAGGTGCCGGATTACCTGGGCAGCAAAAGCACCTTTACCCTCGGCCAGTTCGGCGGCCATGCCGGCCGTGCAATGCGTGCCGGCGACGTGCTGCACCTGCCCGCGCTCGACGACGCCACGGCCGGCGCGCAACTGCCCGCCGAACTGTGCGATGCACTGCCGGCCGTGCGCGAAATCCGCGTGATCTACGGCCCCCATGGCGCACCGGAATACTTCACCGAAGGCTATATCGCAACCTTCTTCGCCACCGCCTGGGAGGTGCACTTCAACTCCAGCCGCACCGGCGTACGCTTGATCGGTCCCAAGCCGGAGTGGGTGCGCGACAGCGGCGGCGAAGCCGGCCTGCACCCCTCCAACATCCACGACAACCCCTACGCCATTGGCGCGGTGGACTTCACCGGCGACATGCCAGTGATCCTCGGCCCGGACGGCCCGAGCCTCGGCGGCTTCGTCTGCCCGGTGACCATTATCGAGGCGGACTTGTGGCAACTCGGCCAACTCAAAGCCGGTGACAAGGTGCGCTTCGTCCCGGTAGAAATCACCACCGCGCGGCAACTGGCAAGAGCCCACACCAACGAATGCACCACCCTCTGTAGGAGCGAATTTATTCGCGATGCAGGCGGCGCGGTCATCGCGAATGCGCCTACCCAGCCGCTCACCTCCCCCATCGTCCTCGATATCGGCGAGGCTGATAAACGCCTGGTCGCGCGCCTGTCGGGCGACACCCACCTGCTGCTGGAAATCGGCGCGCCGGAGCTGGACCTAGTATTGCGTTTCCGCGGCCATGCGCTGATGCAGGCGTTAGAAGCCAAGGCCCTGGACGGCGTGATCGACCTCACCCCCGGCATCCGCTCGCTGCAGGTGCACTACCAGCCGGAAACCCTGTCCCTGGCTAACCTGCTGGCAATAATCGTCGGCGAGTGGGACGCCGTATGCGCCGCGCAAGACCTTCGCGTGCCCTCGCGCATCGTCCACCTGCCGCTGTCCTGGGACGACCCTGCCTGCCAGTTGGCCATCGACAAATACATGACCACCGTGCGTAAAGACGCGCCCTGGTGCCCGAGCAACCTGGAGTTTATCCGCCGCATCAACGACCTGCCGAACCTCTACGAGGTCTACCGCACCGTGTTCGACGCCAGCTACCTGGTGATGGGCCTGGGCGACGTTTACCTCGGCGCGCCGGTGGCCACGCCGCTGGACCCGCGCCACCGCCTGGTCACCACCAAATACAACCCGGCGCGCACCTGGACCGCCGAGAACTCCGTGGGCATCGGCGGCGCTTACATGTGCGTGTACGGCATGGAAGGCCCCGGCGGCTACCAGTTCGTCGGCCGCACCCTGCAGATGTGGAACCGCTACCGCGAAGTCGCCGCCTACGACGGCAAACCCTGGCTGCTGCGCTTCTTCGACCAGATCCGCTTCTACCCGGTCTCGGCGGACGAGTTGCTGCGCATCCGCCGCGACTTCCCCCTCGGCCGCTACCCGCTGCGTATCGAGCACAGCGAACTGGCCCTGGCCGACTACCAGCACTTCCTCGAGCAAGAGGCCGACGGCATTGCCGCGTTCCGCAGCCAGCAACGCGGCGCCTTCGACGCCGAACGCCAGCGCTGGATCGAGTCTGGCCAGGCGCATTTCGACAGTGAAGAGGTGCTTACCGAGATCGGCGAAGATGCGCCGCTCAGCGCTGGCCAACACGGCATCGACAGCCATATCGCCGGCAACCTCTGGCAGGTGCAGGTGAGTGTCGGGGATCGGGTCCAGGCCGGCGATGTGCTGGTGATTCTGGAGTCGATGAAGATGGAAATCCCCCTCACCGCCCCACGCGACGGCGTGATCAGCGAAGTCCTCGTGCAGCCTGGCTCACCCGTGCGCGCGGGTCAGCGAGTGGTGGTGTTGCAATAGATACCGCCGTAGGGTGCGCCGTGCGCACCAGCCCGCATACAGAATCCTGGCGCGCGCGGCGAACCCTACTCGGCGCATCCCTGCTGGTACTTAAGAATCCGCCCCCGGAACGGCAGCAAGCGGTCGGCCAACAGGTTGATCCGATCAGCCAACTGCCGGTAGCCCTGCTCGGCCATCACCCGACTGAAGCGAGCAGCGTTGCATAGACACAGCCGTAGGGTGCGCCGTGCGCAACAGCCCCACATGCAGGTGCCTCGTGCGCGC